>Ga0310832_100450_pt1 | contig 32187 bp, 33 predicted proteins | sample WT_ome_7_FD_201303 | JGI IMG/M metagenome (GOLD analysis project Ga0310832, IMG submission 201303) | Sorghum-adapted microbial communities enriched on wild type (WT) sorghum from Joint BioEnergy Institute, Emeryville, California, United... ...
ATCAACAAAACGTGTGCCTATGAAACTTTGCGTTTTTTTTCTATCTTCAGTCCCCAAAAACCTTGCTGTTATGCGATTCTTTATTTTTCATGTGCCTAAAATTGCCGATTTACTGTCGAACTCGGGTTTGACAAGGCTGGAATTAACGGTGATGGTTCACAATGAAAGAGCGATCGCATTGTACAAAAAAATGGGTTTCGAGATTGAGGGGACAAAGAAGCGATCGATGAGAATAGATGGCCAATATGTAGATGAATATTATATGGCCAAGACTTATTTGGAAGGTGAGCTCAATGGAGAGACTGGCATCCGATAAAAAGATGCATGGAACATTATCCAGGCACCGAATGGTTGGTTCAAACAGAAAGACATTTGGCTGGTTATTATGAACCTGACTTGTAAATCGTCAAAATTTTGTTCAAATAGCGGATGAAGTTTTGTCTGACGGAGTCAGGCTCCAAAATTTCGCATTTCGCCCCAAATTTGAGAAGCACATTATACCCCTCTTCGTTGTCTGCAATTGGATATTTCGCGATATACCCGTCTCCATCCTGAGCGAGGATATGTTCCGCTCCAAACCGCTCGATCACTTTATCTTTGATGGATTTATCGATCCGGATGATGACCGGCGCCCGTTCTTCCGTCATCCAGTCCGAGCCGTCCATGGGCAGGGGCGCGAAGTCCCTCGGGGTAAACGTCTCTTCCGACAGTCGCACTTCATTCATGCGGGCCAGCTTGAAGATTCGGTAATCCTTCCGATCCGTGCAGAAAGCTTGTAAATACCAGGTGCTTTCCTTGAAAACAACCTGATACGGTTCCGCCTTGCGGAAGGTCTCCTTGCCGTTTTTGTCTGTATAATGAAACAGCAAATACCGACTGTCGTTCATGGCGGTTTCAACTATTTTCAGCAGACTGCGCAAGGAACGGTTTCCCGGATTCGGTTCCAAATCGACCGAAACATGGCGGAAGGGTTGTTTGAGGGAATCGTTTCCCTCCGCCAGACTTTGCAATTTGGTCAACGTATTGGCGATTTCTTTGTTTTCCAGCAACTGGTGGTAGCTTCGCAACCCTGCGATTAAACTTTGAATATCTTTGGGAGTGAATAATTTTTTGTCCACTTTGTAAGATTTCATCAAACTAACTCCGCCGGCTGCTCCCCTCGTTACCACAACAGGCAGTCCGGCCATGCTGAGGGAGTCAATATCTCTGAAAATGGTCCTCCTGCTGACTTCCAGTCTTTCGGCAAGTTCGCTGGTCGGCACCGTGTCCCTTTCCATAAGCAGCATGATGATCGCAATGAGGCGTTCTATTTTCATATAAAGCTCCTCCTTAAAAACAATTATGACACGCTGGTGTCGTAATTGCTATGATACAGTTTCATTGAAAAAAAACGAGGCAGGAGGAGCTTGAAATGAGCAATTTCAGCATCGAACGAAAAGAAGCTTTTCGCATCGTCGGTTTTAAAACGAAACTGGAAGGATCGGAAAACATTCATTCCGCATCGTTTTCCGGTCAAAAAACGGAATTTTTCAAGAACATCATTCAAAGCGGAAAGCTGGCGTTGCTGCAGCCCATTTCCGAGAGCAAGTACGGTTACGGAGCGGTGGCGAGCGATGGAAGCGGAACGTTCTATTTTGCGGGAGTGAAAACGTCGCAACCGGCCGTGGAGGGAACTGAAGAAGTTCTGTTCCCTGAAGGCGAATATCTGGTTCTTTCGGGGAAAGGAGGACTGTCCCGCCTCGCGTTTGACAAACTGGAGGATCAAGCGTTTGACGAAGTTCTCACGCAAGAGAGTGAATACGAATACAGCGGACACCCGGTCGCCGAAATTTTATTGAACGGAAATCCGACCGATGCCGAAGTCGAAGTGTGGGTGCCGGTTAGAAAAAGGAATTAAAGCGAACCTGTTCGTCCGCAAGCCCCCTCCCGAGCCTGTCGCCGGGGAGGGGGCTCTTGGTTTGCCCCGGCAAGTCCCACCTGAATAATCCCCCTGAATAGGCTCAGGATGACAGCGGCCGCTCCGATAATGAAAGTCCCCCGGATTCCTGATCTCAAAACGTTTGGTTACATTTTGTTACCGGGGAGTTTTTTTGTTACGATTGTGACCGAAGGAAGGAGGCGCTTTTATGTCCCGAAGGAACATCGATGTAACCCGTTGCGAAACCTGGAACGCAATCGTGAAGGAGTGATCCCATGGAATATCATGTGTCCATGAATGGAAATGACCAGGCGAAGGGAACGGCCGATCAACCCTTCCGCACCATATCACGCGCCGCGTCGCTTGCCGTGGCCGGCGATACGGTGATCGTGCATGCCGGCGTTTACAGGGAATGGGTCAATCCGGCCAACGGCGGAACCGAAGAGCATCGCATCGTCTATCGATCCGCGGGAGACGGAGAAGTCGTCATTACGGGGGCTGAACGGTTTACCGACTGGAAGGACGAGGGAGACAATGTCTGGAGCGCGGAAGTGCCGAACTCCATTTTCTCTGTCCGGAATCCCTTCGAAGTCGAGCTCTCCGGGGACTGGCTGTTTGACGGCGCTTTTCCGGTGCATCTTGGCGATGTCTATTTGGACGGCAAATCCTTGTATGAGTGCGGCAGCCTGGACAAGGTGACGAGGCCCGAAGTCTGGCCCGACGCCAAATACCCCGAGGACTCGCTGCTGACCTGGTATGCCGAAGTCGGTTCCGCAACGACGAAGATTTGGGCCAATTTCGGCGGAAAAGATCCCCGCCGGGAAAACGTCGAAATCAGCGTCCGCCCTTGGTGCTTCTGGCCCGACAAACCCGGACTGGATTACATCACCGTAAGCGGATTTACGCTTCGTCAGGCCGCTCCCCAGTGGGCTCCGCCGACCGCCTGTCAGGAAGGGTTGATCGGGCCTCACTGGAGCAAAGGTTGGGTTATCGAAAACAATATCATCTATGAATCCAAGAGCGTCGGCATCAGCCTGGGCACCCCGGTCGGCACAGGTCACGCCAAGGTCAGAGGCAGGCACACGAAAGGCGGCACCCAGCGCGAACAGGAAGTGATCCTCAGGGCGCTGCACACCGGCGGATGGCACAAGGACCGCGTAGGCGGCCACATCGTCCGGAACAATGTGATCCATGATTGCGAACAGGCCGGCATCGTGGGACATATGGGCGGCGCTTTCAGCCAGATCTATGGAAACCGGATCTACAATATCCACCACAAACGGCTCCGGCACGGCGCCGAAGTGGCGGGCATCAAACTCCATGCCGCCCTGGACACCCAGATCAGGGAAAACATCATCTACAGTTGTTACCGCGGCCTGTGGCTGGACTGGCAGGCGCAGGGCACCCGCGTCAGCCGCAATGTGTTTTTCGACAATCTTTCCGAGGACTTGTTCGTCGAAGTTTGCCATGGCCCGTATATGGTGGATCACAATCTGTTCCTATCCCTGATGAATTTCCGAAACATGGCGCAAGGCGGAGCGTTTGCCCACAACTTGTTCGCGGGCCGATTCGTGGTGCGTTCCGAGCTGACCCGCACGACGCCTTACCACTTCCCGCATGAGACCGCCGTGGCGGGCTATTCCAACATTACCGGTGGCGATGACCGGTACTACAACAATATCTTCCTGGGAGACGATGATCCGGACCAGGAGCCCGTCCCGATCACCTTCTTCGAGCATCTTCCGCTTAAGCCCAGGGAGAAGACCGGCGAAGACGGAAAGTTGGTCATGGACGGCGTGCCGGAAGATGCCATCTGCTGGCTGTACCCGGTGGGATTGGGAGGCTACGACAAGCATCCGAATGCGAAAGACAAGCCATGGTGGGAATACACCCGGGAGGAACTGGCCGCGCTCGATGACGCCGCGAAAAAGCAAATCTTTACCGGCAACGCCGTTCTTCCGGTGGCGATGGGCGGAAATCTGTACCTGAACCGTGCGGTTCCGGGCCGCCATGAACCCGATGCGAAGGTCCATGAACAGCGGGCGATTTCCGTGGAAACCGATCCCGCGCAAGGCAAGGCGCGCATCCGGATCGACGAGCCCGAACGGCTTCGCGGCGCCTCCGCCACGCTGGTCACCACCGACCTGCTCGGAAGCACCTATCACGCCGAGATGAAATTCGAGCATCCGGACGGCACGCCATATCGACTGGACGCGGACTTTTTCGGAAACAGGAGGCCTGACGCGGATGTCGCCGCCGGTCCGTTCGAACCGGGCGGCAATCGCGCCGTTGAATTCGAATTCGGATGAACAGGTGTTGCGGCGAAACAGCAATGAGGGGCGGCCACGATGGTGGTCTCATTCATTTGTTCTCCAAATCCCCGGTTTCTGTAATTGGGATCCGTCACGATATCGTACAGCCCGATGTATTCTCCTTCGATGACGCCAAGCCCGCATGCGACGGCCTGATCTTCGCAATAAACGTAATAAAGCCTTTTTTCGTTCCGATATTGGACAACATCCGTTCCATGGCGGTTCTGTCTTTGGCGTTCACATTGCTGAGCCTGCAAACATCATCCACCCATCCAGGCGTGACGTCTTCATTTATGATCAAGTTCCGGCAGCATATCCTCGCCGTCCTTGATAATCCGCTCGAGCCCGCGCAAATCTTCCAGCCGGTCAAGCGGATTGCCGCTTACGACCAGCATGTCCGCCCGCTTGCCGGCTTCCATGCTGCCGACGGTCTCCCCGACGCCGCAGGCTTCGGCGGCGAGGGAGGTGGCGGACACCAGAATTTCCTCGTTGGTCATGCCGAGCTCCCGCATCGCTTCGAGCGCGCCGATGAATTGATCGTGGCCGACGTGCCGGATGCCGGCATCGGTGCCGGCGATGAACCGCACGCCGAGCTCCCGCATGGCGCGGGCGCGCTCGAGCCACTGTTCCTTCTCCGGGCCTTGCCAGAGCTTGACCCGATGATTGACGGTCAGACAGACGCAGATGCCCGACTCGGCGATGCGCCAGGCGGTATTTTCCTCGTAGCGGACGCCGTCCGGCGTCAGCCAGGTGCAATGCTCGATCGTGTCGACGCCCGCCTCGACGGAATGGCGGATGCCGATTGTATCGTGGGCGTGGACGGCGATTTTCTTTCCCCGCAGGTGCGACTCGTAAACCGCCGTCTCGATTTCGTGCCGGCCGTATTGGCATATCCACGGCGCCGACCCCGGCGTCATGTAGCCGCCCGACACCATCAGCTTGATGAGATCGGCGCCCGCTTTCGCGTGCTCCCGCACCGCCCGGCGAATGGCGGAAGCGTCGTCGCATTCGCAGCCCATGAACCAGCAATGTCCGCCGGTAGTCGTGATCGGACGGTTGGAGACCAGCAGACGGGGTCCGACGGCGATGCCGCTGTCGATCTTGTCTTTCACGACGAGATCGAGATAAGCCGGGGCGCCCATTTCCCGCGCCGTCGTCACGCCGGAACGGAGCAGGCGGCGGGCGTTGCGGAACATGACGACGAGCAATTGCCGGTCGTTCTCGGCGCGCAGCGCGCCCACGGGATCGTCTCCGCCGTCGAGCGACAGATGCACGTGCGCATCGATCAATCCCGGCATCAAGGTGGCGGCGCCCAGATCGATCATCTCGAGCTCCTCGCCTTCACGGACAGGGCGCTGCTCCCATGGCCCGACCCAGACGATCGTGCCGTCCTCCTCCAGCAAAGCGCCGCTCTCGATGAGTCCGCCCGGTCTGCCCGTATGGACCCGATCCGCCCGATAGACCCGCTTCACACGAAATAACCGTCCGTCATCGTCCAGGTGACCAGGCTGTTCTCATGAGCCTGCAGCACGAGCGCGACCAGGTCGCCGCTTGAGTTGTTGCGATGCCGTCTCGCGGAATTCGGAGGAATGCGGACGACGGTGCCTTCCTTGACGGGAATCACCTCATCCTCGACGATGATTTCCCCTTCCCCTTGCAATATAATGCAGATTTCCTCGTTGTTGTAATGCCGGTGCGACCGTTCCGGCGCTGTGCCCGGCGGCCAGCGGTTCACCGAGATTTCCATCGACGTCAGCCCGAGCTTATCCTATAGAGCTTGTCGTAGCCGAGCTCGCCGAAGGGGCCGATCTCGAAGATCGAATAAGGTTTCGCTTCCATTTCGCACACTCCTTACAGGATGGATTGCCGCGACGCCAACCGGCGATATCCGCCATGATGCCGCAGAAACTGTCTCGCCCGTTCCGATCCGGGGCGTTCGAATAAATCGGCCGACCGTCCTTGTTCCACGATGACACCGTTCTCCATGAAAACCGTCCTGTCCGCCACTTCCCTCGCAAATGCCAGCTCATGCGTCACGATCAGCATCGTGATGCCTTGCCCGGCGATCGCGCGTATGGTGTCCAGCACCTCGCTGACGAGCTCCGGATCGAGCGACGAAGTCGGCTCGTCGAGCAGCAGCACTTCCGGATCGAGCGCGATCGCCCTGGCGATGCCGACCCGCTGCTGCTGCCCGCCGGACAGGCGGGCGGGATATTCGTCCAGCTTGTGCCCGAGGCCGACCTGCTCGAGGGCGCGGACGCTTTTTTCCCTTGCCGCGGACTTTGACATGCCGCGCACGGTGACGAGCGCCTCCATCACATTTTGCAGCGCGGTCATGTGGCGGAACAGGTTGTAATGCTGGAACACCATGCCCGTCCGCCGGCGATGCGCGAGAATGTCCGCGCGGGAAGCCTTGCGAAGGTCCAGCGCGTGTTCGCCGATCTGCACGACGCCTTCGTCCGCGCGCTCCAACACGTTGATGCAGCGGAGCAGCGTCGATTTGCCCGAGCCGCTCGGGCCGAGAATGGCCATGACTTCGCCCGTCGAAACCTCCAGATCGATTCCCTTCAACACTTCGTTCGCGCCGAAGCGCTTCCTGATGCCGCTGAGGCGGATCATGCGACTCCTCCCTTCGCAAAGCGGTTAATTCGGCGCTCGAGTCTGGCCGCGAGATGCTCGATCAGCACGGTCAACCCCCAATACAGCAGCGCCGCGGCGGCGAACGATTCGAGGTAGTTCCACCCTTGGGCGGCGACGAGCTGCGCCTTGCCGAATATTTCCACCACGGTCAGGGTAAAAGCGAGCGTCGAGCCGTGCAGCATGCCGACGACGATGTTGGCCAGATTCGGCAGGCTGGCCGCAAGCGCCTGCGGCAGCACGACGCGCCGGTAGGCTTGGCCTCTGGTCATGCCGACGGCGTAAGCCGCCTCCAATTGCCCGCGGTCCACGGCCGAAATGCCGGAGCGGACCACCTCCGACAAATAGGCGCCCGCGGTGAGCGAGAAAGCCGTCAGGACGAACCCGACGAGCGGAATGCGGACGGAGAGGTTCGCCGCTCCGAACCAGGAGCCCGCCTCGTCGATCAGGACGGGCAAGCCGAAATAGACGAGGAACAGATGCATGAGCACCGGCGTGCCGCGGATGAAGCTGACATAGAACGCGGCCAATGGACTCAAGACCCGGACGTTGTTCAGACGAATCAGCGCGACCGCGATGCCGATCACGAGTCCGCAAACCGTGGAGACGAGCGTCAGCATGAACGTGGTCGGCAAGGCGGAAGCGATGAGAAACAGGGCGCGAACGGCGAACTCCAGGTCGAAGCTCATCCGCGTCCCCCCTTCCCGGCCAGGCTCGGCTCATGGCGCAGCATGCGCCGCTCCAGCAGGCGGAAACCGCGTTCCAGCGCCAGACTGACCGCGTAATAAATGACGGACAGCGCGATATAAGCCTCGATGAAATGCTGGGTCGCCACGCCGAGCGTCCGCGCCCGCCCCGTCATCTCCATCACGCCGACCGTAAAGGCGAGCGACGAGTCCTTGAGGCCGCCGATGACCAGATTCGCAAGCACGGGCAGCGAGACGGCCAGCGCCTGCGGCAGGACGATCCGGACAAACGCCTGACGGGCAGTCATGCCGACGGCGTAGGCGGCTTCCACCTGTCCGCGGTCGACCGACCCGACGCCCGCCCGGATCGCTTCCGAGACGAAAGCGCCCGTATTGAGCGCATAGGTCAGGATGACGAACGCCAGCGCCGGAACCCGGCTCAGATCAAGCCCGATCCGGCCGGCCCATTCCGGCAACCCGAAATAGATCAGGAACAGTTGGGCCAAAATCGGCGTGCCGCGAAAAAACGACACGTAAACGGCGCAGCATCGGTCCAGAACCGGAATGCGGTACAGGCGCGGCAGCGCGACGAGAAAACCGACCAGCATGCCGAGCAGGAAGGAGGCGGCCACGATGAACATCGTAATCTGAAAATACTCCAGCAGCCTCAGCAGAAAATCAAAGACGTACGCCGCGTCGAATCTTCTTCCCATGGAACCGTCCGCTTGCCCGGGGCAATGCGGTTACCTCGCTTTCGCTTCGTCGAGCGGTATCGTGAAGTCCTGCCCCAGCCATTCGACGCTGAGCTTCGCCAGCGTTCCGTCTTTCTTGACGGCGCGCAGCGCTTCATCCAGCTTGTCCGCGAGCTCCTGGCTGTCCTTGCGCAGCACGTAATGCACCGTATCCGCGATGAGCGGCTCGCCGACGAGCTTGAGCGCCGGATTGCCGTCCGCGTCCGTTTCGAACCGCACCGAGAAGTCCGTCTGCAGCGTCGCGTCGACGCGGCCGGTGCGGATGAGCTGCACGAGATCGTTGGCGCCGCCGCTGCCGTACACGACTTCGATCGGGTTGCCGTGCTGTTCGTTGTACGCCTGAATGAAGCTCGCGTTGTTGCTCGTCGCCGAGCCGATGAACAGCTTCTTGCCGTGCAGATCTTCAATCGAATGGATGGTGCCGTTCGCGATGTCGACCGCGACCCGGGTGAAGAAATAGGCGTACGGTTCCTTGTTGAACAGATATTTCTTCTCCCGCTCCTCGTTCTTGCTCATGATGCTCATCACGAAATCGATCTTCCCGGCTTCCAGGCTGAGCAGCAGATTGCCGAAATCCATCGTCTGAATTTCAAATTCGTATTCGGGCAGACGCTTGTCCAGTTCCTTCGCCAGCTCGACATCGAAACCGGTCAGGTTGCCGTTTTCATCCAGAAACGCCACGCCGGGGAAAACGTTCACCGTGCCGACGATCACTTTTTTCGTTTTCGATCCGCTCCCGGCGCTTGAAGAGGAGCAGGCCGACACGACGAGCATCAGCGTCAGCGCAGCGGCGAACATCAAAAGTGCGGAGCGTTTGGACGTTCTGAAATTTGCGGTCTTCAAGGAAACAACCTCCCCAATATGTTGAACTTTTCTTATCTGTTTGGTTGGAATTACAATCAAATAAAAAAAACCGACGACTTCGACTGCCTTTCCTTCACCGCTTTCTCCGACATTCGTCCGTTAGCCGTCATCAATTGCTTAGACGACAATGTTCAGATAAAATATTAGCGTACGTTTTTGCGGGGATTCAATCAACAATACCGGCGAATTGCCCGATAACCGACATTTCGCGAAAATTGTCGGATTGTCGGAGGGAGCGGACAACATGGCGACGGCGGAAAAACAGACCGACAGGCGGGCGAAGCGATCCGTCAGGCTGATCAAGCAGGCGTTTCGGGAACTGGTGGAAGAGAAGGGATTCGAGGCCGTTACGGTGCAGGATATCGCCGACCGCGCGGATGTGAACCGGGGAACGTTCTACGCGCATTTTCCCGACAAATACGCCTTGCTCGATCTCATCATCCGCGAGAAATTCCGTCAGCTGCTGGAGCGCCACCTGACGGCGGACGCCGGGTGGACGCGCAAGGATCTGGCGAGCGCGATCCGCGTCGTGCTCAGCCATTTCGCGGATGTGTACCGCAATTGCACGCACCGGGAATCGCTGAATCCGATGTTCGAGCAGGCGGTGCAGCAGGAACTGACGGCGGTGTTCCGGCACTGGCTCCGGAAGACGCCGGTCGCGCAATGGAGCGTGCCGGCGGACGTAATCGCTTCCATGTGCGGTTGGGCGATCTTCGGCGTCGCGAACGAATGGAGCAAGCAGCGCAAAGCGCCTTCACTGGAAGAGATGACGGAATATGTGCTGCGGGTTGTCGAGCAGGGCGCGGGCCGCTTGACGCCGGGCGGCTTGCCGGAGGCGTGACCGGTTCCGATATTCTCATGGAGAAGAGCCGCAACATATCTGCATATCCGTACAAAGAACACCTCATGTGGACCGCGGACCGCTGGAGCGACCCGAAGCTGCAGGGTGGAAGTCCCTTACAGAAGCTCCTTGAAGGAACCGTTTCGCCAACCGGGCGCATCATCCATGAATCGATGGAGAGACGGGACACGGTGCCGCAATTTTTCTGCGATGTAATGTCCGACGCATAATGCCGACGGGGCTCCATTTCTCCATGAAGCGAAAAAAATTCGTCTATTTGGTCGAAACCCTTCGGATTCCGAAAAATAGGCGAAAAAATTTCGTCTATTCCGCAGAAAAAACCGAAAATCAGCCAATTCCACTGAAATAGAAGAAAAAATTTCCTCTGTTTCCGGACTTTTTGCGCCATCCAGTCATATAGAAGAAAAAATTTCCTCTGTACCAAAGGCGACCGGGAAAAACACCCGAAACCGGATGCGGCTCGGGTGTTATAACGTTCTTCCAACTCACTCGGGCGGTTCGGCCCGCTTCATGAACAAGCCGACGACCAAAGCCGCCGCGCCGACCGCAAGCGCCCACCAAAACGCGCTTTGGATGCCGGCTGCGAACCCCTCAAGCTGATCGGACAACGCATCGCCCGACGATGCCGCATAGTCGCTGCTGACTTTGGATACGATGCCCGTAAACGTGACGATGCCGATGGCGCCGGCAATTTGCATGAGGGTGTTCACAATCGCCGCGCCGTGCGGAAACAGCCTTCTCGGCAACGCGTTCAGTCCCGCGGTCTGAACGGGCGTGATGACGAGCGGAATGCCGATGCTGAGCAGGACGTTCATCGCGACGATATAGACCGCCGTTGTGCCCGGATCCAGCCAGGTGAAAGCCCACAGCGAGATCAAGACCAGCACAAAACCCGGAATGATCAGCACTTTCACCCCATGCCGGTCAAACAGCTTGCCGGATACCAGCGACATGGCGGCGTAAACGATCCCCGGCAACAAACCGCACAATCCGACTTCAAACGCGGTCATCCCCAGCACGATCAACATGAACTGCGCAAGCAGCAATCCCGCGGAGAACATCACCATCATGAGCAACAGAACGAGCACCATCGCAATGCTGAACATCGGGTGCCGAAATGTCCTGAGCTCCAGGATCGGCGCCGCAATGGACAACTGCCGAAGAACGAACAAGATCAATGCGATGCCTCCGACAATGAGCGAACCCAATGTCAAGGTCGAAAGGTTGGTTGCCGCGGCGCTCAAGCCATACACCAGGCCTCCGAATCCGATGCAAGACAAGACGATGGACAGATAGTCGACTTTCGGTTTCGTAATGTCGGACACATTGCGCAAAGCGGCCGCCGCAAACAGCACCGAAAAAGCCGCGATCGGAATGATGAGATAGAACATCCAGCGCCACGAGAGCCAGTCGATGATCAATCCCGCCACCGTCGGCCCGATCGCGGGAGCGAACATCACGACCAGCCCGATCATCCCCATCGCGCCTCCCCTGCGTTCCGGCGGGAAAATATTCATCATCGTGTTCATCATCACCGGCAGCATGAGCCCGGTTCCGAGCGCTTGCACCGCTCTTCCGATCAATAGCACGGAAAAAACGGGAGCCGCGCCGCAAACGATGGTGCCGACAAGAAAGAATATCGTCGCGGACAAAAACATTTGGCGGGTCGTAAACCACTGCTGCAGCAAAGCGGTGACGGGCACGAGCGTTCCGACAACGAGCATATACACGGTGGCCAGCCATTGAACGGTCATGAGCGGGGCGGAAAAATCTTTCATCAGATCGGGAAAAGCGACTTGAATCATCGTTTCGTTCAAGACGGCAATGAAAGCCCCGATGATCAGCGCGGCGACGATGCGCGCGCGTTCCATGTCGGTCACGGCGACAGAAGCGCTTGCGGTATTCACGATACAACCTCCTCAAGCATGCAGCGTATTTCGGTGTCGAGTATATCCAATGCGGCAACGAACGGGCCAACACAAAATTTTTGTTCATTAACAACAAAAATATGTGTAATAAAAATTGTTAATACGCGCGACACAGAGGAGGAATTGCGGTTGGAACCGGAAGACGCCAGATGACGCAGCCGCCGGGCAGGAACACGACCGGTCGCACTCGCCCCCGACAAAAAACGGGCTTCCGCCCGGGCATCAAGCCCCAAGCAGAAGCCCTTTTCCGCTGCTTGTGAATCATCTCCCCTTCGCTCAACCCTGCTGCGGCAAGAAACGCCGGGCCGGATGGATGCCAACGCGTTACCGCGCGGCCGGCTCGATCCGGTACGTCGCCCTGCCTTCGGTCAACGATTCGCCGACCTCAAGCACTTCCCACCCGTAGGCCAGCACGTTCCGCAGCTTCGCAAGCTGCGACCCGGTCAGAATCGTCGAGACGCCCTCGCGCCCGGGCCGGCGGTCAATATGCGGCTCCTCGCCGAAGGCCAGATACAGCCAACTGCGGACTCCGCCGAGCGTGTTGAACTTGATCCGATAGCCTTCGCGGACCGCGGAGGCATAAACCTCCGGCTCCCGCACCGCGAATTCCCGCAGCTCTTCATAATCGAATCGGAACACGCTGCCGTCCTTCGGCAGCTCGCCGCGCCCGGAGATGCCGAGCAGCTCGCCGTCGGTCCAGCCGAGCCCCCGCAACGACTCGATCAGCAGCGCATGCTGCTGGGAAATCTTCACCCTTGGCTGGCTCATGCCCGGTCCTCCTTCCGGAAACAACCTCCGCTCAAATCGGGGCAACGAAGTGCCCGGGGCTCACTTCCCTGAGCTCCGCCGGTTCGCCCGTCCAATCATGCGGCTCATAATGAATCCTCCGGATTTCCGCCCGCGGGTCCGGCACCGGTATGGCCGATAGCAGCGCCTGCGTGTAGGGATGGAGCGGATTGTCGTACAGCTCGTCGCTGTCCGCCACTTCGACCAGGCGGCCGCGGTACATGACGCCGATCCTGTCCGAGATATGCCGAACCATCGCCAGGTCATGCGCGATGAACAGGTAGGTGAGCCCGAACTCGTCCTGCAAATCTCTGAGCATGTTCACGACCTGCGCCTGTACCGACACGTCGAGCGCGGAGATCGGCTCGTCGCAGATGACGAACTCCGGCCGCACCGACAAGGCGCGGGCGATCGAGATGCGCTGACGCTGGCCGCCGCTGAACTCGTGCGGATAGCGGTACAGATGGTCGCGCTTCAGGCCGACCTTCTCGAGCAAACCCGCGATTGCCTCCGCCCGCTCCTCCTTGTCGGGATAGAGGCCGTGAATGCTCATCGGCTCGCCGATCAGCTCCAGCACGTTCATGCCCGGATTGAGCGACGAATACGGATCCTGGAAGATCGACTGGATCCGCCGCCGGTACGGCTTGAGCTGCTTGTCGCCGAGCCGCGACAGATCCTGCCCGTCGAAACGGACTTCCCCGTCCGTGTAATCGTACAGCCTCAGCATGCAGCGCCCGACCGTCGATTTGCCGCTGCCCGACTCGCCGACAAGGCCGAACGTCTCGCCCTTACGGATGTGGAAGTTGACGCCGTCCACCGCGCGCAGCACGCGCGTCGGCCGTCCCCGGATATCGCGGCCTTTCACGAAATGTTTCTTCAGGCCCCGCACTTCCACCAACGGCCTCGCTTCACCCGCCACTTTCCGCCCCTCCTTCCGGACCGGAACCCGCGCGATCGTACGATTGCGGGTTCCGGTCATTCAGCCAGCACATCGCGCGATGCTCCGGTCCGACCTCAACCATCGGCGGCAGCGTCCCGCACTTCGCCATCGCGTGCGGGCACCGGTCGCGGAACGGGCAGCCCGCCGGCTCGTGCTTCGGATCCGGCGGCGACCCCTCGATCGGGGACAACCGTTCCCGCGCGTTTCCGCCCCGCTTCGGCAGCGAGCGGAGCAGCCCCTGCGTGTAGGGATGCCGCGACCGGTAGAAAATATCCTCCACCGGACCTTCCTCCATCACCATCCCGCCGTACATGACGATGACGCGGGAGCACACCTGGGCCACGACGCCCAGATCGTGCGTGATGAGCGCGATTGCCGCGCTCGTCTTCGTCTTCAGTTCCTTCAGCAGATCGAGGATCTGCGCCTGGATCGTCACATCCAGCGCGGTCGTCGGTTCGTCGGCGATGAGCAGCTCCGGCTGACACGACAGCGCCATCGCGATCATGACGCGCTGCCGCATCCCGCCGCTCAACTCATGCGGGTACTGCTTCACGCGCAGCTCCGGCTCCGGAATCCCGACCAGCCGCAGCATCCCGACCGCTTCCGCAAGCGCCTCCCTGCGGCCCAGTCCACGGTGGCGCCGGATCACCTCCGTCAGATGATCGCCGATCCGCTTCACCGGGTTGAGCGACGTCATCGGGTCCTGAAACACCATCGCGATGCGATTGCCCCGGATTGTCCGCCATTTCCGCTCGGAGATGCCGAACACGCTCTCCCCAATGAGCCGGATATCGCCTTCGACGATCTTGCCGGGAGGCGGGATCAGCGCCATGATCGCCTTCGCCGTCACGCTTTTACCGCTGCCCGACTCGCCGACGATGCCCACCGTTTCGCCGTGGTCAATATGCAGGCTGACACCCCGGACCGCCTTGAGCTCCCCGTCCCGGGTTTGGAAGGACACATGGAGATTCTCCACTTCAAGCAGCCGGCCATTCATGTTCGTTCACTCCTCTCGCCTCTCGCGCGCCGGAGCATCGTGTCATCTCCTGCCCAGCTTCGGCTCAAGCGCCACGCGCAGCAGATCGCCGAGCATATTGAAGCTGAGCACCGTCAACAGAATGAGCGCGCCCGGGAAGATCGCCATGTACGGTGCCTGTGTCAAGGTTCCCTGCGCCCCGTTCAGCATGCTTCCCCACGTCGCGTTCGGCGGCTGCACTCCGAAGCCGAGGAAACTGAGCGACGACTCCATCATGATGGACGACGCCACGTTGTTCGTTGCGCCGACGACGATGACGGGGACCAGTCCCGGCAGAATATGGCGAAAAATGATGCCGACGCTCCCCTGACCCGACGCCCGGGCATACAGCACATACTCGCGCTCGCGGAGGGCCAGCGTCTCGGCGCGCACGATGCGGGCCATGTGCATCCACATGAGCGAGCCGATGATGATGACAATGCTGCCGAGATTCGGCTTCAGCAGAACGGAGAGCAGCAGGATGACGAGGAAGGACGGGATGGACAACATGATTTCAAGCGCCCGCATCAGCAGGCTGTCGATCCACCCGCCGAAATATCCGCTCACGACGCCGACCGTGACGCCGATGGCCATCGAGAGCAGCATCGATGCGAAGCCGACCAATAGCGACACGCGGCCGCCGTACAGCACCCGGGTGAAAATATCGCGCCCGTAGTCGTCGGTTCCGAACCAATGCCCGGCGTTCGGCGCCTGCAGCCGGCGCGCGGCATCCAGATGGTTCGGGTCGTGCGGAGACAGAAACGCCAGCGCGGAGCCGATGACCAACACGGACAGGATGACCATCGAGGCGATCCCCATGTTGCTGGAGAAAAGTTCCCGGATGACGCTTCTTGAGCGGGTCATGGCGATCACCTCAATGTTTTGATGCGCGGATCGGCATAACCGTACAGCACGTCCGCCAGCAGGTTCCCGATGATCAGGAGCAGCGCGGAGAACAGCGTAATGCCCATGATGATCGGATAATCCATGCCCCGGATCGCCGTCACGCCAAGCGAACCGATCCCCGGCCAGGAGAACACGGTTTCCGTCACGATCGCGCCCGTCACCAGATCGGCCAATGACATGCCGAGCAGCGTGATGATCGGCAGCAGAACGTGTTTCAGGACGTGCCGGAACAGCACCACCCGGCGGATGGAACCGTAGGCGTACTGGATCTGCACGTAATCCTCCCTGAGCTGCCCGATCGTGCTGGAACGGACGTACCGGACATAGGAGGACAGGAAGCTGAAGGCCAGCACGGATACAGGCAGGATGCCGTGTTGGATCACGTCCGCCGCGCTGTTCACGCCGATCGTGCGCATGCCCATGCTCGGGAGCCAGTCCAGCTTGACCGCGAACAGGTAAATGAGCAGGATGGCGAGCCAGAAGACCGGCACGGAGATGCCGATGTACGACATGAACGTGATGATGCGGTCCACCCACTTGTTGTGGAACGCGCCGGCGATCAGGCCGAGCGGAATCGCAAGGATGACGGCCAGCAGGATGGCGCATCCCATGAGGCCGGCCGTCGCCGGCAGCCGCTCAAGGATGAGCTTGGCCACCGGCTGATGGTTGACGAGCGAATAGCCGAGATTGCCCTTCAGCAGCTCTTTCAGCCAGAGCCAATACTGCACATGGGCCGGCTTGTCCAGGCCGAGATTGGCCCGGACCCGTTCAATATCTTCCTTGTGCATGTTCGGCGTTACGAACGACATCACCGGATCGCCCGGCGCCATCTTGATGAGCGCGAAGCAGACGACGGAGACGAAGAACAACAAAGGAATCGTCTGAATCAAACGTTTGGCAATGAGTTGTCTCATATTGCAGTCTCCCGGCCTCTGACGGCACAAAAGCCGGATGACCCGGCTCTTGCGCCGTCAACAGGGTTTCATTCGCAAGCCTGAACCCTTATTTCAGGTACAGCTTCGAAGGATCTTCGAAGATGACAACCGGCTTCAGCACGGCTTCCTCGATGCCGCCGAAACGTTTGTCAACCGCGACGATCGTCTTCGTATAAGCGACAGGATAGATGACCGCGTCTTCCGCGATGATCTCCTGCAGCTCTTGGTAGACGGCGCCCCGCTTCTCCGGATCCGGCTCGCGCGCGCCCTGGTCGAACAGCTCGTCGACCTTCGGGTTGTTGTAATGCGTGTAGTTCGCATCGCCGTCCGATTCGTACAGAATCCGGTAGGCGTCCGGATCGTAGCCCATGATGTAGCCGGAGTATGCGAGATCGAAGTCGGTCGCGGAAGCGTCGGCGAACTTCTGGCCGAACGCGGACGCGTCGAGCGACTGGATCTCGACCGTGATGCCGACAGCTTTCAGCTTCTGTTGAACATAGAGCGCCGCGGCTTCCATGGCCTTGTTGCCGCTGGAGATGATGAACGTCAGTTTCGGATTGCTTGTGCCGGCGGCGGCCAGCAGTTCCTTCGCTTTTTCGACATCGTTGTCGTAGGTCGCCACATCGTTCGTCCAGAACAGGCCGTCGGGCGTCACGAACGATTTCGCCGGTTCGGCGTATTCCCCTGACGAATAGACGGTTTGAATCATTTCTTCACGGCTCAGCGCGTAGGAGATCGCCTGACGGATTTCCTTCTTCGCGAGCAGGCCGTTCGCGCTGTTCTCGTTGAAGAGCAGGTAGGCGAGCCGGCCTTCGCTGTACGGCAGAATCTCGAATTTGCCGGTTGCCTCAATCGTCGGAACGTCCTGCGGGTTGACGTAGTACACGTTCAGTTCGCCGTTCTGCAGCGCCAGGAGAGCCGCGTTCGAATCTTTCGCAATGCGGTAGGTGATCGAATCGAGATTCGGCTTGCCGAGCGCATAGCCGTCGAAGCGTTCCAGCGTCAAATATTCGCCGGGCTTGTATTCTTTGAACTTGAACGGGCCCGAGCCGACGACGTCGTACAGATTCTTCTCACTTTGCTCGATGTTCGCCACGTTCTCGAAAATATGCTTCGGAATCGGCGTCAGCTGCACGAGTGTCGCTTCGAAGGCCGGGTTGACTTGCGGCAGCCGGAATTCCACCGTCCGGTCGTCCACCTTGACCGCTCTGATCGGTTCGCCGCCGAGGATCAGGTTCGAACGGAACATGCTGTTCTGCTTCTCGTCGAGAATCGCGTCGAACGTGAACACGACGTCGTCGGCCGTCAGCGGCTGGCCGTCGTGCCAGGTCAGCCCGTCCTTCAGCTTCAGCGTGTAGGTCCGGCCATCTTCGGACGGAGTCAGGCTCTCCGCCAGGTAGAACGTCTTCTCGCCGTTGTTCACCTGAAACAGCGGCGCGAACAGCGCCTGGTTGATCGTCAGGCTGACACGGTCGCCCGCATAGATCGGGTTGAGCTCCAGCGGGTCGGCACCCACGCCGAAGATGAGACTGCCGCCGACCTTGATCTCTCCGGAAGACCCGGCCTCCGAAGAGGCGGATTCGTTCGTGGAACCCGCGGCATTGCCGCCGCCTGCTCCGTTGTTCTCTCCGTTTTTGCCCGAGCACGCCGCGATGGCGAGCGCAAGCAGCGCGAAGATCAGGATGACCGAAAATCTTTTGGCCATGTTGCTCCCTCCTGTTGTCCCAATGAATGGAAATAAAAAGGATAGACGAATGTCTACATTGTATATCGGGTTACAAGGATTAACAAGTCGACTATTGGTGAAATTTGCCGCCGAATCATTGCGTTTGCCCCTTCTTTGTCCCAAAATATCCAAAAATACGGCACCATTCGCCACATTTCGGCGCAATGAGCCGGATGAGGACGTTTTTGACTGACCGGCGCGGCGACGATGCGTGCGCGCCCAATGTCGGTCACGGCGACAGATCCGCTTGCGGCAAGGCAACAAACGGGCCGGCACATGTTTTTCATTGACAACAAAAACATATATAATAATACATGTTAATGTATGCGGCATGGAGGAGGGATTGCGGTTGGAGTTGCAGCAATTGCGATGTTTTGCGGCCGTCGCCTCCGAACTTCATTTTGCCCGGGCGGCGGAAAAGTTGCATATGGCTCAGCAAGCGGTAAGCTTTCAGATCAAACAGTTGGAATCGGAGCTGGGGGTCAAGCTGTTCGAGCGCACAACCCGCAAGGTGACCTTGACGATGGCAGGGGAAGCGTTCCTGGACGAAGTGAAACAGATCTTCGTGCATCTGGAACGGGGTGTGGATGAAGCCCGCCGGGCGGATCGCGGTGAAAGAGGCCGGCTTGTCGTCGGTTATGTCCATCCGATGTCATACAGCGTTTTGCCTGCCGCGGTCAAACGATTTCGAAACCGGCACCCGGATGTAAAAGTGGTGTTGCTCGAATCGAACCCCTCCGGGCTTGAGACCAAACTGCTTGCCGGCGAAGTCGATGTCGCCTTCAATATCAAAGCCATCGGCCAAAACGGTCTGCCGGCCTATGATTGGAAGACGCTGTCCATCGAACCGATGACCGTGGCGGTTCCCATATCCCACCCGCTGGCCGGCGGCGCCGGGGTGAAATTGAAAGATCTGTCGGGCGAATCGTTCATTCTCGTCAATCGCCAGGGCAACGCGCTGTTGCACGACTGCTTTCTTTATGTTTGCCGGCAAGCGGGATTTACGCCCCGGATCGTCCAGGAGACCGACAACGACCAACTGGCGCTCGGATTGGTCGCCTCCGGGATGGGCATCGCGGTGGTGTTCTCCTGTTTGAACAACCTTTACGGGAATCGGGTCGCCTATCTCCCGCTCGCGGAACCGCGCTTCGAGTTCGAATTCGCCATTTATTGGCGGCGGGGCCATTCCGTTGCGCTGGTGGATCATTTTATCGACGCCGCACTTGCACCTGAGGAGATGAAGCCGCATGACCGTCGCCGTCCACAACATGCCGCCGATTTACGATGAGAACAGCGAAATTCTCATTCTCGGCAGCTTTCCGTCTGTGAAATCGAGAAAGGCAAAGTTCTACTACGAAACGCCGCAAAACCGCTTCTGGCGCGTGATTGCGGCCGTATTCGAACAGAACGTTCCCCGGACGGTCGAAGAAAAACCGGCATTCCTGCTGCGGAACCGCATCGCCTTGTGGGACGTGATCGCGAGCTGCGAAATCGAGGGCAGCTCGGATCAGACGATCCGGAACGCCGTCCCCAACGACCTGACGCCGATCCTGAGCACCGCGAACATCCGGCAAATCTTCGTCAACGGCAAGAAGGCGGAGCAGCTTTTCAACAAATTGATCTCCCCGAAAATCGGACGAAAAGCGATCTGCCTGCCCTCCACCTCCCCCGCCAACGCCTCGAAAAGCCCGGAGCAGCTGATCGAGGCGTGGCGCGTCATCCGATCGGACATGCGGCGACAGACCTGACGGCCATAAATGAGATGTTCACGTGATGCCGGAATCTCGATATGCACCGGGAGATGAAATTTTATCCCGGTAATCGCAGGGCAACAGTTTCCGGATCGATTTTGGAGGGGCGGCCCCCCTCTTTCTTTTTGCGCCCGCATCAACGATGCGCCGCGCCTGCCAACGCTATCGCGGCTTCTTCGGCCGCGTCCCCGCCGATAAGGATCGTCCGGTCGCAGATCGCGCTCACATCCTGCCGGTCGTGCGTCACCAGCAGGCAGGTCGTCCCCGATCGTTTCAAAATTCCGCGCAGCTCCTCCCGGATCGCGGCGCGCAGCTCGGCGTCCAGATTGCTGAACGGCTCATCCATCAGGAGCAGCTCCGGTCCCGGCGCCAGCGCCCGGGCAAGGGCGACGCGCTGCTGCTGCCCGCCGCTCAGCTCGTGCGGGTAGCGGTCCGCAAGCCCTTCGAGCCGCGCCAGGTCCAGCATCTGCCGCACCCGTTCCGCGCGTTTCGCCCTCGGCAGCCGGTGCAGGCCGAACGCGATGTTCCTGGCCACGGTCAGATGCGGGAACAGGGCGTAATCCTGAAACACCATGCCGACGCCGCGCGCCTCCGGAGGAACGAAGACGCCGCCGCCGAACACCGTGCGGCCGCCGATCGCGATCCTGCCCGCCGCGGGCGTCTCCAATCCCGCCAGCAGCCGCAGCAGCGTGCTCTTGCCGGACCCGCTCCGGCCGAGGACGCCGACGATCTCGGATTTGTCCATCACAAGCGACATCCCGCGGATGACCGGCGTCCAGGTCCCGGGATAATTGAAAGTGATCTGCTCCACCACCACGTGCGTCATTTCCGTCCGCCCCCGCCATTTGATGGAAAAGGAACACCGATGCCAGCCCGATGCCGATGATCAGGAGCGACGGCACCGCGGCCTGGTAAATTCGCTCATCGCCCGCGTATTGGTACGCCTTCGTTGCCAGCGTGTCGAAGTTGAAAGGTCTGAGCAGCAGCGTCAGCGGCAGCTCCTTGACGATCTCGACGAAGGTGAGCGCGGCGCCGCCGAGCAGCGATCCCCGGATCATCGGCAAGTCGACGGCGAAGAAGGTGCGGGTGAGCCCCGCGCCGAGCGTGCGCGACGCTTCCGCATATTTCATCCCGATCCGCTCAAACCCGGCCTCCGCCGCGCTGTACCCCGTCGCCATGAAGCGCACGGCGTAGCCGGCGATCAGCATGGCGAGCGAGAGGCTCAAGACGAGCGGCGCGGTTCCCGGTCCGAGGCCGGCGTACAGCGGCGCGAGCAGCCGATCCAGCGCGATGAACAGCGACAGCACCCCGATCGCGATAATCGGGCCGGGGACCGAATAGCCGGCGGTCAGCAGCCTGGCGAGCGCCGCGCCGAATCCGCCCCTCGTCATCCGCACCGTGTTGGCGGCGATGACGGAGACGACCATGATGACCGCGGTGGCGATCAGCGACGCCTTCACCGTGTTGCCGGCCAACCGCCGGAAGTCCGACCGGGCCGCGACGGATTCGAACGTCCATCCCGCCCACTCGACGAGCTGCGCGACCGGGATCACGAACGCGACGGCCAGCACCGCAAGGCACGCGGCCGTCGCCAGCGCCGCTTTCGCGCCCCTCAGCCGAACCGGCTTCAGCGGGCTGCCGCGCCCCGTCGTCTCGCTGTAGCGTCTTCGCCGCCGCAGCAGGCGCTCCAGCACGACGACGCCGACGATCCCGGCAAGAAACAACGCGCCGAGCCGCGTCGCCGATTCGATGTCGTAGAGGCCGAACCATGTCTTGAAAATGGCCGTCGTGAGCGTCCGGATGCCGAAGTAATTGACGACGCCGTAGTCGCTGAGCGTCTCGTACACGACCAGCGTTGCGCCGCCGGCCAGCGCCGGCCGCGAGATCGGCAGGACGACGCGGAAGAACAGGGAAGCGCCTTTCCGGCCGAGCAGCCGCGCATTCTCCACGTAACCGCCGCCGCTTTTCTCCAGGAACGCCCTTACAATCAGGAACACATATGGATACAAGAACATCGTGAAAATGAAAACGGCCCCCGGCATGGACATGATGTCGAACCACGCCTGGTTTACACGGACGCCCGCGCTTCTCAAGGTCTGCTGCACAATGCCGGTATAGCTGAGCATGTTGCTGTAGGTGTAGGCCGCGATATACGGCGGGATGGCGAGCGGCAGCGCCAGCGCCCACCGGAACAGCCGCCTGAGCGGGAAGTCGCAGGCGGCAACCAGCCAGGCCAGCGCGCCGCCGAGTACCGCGGCCGCCGCTCCCGTGCCGAGCGTCAGCCAAACCGTCGGCAGCACGCAGTCCCACAGCATGTACCGCCGGATGTGCGCCCAGTTTTCATTTGCCGGCCGCAGACCATGCCAGAAAACGGACAAAATCGGCAGCAAAATGATTGCTGCCGACAGCAGGCTGATCCATGCCCACCCTTGATGATGTTTTGCAATGCCCGTCAAGCGAAACTTGTCCCGCAAGGACATGTTATTTCCAACCCGCCTCGTTCATGATCTCCACGGCTCTGGCGTTGTTCTCGCCCAGCACGGCGAAATCGATCCGCTGCGTCTTGAACTCGCCCCAGGACTTCAGCAGTTCCGGCAGTTCCGCCTTCCCGTTCACCGGGAACTCGAAGTTCGCCGCGGAGAACGTCGCCTGCGAATCCTCGTCGGTCAGAAACTCGACCAGCTTGGTCGCGTTGCCCTTGTTCCGGCTGTGCTTGATGAGCCCTGCGCCGCTGATGTTCACGTGCGTGCCGGTCGTGTCCTGGTTCGGGAAGAACACGCCGATGCGCTCCGCCACCTTGACTTCCTCCGGGTTCTCGGAAGCGGACAGCTGGCCGACATAGTACGAGTTCATGATCGCGACGTCGCCGATGCCCGCCACGACCGCCTTCGCCTGATCCCGGTCGCCGCCTTCCGGATCCCGCGCCAGATTGGCGGCGACGCCCTTCGCCCACTCGAGCGTCTGCTCCTCGCCGTTCAGCGCGATGAGCGAGGCGACGAGCGACTGATTGTACAGGTGCGTCGAGGAGCGGACCAGCACCTTCCCTTTCCACTTGTCCGCCGCCAGATCCTCGTACGTGGACAGCTCGCCCGGGTCGACCCGGTCCTTGGCGTACGCGATGATCCGCGCCCTTGTCGACAGGCCGATCCACTGATTGTCGGGGTCACGCAGATGGGCCGGCACCTGGTTCTCGATGACATCGGATTCGAACGGCTGCAGGATGCCCGCCGACTTCGCGCTGCTCAAGATGCCGCCGTCGACCGTGATGAACAGGTCGGCCGGCGTGCTCTCGCCTTCGCGCTTGATCCGCTCGATCAGCTCCTGGGCGCTGCCCTCGATCACGTTCACCCGGATGCCGGTCGCTTCCGTGAACCGTTCGTACAGCAGTCTGTCTACGTCGTAATGTCTCGCCGAGTAGACATTGACGACTTGCTCCCCGCCGGCGGCTTCGGCCCGCGAATCGCCGCCGCCCGGCTGCTGCTTGTCCGCCGAGCAGCCCGAAATCATGATAGCGGTCATGGCCGCGGCCATGGTCAACTTGATCAGCATGCTTCTTCTCATCTCTCTCACTCCCGCACCCCTTGTGGTAATGATAATCATTATCAATGATGTTGCCAAATGAAGGATAACACCCTCTGAACTGGATGTCAAGCGCAAATTTCTTTTTCGACGCTATCCGGAAAAACCTATGAAAATCAGCATGTCAATGACGCAGCATACAGTAATTTTTCTATTTCTAACCTTAGAATTTTTTCAAACTGACGACAAATAAATGGTAATTCATACCATTCATTTGTTCAAGGAGGTGATGGCTCATCATCATTCATCCGGAGCACTAGAAGCGGGTCGTACGTACAAGGCGGTGTTTTTTTTAGAAACAACCATCATACAGGAGTGACGATTGCATGCTGAACCGAATGCTGCACCCGTTTACCGTAACCATCGCAAGACTGAAGTACGGCCAGAAATTTCTGCTGATCAGTGTGCTGTTCATGATTCCGGTGCTGCTGGTTCTCTATCAGTGGTTCACGTCACAGCAAACGGAGATTGATCGCATCAAACGCGAGCAACTCGGTGTGGATCAGGTCAAAGCCCTGATGCCGTTCATGCTGCAAATCCAGCAGCATCGCGGGCTGGTGAACGGTTACCTGAACGGAAATCACGAAGCCAAGGCCGCCATTGAAGCGAAGCAGCAAGAAATCGCGCAACTGATCGACGAAATTGAAACCGCTTTCCAAAAAGACGGCCTCCCTCAGACCTATGAGAGCTGGACCGCCGTCAAATCGGAGTGGGACGATCTTCTCCCGGCCTACGAAAATCTGACGCCGCCAGACAGCTTCGACCGCCATTCCGGCCTGGTCCGGCAGGTTGAAGAACTGATCGCAAGCAGCGCTGATGAATCGGGGTTAACGCTCGACAGCGAGATCGAGTCTTACTATACGATGCGATTGATTGTACAGGAATTGCCCGCTCTGATCGAAGGCACCGCCGTCATTCGCGGACGCGGCAACGGCGTACTCGCATCGGGGAAGCTGCCGGACGAGACCAGACTGACGTTGCTTCTGGAAGCCGTCCAAAGCGACGAAGCACTGGTCAATCTGGGGCATTCGCTATCCAGAATCGCGGAATTGAACCGCTCCGAGGATGGCGAACTGCTTCGGACAGGAGAGCGGGCGGCCCGGGAAATCCGGAACTACCTCGGTGTGCTTGAACAGGAGATTTTGCATAAGCATCCGATGACGATGAACCCCGATGCGTTCTTCGCCCAGGGGACGGATGCGATCGCTTCGGCGGGCGAAGTCTTCCGGTTCGCCGCCGCGCAATTGGAGGACACGCTGCGGAAGCGGATCCGCGATGCCGAGTCCGCGCAAAACCTCGCGTTGTCGATCACGGCCGCGGTATTGCTGCTGGTCGCCCTGTTTTATTCCGCATTCTACAGAAGTGTCGTGGAGACGGTGAACGTCCTGAAGGAGCGGGCGGAAGCGATGGCCAAGGGCGATTTCTCCCGGGATATCGTGTTGCATACGAAAGACGAGCTGCAGGTTGTCGGGGTCACTTTCAACGAGATGCAACGGTCGTTGAACCGGCTGCTCGGCAACAATCAGAAAATGGCGTCCGTCGCGTATGATGCGTCCCGGCAACTGGCCGATATTTCGCACGAATCCACCGCGGCGATGCAGCAGGTGGCCGTCTCCATACAGGAAGTGGCCGAAGGCACGACGGCGCAGAAAAGAACGACCGCCGAAATGGGAACGACGATGAATGAAATGGCCGCGGGCGTGCAGCGCATTGCGGAAGCGGCATCCGAAGTCGCGAATCTTGCGTTGCGCGCCAATGAACAAGCGGAGCACGGGAATCAGCAGCTGTCGCAAACCGTCAATCAGATGGTCCTGATCAAGAAAACGCAGGTTGAATCTTCCGAAATCGTGGCGAAGCTTGACGAACATTCGACGCACATCGGCAACATCCTCAAAGTCATCCAGGAAGTCGCGGAACAAACGAAACTGCTGGCCCTGAACGCGAACATCGAAGCCGCGCGCGCAGGCGAGTACGGCCGCGGTTTCAGCGTCGTGGCGCAAGAGGTGGGAAAACTCGCCAAAGAAACGTCGCTGCACGGGGAAACCATTTCGAACCTGCTCCATGTCATTCGTTCTCTGATCGGGGATACCGTAGCCGCCATGCATGCGATGCAGACCGAGACGGATCGGGGAATGGACATGATCGGGCGCTCTCAGACGGCGCTGAACCGGATTCTGGACGACATCCGGCTGGTCAGCGAGCAGATTCAGGAAGTGTCCGCGACTTCGGAAGAAATGTCGGCTGAAATGGAGGAAGTCGCCTCTTCCATCGCGGAGATCTCCCATATTTCCCACAAAACGTCCAACGAGACGGACGTGATCGCCGCCTCCGCGGAAGAACAGCTGGCTTCCATGGAGCAAATCGAAAGCGCTGCCGCGGAGTTGCAGAACATGTCCCGGCAATTGAAAGACGATCTGAGCAAATTTCGGTTGCGGGAACTGAATTGACGGGACCCGGCCAACACGACAAAAGTACAGATTCCGTCAAGGGCGGAGAGTCTGTACTTTTTGTCCGTTTGATCACGCTGTTCAGTTTTCGATAATGATGTTTTCCAATTTGAGGTTTACCGGATTTGACAATGTGTCGCCTACCGGGCATTTGCTTTCCAGAAACCGCACGAATTCCTCGACTTTGTCCTTCGGGGAATCCGTCTTGATCCGGAACGTATACCGGATATCGGAATATCCCGGGCGAACGGATGACCGGCCGAAAAATCCGTCAAGATCGATGTCGCCTTCAACTTCGGCACGGAAATCGTCAAGTTTGATCCCAAACTTGGAAGCATACACCCTTGCCACAATGGACTGGCAGGCTCCCAAAGCGGCAAGCAGCGCTTCTACCGGATTCATCCCCGTATCCTTGCCGCCCAGGGACTCCGGCTCGTCGATGATAAGTTCGAAATGTCTGGACCTGGTCTTCACCTGTACGCCGTCTTGCAAATGCGCGGTTGCCTTGAAAGTGTGTACTGCGGCCATCTCGTGCACCCTCCTTAGGTATTGCCGGAAACAGGATGGAATGATAAAACCAATATTAATTCAAACTATTTTGATTTGTATTGTATGTTTTGATTTGCCGCCTGTCAATCATTTCTTCATGCGCTGTTCAACTTTTCCAGGGAAAAAATGGTATTAATGATGTTTGACGGACAGAATCTTGAGGAGGATATCATGGATTTCGCTTTGCTGAGAGAGCGGCTGCACATCGTGGCGGAACGAATTCCCGAGATTGGCGGGACGGTTCGGGAGCTGGTCATGGACCCTCCGGCGACCGAAGCCGAAATTGCGGAAGCGGAACGCGAACTTGGCCGCAGGCTCCCCGTCAGTTTCAGGAAGGCGTTGGCGGAGTTTTCGTCGAACTTTATAAGGCATTGGATATTTCCTGAAGCGTTTCGTCTGACTGGCGATCTGGTCGGCATTTTTGGCGGAAGCGCTCATTGGGGCTTGCACCCTGTCATCGAGTGTGAGTCGCAGAGGAAAGACTGGGTCAAGAATGTATTTTCAAATCCGCTCGACGAATACGACAAGGTTTGGCATAACAAGCTGGCCTTCCTGGATTTGGGAAACGGCGACTTCTTGGCGTTTGACTTGAATGGCGGGGATGATCCGCCGGTTGTGTATTTGAGCCACGACGACGGAGAAGGGCACGGCTATGTATTGGGCAGAAACTTTGCGGAGTTTCTCGATCATTGGTCCAGACTGGCGTTTGTCGGCCTTGAAGACTGGCAATGGCTGCCTTTCGTCAAGGACAGGAGCGTCGGCCTCGATCCGGAATGCGGCCTGGCCAGAGAAATGCGGGAGATCTTGAAACTCAATCTGTAAATGCAGCGTACGCCGGATGGCCTCCCGCGCAGGCGGGAGGTCATCGTTCTGACGCGACCTCCGCCTCTACACGATTGGGGCTGAAACAGGCGCCATTAGTAAGATAAACTTGCTTCGGAGATGGTTATAGCCGCGACCGACTTATTCCAAATGTGAAATGTTCCTTCGACATCTTGCCCAGGCGTATAGGTAACGGTTTTGGAGCCTGCGGAACCTTCATACAAAACTGTCGTATGGCCATTTTTATCTTTCCATGCAACCCGGACATTTTCGCTGGAATCACCCTTAATTGATAAGCTGAACGTCGCCTGGCATGATGTAGAGCGTCTTGTCAATGGGACAGGAATGCGTGACATTGACCGGAGCAGATTGGATAAAGGGAATCGTGGCGGAAAAGATCCTCGCCGCAGTACAGCACCAAATTGCCGAACTACAGCTTTTTCGAAAACCGCTGGCCCGTGACGGAGAACCCCATGTGCCGGTAGAACCGGTGCGCCGCTTCGCGCTCGGGCCTGTTGCCGCTGGTGAGCACGATGGCGGCGGCGCCTCTTTCCTTCGCCCATTTTTCCGCATGACGGATCAGTTCTTTGCCTACGCCCCGCCCCCTGTACGCCGCTTTCGTAACGAGCGCCGAAATCTGGGCGACGGGATGATCGTATTCATAGCCGCAAAGCAGACGAAGGCCGGCCATCCCCGCCACTTCGCCGTCAAGTTCCGCCACCAGCGTCGCGTACATCGGATCGGAGCTCATGGCCTCCATCCTTTTCCGCATTTGCGCTCTTGTGGCCGGATAGCCCAACTCCGCCATCAATTCGGCAACGGCGTCGAGATCATCAAATGAAAACGCTCGAACGACGATCATACGCTTATCACTGCTTTCGAGAATGTGATTTAATGCGAAACAATCGCAGAAATGGAGGATGTCCAAATGCCGCATGTGGAAGATTTGCTGCGCCATTGCATCGAAACCATCGTGTATCGGCTGGAGAAAGCGATCCGGAACGCTCCGCCTGAATACCCGACGCTGAGGATCGGAAACGGCGTCCGCACGCCCGTTGAGATTTTATCCCAAATTTCCTTCGAGCTGACCTGCGCCCATTCGGTATTCCGGCACTACGAGCGCTTTGAAGAACCGGAGGCCGGATCGTGGAAAGAAGAAATCGAACGATTCTATCAGATTGTCGGCAAGCTGGACCGGTCGATCGCGAAAGGTTTGCCTGACCGGGAACCGCATCGCGGAGAAGCTGCTGCAAGGCCCCCTGTCGGACGCCATGACGCATGTCGGCCAGCTTGCGATGTTCAGAAGAATGGCGAACGATCCGATTCCGGGAGAAAACTTCTTTGACGCTCCCATTCGCATCAAGTCATTTCTCCCACAATATGTATTTTCACATTTCCCCCTTGGGCTCCTCCCGCAGGTGGTTTCGGCCGTGGGCAAGGAAGGATTCGGCGCCTGCGTCACCAAAAGCCGGTTACCCATTACCGATCTTCCGCATTTCCCTCACCGGACGTCCGCCGTCCCGATCAAACCGCTTTTTTTTGTGTCGATTCAAACGCGCGTCTTCATGGTATGATGGTGGAGAATAGCGGACTTTGAAAGATCAGGAACCAGGGAGGGGTCTCCATGTCGATCATCCGCCTCATTTGTCCGGAAGATTGCGGCAACGCGCCGAGGAAAGTGATGCTGAGAGATTTCACCCTCGCCGCCGTCCGCGGGGACACCGCATATATGTTGAAACATGTCGCGGACTCCATCGTATGGGAAATTGCGGGGAACCGGAAAGTTGTCGGGCAAGCATCATTCGCCGATGCCATGCGCGAGCTGCACGCCAGACCGGCCGACCTGCTGGAGATCCGCCATATCATCACCCACGGCAGGACGGCCGCCGTGAGCGGCGTGGTGAAATACGGCTCCGGCAGCCGGGCGTTCTGCGACGTTTACGAATTCGCCGGCTCCGCCAAAACCGCCGGGATCAAGTCGATCACTTCCTACATCATAGAACTTTCGTAGCAAATCCAGTCCTCCATCCCGGTTGGAATATGCAGGGAATGAGACCTGTTGCGCCGAATAATTAATTTCTACAGATTTCGAAACGAGGTATGCGACCATTGCTCTGATTGATGTCGTCGAGTTTAAAGGCAACCCCGACGAGTTCGCTTGGAAATTCCCGGACGACGAACTGGGAACATGGACCCAGCTCGTTGTCCACCAGACCCAGGAAGCCGTGCTGTTCAAAGACGGGAGAGCGCTGGATCTGTTCGGACCCGGCCGGCATACGTTGACGACCGCCAACATTCCGCTGCTCGGCTCGATCGTCAACCTGCCCTTCGGCGGCAAGTCGCCGTTCAAGGCGGAAGTCTGGTTCGTCAACAAAACCCACGTCCTCGACATGAAATGGGGCACGGCGTCGCCCGTCAAACTGCAGGACCCGAAATACAACATCATCGTGCCTGTCCGGGCGTACGGCCAGCTCGGGCTCCGGATAGACGACTCCCGCAAATTTCTGCTCAAGCTGGTCGGCACGCTCGGCAATTTCGGCCGGGAAGAGCTGTCGCAATATTTCCGCGGGTTGTTCCTGATGAACTTCAAGGCGATCCTGTCCTTGTTCTTCATTCATCGCAAGATCAGCATTCTGGAAGTCAACGCCTACCTGACGGAAATTTCCCAGCACGTGCAGGACAACATCGCGGCGACGTTGGACGAATACGGCATCAAAATCGTCAACCTGTACGTCAATTCCGTCAATCTTCCCGACCAGGACCCGTCCATCGTCCGTCTGCGGAACGCGCTGGCGCGGAAGGCGGAAATGGACATCGTCGGGTACAACTACCAGCAGGAACGGACCTTCGATACGCTGGAAGGCGCCGCGAAGAACGAAGGCGGCAACGCCGCCGTCATGGGCGCCGGGCTCGGCCTGGGCGTCGGCGTCGGCATCGGCGGAGCCGTCGGCGGCCAATTCGCGGACATGACTCACGCGCTCAATACCGGCGGCACGTTCCGGAGCAAGCTCTGCCCGAAATGCCGGCACGTCAATACGGAAGACGCCCATTTCTGCAGCAAATGCGGCAGCGCGCTGTCCGATTCGTCCAGTCCGGTCTCGGCGGACTCGCCGGTCCAGTGCAATGCCTGCGGCGCGACGCTCCCCAAGGGCTCGAAATTTTGCCCGCGTTGCGGAGACCGGTATCACGCCTGCCCGAAGTGCGCCACGGACAATCCGGAAAGCGCGGAGACGTGCGTCAAATGCGGCGAACCGATGCCCTGGCCCTGTCCGAATTGCAAGAAGAACGTGGACGCGGGGAACCGCTTCTGCCCGCACTGCGGCATCGAGCTTGTGCTCAGTTGCCCCAAGTGCAGGCATGACGTGCAGCACGGCCAGAAATTTTGCGTGGAATGCGGATACGACCTGAAACAGGAAGGTGCTGAAACATGATGCCGGATCGCTACGGAACCCGTATCTTTCTCGTCATCTACCTCGCCTTTGCCGCGGTAACGCTGGCCTGTTTCTTCGTGCTGTGGGGGCATGAAGCGTCCACCGCATCGTTCTGGGTTTCGCTCCTGGCCGTCCTGGCGGCCGAGACCGCGCTATGGCAGTATGCGAACTACATGAACCGCAACCTGGAACGCGTCAAACGGTCGGTGCCGGCTTATCTCGCGCTGGGCACCGTTCTGGCCGCCTATTTCGCGCTCACGATCGTATACAGCCTGTTTACGGCGCTCGCCAAATTCGTGCAGCCATACTACCTGCTGCTCCATCTGATCACGCTGGCCGCCGTCATCGTCGTCGGCGCGCTGCTGCTGCTCTTCACCAGATCGACCGAAAAACATGAACGCGCGGCCCGCACCCATGTCTCCGGTCTCCGCGAGATCGAGTTCAGCCTGCGGCAATTGCAAGGCCAGGTCGCGATCATGAACGGCGCGGGAAAGCAGCATCTGGTAAAGGCGATCGACGAGTTCATCGAGAGCGTGCAGTACAGCGACCCGGTCACGCCCGATTCGATTGCCGGCCAGGATCTCATGCTGCTGGAAGAGCTCCGCAATCTGAACGAGATCGCCGCGTCCATGAACCGGGTCGGGGGCCAGGATCACGAACTCGGACCGATCTTCGACCAGATTCAGCAGCTCAGGCAGAAATGGAAACTGCGCAACGAGCGGCTGCTGGCGTTGAAGTCGTAGGTACATCCGGCGTGCGGGAGGTAGCGGTTTGAACAGTTTACTGAAGAAATCGATCGGCCTCATCCTGTTCGTCCTGGGACTCGCGGCCAGCGCCTTTTCCCTGCTGGTCGTCGCCATATTGGCCACCGAACCGGCCATTCCGCTGGCCCTGACCTTGGTGGTCGCCGTCATCACCTGCGGGATCAGCTTTACGGCCACGTATGCCGGCTGGAGGCTGTGGAAGGGCCGCAAGCAGCCGGACCGGCAGATCCCGGGCGCGCAAACCGTTGAGCTTGCGGCCGGCAGCCCGCCTCCGTAGCCGACCGTCAAACCGTCCGGCTCGACGAAGACGATCGGCGGCACCGGCGCGGGCGTCGCGCCGGCCAAGCCCGCGACCATGGAATGTCCCGGATGCGGCGCTCCGGTGAAGGCCGCCTCGTCCGAACCCGTTGAGTGCGAATACTGCGGCAACCAGATTCATGTCACGGGCTGATGCCTCCGGCATCCGTCAGCAAGGGGATAGGCACTTAAATACAAAAATCTTTGCAAAATGGAAAGAAACGCTGGGAAGCCTTGAAAAGGCAACAAGAAAGCAAGACTGCCAAGGACAGTCTTTCGA
>Ga0310832_100468_pt1 | contig 30702 bp, 26 predicted proteins | sample WT_ome_7_FD_201303 | JGI IMG/M metagenome (GOLD analysis project Ga0310832, IMG submission 201303) | Sorghum-adapted microbial communities enriched on wild type (WT) sorghum from Joint BioEnergy Institute, Emeryville, California, United... ...
AACACCAGGAATACGACCAGCAAAAGACTTAGCCATATGGGTAACGGGTCACTGCCCACCGATTCCCTGATCCCGCCGTTCCGCCGGGCGGAAGCCGTGCGGGACAGGTGCACCTCCTCTGAAAAATAGTGGCGTCCTGCGACAGCCTGTATTTATAAAGAATCCTTATATCAAAAGTTTATGCGATAACGCACTTGCGCGTCAAATGTCCGTGACTGCGCTTTGGTTATCCTTATTCGGTTAAGGTTGACCTTTATGAACCTTTGCCGGGCGTGATGGCGTATTTTCCGCCGACAAGTCACGATCTGCCCGATTTGCGCCTTTTCTGTTGATTGATGTGTATTTTTTCCTCCATGCCCTGGGTTGTCGCTTCATAGAAAATTTTGCCGCTTACCCGGTCGGGCAAATACTGTTGTTCGACATAATGCCCGGGGTAGTCGTGCGGATATTTGTAGCCGACGTGCCCGAGCTTCTCCGCCCCGCTGAAGTGCGCGTCGCGCAGGTGAAGCGGCACCTCCATCGTCCCGGCCGACTCGATCGCGTTCATGACGCGGCTTATGGCCAGGGCTGTCGCGTTCGACTTCGGGCTTTCGACCGCGAACAGGATCGCTTGCGCGATGTTGTACCTCGCCTCCGGCCAGCCGATCTTGTGGTAGGCGTCCATCGCCGTCACCGCCTGCACCATCGCCTGCGGATTGGCCAGGCCGATGTCCTCGCTGCACGCCACGATCAGCCGGCGCAGAAACACCATCGGGTCCATGCCGAGCTTCTCCACCGCGTACAGGAACCAGAACAGGGCGGCGTCGCTCGACCCGCGGATGCTCTTGTGGAACGCCGAGAGGACGTCGTACTGCGTCGACGGGTCCGCCTTCACCGTCGGCTGGCGGATCGATTCCTCCGCCACTTCCAGCGTGATATGGACGGTGCCGTCAGGCCGTGAAGAAGTCGTGACCGCCGCCAGCTCGAGCGCGTTCAGCGCCCGGCGGATGTCGCCGCCGGCCGTCCGCGCGATATGCTCGAGCGCCTCCTCGTCGACCTCGAGCTTCATGAACCCGAGCCCGCGCTCGGCGTCAGCCAGCGCGCGGCGCAGCGCCGCCATCACATGCTCCGCCGTCAGCGGTTCGAGGCGAAAAAGCGTCGAGCGCGAGAGCAGCGCGCCGTTCACATGGTGGAACGGATTTTCGGTCGTCGCGCCGACGAACACGATGATGCCCTGCTCCACCGCCGGCAAGAGCGCGTCCTGGCGGGCCGTGTTGAACCGGTGCACCTCGTCGAGGAACAGAATCGTCTTCTTCCCGTACAGCGCCTTCAGCTCCCGCGCCCGGTCGATGACATCGCGCACGTCCTTGACCGACGCGTCCACGGCGTTCAACCTCACGAACTCGCCCCGCGTCCGCTTCGAGATGATGTGGGCGAGCGTCGTCTTGCCGCATCCCGGCGGGCCGTACAGCAGAATCGACGTCACCTGGTCGGCCTCGATCGCCCGCCGCAGCAGCTTGCCGGGACCGAGAATATGTTCCTGTCCGACATATTCGTCCAGCGTCTCCGGCCGCATCCGGTCCGCGAGCAGCCGGGCGCGGGGCGTTTGTTCGTCCCGATAGGTGAATAAGTCCATGTCCGTCATCCCACCCTCGCTTCTTTCCATGATAGCATACTCGCACATGTGTTCGCCACCGTGCCGCCGGACGGACCTTCGTTTCTTCCGGAGTTTTTCGACGTTGATGAAATAAGATGACAGCATTCGACGGTGGAATTCGATCCTTCCTCCTCCGTCGGAACCATCGGAAATGGGCAGTCGGTTCGATTCGGCGCGCTGGACGAATTTGATAGAATGTCGCTGTAAGTAAAGATAGTAAATTAATGGAACCCATTAAGAAGAAAGGGGAGGACTGCATGCTCAAGCGCGTCACAACGGAACAGGATCTGGCGTACTACAACTTCATCTGGATGACGGCATGGCGAGAGAAGGGATATGATTTCGAATTTTCGCCGGTCGTGCTGGAGCGATGGCTCGTCACGACGCCCGAAGGTCAGCCCGTCGGCACCGCCGAATTCAAGCCTTTTCACCCGGGAATCAGTTCTTTCGAATCGGTTGCGGAAGTCGAACGGATGCCCGAACTTGTCCAGGATCGCCGGCTGGTGGCGGAAATCGACAAGTACGCGGTGCTTCCGGAACACCGGGGCAAATATGTCGACGACCTCGTGGCGGCCGCGGTCCTGGTCGCAAGGAAGCACGGCATCCGCTGGTTCGTCACGCTGCTTGAGCCGGTGTTCTGCCGCGCGATCAAGATTTTGTACCACCCCCCGATGATCCAGCTCGGGCCGAAAACGTTCTACAAGGGGGACGATGTCATTCCCATCGTCATCGACGTGAAGGATGTGGCGGCCCATCCGGAAAGGTACAACATTACGCTGCCTGCGGTGCTGGCCGCCGTGGGCGACGCCTGTTGAACAATCCCCATGAAGCGAAGGAGGGAACTTGACGTCCAGAGCGATCAAGGCGATCGGCCGCCGGCATGAGCGCCGTGCGGCCGATCCGCTGCACAGATGCGATTGTCCCATGGCAATGCGGTTGGAGACGGGCAATGCGGATCAGACCAATGCGGTCAGACCCGCACGCCGCCTGCGGCGAGCAGATCGCGCACGGCGACGCTGACCATGATGAGTCCGGCCACCGGCGGGACGAAAGCGTTGCTCGCCGGCGGCTGCTGCGCCTTGCGGATGTTCGGCGCGTTCTCCGGCACGATCTTCTCCGTCACGTCGCGGCGCGGCTTCAGCGGCTCCTCGGTCGAGAACACGACCTTGACGCCCCTGCGGATGCCGGCCTGCCGCAGTTTCGAGCGGATGACGCGCGCCATCGGGTCGTTGTAGGTTTTGGAGATATCCGCGACCCGGAACTTCGTCGGATCCATCCGGTTCGCCGCGCCCATGCTCGAAATGATCGGAATGTTCCGTTTCAGGCACTCCTTGATCAGATGGATCTTGTAGGTGATCGTGTCCGAACAATCCAGCACGTAATCGAGTTCGTGCTTGAACAGTTCCTCGCACGTCCCTTCCGTGTAGAACATCCGCAGCGCGACCGCGTCGCACTTGGGATTGATCTGTTTGATCCGGTCACGCATCAGCTCCGCCTTCGGCTGCCCGATCGTCGTCGTAAGGGCGTGCACCTGACGGTTCACGTTCGTGATGTCGACGACGTCCTTGTCGATCATGACGACCCGGCCGATCCCCGTGCGGGCGAGCGCTTCGGCGGCGATCGAGCCGACGCCGCCGATGCCGAGCACGGCCACCGTGCTCCGCTTCATCACCTCGAGCCCTTCCGGTCCGATGGCCAGTTCGGTGCGGGAAAATTGGTGAAGCATATTCTGCGGCGTCCTCCCTTACTCGGCCTGCGGCGCTTGCTGCGGCTGCCCGGAGCCCTGCGGCTTCGCGCCCGGCTTCGGCACCGTGCGGATGTGCAGCTCCGCGAGCTGCTCGCGTTCGACCGGCGACGGCGCGTCCATCATCGGATCGGAAGCGTTCGCCGTCTTCGGGAACGCGATCGTCTCGCGCAGGTTCGTCCGGCCCGCCAGCAGCATGACCAGCCGGTCGAGGCCGAAGGCGATGCCGCCGTGCGGCGGGGTGCCGTATTCGAACGCGTCCAGCAGGAAGCCGAACTTTTCGCGCGCCTCCTCCATCGTGAAGCCGAGCGCCTTGAACATTTTCTCCTGCACGTCCCGCTTGTAGATCCGCATCGAACCGCCGCCGACTTCGTACCCGTTCAGCACGAGGTCGTACGCTTGCGCGCGGATCGCGCCGGGATCGCTGTCGAACAGATGCAGATCCTCATCCTTCGGCCGCGTGAACGGATGGTGCTCCGCCACGTACCGCTTCGCTTCCTCGTCCCAGGAGAGCAGCGGGAAGTCGACGATCCAGGCAAACCTGAACGCGGACTCGTCGATCAGGCCGAGCTGGCGGCCGACCTTGAGGCGCAGATTGCCGAGCACGTCGCAGACGATCTTCTTCTTGTCGGCGGAGAACAGCAGCAGGTCGCCTTCCTCCACGCCGAGCCGCTCCGTGAGCGCCGCGATTTCTTCCGGTTTGAAAAATTTCACGATCGGACCGCGCCATTCGCCGTCCTTCACCGTCACCCACGCGAGCCCTTTGCCGCCGTAACGTTCGGCGAACGGCTTCAGGTCGTCAAGCTCCTTGCGGCTCCAGTTCGCGCAGCCCTTCGCGTTCAGCACCCGGACGACGCCGCCCTGCGCGGCCACCGAAGCGAACACCTGCACTTCGCTGCCCTTCGCGATGTCCGTGATATCGACGATCTCGAGGCCGAAGCGGAGATCCGGCTTGTCGGAACCGTACTTGTCCATCGCGTCCCGGTAGGAGAAGCGCTGGAACGGGCGCGGAATGTCGACGCCGATCGTCTCCTTGAACAGCCGGACGACAAGCTCCTCCATCAGATCGAGCAGTTCGTCGCGCGACAGGAACGACGTCTCGATGTCGACCTGGGTGAATTCCGGCTGGCGGTCCGCCCGCAGATCCTCGTCGCGGAAGCAGCGGGCGATCTGGTAGTACCGCTCGAGCCCGCCGACCATGAGGAGCTGCTTGTAAATTTGCGGCGACTGCGGCAGCGCGTAGAATTCTTCCGGATGCAGCCGGCTCGGCACGAGATAGTCGCGCGCGCCTTCCGGCGTGCTCTTCGTCAGAATCGGCGTCTCGATCTCGACGAAGCCGCTTGCGTCGAGGAAATCGCGGAACACCTTGGCCGCCTTCGAGCGCAGCATCAGCGTCCGCTGCATTTCCGGCCTGCGAAGGTCGAGGTAGCGGTACTTCAGCCGCACCGACTCGTCGACGTCGATGCCGTCCTCGATCGGGAACGGCGGCGTCTTCGCCGGGTTCAGAATCTCGATATGCTTCACGCGCACCTCGATCTCGCCCGTCGGAATGTTCGGGTTGTACGTCTCCGGATCGCGGTGCACGACTTCGCCCCGCACGGTGAGCACATACTCGCTGCGCGCGCGGTCGGCGATTTCATGCGCTTCCTTCGAAAACGCGGGGTTGAACACAATCTGCACGATGCCGGTCCGGTCGCGCAAGTCGATGAACAGGACGCCGCCGAGGTCGCGGTAGCGCTGCACCCAGCCGCTGAGCGTCACCTCTTTGCCGACGTCCGCTTTGGTCAATGTTCCGCATTGATGGGTTCTGAGCGTCATTTTCTTTCGACTCCCCTTGTCTGGTTGGATTGTGAAACTATCATCCGTCTGTTCGACGGTCGAAATTACGTTTGCGCGCGGACTGCGGCCGCCAGTTCGTCGAGGCTGACAAACCGCTGCTCGCCGGTCGCCATTTCCTTTAACGCGATTTCGCCGCGCGCCAGCTCCTCGTCGCCGAGGATCGCCGCGTACCGGGCGTTCAGCCGGTCCGCCGCCTTGAGCTGCGCCTTCATCTTTCGGCCGGCGTAATCGCGCTCCGCCATGAGCCCCGCGCTGCGCAGCGCGTGCAGCAGCCGGACCGTCTCCCGCTCCGCCGCTTCGCCGAGGCCGATCAGGTAGACGTCGATCGCCTCAATGGCGGCCGCATTTTGCTGCTGCTCAAGCAGCAGCACGGTCCGCTCCAGCCCGATGCCGAGGCCGACGCCCGGCTGGTCGGGTCCGCCGATCTCCCGCACGAGGCCGTTGTAGCGGCCGCCGCCGCCGATCGTGTCGATCGCGCCGATTCCTTCCGCCTTGTACTCGAAGGCGGTGTGCGTGTAGTAATCGAGGCCGCGGACGAGCCGGGGATTGATCGCGAAGGGAATATCCATCGCCGCAAGGAACTGCTGCACCTTCCGGAAATGGGTCCGGCATTCCTCGTCCAGGCTGTCCAGGATCGAGGGCGCCCCGCCGAACTTGTCCTGGTCGACCTTGCAGTCGAGCACGCGCAGCGGGTTGCGCTCCATCCGCTTGCGGCAGTCTTCGCAGAGCTGATCCCGCAGCGGCTCGAGAAATTCGAGCAGCCTGCCGCGGAACGCCGCGCGCACGGCCGGCGTGCCGACGGAGTTGATCTCGACGCGGACGCCGGCAAGGCCGATCTCCCGGTAGAACATCGCGCCGAGCGCGATCACTTCCGCGTCCAGCGCCGGGTCCGTGGAGCCGAGCGCCTCGACGCCGAACTGATGGAACTGGCGGTAACGTCCCGCCTGCGCCCGCTCGTAGCGGAACATCGGACCGATGTAGTACAGCTTCGACGGATCCGGCTCGCCGTACAGCTTGTTCTCGACATAGGCGCGCACGGCGCCGGCCGTCCCTTCCGGCCGCAGCGTTACGCTCCGCCCGCCGCGGTCCTCGAATGTGTACATTTCCTTCTCGACGATGTCGGTCGTCTCGCCGACGCCCCGCCGGAACAGCTCGGTCGACTCGAAGATCGGCGTGCGAATCTCGCGATAATTGAACCGGCGGCACAGCTCGCGCGCCGCAGCTTCAACGCGCTGCCAGACCGCCGCGCTGCCGGGCAGGATGTCCTGCGTACCCGGCGGCCGCTGAAATGCCATATCATCACCCCATCTGTCAATGCTTGATCGATTGCCCGGGCTCCCCGTCCAGCAAAAAAGGCTCCCGTCCCGTCAGGGACGAGAGCCCGCGCTCCCGTGGTGCCACCCAGTTTCCAAGTGCGTGTGCCCGCCGGCACTGCCGCCCGCGCGCTTGCCGCTCATCGCACATGCCGCTCCACGCGCTTGATGCATCGCGCGCTTTGCCGCTTCTTGCGCTTGGCACTCACGCGCTTTCCGCACCGCGCCCGTCGCTGCTTGCGAGTGGCGCTCCACCCGCATATCGCACCGCACGGCATCCCGCGGCAGCCCGCACTTGCTCGTTGCCTCCGGTTAACGCCCGGCCGCGTTCCGCACTACCGGGCGCCGCCATTCGCATGCGCGGGCCGTTCGCGCGGAAATCTCGGGGAGGTCTTTCATCCGGTCGTCAACAGGCGGCTTGCAGCCGACGGCCGCCCTCTCTGCGGATGCGGTTCCGGATTACTCTTTCCCGTCATCGATTCTGGTCATGTCGGAGATCATTGCTCCTAATTGTAATATGCGCGTTTTTCCCTGTCAACCGAGCACCGGCGGTTTAACATTCAGCGGACCATTAACGGCACCCGGTACCGTTAATGCCTGCCCGCGCACACCGTCTCGACCCGGTAACGGCATTTCGTGCCGTTATTTGCACCGCACACCCTGCCCGTGCGCGCCGGCACGACCCGGCGGCAGCCTTTCGGGCCGCCCGCGACGCGACAGCCGGAGTCGGACGACACGGCCGCCCCGCGCCCGCCTGTCCTCCCGAACAAAAAGAAAGAAGCCCGCAATTGCGTTGCAGGCCGAAAACATGCTATATCAATAAAGGGGGTCAAGCTTAATTATAGGCCCCCAACATTAAAGAAACATTTGCGAAAGATTACAATTGTATTACAAAGCGGCGACAGCGACAGGCGCGAGCGATGAAAGCTGCGGAAGCGAAAGCAACAACAAACGGCGAACGCGGACGCAGCCGCGGATTCAAACCGCAGCCGCCCCCGCGCCAAACACCCGGTCGAGCGCCTCGATCTTCGCCTCCGCGGCGCGCGCCCACGACTCGATGTACGCCTTCGGCTCCTTCGGGTTCGCATGGCGCGTGATCCCGCCGGTCGCCGGATCGATGAACTTGCTCGTCGCGCCGCAGCCGATGCCGATGATCGACTGCATTTCCTCCATCATCAGAATGTTGTAAAGGCTCTCCGCCCCCGGTTTCGCGTACCCGACGTTCTCCTGGTTGCCGAGGATGTTTTTCTGCCGGTACAGATAGTACGGGACGTACCCGTTCGCCTCGGTCCACTCCAAAGCCATCGCCGTCATCTTCACAATGTCCGCGCGGCCCGCAACCCGGTACTTGCCGCCGCCCTCTTCGCGCCGGCTCCGCGTCATTTCCGACGCCCGCTTGAACGACAGCGTGTGCACCGTCAGCGACTCCGGCATCAGCTTCGCCGTCTCGGCCAGCGAATGCGCGAACTCCTCCGGACCTTCGCCCGGCAGCCCGATGATGAGATCCATGTTGATGTTGTTCATGCCGTGCGCCCGCGCCAGCCTGAACTTCTCGATCGTCTCCCCGACGGTATGCCAGCGGCCGATCCGGTCGAGCGTCGCCTGCGTGTAGGACTGCGGGTTGATGCTGATCCGGCCGATCTTCCACTTGCGCAGCACTTCGAGCTTCTCCGGCGTGATCGTGTCCGGACGGCCCGCCTCGACGGTGATCTCCCGCACCCGCCCGATGCCCGGAATCGCCTCGTACATGAGCGCATACAGCGCGTCCATTTCCTCGGCTGTGATGCTCGTCGGGGTGCCGCCGCCAAAATAGATCGTCGTGACGCCAACACCGGTCCGTTTCAGCCAGTCGCCGATCATCCGCATCTCTTCGTGCAACCCGTACAAAAATCCGTCCACCGAACCCTGCCGGCCGTTGATGTCGTAAGCCGGGAACGTGCAATAGGCGCATTTCGTCGGACAAAAAGGAATGCCGATGTACAGGCTGACCTCGTGCCCCAGATCGTACAGGTCGGGGATGACGGCGAGCTGCCGGTCCACAATCCGCTCCATGAGCGCGATTTTCCCGTCGCTGATCCGGTAAAGCTCGCGCAGCTCCCGCCGGGTCGCCTCGCGGCCTATCCCCCGCAGGTTCCGGTCGTGCAGCAGCTTCGTCGGCCGCACGCCGGTCAGGATGCCCCACGGCTGCACCAGCCCCGTGCGGCGCTCAAGCGCGTCCAGCAGCGCGGCACCCGCCGCCTGCCGGCGGACGGCCCGCCGCTCTTCGTCGGACGCGCCGTCCGGCACCGCGCGGAACTGCTCCGCCCAAAGCGGTTCGCCGCCTCCCGCTTCCGTCAGCACGGCCCGCGCGAGCACGCCGCCGTCACGGTCCTCCGCGTCCACAGCCACCGTCCACTCCGCATCCGGCGCATCGGACGGGCCGGCCGTGACGGCCGCGTCCTCGTCGAACAGCGCCGCGATGTTCACAAGCGATCGCTCGAACGCCATATCTTCGATTCGAATGTGTATCCGCATCCTCGCTCTCCCCTTGATGGATCCGCCGTGTCAACCAGGCCGCCCCGTCAAGTTTCCCCGCGGCAAGCAGCAGGCCGTCCTGTCAGGTTTACGCAGCGCCGTTCCGGCCGTCGGGTTTACGCCGGGCCGGTCAGCCCGTCAGGTTTACGCCGAGCCGGTCAGGCCGTCGGCGTACCTTCCGTCCCGCTCCTGCCGCGGACGGGCACCGCTCCCGGTTCCGGACGCCGCCCGTTACTCTCTCCCTCCATGCCGAGCACGGCGGCCGCTTCCCGCCGCTCCGCGCCCGGCAGCATGGCAGAGGCGCGCGCCATCTGCCATTGCGTCGGCGATTGCCGCACTGCCGCCCAGCTCCTTCCGCGCACATTGGCCATCCAGCGGCCTGTGTCCGCTAGTGTGGCCCGCCCGGCGGCAGTTTAACCCGGAGCAGCCTGCAGCGAATATAACGCGGCTTCACGCCGCCGACTTCAGCGCGCCCGGTCCCGGGTATCCAAAATAAGCGTCACCGGTCCGTCGTTGACGAGGCGGACCTCCATCATGGCGCCGAACCGCCCGGTTTCGACGACGAGACCATGCTCGCGAAGGTACCCGTTGAACAGCTCGTAGAGCGGCTCGGCCTGCTCCGGCCTCGCGGCTTCCATGAAGTTCGGGCGTTTGCCCTTGCGGCAATCGCCGTACAGCGTGAACTGCGAGACGGACAAGACGCCGCCCCCGACATCGAGGACGGACAGGTTCATCTTCCCGGCTTCGTCCTCGAAAATGCGGAGCCCCGCGATCTTGTCCGCCATCCATTTCGCGTCCGTTTCCGTATCGTCATGCGTCAAGCCGACGAGCAAGAGCAGCCCGCGCTTGATCGCGCCGACGGTCTCGCCGCCGACGGCAACCGATGCGGAAGAGACGCGCTGCGCCACAACTCTCATATCGAACGTTCCAGCCTTTCGTCACGGTCACTGCATGATCCGCTGCACGGAGAAAATGTCGCGCACCCGCTTGATTTTGTCCACCACGGACTGCAGATGCTCGATGTTGCGGATCAGAATGGTCATATGGATCAAAGCGAGCTTGTTCTTGTCCGAGCGCCCCGACACGGCCGCGATGTTCGTCTTGCTCTCCGCCACGGCGGACAGCACCTCGTTCAGCAGCCCCTTGCGGTCGTGACCGCGGATCTCGATGTCGACCGCGTAGTTCGCCTCGACCGACTGCTCCCATTCCACCTCGATGACGCGCGCCGCTTCCTCGCCGCTCTCCTGCGACGGCAGGTTGTTGCAGTCGGCCCGGTGGACCGACACGCCGCGGCCGCGCGTGATGTACCCGACGATCTCGTCGCCCGGCACCGGGTTGCAGCAGCGCGCGAACCGGACGAGCAGATTTTCGACGCCCTTCACCCGGATGCCCTGGGCCGAGCGCTTCCGCTGCCCGGCCGCCGCGGCCGACGGCGGCTTCACTTCCTTTACTTCGGAAGACAGCTCGATTTTCTCCGCTTCTTCCGCCTCGCGGCGCAGCTTCTCCGTCAGGCGCGTGACGATCTGCGCCGCCGTAATGCCGCCGAAGCCGACGGCGGACAGCATGTCCTCGATGTCGTTGAACGCGAACTTCGCCGCGACCGGCTGCAGCTTGTCATCCTGCACCCATTCGGACGGCTCGAGGCCGAGCCGCTTCAGCTCGCGCTCGATCGCCTCCCGGCCGCGCTGGACGTTCTCCTCGCGTTTCTCTTTTTTGAACCACTGCTTGATCTTGCTGCGCGCATGGGACGATTGGGCGATCTTGAGCCAGTCCTGGCTCGGGCCGTACGAATGCTTCGACGTCAAAATCTCCACGATGTCGCCCGTCTTGAGCTTGTGGTCGAGCGGCACGATCCGGCCGTTCACCTTCGCCCCGATCGTCCGGTTGCCGACTTCGGTGTGCACGCGGTAAGCGAAGTCAAGCGGCACCGATCCGGCCGGCAGTTCGAACACTTCGCCCTTCGGAGAGAAGACGAAAACGAGATCGGAGAAGAAATCCATCTTCAGCGACTCCATGAATTCCGCGGCGTCGCGCGCCTCGTTCTGGAGCTCCAGAATTTCGCGGAACCATTTCACCTTCTCGCCGAAGCCGGCGTTCGGATTCGTCTGTCCTTCCTTGTACGCCCAATGCGCCGCGATGCCGTATTCGCTCGTCCGGTGCATTTCCCAGGTGCGGATCTGCACTTCGAGCGGCTCGCCGTTCGGGCCGATGACGGTCGTGTGGAGCGACTGGTACATGTTCGCCTTCGGCATGGCGATGTAGTCCTTGAAACGGCCGGGCATCGGCCGCCACAACGTATGAATGATGCCGAGCGTGGCGTAGCAGTCTTTCACGTTGTCGACAATGATGCGGATCGCGAGCAGGTCGTAGATCTCATTGAACTGCTTGTTCTTGTCGGTCATTTTCTTGTAGATGCTGTAGATGTGCTTCGGCCGCCCGGAGATGTCGCCCTGGATGCCCATCTCCCCGAGCTTCTCGCGAATCCGCTCGATCACGTCGGCGATGTACTGCTCGCGCTCGGCCCGCTTCTTCTGCATCAGATTGGCGATCCGGTAATATTGCTGCGGATTCAGAAAACGGAGCGCGATGTCCTCCATCTCCCATTTGATGGCCGACATCCCGAGGCGGTGCGCGATCGGACAGTAAATTTCCAGCGTCTCGTGCGCGATCCGGCGCTGCGCTTCCTCGGACTGGAACTTGAGCGTGCGCATGTTGTGCAGCCGGTCCGCCAGCTTGATCAGAATGACGCGGATATCCTGCGCCATCGCGACGAACATTTTGCGGTAGTTCTCGTTCTGCTGCTCTTCCTTCGAGCGGAACTGGATGCGCTCCAGCTTCGTCAGGCCGTCAACCAGCATCGCGAGCGTCTCGCCGAACCGGTTGCGCAGATCGTCCAGCGTCACGTTCGTATCCTCGACGACATCGTGAAGAAGCGCGGCCACGGCAGACGTCATGTCCATCTGCATGTTGACGAGAATCTCGGCCACGGCGACCGGATGCTCGATGTACGGCTCGCCCGATTTGCGGATCTGCCCCTTGTGCGCCTCGGCGGCGAACAGGTACGCCTCCCGGATCTTCGCGATATCCGTTTCTTTCATGTAGGTCGAAGCTTTCTCGATCAGCGACTCGATGCCCATTAACCGTCCCTTTCTTCCGTGCGCCGCGGCGTTCCCCGCGCGGTACGTTAGTTTACATTATGACCCCGGAGGCTTGCCCCGTCAACTGCGGCGCGGGCGGGCGCGGACGCAAGGATGTGAACGATCGGTGAAAAAACTCCCCAAGCGCAAAAACCCCCGGTTCCGCCGATGCGTCCGGAAGCCGCGCAAGCCTCCAGGAGAGCGGGATGCCGGGGGGTGTTATCAGTACGTCATGAGCGAGAAAACGTCCAGGCCTTCAAGCTTCTCCCGTCCGTTCAAATAGCCGAGTTCGATCAGGAACGCCGCGCCGGCCACTTCACCGCCCAGCATCCGGACGAGCTTGACCGTCGTCGCGATCGTGCCGCCGGTCGCCAGCAGATCGTCCGCCACGAGCACGCGCTGCCCGGGCCGGATCGCGTCCTTGTGGATCGCCAGCTTGTCGCTGCCGTACTCGAGATCGTAGGACGCCTCGACCGTCTCGCCGGGCAGCTTGCCGCTCTTCCGGATCGGCACGAAGCCGACGCCGAGCATGAGCGCGAGCGGCGCGCCGACGACGAAACCGCGCGCCTCGGGGCCGGCGATCAGATCGACGTTCAGATGCCGCACCTGATCGGCGAGCGTCTCGACCGCTTTCCGGTAAGCTTCCGCGTCCTTCAGCAGCGTCGTGATGTCCTTGAAGCGGATGCCCGGCTGCGGGAAATCGGGAATGACGCGAATGTAGTCCTTGAAATTCATCTTCCTTCTTATCCTCCTTGTGGATTGGCCGCTCCGGCCGGCGAAGGCCGGCCGTTCGGCTCCTGTCCGTATTCCCGGCATGCCGGTGTCTTGCGTTCGATCCACGCGGCCAGCTCGGCGGCCGGCGCGGACCAGAACCGTCTCGCTTCGGCGGCGCGCACCGCTGCCCGGTAGGCCGCGGATTCATCCAGGCTGCGCTTCGCCGGATTCGGCGCCATGCGAATGCCGTCCCCTTCGATCTCGAGAAATCCGAGCTCGCGGAACACGTCCAGCACCAGCTCGGCCAGATCCTGCGGAAACGCCAGCTTCTTGCCGAGCATCGCCCGGATTTCCTCCGGCCGGGCCGATTCCGCGAGCGTTTCGCGCAGCAGCCGGTAGGCCGCGGTAAACGCGCGCCGATCCGGATCGCGCCCGTCCGGCACTTCGTACAGCGCGTAGACCGCCGCCGGCTCCCGACAGGCGGCGAGAATCGCGGCCAGCCGCTCCCCGCTCGGCGGCGGATCGATCAGCACGATCGAGCGGCAGTCGCCCAAGCCCTCGTCCCCGTCGTCGTAGCCGCGAACGATCCAGGCGCCGGATACGCCCTCCGCGCCCGCGGCTGCGGCTTCCCGAAGGCCGGGATCGGCGGTGAACACCGCCGCCGGCTCCGCCGCGACGCCGCGCGCGCCGAGCTCAAGCAGCCGGTCGAGCCTTCCGTCCGTGCCGCCTGGCGTTGACCGCCGGATCCGCCCGTCGAAAAATTGCACGTTGCTCACGCGCAGATCGCGCAACAGAAGCTGCGGCTTGCGGCGGCCGTTCCATTCGTTCGGGCTCAGCTCGCCGACCAGATCGACCCGGGCCGTGTCCGAGAGCCGCGCCGCCCATTCGCCGAAGCCGAATCCGACCGCTTCGAACGTGCCCGGCGGTCCCTGCGGCGCGATCTGCAAATGTCGCCCGTCCTTGCCGATCGTCCGCGCGCTCCGGACCGTCACGTCCGCGATCAGCAGCACCGGCCGCGGATTGCCGTGGCCGTACGGTTCGAACAGCTTGAGCTGCTCGGCCGCCGCGAGCGTCGCTTCATCGGGGGCGCAGACGAGATCGATCTCCGTCCTGCGTATATAGTCTTCCGCCGTCAGCCACTCGGCGGCCAGCCCGTTAAGCCGCGCCTCGAGTTCCGGCAGCCGGTCCGCCTGGAGCGTCATGCCGGCAGCCGCCTGATGGCCGCCGTAATGGTCCAGCAAATCCGCGCAGGCCGTCAGCGCGGCGTGCAGATCGAAACCGGCGATCGAGCGCGCCGATCCTTTGGCCGCGCCCGTCTCCGGATCGATGGCGAACACGATCGCCGGGCGGTAATGCCGCTCGATCAGCTTCGAGGCGACGATGCCGGCGACGCCAACGTTCCAGCCTTCCGCCGCGGCGATGATGACGCCCGGCTTCTCCTTCCCGGCCGCTTGCGCCGTCCGGACCTTGTCCGCCCAGATCGCCTCGGCCTCGTCGACCATCGCGTCGACGAGCCGCTGGCGCTCGCGGTTCAGCGCGTCCAGTTCCGCCGCGCAGGCGGCGGCTTCCGCCTCGTCCTCGGTCATAAGCAGCCGGATGGCCGGATCCGCGTGCCGGAGTCTCCCCGCGGCGTTGATGCGCGGCGCCATCCCGAACGCGACCGCGTCGGCGGTTGCCGTCTCCGGATCAATGCCGCTCACCGAGGCGAGCGCGCGAAGCCCAGGCCTTTCCGTCCGCCGCAGCCGCTCGATCCCGCGGCGCACGATGAACCGGTTCTCGTCCAGGAGCGGCATCAGATCCGCGATCGTGCCGAGCGCCGCCAATTCCGCCCATTCGAGCGGCGGACGGCCGAGCAGCGCTTGCGCCAGCTTGAACGCGACGCCGACGCCGGCCAGTCCCTTGAACGGATAGGGGCAGCCCGGCTGCTTCGGATTGACGATGGCAGCGGCTTCCGGCAGCGCCGGCGGCGGCTCGTGGTGATCCGTCACGACGACATCGACGCCGAGCTCGTTCGCGCGGGCGACCGCTTCGTTCGCGCTGATGCCGTTGTCGACCGTCAGAATCAGGCCGACCCCAGCCTCCGCGGCCGCTTCGACCGCCGGCACGCTCAGCCCGTAGCCTTCCAGCGTCCGGTGCGGCACGATATGGTCGAAGTCGGCGCGGAGCTCCCGAAGCAGCAGCGAAGCCAGCGCGGTGGCCGACACCCCGTCCGCGTCGTAATCGCCGAAAATCCGGATCCGTTCGCCGCGGTCGACCGCCTTGCGAATCCGCTCCGCCGCCTCCCGCATCCCTTTCATCCGGAACGGATCGTGGAGCGTCTCCGGACCGCCCTCGAGAAACGCGCGCGCCGCGTCCGCGTCCCGCAAGCCGCGTCTGACCAGCAACCGTGCAGCAAGCGGTTTCAGACCGAGGGCGCGCGCGATTTCCTGTGCGGCCGCCTCATCCTCGGGGCCCGGCCGCTCCACGACCCAGCGGCTCATTGCTTTCAGCATTCGTCATTCCCGCTTTCCTTGCCGCGGCTCCCCGCCGCCGGATGCTTCCGCCCGGGTCACTGCAGCAGCGTCGGCACATTGTCCTGCCGCGCGTCGCCCTGTATCTTGTAAGGATAGCCGCGGTCATACGGCTCTACCTTGACGCGCGCGTCGAGCACGTACGGAAAAGCCGCGAGCAGCCTCTCCCGCGCCCTGCGGCCGATCTCCTGGCCTTCATACACCGTGATGAACGGATTCACCCGGATCGTCAGGTTCACCACCACATAGTGCCCGTGTTCCCGCGTCTGGCACGATTCCACCTCGATCACGCCGTCGACGCCGCGCACGGCGGCCCGCATCGCGGCGAGCTGGGCTTCGCCCACCCCGGATTGCACGCCGTTGCCGAGCGCGCGCAGCGCGCTGCGGAAGCTCTGCAGCGCCATCGCGGCGCCGACCGCGCATCCCGCCGCTTCGTCCATCATCGCCAGCATCGGTTCGCCCCAGCGGTCACTGCCCGAAGCGGCGGCCGCGCCGAGCAGCGCGGCGGCGGACAAATACGCTTCATGCGCCCGCCTCCGCCCTGGCGCGTCCATCGCCGCCCGTATCGCCCACAGGATCGGAACGGCGATCAGGACGGACCAATGCGGCGCGGCCGAAGCGTCATCCCGCACGATGCGGATCGCCGACAATACCAGCTCGATTCCGGCAATCGCCGCCACGACCGGCAGCAGCGCGGCCGCGACGGCGCGCTTCGACTCCTGCGCGCCGGACCGGGCGGGGCTTCCGCCGGACTGGAGCGCCGATGCCGCCGATCCCGCCGCCTGCCGCAAGCTCTCGGCCAGCAGCGCGTGGCTTCCCGCCGCCAGACCTCCCGCCGCCGCGATCAGCGCCACCGCGGACGCGGTCCAGCGGACGCCGCGGCCTGCAGCGTAACGTCTGCCGAATACCGGCTCTCCCACACCTCGTCACCCTTCCGTCATGGAACGATCTTGCCTTCGCATTGACAATCCCATTATAGCGATGCCGATTTTGGAAAGTCAAAAGAACGGGCGGATTTCAGGTCCGGCCGAACTGCGCCGGAAGTCCCGCCAAAGCCCTTCCAAGCAGCAAGCTCCCGGCGTTTAGCGCGGGAGCAACTCTCGAATCCCATGGTCCGCTTCCTCAGAGACGGATTCCGCGGTACGCGCCCAGCGTGACGTAATTCATGAACTGCGTCACCTTCAGCGACAAAATATCGTTGACCACCCGATGCAGCGGCGGCTGGCCCGTCTTGTGGTAGTTCTCGCTCACACACTCCCAGACGTCCCGGCCCGTCACATCTTCATAGCCCAGCATGCGGAATTCCTCCGCCTTGCTCTCGCAGAGGTTCTCGATCATCGCGTTCAGTTCGTCCTCCGTCATCTGCCGCACCTCCCAGTCGCCTCACTGTCCGGTTACCCCAATCTATTCGCCCCCGCTTCCCCGAATTCCTGCCGGAGCGGCCGGCCGCTTCAAGGCATGCCGCCGGACAGGCCGCATAGATATGGATTAGGGCAAGTCCGCAAGAGAACCCGCCGCATGCAGAGGGGGAACAAAGCGTGACCAGGCAAACGTTCATCCAGGGCGCGATGATCTTGCTCGCGGCCGGGATCATCAACCGGATTCTCGGCTTCATTCCCCGCATCGTCCTGCCGCGCATCATCGGCGCGGAGGGCGTCGGGCTGTATCAGCTCGGCTATCCGTTCCTGTCCGTGCTCGTCACGGTCGTCACCGGCGGCATTCCGCTGGCCGTCGCGAAATGGGTCGCGGAAGCGCGCTCGATCGGCGATGGCGCGGCGGAACGTAAAATTTTCCGCACCGCCTTGACGCTCGCGTTCGCGCTGTCCGTGCCGCTTGCCGGACTCGCCGCGCTGGCGGCGCCTTGGTTGACGACCCGGGTGCTGACCGACCCGCGCGTCTACACGACGTTCATGCTGATGCTGCCGGTATTGCCGATCACGGCCGTCTCGGCAGTGCTGCGCGGCTGGTTCCAGGGCCGCCACAACATGATGCCGACGGCGGTGTCGACGGTGGCCGAGACGGTGATCCGCATCGTGTTCGTGCTGCTCTTGTCCGCCGCGCTGCTGCCTTACGGGCTCGAATGGGCCGCCGCGGGCGCGATGATGGGCGTCCTGGCCGGAGAAGGGTTCGGCCTGGTCGTGCTCCTGATTCACTATGTACGGAGCAGGCATGCCGAACACGCCCCGGAAGCCGTCGGCCCCGCGGGTCCGTTCCCGGCGCTGCGCCGGCTGCTCGGCCTGGCCGCGCCGGTCACCGGCAGCCGGCTCGTCGGCTCGCTGTCGTACCTGCTCGAGTCGATCTTCACCGCGCGGAGCCTCGCGGCGGCGGGCATCGCGACCGGCGTCGCAACCGCACAGTACGGCGCGCTGCAAGGGATGATCATACCGGTCGCGCTCCTGCCGACCGCGCTCACCTATTCGCTGGCCGTCTCGCTCGTGCCGTCGCTGTCCGAAGCCGCGGTCGGCAGAGACCGGGCGCTCATCCACAAGCGGTTGCACCAATCGACGCGGATCGCCCTCGTCGCCGGCGCGCCGTTCGCCGTCGCCATGTACCTGTTCGCCGAGCCGATCTGCCGCCTGCTGTACGATCACGCGGAGATCGCGCCGATGCTGCGGATGCTCGCTCCCGCCGCCCTGTTCATCTATCTGCAGGCTCCGCTGCAAGCCGCGCTCCAGTCGCTCGACAAACCGGGCGTCGCCCTGGCGAACACCTTCATCGGCGCGGCGCTGAAGCTGACGCTGATCGTCTGGCTCGCCTCGCGGCCGGATCTCGGCATCTACGGCGCGCTCATCGCGATCATCGTCAATATCGTGCTCGTCACCGCGCTCCACGGGCTCGGCGTCGCCCGGGCGATCGGGTTCACGATGAAGCTGCCGGACTTCGTGAAAGTCGGCGCCGCCATGACCGTCATGGGCGCCGCCTCCCTGTTCGTCATGAAGCGCTGGCTGCTGCCCGCCGAATGGATGAACCTGTTGCTCGCCCTCGCCGCCGGCACCGCCGTCTACCTGCTGCTCATGATTTTGATGCGGATGATCGATCGGCACGATGTCGTCCGCATTCCGTTCATCGGCCGCATGTTCCGTTGACCGCCGTGAAAAAACCCGCAAACCGCCGTCCGCGCTTCACGGCTGCGGCTTGCGGGCGGCGTCGACGAACAGCCTGCCCCGGTGGTCGAGCGTGCACAGGAAGACGTCCTTGACGTCCGCGATGCCGCGCGAGCGGAGCTCGCCGCGCAGCCAGAACCGGTTCTTCCCGAGCTTCTCCAGATTTTCCTCGATCACGGTTCCGTCCATGATGAGCGGGACCGGCAGCGTCTCGAACCGGAACTTTGGCGGGAATTGAACCGCGCCGGACGCGGACGCCGGATTCTCCTTATCCTGCTTCGTCCCTTTCGTCTCCGCTCCGCCTTCGCCCTCTTCCTGCTTCTTGATGACCGACAGCTTGCCGTTCGGCTCCAGGACGGCGAACTCGACATCCCCGACCGAAGCGATCTGCTGCTCGCGCAGTTGCAGCATCAGGTCGTCGAGCGTGTAGCGCTGCTTCCGCATCACATCCCGCCGCAGCCGCCCTTTCTCGATGACGATCTGCGGTTTGCTGTCGAACATGAGCCTGAGTTTTCTGGATTTGAGCAAAATGAACGACGTTGCGACCTGGATGGCCACCAGCGTGGCCAGCGGAACGAACGCGTGCATCAACACTTTGGCGGGCTCGACGATGGAGACGACCGCGATCTCGGCGATCATGACCGAAACGACGAAATCGAAGACCGACAGCTTGCCGATCTCCCGACTGCCCATGATCCGCATCACCGCCAGCACGACAAAATACGTTATCACGGTCCGCAACACGATGGTGCCAAGTTCCTGCAAGGCAGCCTCTCCTCCCCCGCATCCGTCTTCCCGTCAGCGCGGTATCCGTATTATGCGCGCGCAGCCGGAACACGCATGCGGAGAGCGAGCCGTTCAATATGTGGATGCGCCGCCTGACGCTACAACAGGAACAGGCAGACAAAGCCGGTGGCGATGGCGAGCGACAGCAGCGCAACCGGCGCGCCGATTTTCAAATAGTCGAAGTATGAAATTTCCCGGCCTTCCCGGGCGGCCAGACCGGCGACGACGACGTTCGCCGCCGCGCCGATCAGCGTGCCGCTGCCGCCGAGCGACGCGCCGAGCGCCAGCGACCACCAGACGGGATCAAGCGCTTCCGGAGCTTCCGGGTTCATCTGGACGCCGAGTTCCTGCACCAGCGGAATCATCGCCGCGACGAACGGCGTATTGTCGACCGTTGCCGACACGATGCCCGACAGCCACAGCACCAGCACCGACAGGTAGCCGATGTCCCCGGAGGCAAGCTGCAACGCCATCGTCGCCAGCCGGCCGATGACGCCGGTCTCGGCCAGGCCGCCGACGATCGCGAACAGTCCCGCGAAGAACACGACGGTCCGCCATTCGACGCCGTCCAGCGCTTCATCGACGGCTTTGCCCTTGAGGCCGACCAGCATGAGCAGCGTCGCTCCAGCGAGCGCCACCGCCGCCGCCTCGACGCGCACGCCCGTCCATGCGGAAAGCGGCCCGTGCAGCACGAATCCGAGCACCGTCAGGCCGAACACGATCAGCGTCTTCAGCGCCATCGGGCGGTCCTGGATGGCGCCGGCGGCGTCGATCGCGAGCAGTTCTTTCCGCTCCTCCTTGCCGGCGGCAAACTGCCCGCGATAAAAATAGACAAGCAGAGATACCGTCAGGATCAAGATCAGACAAGATACAAGTCCCGTATGAACGAGAAAATCGCCATAGGTCAGGCGCGGGTTCGCCCCGCCGATCATCATGTTCGGCAGGCTGCCGATCATCGTGGCGGCTCCTCCGATATTGGCGGCGACGATCTCCGCGGTCAGATACGGCATCGGACTGACTTTCAGCACGCGGGCGATCGAGAACGTGAGCGGCACGACGAGCAGCACGGCCGTCACATTGTCGAGAAGCGCCGAACCGACCGCCGTCGCCACGGTGAGAACGACCAGAATTTTGACCGGATCGCCCTTCACCCGTTGCGCCGCTTTCAAGGCCGCGAATTGAACCAGCCCGGTCCGGCTTGCCATTCCGGTCAGCAGCATCATGCCGACCAGCAGAAAAATCATTCTCCACGAAACATGAAAATTGTAAGCCTCTTCAAGACCGACGACGCCAAGAAGCGCCGCGAGGACGGCGCCGGCCAGCGCGACGAGCGCACGGCTCATTTTTTCTGTAATGATGACCGCATAGACGACAAGAAACACGGCGACCGCCGCGATCACCTGCCAACCCGGCGAGAAGGCCGCTTCAGCCGCGACTTGTTGACCCAATCCGGTCCCTCCTGTTCATCCAGCCGAAATCCCATTGATTATAGCGCAATGTTTCCCGTTTCGTCCATCATTCGCCATCCGGCATTTCGCAAAAACAGGTTCTATTTCCGCTTGTCCCGCATAAAGTGTACAAACTTCGCATGACGGTCCGGGAGGGGATGAACGATGGAACCGATCCGTACGGTGACGCGGTCCGGCGGCCGGTTGCCGCTGCTCTACGGCCTGTTCGCGGCGATTCTCTGGCTGGGCGCCGGCGCGCTCTTGCTTTCGCTCCTGCTCCGCTACAGCGGGCTGAAGGAGACGGCGCTGCCGACCCTGGCGCTGATCGTGCACGGCGTCTCCGCGCTGGCCGGCGGCTTCACGGCGGGAAGACGCGCGGGACAGAGAGGGTGGCACAACGGCCTCCTGCTCGGCGCGATCTACGCGCTGATCGTGCTGGCGATCGGTTTTCTCGCCGCGGACGCGCCGCTCAGTCTGGAATCGCTGTCGCTGCTGGCCACCGCGGCCGGCGCGGGGACGATCGGCGGCATGTTCGGCGTCGGCACCAGGCGATAGGACGTGCGGACCATCCCATGCGCTTTGTTCACAGTGCGACCGCCGAACCATTGCCCGGGAAATAAGCCGCCGGGCGTCCTTTGCCATGAAAAAACCCTCTGCCGCCCGGACAGAGGGTTTGTGCCGTTATGTACGCGTGCGCCCGAATCAGGATTCGGCCGACGGCGCCGATTCGACGACATTGTTGATGGCGCTGCGCTCGAACGTCATTCTTACCGTATCGTTGACGCGCAGCACGACCGTATCATCCGTCAGTTCGACAATCGTGCCGTGCAGACCGCCGATCGTCGTCACCTTGTCGCCTTTCTTCAATTGGCTGAGCATCAGATTGCGCTGTTTCTGCTTCTTCTGCTGCGGCCGGATGAGCAGAAAATAGAAGACCGCAAACATCAGCACGAACGGCAAAACAAGCCCCCAGATGCTGCTGCCTCCGGTATTGGACGCCTGTGCCAACCACATGACCGCTCCTCCTCTCTAGAACCCTTTGTCATTGTCAAACAGGCCGTACCCGGCGAAAAACCGATCGCGGAAATCGAGCAGCCGGTCTTCCATAATCGCTTGCCGAACGTCCTGCATGAGCTTCAGCAGGAAATGAAGGTTGTGAATCGTTGTCAGCCGGATGCCGAACGTCTCGTCCGCCTTGATGAGATGCCGGATGTAGGCTCTGGTGTAATTTCTGCACGCATAGCAGTCGCAGGCGGGATCGATCGGTCCGAAATCCTCCGCATACCGGGCATTGCGCACGACCAGCCGTCCCCGGCTTGTCATGCATGTCCCGTTGCGCGCGATGCGCGTCGGCAGGACGCAGTCGAACATGTCGATGCCGCGGATCGAGCCTTCGATCAGCGCGTCGGGCGAACCGACGCCCATCAGGTATCTCGGCTTGTCGGCCGGCAACAGCGGAACCGTATAGTCGAGCACTTCGTACATGATATCCTTCGGTTCTCCTACGCTCAGCCCTCCAATAGCATACCCCGGAAAATCAAGGGATGTCAAATCGGCCGCGCTTTGCCGGCGCAAATCCTCGTACATGCCGCCCTGCACGATGGCGAACAGCCCCTGATCGCCCGGACGCGCATGCGCCTTCAGGCACCGCTCGGCCCAGCGGCTCGTCCGCTCCACCGACTGCTTGACGTAGTCGTAATCGGCCGGGTACGGCGGACATTCGTCGAACGCCATCATGATGTCGGAACCGAGCGCGTTCTGGATTTCCGTGGCCAGTTCCGGCGACAGGAACAGCTTGTCGCCATTCAGGTGCGAGCGGAATTCGACGCCTTCCTCCCTGATCTTGCGCATGCCGCTCAGGCTGAACACCTGGAATCCGCCGCTGTCGGTCAGAATGGCGCGGTCCCAGTTCATGAACTTGTGCAGTCCGCCCGCCCGCTCGATCAGCTTGTGGCCCGGCCGGAGAAACAGATGGTACGTGTTGCCCAGGATGATGCCCGCGTCCATCGCCTTCAGTTCCTCCGGACTCATCGTCTTGACGGTCGCCTGCGTGCCGACCGGCATGAACGCCGGCGTGTCGAACGAGCCGTGCGGCGTATGCACCCGGCCGAGCCGGGCGCCGGATTGCTTGCAGACCTTGATCAGTTCGTACCTTATTGCCACGTTATCGCTTCCCATTCGAATAAATGAACATGGCGTCGCCGAAGCTGAAGAAGCGGTATTTCCGTTCGATCGCCTCGCGGTACGCCCGCATGATGTTGTCCCGGCCGGCGAAGGCGCTCACAAGCATGACCAGCGTCGACTTCGGCAGATGGAAATTCGTAAGCAGCGCGTCGACGAGCAGGAACTTGTAGCCGGGATAAATGAAAATGTCCGTCCAGCCGCTGCACGCCTCGATCTTCCCGGGTCCGAACCTCGCGCCCACCGTCTCCAGCGTCCGCGCGGACGTCGTGCCGACGGCGACGATCCGTCCGCCCCGCTCCCGCGTCTCGCCCAGCAGCGCGGCGGTCGCTTCGCCGACTTCGTAATACTCGGCGTGCATGACGTGGTCTTCGACGCGCTCGGCCGTCATCGGGCGGAACGTGCCGAGGCCGACGTGCAGCGTCAGGAACGCGGTGCGGACGCCCGCGGCGCGCAGCTCGTCCAGAAATTCGGGCGTGAAATGCAGCCCCGCCGTCGGCGCGGCCGCCGATCCTTCGTTTCTGGCGTAGACGGTCTGGTAGCGCTCGCGGTCATTCAGCCGCTCGCGGATATAGGGCGGCAGCGGCATCTCGCCCAGCCGGTCCAGCAGCTCCTGAAAAATGCCGTCATACCGGAATTCGACCGTCCTGATGCCCGATTCGCCTTCTTCGAGCACGACCGCCTCAAGCAGCGGGACGCCCGCGTCGTTCCGGCCGAACACCAGCGCGGTGCCGGGCTTCATCCGTTTCGCCGGTCTGGCCAGCGCTTCCCATCGGTCTCCCGCAAGCCGCCTGAGCAGCAGCAGCTCGACCCGCGCGCCGGTCTCCGGCTTGATCCCGTGCAGCCGCGCCGGCAATACGCGCGTATCGTTCAGCACGAGCGTATCGCCGGGCAGAAGGTAGTGTTTCAGATCGGTAAACGTGCCGTGGTCGATCCTCCCCGTCCCGCGGTCGAGCGCGAGCAGCCGGGAGGCCGTCCGTTCGGGCAGCGGCGTCTGCGCAATCAGCTCTTCGGGAAGCTCAAAATCGAATTCGTGCGCGAACACCGCAATATCATTCCTTCTCGATGGTCACATTCTTGAAATAGTATTTCAGAATCGATTGATAGTCATACCCGCTTTCGGCGAGCCCGCGCGCTCCCCATTGGGAGAGCCCGACGCCGTGGCCGTTGCCGGTGCCGGTGAAGCGGAACGCCGGCTCGGCGGTGGCGGCGCGGATCGTGCCGTCACCGCTCAAGATGTACATATCGTTCCTGTCCAGCTTGACGGTCTCGCCCGAAGCTCCGATCATATGCACCTCGCCGTTTTCATACGGCCGCTCGCGCGCCTCGCCGCTCGCGCCGAGCATGGCCACGCGGCCCGTCTCGTCGATCTCGAACCGGGTGCTCGGAAGTCCGCCGAGCGCCGGGCGGAGCGTGTCCGGCGTGCGGACATCGTACCGCTTGCCGTTCACGAGCAGCTCCGTGACGCGGCCGGATGGGCCGCGCCGCGCCGCTTCGAGCGTCAGGATCTCGCCTTCGACCGGCGTCGCCGACCGGCTTTTCATCGTCTCCGCGAGCTGCGCCGGCGTGAACGGTCCTCTGAACCACGACATTTCGTTCGACTGCACGACGGTCTCGAGCAGCACGACCCGCGTTCCGGCGTCGACCCGGGCGATCGGCTCGACATTGCTCTGGATGAGCGGAATCGGCCGGATCGCCACGCCGTCGCCGGTGATGCGCAGCACCTTGCTGCCCGCGTCCGTCCGTTCGCCGGTCTCTTCGGCCAGATCTTCCCGGACGTACCCGTTCCGGCCGTCCGGCAGCACGACGCGGTGCCAGCGGTGCAGCCCCTGCTCCGACAGCTCGTCGGGGCTCGGCACGCTGGAGAGATATGCGACGCTGTTCCCCCAGATTTCGGCGGCATCCGCCGTCACGCCGCCCGCGCTCGACGAGAACAGCGCTTCGACGATCCGCCCGTCATGCATGAGCACTTCGCCGCGCGTCGCGTCGACCGCGGCGGTCGTCTGCGGCTTCTCCGTCCCGATGCCGCCGTACACCTGGCTGTACGTGTTGTCGACCACGTGCGCGATCTGGAAGCCGAACCCCTGGTACAGCGCGTAGCTTCGCGCGGCGACGGCCTGCGCCTTGAGCGCTTCGGCCGGCCAGGAAGCCGGCATCTCCGCGCCGACGACCGAATAAAGGTATTCTTCGAACGGCAGTTCGTTCACAACCGCCAGCCGCTGGTTGAGGGCGGTGACTTCGAAAGATCCACGGTAGGTGCGGCCGTAGCGCTCGTCCAGCCTGATGCCCGCGCTTTCCCCGGCCGTCCGCAGCCACACCTTCGCGGAGCCGTCAACCGGAATGAGGACATGCGTCGATCGCGAGCCGTCCGCTTCATAGCCGTCGCGGAGCAGCAGATAAGGCTTGTCCGCCGCGAACGGGGCGAGGGAACCGCCCGCCGCGGCCTGGACGGCGTCCAGCCCGGCCGCGCCCGTTGCCGCGCCGACGAGCACCCTGTACTCCGCGGCGCTTGCCCCCGCCGCCGGAATCGCCGCCGCATAGGCTTCCAGGCCGGCGTCGCCGAGCGCCTTCGCGGCCTTCCGCGCTTCATCGAGCGTCGCGTAGTTCCCCGCGTCCAGATGAGCCGGTCCGGCCAGCGAAGGCGCGGCGCCGCCGAGCAGCGGCTGCAGGTCCGCGCTCGCGCGCCATTTCGCGAGCGCCGCCTCCGCTTCCGCGAGCGTCGGGTAAGCGCCTTCCTCGACGATGTAGACCGTCTTGCCTGACAGTTGCGCCGCCGTCGCCGAACCGCTGCCGGACAGACTTTGCAGCTTCTGGAGCAGGGCGGAGGCGGTCGCGCCGCTCTCCGTCGCAAGCAGGCGGACCCTGTAGCCGTCAAGGCCCGCCCGGACCGGGGCGCCGGCTGCGGCATTCAGCACCGGCACGACGCCGTTCGGCTGCCGCAGGCCGACCGAAAGTCCGGCCGGCGACGAGAACGTCGCGAATGCGGTCCTGAGCTGATACTTGCCGGGCAAATCGATAAAGATGGCCACGCGGATCATCTCGAGTGTCGGCACCGCGCCGAACGACAGGTTCGTCGTCAGCGCGGCGTTCAGCAGCAACAGCACGATTGCCGGCGCCAGGAGCCGGCGCAGCCGGGCCGGCCTTCTGCCTGCCGCGGCGGCGCTGCCCGGCAAGCCTTCGCTTGCAACTTCGATGTTCGCCATCCGTTATCGTTCCTCCCTCTCCCTGGTACTTGACGGCCGCGGCCGGGACATCCCGGCGCCGTCCGCGCGTCCGTGCAGCGCGCACGCGCCGTTTGCGCATCCCTCGTCCGCCTTGCCGAACCATTCGTATCGGCGTCCGGCGACATAACGGTACGCCGCGTCCGCGGCCCGCTTCATTCCGGGTACGCGGTACAGCGGAGACAGGAGCCGCCATCCCGGCAGCTCGCGCATGATCCGCATGACTGCCTCCGCGCCGGCGTAAACGGCGCCGTCCGCCTGCACGACATGCATCTGCGCGCGGAGCGCATCGGGATCAAGCCGCGCCAGAACCGGCGGACCCGGTTCTTGTTCCCGCCCGCCGGTCGCTTCCGCCTCCCGCGTCTGCCGCGTCTCCGGCTTCTCCGGCGTCTCCAGCGCCCGCAGCGGCACGAAGCGAAGCTCCGCCCGCGCGCCGCGGACGGCGGCGAGTTGCCGGACCGCTCGGGTGCACAGCGCGCATTCCGCATCGTATATGACGAACAGCGTTTCCCTGCGCCTCTGACTGTCCGGCATGCGCATCCCTCCCTCCTGCCGCATGCGTTCCGACCTTGCCGGTCAGAAAAGCAGCGGGCCTTCCTCGGGCTCATCCTTCCGGCCGCCCGGAACCGGCAGACCGAGATGGCGGTAGGCCGACTGCGTCAAGATACGGCCGCGCGGCGTTCGCTGCAGGAAACCGATCTGCATCAGATACGGTTCATAGACATCTTCGATCGTCTGGCTCTCTTCGCCGATCGTCGCCGCGATCGTGTCCAGCCCGACCGGACCGCCGCGGAAATGGTCGATCATGGCGTGGAGCATTTTGTGGTCGATCTGGTCAAGCCCCATCGGGTCCACCTGCATCCGTTCCAGCGCTTCGCGCGCCAGGTCGGCGGTAATGATGCCGTCGCCCGCGACTTGTGCGAAATCGCGCACCCGCTTGAGCAGCCGGTTTGCGATCCGCGGCGTGCCGCGCGAGCGCATCGCGATCTCGCGCGCCGCTTCGCCGATCAGCCTGACGCCGAGAATGTCGGCCGACCGTGAGACGATGAACGCCAGTTCATCGACCTCGTAATATTCGAGCCGGCTGACGACGCCGAACCGGTCGCGCAGCGGCGCGGACAGCAGCCCTGCACGGGTCGTCGCCCCGACCAGCGTGAACTTCGGCAAGTCGAGCCGGATGGACCGCGCACTCGGCCCTTTGCCGATCATGATATCGAGCGCGAAATCTTCCATCGCGGGATAGAGCACTTCTTCGACCGTCCGGTTCAGGCGGTGGATCTCGTCAATGAACAGCACGTCGCCTTCCTGCAGATTGGACAGAATCGCCGCCAGGTCGCCCGGACGCTCGATGGCGGGACCGGAGGTCGTCCGCATATTGACGCCGAGTTCGTTCGCGATGATGGCGGACAGCGTCGTCTTGCCGAGCCCGGGAGGGCCGTACAGCAGCACATGATCGAGCGCTTCTTTCCGCATTTTGGCCGCTTCGATGTAGACTTTCAGGTTCTCCTTCACCCGCTCCTGCCCGATGTACTCGGACAGAAAGCGGGGGCGGAGGCTGTATTCCGCGGTCTGATCTTCCATCATCAGCCGGGCGGAGACGATCCGTTCGTCCATGGCGCCTCCCCTCCTTCCGTCAGCCTCTGAAGAGCAGCGCCAGCGCCCGCTTCACCAGGGCGTCCGCCGTCTCCTCCCCGGTGATCGATCCGCCGACGGATTGCCAGACGCGGTCAATCTCCGTCGCCGTATAGCCGAGCGCGGCCAGCGCTTCGCGCGCCTCCGGCCAGGCGGTTCCCGCGCCTTGCCAGCCCGTCGGCGCCGGTTCCGCGGACAGCGGCTCCATTCCGGATTCAGGCGCGAAGCCGGCGCCGCGGTCCAGCTTGTCCTTCAGGTCCAGAATCATCCGCTGGGCGGTCTTGCGCCCGATGCCGGGCAGCTTCGTCAGGAACGCGACGTTCTCCTGCCGGATCGCGGCCGCGATCGCTTCCGGCCGCGCGCCCGCCAGGGCGCCGAGCGCGACCTTCGGGCCGACGCCGGACACCTCGAGCAGCGCCCGGAACAGCCGCTGCTCCTCGCGCGTCGCGAAGCCGAACAGCAGCGCGGCGTCCTCGCGCACATGATGATGCGTATAGACGGTCACCGGCTCGCCGGAAACCGCGAACGCATATGGATTCGGGGTGAAAACGCGGTACCCGACGCCCGCGACGTCGACAACGATCCATTCCTCTTCGACGTGCGCGACGGGGCCCCGTATGTAGTCGATCATGTCCGGTTCACTCCGTTCATCCGGTTCAGCAAGACGGCGGAATGGGCATGGCAGACCGCCACCGCGAGCGCGTCCGCCGTGTCGTCCGGCTTCGGCACCGCGGGCAGGTTCAGGAACATGCGCGTCATCTCCTGCACCTGGCGCTTCTCGGCCTTGCCGTATCCGACGACCGCCTGCTTCACCTGCATCGGCGTATATTCCGCGACGGCGATGCCGCGTTGCGCCGCCGCCAGCACGATGACGCCCCGCGCTTCGCTGACGTTGAACGCCGTCGTGACGTTGCGGCTCCAGAACAGCTTCTCGACCGCCGCGGCATCCGGCTTGTATTTGTCCATCAGCGCGCCGGCCGCTTCGTACACCTGTTTCAGCCGGATGTCGTGGGGCGTTCCGGCCTCCGTCTCGATGCAGCCGTATTGCACGGGAACGAGCCGGTTCCCGATGCTGTCGATGATGCCGAACCCGACGAGCGCAATGCCCGGATCGATCCCCATTACCCGCACGCCGCTCTCTCTCCCTGCTTGCAAATCCTTTTGAAGCTTCATCCCATTATAGCAAAAGTCGGGACGCATGAGAACAGACGTTTCCGATCCCGGAGACAGAACAAGGCCGCCCCGATCCTTCCGTATGGCGGGACGGCCTTGCCCATGCGATGGCCCTGCGATGCGTCCTGTGCCGGAAATGCGTCCTTCGCCGGCCATGCGATCCGTTCAGGAAGCATCAAACGCGCCGGCATCGGCCGGCGCGGCGTATTCGCTGAACGAGGACAGCACGCTGTTGAATTCATCGAGATCCGATACGCGGATGCCCCGCACCAGCGCATCGAACCGCTCTTTCGGCAGGCTGCTCTCCATGTAGCGGACGTCAAGCTGATAGAAGGTCCGCAGCACCTTGCTGCGCTGCGGAGGTCCGTCGAACAGCGACAGCCGGCCGTCCGCGTCGATGCCGAACACCGCGCTCTCCTTGCAGGCCGGCGACAGGTCGTTGATCCGCTCTTCCATGATGACGGCGCCGCTCCCCGCGAACACCGCCCGCCATTCCGGATGGCGGCGAAGCAAGTCGATCGCCTGCGCGGCGGTCATCCTGCCGAGCGGCTGCGTCTCTTCGCCGCAGACGAAACTCCGGCGCAGCGTCACGTCGACCGGCGATCCGGCCGCGCGCACCGCCTCGTAACGCCGGGCGTCCGCTTCGTCGACATGCAAGGCTTGCGGCGCCGCCGCCACGGCGGCATCGGGGACGGCGGTCATGACGGCGCAGACTGCCGCGGCCAGCCAGACGGCAAGCCGGAGTCCGCCCGGCCGCATGCCGCGCCTCAGCCGTCTGCGAAGCTCTTTCCACAGGCTGAATCCCATCCGCGAAACCTCCCAAGCATACGTTTGTTTTAGTGTCCCTTCCCTGGTCGCGATTATTCCGCCTCTCCGCGGGCGCACAACATCCACCTGCCCGGCCAAATCCCGGCACATCCGGTTCCAAGGATCAACCCTACTAATGAAGCTGCAACGTATATGCCACGCTGCTCCGACATACCCGCAGATCAAGCACGCCCAAGTTACGGCCACTCTGGAGGAACGCAGAAATCATCGAGGCAGCTTCGCTTCGTTTTGTCGAATTTTCGCTGCTAGCCTAAAATAGTCTCACCTGATATCCTCGTTTTCCAGTCTGCAGCCGAGAGATAAACGAAATAATTTCTTCTAATTGAATTAAGATCGACGTTTCGACCGAAATTGGGGAAAATTCTTCGCTTATTTCACCCGGTACCACTGTTTCCCCACCTTCAGCCGAGAATAAGCGATTGAAATCGCCGGTTTCGGCAAGGAAATGTTTTCGCCTATTCGCGGCAGTCGCGCCTTCTCAGGCGAATTAAAAGCAAACTTTTCGCTTATCCATTCCGGACGGTTGCGCACGAAAAAAAACGATCAGGAACATACGTCCTGATCGGCGGCAAACCAACAGCAAAATACTTATCTGTCGTTGATCCACGGAAGACCCGATCGCCTTTTCGGGGCCTGCTGCTTCGGCCGGCGCGGTTTGCGGTCGGGGACGGAGCGGATGGACGCCTTCTTCGCTTTGCGCTCCGCCGGTTTCGCCGACTTGCGCTCGCCGGACGCCCCGGCGATCCCGGCTTTGCCGTCGTCCTCGCCGGAGAGACCGGCGTCTTCGGGCGCGGACTCAGCGCGGTAGTCCATATACGGCAGGTCGCCGATGCCGTGCGGGTACGGCATGGGCCAGGGCGGGCAGGGGCCCCAGTCCGGAGCCGCCATGCCCGTAGCGCCGTACGGCGCCCCGACATGGGCA
>Ga0310832_100491_pt1 | contig 28711 bp, 22 predicted proteins | sample WT_ome_7_FD_201303 | JGI IMG/M metagenome (GOLD analysis project Ga0310832, IMG submission 201303) | Sorghum-adapted microbial communities enriched on wild type (WT) sorghum from Joint BioEnergy Institute, Emeryville, California, United... ...
GATCGCGGCGGACAGGCTGGGGTTCTTGTCGCTCAGGGCGTGGCTGGACAGCCCGCTCCGGTCGACGACGGCGTGGCGGGACGGGGAAGGGGCGGACCGGTTCTTCGCCGTCCGCGGCGACTGTCCGTACGAGGTCAGTCCGAACTACGTGCGCGATCCGGAGCCGGTCAAGTACGAGCCGCCGGAAGAGAGCCGCACGATCGCGTTCGAAGGCCGGCTGGGCTGCCGGACGAACGCCGGCGCGCGGGTTGCGGTGGATCATTACGGCATCAGGATCGAGCAGGCGACGGAGGTCGTGTTTTATTTTGCCGCCGGAACGAGCTTCACGGGGTTCGACCGGATGCCGGACCGAGCGGCGTTCCCGCCGGACCGGCATGCGGCGGAGGCGCTGCAAGCCGCGATGGCGCGGCCCTGGGACGAGCTGGTCAAGCGCCATGCGGAAGATTATCAGGCGCTGTTCAACCGGCTTGCGCTGCGCATCGGTTCATCGGGAGCGGCGGACGGGCCGGATGCAGACGGATCTGCGGTCGGTGAAGCTGCGGCCGACGGCGCGACGGCGGGCGGTTCCGCGAAAGGCGGGTCCTCGGCGGATGGTGCTGCGGCAGGTGAAGCTGCGGCCAACGGAGCGGCGGCGAGTTCCGCTGAGGGCGGTTTTGCGGCGGGCGGATCGGGGGCATGCGGTTCGGCGGCGGATGGTGCTGCGGCAGGTGAAGCTGCGGCCAACGGCGCGGCGGCGAATTTCGCTGAAGGCGGTTTTGCGGCGGGCGGATCGGGGGCTGATGGTTCGTCGGCGGGAAGTTTTTCGGCGGGCGGTCCCTTCGTTTCGGCTTCCGGCAAAGCGCTGTCCACCGACGAGCGGCTGGACCGGCACGGCGCGGACGATCCCGAGCTGGTGGCGCTTTTTGTCCAATACGGCCGCTACCTGATGATCGCCTCCTCCCGCCCGGGCACGCAGCCGGCCAATCTGCAGGGCATCTGGAACCCGCACATCCGGCCGATCTGGAGCTGCAACTATACGCTCAACATCAATCTGCAGATGAATTATTGGCTGGCCGAGCCCGCGGCCTTGAGCGAATGCCACGAGCCGCTGCTGCGGTTCGTCCGGGAATTGGCCGTCACCGGGGAGGAGACGGCGCGCGTCCATTACGGCTGCAGGGGCTTCACCGCGCATCACAACTCGGATCTGTGGCGGCAATCGGCGCCTCCGGGCAAGGGCGGCATCGGCAACCCGGTGTGGGCGAACTGGCCGATGGGCGGCGTCTGGCTGTGCGCCCATCTGTGGGAGCATTACGCGTTCACGGGCGACCGGGAGTTTCTGCGGCACGTCGCCTATCCGGTCATCCGGAAGGCGGTGCTGTTCTGCCTCGACTGGGTGCGGCGGAACGAGCGGGGCGAATACATGACCGTGCCGTCCACCTCGCCGGAACATCGGTTCCGGCTGCCCGACGGGCGGACGCCGGCGCTCACCGCCTCGACCACGATGGACATCAGCCTGATCCGCGAAGCGCTCGGCCATCTGCTGCAGGCGGCGGAAGAGCTCGCATTGGACGAGCCGCTCAAGCCGCAGATCCGGGAGGTGCTGGACCATCTGCCGGAAGTGCCGGTCGGGCGGCGCGGGCAGGTGCAGGAGTGGCTGGACGATTTTGACGATGAAGACGAACAGCACCGCCATCTCTCGCATCTGTACGATCTGTATCCGGGCACGGCCTGGGGCGGGGAGCGCGACGACAGACTGATCGAAGCTGCCCGCCGGAGCCTCGAGATCCGCGGGGACGGCGGCACGGGCTGGAGCATCGCCTGGAAAATCGCGCTTTGGGCGCGCCTGCGGGACGGCGAGCGGGCGCTCAAGCTGATCCGGCGCATGCTGACGCGGGTGGAGGACGACGGCGTGATGGATTTTCATCGCGGCGGGGTCTACGCCAATCTGTTCGGCGCGCATCCGCCGTTCCAGATCGACTGCAATTTCGGCGGCGCGGCGGCCATTCTGGAGATGCTGGCGCAGTCGCACGAAGGGAAGGTCGATCTGCTGCCGGCGCTGCCCTCGGCGTGGACGGAGGGCGAGGTGCGCGGCATGCGCGCGCGCGGCGGGTTCACCGTGGATCTGTCATGGGAGCGGGGGAGGCTGACGCGGGCGCGGATCCGGGCGTCGGCGGACGGCGTGCTGACCGTCGCGGCGCCCGAACCGTTCCGCTTGTTCAGCGCCCGGACCGGCGCCGCGCTTGCGGAGCAGCCGGCTCGGGAGCAGCGTATCAAATGCGAGTCGGGTGGCATCTATGAGGTTCGTCCGGATCACGGGTTCACGGAATACGGGAAGATGAACCGGTAGTCGCCCGACCCGGCATGGATCACCGTCCGTTCGCCGTCCGCGGCGATCTGCCGGATCGCTTCCGCGCCGGCCGCGACGGTGATGTTCTCGCGGCCGGAGGCCGGCAGGACGATCTCGGCCGTCGCGTTGACCGGAATCGTGACGTCGACGGTGCAGCAGCCGTCCTTGATCTGCCAGCCGGAGCAGACCTGGCCGTACAACGTCTCGTATTCGGCGCGGACGTTGTCCATGCCGCCGCCGATGCGCGGCGCGATTCGCAGATGTTTGTACCCCGGCTGTTCGACGGACGCGTCGATGCCGGCCATGTAGCGGTACATCCATTCGCCGACCGAGCCGAGCGCGTAGTGGTTCATCGAGTTGGTACGGGCCGGTCCGAACCCTTTGTGTTCGGTCCAACTGTCCCACCGCTCCCAGATCGTCGTCGCGCCCTGGGTGATCGGGTACAGCCAGGACGGGAACGTCTCCTGCTTCAGCAGCGTGTAGGCCAGCTCGTCATGGCCGTGGTCGCTCAGCACCGGCAGCAGATGGCCGACGCCGAGGAAGCCGGTCGTCAGATGGTTGTCGTGCGCGATGATGTCCCCGGTCAGATGGCGGACGGCCTGCTCCTTGCGCTCGCCCGTCAACAGGTTGAAGCGGAGAGCGAGGATGTAGACCGTCTGGCTGTTGCCTTTGATGCGCCCTTCCTCGTCCACGAACGTGCGGTTGAAGGCGTCGCGAATGCTCAGAAACAGCTCGCGGTATCGGGCGGCGTCTTCCGTATAGCCCAGCACGTCGGCGATCCGGGACATGAGTTGCGCGTCGTAAGCGAAATAGGCGGTGGCCACGACTTCGTTCGGCGTGACCGAGTTGATCGACAGCCAGTCGCCGTAGTCGCCGTAATCCGGACGGATGTAGTCGACGGCGCCCGCATGGAGATAATCCATGAAGCGGACCATGGCGGGATATTTTCGCTCCAGGATGCGCTTGTCGCCATAGACCAGGTACATCGTCCACGGGATGATGATGCCCGCGTCGCCCCAGCCCGCGTTGTCCGGCGCCAGCCAGCGTTCGGCCTTCTTCGTGGTTTTGAACCAGATCCAGCCGCCGTCCGGCGCCACGTCGGGGAACGCCCCTGTCTCTAGCTGCGCGTCCGTCACGTCGTCCATATATTTCGTGAAGAAGCGGGCGACATCCATGTTGTACGAAGCCGTGCGGATAAAAATTTGCGCGTCACCCGTCCAGCCGAGCCGTTCATCCCGCTGCGGGCAATCGGTGGGCACGCTGAGGAAGTTGCCGCGCTGTCCCCAAGTGATGTTGCTGTAAAGCCGGTTGATCAGATCATGGGAGCATTCAAAATAGCCGGTTCTCGGCGTCGCCGAATGGACGACTTTGCCCGTGATCGTGTCGAGATCCGCCTCGCCCGGATAGCCGATCAGTTCCACGTAGCGGAAGCCGTGGAACGTGAAATGGGGCTCGTACCGCTCCCCTTCCGGATCGCCGCGCAGAATGTAGTGGTCCTGCTGGACGGCGTCCCGCAGGTTCTCGATGTACAGCGTCCCGTCCGGCTTCAGCATTTCGGCGTGGCTGAGCGTCACCTTCGCGCCGGCGGGGCCTTTTACTTTCAATTCCGTCCAGCCGACCATGTTCTGGCCCATGTCGAAAATGAACGTTCCCCGGTCCGTCCGGGTGACCGAACGGGGCTTCAGCGTCATCATGATGTTGACCGGCGGGTCGATCTGGGCGACCAGTTCGCCGGTGTACCGCGGCAGGATGTCCGGCGCGGACCAGTCGGAATCGTCGAAACCCGGCTCCGTCCAGCCGGAGAATTCCCGGGTGGCGTCGTAGCACTCGCCCATGATGTGGTCGGAATAGACGAGCGGTCCGGCGGACGCTTTCCATTTGTCGTCCGTGCATACCAGCTCACGCGTGCCGTCCGCGCAGTCCAAGACAAGCTGCAGGGACGCGGCGGGACGGCTGCCGTACCAGCGGGTGCCGGACATGCCGACCGTTCCGGCGTACCAGCCGGCGCCGAGGATGATCCCGAAGGCGTTTTCCCCTTCGTTCAGGAAATCGGTCACGTCGATCGTCTGGTATTGCAGACGCTTGGCGTAATCGGTCCAGCCGGGGGCGAAAAGATCGTTCACCCTTTGTCCGTTCAGGAACAGGGCGTAGTCGCCCAGCGCGGTCGCGAAGACGAGCGCGCGGCGGATGCCGGAACGCAGCCGGAACGTTCGGCGCAGGTAGGCCGGCCTCAGCAGTTCGGGTTCCGCGGCCAGATCGCGGGGCATATCCAGCCACTCGGCGGCCCATTCCTCCCGCGGCGAGAGCAGCCCCATTCCCCAGTATGCGGCCTCGCTCCATTCGGAAGGCGCGCCCTGCTCGTCCCATACGCGGACTTTCCAGTGGCAGATCTGTCCGGATTGAAGCGGTTTGCCCGCATATTCGACATGGTGGCTGACATCGGATCGCACGATGCCGCTGTCCCACAGGTCGCCTTCATGGCGGTCGAGCTGTTCCCGGGTGGACGAGACGATGATGCGGTACGCGCTTTGTTTTTTGCCCCGGTGGGGAGAGACCATCGTCCAACCCAGACGCGGGTTCGGGACGTCCAGTCCGACCGGATTTTCGGCATACTCGGTTTTCAGGGTCTGGATCCGCAGACTCACGGCGTTTCCTCCTTGAGCGGTGGAGAAGTTTAATAAACGTTATTAATGAGTTTAATACAGGAAATCGTTTGCAAGCATAGGTTAGCATGTTAATTGGGAAAGATCAATCGAATTTAGTTCATATTTAGTGGATAATTAAGATTTAATTTTAGATCAACGAGATAAACAACGCATGAAAGGAAGCGATCCAATGTCTGTGCGGGGAGCCGCGGCGGAGCGTCACGGTGAATGGTTCGGGGAAGCGCGTTTCGGCATGTTTATACACTGGGGTCTGTACAGTCTGGGGGCCCGGCATGAATGGCTGCAGTCGCGGGAGTTCATGAGCCGGGAGGCGTACCGCAAATATTTCCACCGGTTCGATCCCGATCTGTACGACCCGCATGCGTGGGCGAAGATCGCGGCCGAAGCGGGCATGAAATATATGGTGGTCACGAGCAAGCACCACGAAGGCTTCTGTCTGTGGGACAGCCGGCTCACCGACTACAAAGCGCCGAACACGCCGGCCGGCAGGGATCTGCTGGCGCCGTTGCTCGAGGCGTTCCGGGAGGAGGGGCTGCGCACCGGTCTGTATTATTCGCTGCTGGACTGGCATCATCCCGACTACACCGTCGACGTCAAGCATCCGCGCCGGTACGATCCGGAATATGCGGCGAAGGACAAGGTGCGGAACTGGCAGCGCTATGTCGATTACATGCACGGCCAGATCCGGGAGCTGCTGAGGAACTACGGAGATATCGACGTCATGTTCCTCGACTTCTCCATCCCGGCGGAAGAAGGATTTCCCGGGAAAGGACGCAACGAATGGCAAAGCGAGCGGCTGGTCGAGATGATCCGCAGGCTGCGGCCGAACATGCTGATCAACGACCGGCTGGACGTGCCCGGCGACATTACGACGCCGGAGCAGTATCAGCCGCGCGGCGCCATCCGGATCGACGGCCGGCCGGTGCGGTGGGAAGCTTGCCATACGTTCAGCGGTTCCTGGGGATACTACCGGGACGAGGAGTCGTGGAAGAGCGCGGATCAGATTTTGCGGATGCTGATTGACACGGTGAGCAAGGGCGGCAATTTTCTGCTGAATGTCGGGCCGAACGGCCGGGGGGAGCTGGACGAACGGGCGGTGGGGCGGCTCCGGGAGATCGGCGGGTGGATGCGTCTGCACGGGCGGGCGATCTACGGCTGCACGTCCGCGCCGGACGATCTGCCGCCGTGCCCCGCGGACTGCCGGTTCACGTACAATCCGAAGACGAACCGGCTCTATCTGCACCTGTTCGCGTGGCCGTTCAAGCATTTGCATCTGCCGAAGTTTTCGGGGCTGGTCGAGTATGCGCAACTGCTGAACGACGCGTCGGAGATCCGGATGATCGCGGGCGAGCGGAAAATGACGATGGAGGCGGGGGCTTTTGACGAAGGGCGGCCGGCGGACATGCTTACCCTGCAGCTTCCGGTAAAAAAGCCGAACGTGGACATTCCGGTCATCGAGCTGTTCCTGAAGCAGCGTTGAGAAACGGGAAGGGCTCCCCGATGGGATCGGGGAGCCCGGTGCGTATCGGCTTATTCGTACACCTTGATCTCGTTGTAGAACGTGTCGCGTTCGACCGGAATCCGGCCGGCGCCTTTCACGAGCCAGATCAGGTCTTCGCGCGTGATGCCTTCCGGCGTCAGCGCTCCCGCGGCGTGGCTGATCCGCTCCTTGACGATCGTGCCGTGGACGTCGGAAGCGCCCATCGCCAGCGAGACCTGGGTGAGCTGCGTGCCGATGTTGATGAAGTACGCCTTGATGTGCTGGAAATTGTCCAGTATGAGCCGGCTGATCGCAATCGTCTTCAGATCCTCGAACGCCGAGTTCCGCCTGCGGATGCTGGCGCGCGGGCTGGAGGGCTGCATCGACAGCGGAATGAACACCATGAAGCCGTTCGTTTCGTCCTGCAGTTCGCGCAGCTTGACCAAATGCTCGATCCGGTCGCGGTGCGTCTCGATCGCGCCGTACAGCATCGTCGTATGCGTCCGGAGCCCGAGCTGGTGCGCGATGCGGTGCACTTCGAGATATTGGTTCACGTCCGCTTTCTCGACGCGCATTTTCTTGCGGTATTCGTCGGACAGAATTTCGGCGCCGCCGCCCGTCAGCGTGCCGAGGCCGGCTTTGATCAGCTCTTCCAGCACTTCCTTGTACGAGAGGCCGGAGAGCCGCGAGAAGAACTCGATCTCCGCGGCGGTGTACGCCTTCAGCGTCACGTCCGGATAGTGCTGCTTCAGCACGCGGAGCGATTCGACGTAATACTCGAACGGCACGTGCGGGTTGTGGCCGCCGACGATATGGAATTCCCGGACGCCGGGATGGTAATGCTTCTCGATGTAGGCGAGCATCTCTTCGCCGGTGAGCGTGTAGGCGCCCTCCTCGCCCTGGTCGCGGCGGAAGCTGCAGAACGCGCAATGCGATTCGCACACGTTCGTGAAGTACAGGCTCATGTTCTCGATGAAATAGACTTTCTTGCCGTTCTTCCGCATGTTCACTTCGTTCGCCATCTGGCCGATGGCCAGCAGATCGTCGGACTCGTACAGGAAGACGCCGTCTTCGAGGGTCAGCCGCTGACCATGTTGCACCTTCTCTCGGATTTGCTGCATGCGTGTATGTTCCGTCGGAATTGCGACGTTCATGGCTACTCCTCCTGTCGATGGTTTGCGCGGCATCGTCCAGAGACTGTAATCATTATAATCTTCCGGCGCCGGATCGGGCAACAGGATAATCCGGGGGGCGGCGCTGAGGCCGCGCGGGCGCCTGTTCCGCCGTCCTAACGGAACCACGTACCGTTGGAGCGTGTCGGCAAGCGTCCGCACGGCCGCTAACGGAACCACGTTCCGTTAATCCGGCTTGCGTCTCCGCGCGGGCGCCTGTTCCGCCGCTCTAACGGAACCACGTACCGTTGGAGCGTGTCGGCACGCGTCCGCACGGCCGCTAACGGAACCACGTTCCGTTACAGCAGCCGCATACCGCACGGCATCCCGTATACCCCGAGGTCTCATACGGCAGTAATTGGCAAGGACGCCGCCCGACAGTCGTACGATGCCCAATAACGGCACAGAATGCCGTTATTGGGCTGATCGCGACATACCGGGCTGCCATTAACGGCACGAAATGCCGTTAATGACCGCACCTGGCCGTGCCAGGTGCGCTCAAGCCCGGATTAACGGCACGATTTGCCGTTATCGTACGGGTCACCGTCCGCCAAACTCACAATAACGGCACAACATGCCGTTATCGGCCCCAGTGCGGCGGATGCGGGCCGGGCTCGCGCGAGCTCCCGGCACACGCCGGCCGGCTCCTATTGTGGCGGCTTGGAATGTCGGATATACTATAGATTAATGAAACGTTCAGGCGCATCAAGCTTGCGGGAGGGATCCGGTATGATTGCGATCAGCGAAGCGGCTTCGAATAAAATCAAGGAAATGCTCGCCGAGGAAGAGGCGCCCGGTCTGTTCCTGCGCATCGGCGTGAGGGAAGGCGGCTGCAGCGGCTTCTCCTACGGCATGGGCTTCGACGACGAGAAGCACGAGAACGACCAGGAGATGGACATCCGCGGTCTGCGCGTCGTCGTCGACTCGGACAGCATGCGATATCTGTACGGCCTCGAGATCGACTACAAGGAAACGGGGATGGGCGGCGGATTCACGATCCACAACCCGAACGCGGTTGCGACCTGCGGCTGCGGCCAATCGTTCCGCACGGCGACGGAAGCGGGCAAGCCGAATCCGGAGCAGTGCTAATCACGGATCTGAAAGAGAACCTTCCCCGGGTTCCGGCGCCGGCCGGAATTCGGGGAAGGTTTTTCTATTGCCTCGCTGTCCAATCCTCCAGTCGCGCGATTCAAGCCTCCAGTCGGTCTCCCCTTCCTCCAATCCACCGTTCAGGTCCCCCCGCCCCGCAATAGAAAAGATAACCGTTATCTTCTGCGCAATGGTCAGATTTCTCTTACTATCCCATAAAAATCTGCGTACTTAACCGATCCCGAACGTCGGTATATCATTACATCCAGGCAGCGCCACACCATAAAGATACAGGAGTGAGAAACCGTGAAGAAAAAAGTTCTGATCGTCTACGCCCACCCCGAACCGACGTCGTTGTCCCGTCAGCTCGTCGACGCGACCGTGCGGGATCTTCGGGAACAGGGGCATGACGTCATGCTTTCCGATCTGTACGGTATGCGTTGGAAAGCCGTTTTCGATGAACAGGATTTCCCGTCCCGCTTGAATCCCGAGAGGTTGTCGTTCATCGAGGAGTCGGGACACGCGTACGCGACGGGCAACCAGACGGCGGATGTCGAAGCCGAGCAACGCAAGCTGCTTGCCGCCGACGCCGTCATCTTGCAGTTTCCCCTGTGGTGGTTCGGCATGCCCGCCATTCTGAAGGGATGGGTGGATCGCGTATTCGCCTACGGATTCGCTTACGGGTACAAAGGGGAAGGCAACCGCTACCGGTACGGGGACGGCATGTTGACAGGCAAAAGGGCAATCGTATTGGTGACCGTGGGCGGTCCCGAAAAGGACTATTCGCCGCGCGGCATCAACGGGCCGATCGAGCAACTGCTGTTCCCGGTTACGCACGGCACGTTGTTTTACACCGGCATGGACGTGCTGCCGACCCATGCGGTCTACGGAACGGGCCAGTTCAACGCAGACAGCGTCAAAGCGGCGATTGAAGCCTGGCGTGCGCGGCTGAAAGGCCTGTTCGAGGAAAAGCCCATCCCGTTTCGGCGTCAAAACGGCGGCGACTACCCGGATCGTCATGTGCTTGCCGATCATCTCGCCGTCGGGCAAACCGGCTTGACGGTACATGTAGCCGAATAATCGCCATCCATTGCGGCACACACTGCCATCGCGCAAGAAATTTGGCCCGGCCATTCACGTGGTCGGGCTTTCTCATGTTGACTTTCCACGATAACATATGTTATTAATAACACATATTACGAAGATCAACCTGGAAGAGGGATGGGCCATGTCGCTCAACCACGCGATTCTCGGGCTTCTGACCCGGGAACCGATGACCGGATACGAGATCAAGAAAATTTTCCAGAGCACGCCGTTCATGCATTGGTCCGGAAACAACAACCAGATCTACAAGGCGTTTGCCGAATTGCTGGACGAAGGGTTCGTGGCCAAAGAGGTGCGGCATCAGGACGGCTCGCCGTCCAAAAACATCTACTCCATCACCGGCGCGGGCCTTCGGGAGTTTCGCCGCTGGCTGGCGGGCGCCACCGAAGAGCCGGTCTGCAGGAAGCAGATTCTGATCAAGCTTGCGCTGGCCGATGGGTTGAAGCGCGCCGAGTTGGAGCGGCTGGCGGACGCTTACGCCGGGACGGTCCGGCTGCAGGCCGCCATGGCGGAGCAGGAGCTTGACAAATGTTATTTTGCCGGGCGGAAACACTCCGGCACGAACCGGTTTTTCGATCTGATCCGGGAAAACGTGCTGGCCAATTACGCCTTCGAGCTGGATTGGATTCGGAAGGTAAAAGCCCTCATCGCCGAACTGCCGGAGGAGGACGACGCGCCGGCGGAGCCCGAGCGGGAAGAACACAAGGCGGGATTGAAAATGATTTATCAAGTCAAGGAAAGACGCGGAAAAAGGTATCTTCATATCGCAAGCGGCGGTACGCCGATTGAGCGGGAGAAGGACGCCAACGCCGTCATCGAATTGTGCGTGGAACATGACACGAACGCGGTGCTGCTGGACGGCGGCGTGCTTTCGGACGCATTTTTCACGCTAAGAACCGGACTGGCCGGCGCGGTGCTGCAGAAGTTCGTCAACTTCAGCATCAAGACGGCGGCGGTCATCGAGGAAGGGCGGCCATTGCCCGTGCGGTTTCGGGAGATGGTCTTCGAGTACCGCTCCAGAAGCACGTTCTGCGTCTTCACGAATCCGGAAGAAGCCGTCGACTGGCTGCTCGCTTGAGAGAAGGAACGAAAACGGCGCCGACGCGCGCGTTCAAAACCCCGAAAGACGGGACGCCGACAATCCGGCGCTCGGCTTCTGCCAGGCCCGGGGCGGCCGCGCGATCGGGCAGAAGACGGTCGCGATCGGCGGGGATGGGCTGACACTGGCGGTCGGGAGAGACGCCATATAAGCCCGCTTCCGATTTTTACAATACGTCCGGCTCACCCTGATGTATCTTGAATGGAAGCAGGAGCCAAATCAATTTTGCATCAGTTCTGGAGGGGTTGAGCTTGACGCACTACGCGGTTTCCGTGGAGCGCCGGATCGATGCGCCGCCGGAGCGGGTCTACAATCTGATCATCGATATGGATGAGCACCGCCGCATCCTGCCCCGGCAGTTCGAATCGCTGGATGTGTTGGAGGGCGGCAAAGGCGATGGCACGGTGTTCCGTCTGACGATGAATGTGACGGGCAACCGCACCACGCTGGAGATGAAGCTCTCGGAGCTCGAGCCCGGGCGGGTCGTGCAGGAGCGGGACATACAGGCGGGGATCACGACCATCTGGGAATTGACGCCGGAAGACGGTGGCCGCAGCACGCTCCGGATCACGTCGGAGTTCCCGGACAAACCCGGATTGTCCGGCTGGGTGGAGCGGCTTGTCACATCGTCCATGATCCGCAAAATCTACAGACAAGAATTGGAAAATATAAACCACTATCTGACCACAGGCGCTGGAACAAAATGACAACAGCACAGACCGGGCCGGACTGAACATCCGGCGAACGTCCCCTTGACGGGGACTTTTTTGTTACTTGCTGGAATATTCTATCATCCGCTTTCGCGGCGCAGGGAATTGGAGTACGCTGTCGAATGGATTAGAGATCATTTTTGAAAGCGCTTGCTTAATTCTTCAAGCTTTCACTTCAACCAGGTGAGGAGACATCATGCGATGAGCGTCAACCGGTCCGTGTTCCATTCCGTCGGCATGAAGCTGTTCATCCTTATTTTCTGCGCCATCCTGTTCTGCGTCCTGGCCCTCGGCTGGTTCTCGTATTCCCGGTCGAAGCGGGCGATCGAGACTGAAGTCGCGGAAGCAAGCCGGATCACCGCGCGGCAGACGGCCGAGAAGCTGGACGTCGTCCTGACGGGCTATGCGCAGAAGCTGAAGCAGGTCGTCGCGGACGCTGATTTTATCCGGATGCTCAACGAATTCAACCAGTCCGGCGACGCAGGCGAAACCGCCGGCCTCGCGCGGACGCTCGGCACCCGGCTCAGCGCCGCGGCGATGACCGATCTGTCCGTCAAGCATATCGTGCTCATTTCCGATCGGGAGGGGCGTCCCGTCCTCGCCTCTGACGCGGCGGCCGACGCCGCGATTTTCCGCGATCCGGCCGTATCCCGGCGGGTCCGGAGCGGGCAGGGCAAGCCGGTCTGGTTCGCGGACGCGGGCGGGCCGGGCGGCAACATCCGGCTGTATGTCGGCATCGCATACGAGATGAACGTGATGCATGAACTTTATATGGAGATCGATCCGTACGTCATCGAGAAGCGGGTGCAGTCAACGGATTTCGGCGACGGGCGCATCTATGTCATCGCGCCCGACCGGACGGTCGTCTACGCGACGGATGCCGGCATGGCCGGCAAGCCGTATGCCTACGCCTTGCCCGAAGAGGACTCGGCCTTGACGGAAATCGACGGCCAGACGATGCTGTCGGTGCAGGGAGTGGTGGAGTCGAACGGCTGGCTGATCGTAAGCCACATTCCTCTTGCGAGCCTGATGGAGAACGTGCGCTCCATCCGCGACCTGACGATGCTCATGTCGGTAGCGGCGATCGCGGCCGCAGGTCTCATCGGACTCGTCGTCATGCGGATGATCGGCCGGCCGCTCGGGGAACTGCGGGCGCTCATGACGGAAGGCCGGAAAGGCAACCTCGCCGTTCGGTCGGGCATCCGGCGGAAGGACGAGATCGGCCAGGTCGCCGACAGCTTCAACTGGATGATGGAGGAGATCACGGCTCTCGTGCGGAGCGCGAACCAGTCCGCGCAGGCGGTGCTCGAGACGGCGGCGGCCCTGACCCAGGCCGCCCGTCAGACGGCGGATGCCGCCGGGACGATCGCGGCTTCGACGGAGGAGATCGCCTCCGGAGCAGCCAGCCTCGCAGCTTCGTCCGAGCAGGGCGCCGGCATCGCGGACGAGACCCTCGCACAGGTGCGGAACGTCGTCGCGTCGAATGAAGAGATGAAACTCGCCGCGGCCGAGGCGGAGGAAGCCGGAGCGGCGGGGACCGGCCACATGACGGCGTTGATCGCCAACACGGGACGGGTGGAAGCGATGACCCGCTCGATGGCGGAGAAGGTCGGCCGCCTCGCCGACAGCGCGGGCTCGATCCGGAACATTCTCGAGATGCTCATCCGGATGAACGCGCGGACGAACATCCTGTCGCTGAACGCCGGCATCGAGGCGGCGCGCGCCGGCAGCGCGGGCAAAGGGTTCATGGTCGTGGCGGATGAAATCCGCCGGCTGGCCGAGCAGTCCCGGCAGTCGATCGCCGTCGCCGGCGAGATCATCGGCACGATCCAGCATGAGATCGGCGAGACGGTTGACGCGCTGTCCGAGGCGTACCCGGTCTTCCATGAGCAGATCGAAGCCGTCAGAGAAGCGCACAGGCTGTTCCTTGCGGTGCAGGCGAACATGAACGTTTTTCTGGGCCGGCTGGAAGCCGCGACGGCCTCGATCCGGCGGCTCGAGCAGATCCAGTCCGCCATGACGGGCACGATGAACGAGGTCAGCTCCGTCGCGCAGCAGGCCGCGGCGGTCTCCGGAGATGTGGCCAACCTGAGCCATGAGCAGCTCGGCGTCAGCGCCGGACTGGTCGAGCTGTCGAACCGGCTGGAGTCGGTGTCCGACCAGCTCAAGTCGTCGCTCTCCCGGTTTACGGTAACGTGAACCGACATCCTCCGAATACGACGGGGAAACGGGGAAAAACGCCATGCGCAAAACAATCGTCGTGATGCTCGTCATCATCTGCGGGGCACTCCTGTACTTCACTTCGGCGTCGGCGTACAAGGTGTTCCGCGCCGACTGGCGGCTGCCCCAGACGCCCCTGCACGAGTCCGCGGATTACCGGCTCGTCCTCATCACCCAGGAGCTGGAGACGCCGTTCTGGGACAAGGTCGGCGCCGGCGCGCGGGAAGAGGCGGCGAAGCACGGGGCGATGCTCGAAATCTGGGGAAGCTACAACAGCGATCCGGACGAATTTCTGAAGAAGCTGGAAATCGCGATCCATTCCCGCATGGACGGCATCATCGTCCAGGGGCTGGATACGGACGCGTTCAAGGAACTGGTGAAATACAAGGCGGCCTCCTACGGCATTCCGGTCATCACCGTCGCGAGCGACGTGCCGGACAGCTTGCGCAGGACGTACGTCGGATCCGACCAGTTCGAAGCGGGGCGGATGATCGCAAGGCAGCTTGCGGCGGACATGGGGTCCGAAGGAACGGTCATCCTGGTCCGGGACACCGGCAACGCGCATTACCAGGAGCAGCGGCTCGACGGGATCCGCAGCATTCTGGAGTCGTATCCCGGCATCGAGCTGCAATACGCGGAGACGAAGGGCACGCGGGAGCAGGTCATCGCCGCGATGCAGGAGCTGATGAACCATTCGCCCGACGTGCAGGCGTTCATCGCCGCGAACGCGAACCTGACCGCCGCGATGGTGCAGGAGATCGGCCGCAGGTCGCGGGTGCAGCCGTACCATATCTATTCTTTCGACGACAGCCCGGATATGCTGACGCTGCTCCGGGAAGGGCTCATCGACGGCATCATCGAACAGTCGCCCGAAGAGATGGGGCGGATCAGCGCGGCGCTCATGATCGACTGGCTTGAAGGCAAGCGGCTCCCGCTCGATTCGGGCGGCTACCATACCGAAATCCGGCTGCGGAAAGCGGAAGATGCGCCATGAACCGGATACAGAACAAAATCCTGTCGCTCACCGGCATCGTGCTGTTCATCATGCTGGCCATCTGGATGACGCTGACCTACTACAGCCGCCAGACCCAGGAGCAATACAACGACATTCTGCAGCGCTACCTGCGGATGAACGAGGTGACGGGCGCCAGCCAACAGACGATCACGGACCTGAACAACTACCTGATCCGGCCGACGCCGGAAAATCTGGAACAGCTCGAGCGGAGCAAGGAACGTCTGCGCAAGGCGAAATACGACGTGTTCGCGCTGCGCAACGGGGACAACGACTTCGACCTGACCAGCTACACAAACCTGATCGACAGCCTGCTCGAGGCGGCGAGCCGGTCGCTCATGTTCCAGTCGCAGATGGAAACCGAAGATTCGAACCAGGCGTTCAGCGAAGCGACGCGCATTTCCAGATCGATCTCCGACATGACGCTGACGCTGCTCGACACCGAGCTGAAAACGTACGACCGCTTCTACCGGGGCATCATCGAACGGTCGACGGAGCTGAACAAGCTCGGCATCTGGCTGCTTGCCACGATCACGTTCCTGCTGCTGCTCTTCGCGTACTGGTTCGCCCTCAGCATCACGCGGCCGGTGCAGAAGCTGACGCAGGCGGCGAAGGAGCTGTCGCGGGGGCGTTTCGACCAGAAGATCGAAGTGACGTCGAACGACGAGATCGCTTTTCTGGCCAAAATGTTCGAGCGGATGCGGGTGAACATCAACAACCTGATTACGGAAATCCAGCAGAAAGCCCAGCTTGAGAACGAATTGCAGCAGAACAAGCTGCTCCTGCAGGAGAGCCGGTACCGCAGCCTGCAGAGCCAGATCCATCCGCATTTTCTGTTCAACACGCTCGACACGCTGTCGAAGAAGGCTTATCTGGAAGGCGCCGCGGAGACGAGCGACCTGCTGGCGAGCGTCGCGGGCCTGCTCCGCTACAATCTGCGGCGGATGGACCGCTCCGTCACGCTCTACGAGGAAGTCCGGGTGCTGCGCCAGTACATGGACATCCAGTCGGCCCGGTTCGCCGACCGGCTGCGGTTCGTCGAAGAGATCGACGAGTCGTGCCTGTACGTGCAGATTCCGGGGCTGACGCTCCAGCCGATCGTGGAGAACGCCGTCATTCACGCGGTGGAGCCGATGGAAGACGGCGGCACCATCGTGTTCCGCGCCCGCGAAGACGGAGACCGGGTCCGGGTCGAGATTGCGGACGACGGGCCGGGTATGCCGGAAGACAAAATCGCGCAACTGCTGAGAGGAAGCACCATGGAGACGGAAGGACATACAACCGGCATCGGGATCGGCAATGTCGTGCAGCGGCTCCGGCTGTTTTACGGGCAGGACGACGTCTTCGACATCGAGAGCAAGCCGCGATCCGGCACGAAGGTCGTGCTGCGTTTGCCCAAAGTGAGGAGGTACGAAGCGGATGACCAGCGTACTGATCGTGGATGACGAGAAGATCGAACGGGAAGGGCTGGCGGCGATCTTGCGCAAAGGATTCCCGGATCTTGCGATCGAGCAGGCGCGGAACGGGAAAGCCGCCGTGCGGATGGCGGAGGAAGGCTTCCGCCCCGATCTCGTGCTGATGGACATCAAGATGCCGGGCATGGACGGCCTGGAGACGATTGAACGGATGAGCGCCATCGACCCGGACATCCGGTACATCATGGTGACGGCTTACGACGCGTTCGACTACGCCCGCCAGGCGATCAAGCTCGGCGTAATGGACTATCTCCTCAAGCCGAGCAAGGCGGACGAGATCATCGGGACCGTCGCCCGGGTGCTGGAGAGAATCGGGGAGGAGCGCCGGGAGCGGGAAGCGAGCAGGCGGCAGCTCACCACGCTCAAAAAAGTGCTGCCCGTCGTCGAGACCGACATCGTGACCCAACTGCTGTACGACCATGTCCACGACGTTCATCTGAATGAGCTGGTCGGCCTGCTCGGCGTCAGCACGGCAAGCGAGATGTTCGCCGTCGTCGTCATCGCGCCGGCCGGCGAGGAGCAGCTATACGCCGAGGTGAAGGCGCGAATCCGGAAGGCGGGCGTCGGCCTGGTCGGCGCGCTGTCCGGCGGCCAGATTCCGGTCATCGTGTTCCGGGATACGGTCCGTTCGTACCGCTCCCAGGCGACGGCGCTGGCGAGAGAATTGCTCGGTCTGGCCGCCGCGGGCGGCGGCGCCGGGTGGTTCGTCGGCATCGGCGGCGTCTGCGGCTCGCTGGACAACATCCGGCAGTCCTACCACGAAGCGCAGATCGCCGCGATGGATCCGACGCTGCCGGTCAAATACCGGTTCTACGAGGATACGCCGGCGCTCGTCCCGGTGGGCGGCCGGCCGGACCGGGAATGGGAGAAGCGGTTCGTCGAACGGATTCGGACGGGCGACTGGGAGCGGGTGCAGGAGGACGTCATGTCGTTCATCCGCCGCTGCGAGCAGGAAGGCGTCGATCTCCTGCTGGCGCAGCAGCGCGCGCTCGAGCTGCTCTGGCTCGTCTCGCGGATGCTGCTGGAGCTCGGCGTCGAAGCCCAGGCGCCGGTGTTTCCGTTCCAGGCGCAGGATTACCGCCAGCTTCAGGCGGAGGCGAACGTGCTGCTCGGCCGGATCCGGCAGGCGTATGCGGAACACCAGGCGCGCCACGAGCCGGACGCCGTGCACCAGATCAAGAAGTATATCGTTGAACATTCGCACGAGGACATTTCCCTCGAAGCGATCGGCCGCATGGCGGGCCTCTCCCCCTTCTACATCAGCAAACTGTTCAAGGAGCAGTTCGGCATCAACTACATCGACTTTCTGACCGAATGCCGGATTGAGAAGGCGAAGAAGCTGATGACCGACCCGGATCTCAGCATGAAGGTGATCGCGCTCGAGGTTGGCTACCGCGATCCGAACTATTTCAGCAAGGTGTTCAAGAAGATGTGCAACATCTCGCCGACGGAGTACCGGAAGGCGCTGCTCGGGTCAAAAGGGCGGGAGGCTTGCGATGCTTGAGCGGATCGAGATGCGGAAAACGGCGTTCCGCCGGCTGCTCCAGACGGCGGCTATCGCGCTGGCGGTGCTGCTCCTGTGGGCGGTGTTCATGCGCGGCGGGGGCGGGGACGGATCGGGCTCCCTCCCGTCTTCTCCGGATGATCTCCCGGGCGGGCATGACGCGGGCGTCCGGCGGCAGGACGACGGGATCATCAAGGTCGGGCTTACGATGGACACGCTGCAGGAAGAACGCTGGATCAAGGACCAGGAGCTGTTCGGCGCGGCCGTCGAGGCGCAAGGGGCGGAGTTCATCGTCATGACGGCGGACAGCGACGACGCGAAGCAGATCGAGCAGGCCGAGACGCTCATCAGCATGGGCGTCGACATCCTCGTCGTCGTGCCCCACGACGCCGAGGCGGCGGCGACGATCGTGAGCAAAGCCCACGCAGCCGGCATCAAGGTGATGTCCTATGACCGGCTCGTGCGCAACGCGGACGTCGACCTGTACGTCTCGTTCGACAACGAGCGGGTGGGCGAGCTGCAGGCGGAGACGATCACGAAGCTGGTTCCCGAGGGCAAATACGTTTTCATCGGCGGCGCGGATACGGACTACAATGCCCATCTCGTCAAAAAAGGCGTGTTCAACGTGCTGCAGCCGTACATCGACCGGGGCGAGATCACCGTCGTGTTCGACCAGTGGACCCCGAACTGGCTGCCGGCCAACGCGCGGGCCAACATGCGCTCGGCATTGGAAGCAAGCGGCGGCCGGATCGACGCCGTAATCGCCGGCAACGACGGCACGGCGGGCGGCGCGATCGAAGCGCTGGCGGAATGGGGACTCGCCGGCAAAGTCCCCGTCGCGGGACAGGACGCCGAGCTCGCGGCCGCCCAGCGGATCGTCGCGGGTACCCAGACGATGACCGTCTACAAGCCGATCAAGCAGCTTGCCGAAGTGGCGGCGGAGCTGGCCGTCAAGATGGCGAAGGGCGAGAATCCGCGCGCGGACCGTCTCGTGAACAACGGCAAAATCGACGTGCCGTCCGTGCTGCTCATGCCGATCGCCGTGGACGCCGCCAACATCGACGAGACGATCATCGCGGACGGGTTCCACTCCCGGGAGGAAGTCTACAAACCGGTGGAGCCTTGATCGGACAGCCGGACGAGTCCGGCTCAAGAAATTACAGCATATCATAAAAGAGTCCTGACGTTGCAGCGCTTGCAGACGATCGCGGGATGATACATTGGTTGTGCCACATCCATTACCGAAAGGGGTTCAACCAATGCGGAAAGGTTTCAAGATCACCGCCATCCTGCTCGTCGCCGCGCTGTCCGGCGCATTGCTCGCGGCCTGCGGCAAAAACGGCGGCGGCAAGACAGACGTGGGCATCGTCCTCCCGACGAAGGACGAGCAGCGCTGGGTGCAGGACGAGCAGCGCTTCAGGGAAGCCCTCGACAACACGAAGTACAAAGTCGAAATTCTGTTCAGCCAGGGTTCCTCCGCGAAAGAGAAGGAAAACGTCGAAACGCTCATCAACAAAGGCATCAAAGTGCTCATCATCTGTCCGCCGGACGGCGACGCCGCGGCCGCCGCGGTCGAAGCCGCGAAGAGGGAAGGCATTACGGTCATCGCCTACGACCGTCTGATCACGAACACCGACGCCGTCGATTACTACGTCACGTTCGACAGCGTGGCCGTCGGCGCGGCGCAAGCCCAGTACCTGGTTGACCACATGAAGGGCGGCGGCCAGCCCATCTATCTGTACGCCGGCGCGGCATCCGACAACAACGCGTTCCTGTTCTTCGAAGGCGCGTGGAAAGTGCTCCAGCCGCTGATCGCGGACGGCACGCTCAAGATCGCGAACTCCAGCGAAGCGGAAGCGCTGAAGGACAAGGCGGAACTCACCCGCGAAGAGATGAGCCGGATCATCGGCCAAATCACGACGAACTGGGATCCGAACGAAGCGAAGAACAAGGCGCAAACGCACCTCACCGCCGCTTCGAACGATCTGAAAGGCGACGTGCTCATCCTCGGCCCGAACGACCATACGGCGCGCGCCATCGCGGACGTCTTCTCCGCCGACTCGGCGGTTACGAGCTACGTCGTGACGGGTCAGGACGCGGACAAAGCTTCCGTCGAGTACATCCTGGACGGCAAGCAGTCGATGACGGTGTTCAAGGACGTCCGCACGCTCGTCAAGGACGCGATGAACCTCGCCGTCGACATCCTCGAAGGCAAGACGCCGAGCACGACCGGCTCCTACTTCAACGGCAAGATTGACGTCAAGGCGAAGCAGACGGACATCATCTCCGTCGACAAGTCGAACGTCAAGAAGGAACTGTTCGACTCCGGCTACTACGACGAGAAGGAATTCACGAAATCGTAATCCGGCACATCATACGCGGGCGGAATAGTGATAGATTCGTCTATCACTATTCCGCTGTTATCACCGTCATCCGGACGAAGGAGAACAAGCCATGGACGACTACATTCTGGAGATGCGGAACATCTCCAAGACGTTCCCGGGCGTGAAGGCGCTCACGGATGTCAGCTTCAAGGTGAGGCGCGGGGAGATTCACGCCCTGGTCGGCGAGAACGGGGCGGGCAAGTCGACGCTGATGAAGGTGCTGAGCGGCGTCTACCCGTACGGCACGTACACGGGGGACATCCTTTTCGACGGCCGGGAGCAGCGGTTCGCGACGATCAGCGACAGCGTGAAAGCCGGCATCGTCATCATTTACCAGGAGCTGGCGCTGTTCCCGGACCTGTCCGTCTATGAGAACATCTATGTCGGCAACGAGGTGCAGCGCGGCGGGCTGGTCAACTGGAACGAGACGATCGTCCGGGCCTCGGAGATGCTGAAGAAAGTGAAGCTGGACGTCAATCCGGAGACGCTGATCAAAGATCTGGGGGTCGGCAAACAGCAGCTCGTCGAAATCGCCAAGGCGCTCAGCAAGGACGTCAAGCTGCTCATCCTGGACGAGCCGACCGCCGCGCTCAACGAGAACGACAGCGAGAACCTGCTGGAGCTGCTGCGCGAGCTGAAGCAGCAAGGCATCACCTGCATCATGATCTCCCACAAGTTGAAAGAAGTGATGGCGATCGCGGACAAGGCGACCGTGCTCCGCGACGGACGGACGATCTGCACGCTTGACGCTTCGAAGGGCGAAATCTCGGAGAACGTCATCATCAAGCACATGGTCGGTCGCGAAATTGAGGACATTTATCCGAAACGCGCGAACAAAAATTTCGGCGAGACCGTATTCGAGCTCCGCAACTGGACGGCGTACGATCCGCAGCTGGGTCGGAACGTCGCGAACGATGTGAACTTGCATGTGCGGAAAGGCGAGATTGTCGGCATCGCGGGACTGATGGGTTCGGGGCGGACGGAGCTGGCGCTGAGCATTTTCGGCAACCCCAAAGGCTACAGGCTGCAGGGCGAAATGCTCGTGGGAGGCAAGCCGGCGCGGTTCGGCCATCCGAGCGACGCGATCCGCGAAGGCATCGCCTATGTCACCGAGGACCGGAAAGGCAACGGGCTATTCCTGATCCAGGACATCAAGTGGAACATCACGGCGGCCAATCTCCGGAATGTGGCGGCGGGCGGCTGGATCAACGAGAACGAAGAAATTCGGATCTCCGATTACTATAAACAGGCGCTCAACATCAAGGCGCCGTCGGTGGAGCAACTGGTCGGGAACCTCAGCGGCGGCAACCAGCAGAAAGTCTCCCTCGGCAAATGGATGTTCGTCAGCCCCAGGCTGCTCATCCTCGACGAGCCCACGCGCGGGATCGACGTGGGCGCGAAATACGAAATCTACACCATCATGAACGAACTGATCAGCCAGGGCATGAGCATCATCATGATTTCGTCCGAGCTCGGCGAAGTGCTCGGGATGAGCGATCGCGTGTATGTCATGGCGGAGGGCAGGATCACCGGCGAGCTCGCGATTGAAGAGGCCGATCAGGAGAAAATCATGCATTACGCTACGCTATAGGAGGAGCCTGTATGAACCTGCAAGTGAACGACAGCCGGTCCGCCGCGACGGGCGGCGGATTTTTCAACGAAATGCTGTCGCTGCTCAAAGTGAATGTCCGGGAATACGGCATGTACATCGCCCTCTTCGTGATCATGCTCATCTTCTCGATCCTGACGGACGGACTGTTCATGTCGTCCCGGAACATCAGCAACCTGCTGGACGCCACGGGCTACATCGCGGTGCTCGCCGTCGGCATGACGCTCGTCATCGTCATCCGGCACATCGACCTGTCCGTCGGCTACGCGGCCGGCTTCATGGGCGCGATCGCGGCTATCCTGCTGAGCCATTACGGCTTCCCGGTGTACCTGACGATCCCGATCATTCTGCTGATCGGCATCGCCGCCGGCCTGATCACCGGTTTCCTCGTCGCGTCGGTCGGCATCCCGGCGTTCGTGGCGACGCTCGCGGGCATGCTCATCTTCCGCGGCGCGCTGCTGCAGGTAACGGAGAAGACCGGCACGATCAACGTGCGGGACGATTGGTTCAACGCGATCGGCAACGGCTACATCCCGGCGATCGCCAAGGTGGGCGGGCTCAACCTGTCGTCGCTGCTGCTCGGCGCGCTCGCGATCATCCTGTATATCCTGTCCGAAATCAACAACCGGCGCAACAAGCTGAAATACAACTTCGAGGTCGTCTCCGGCAGCATCTTCGCCCTGAAGCTCGTGTTCGTGTCGGCGATCATCGCGTACATCACCTGGATTCTGGCCGGCTACAACGGCATCTCCTGGACGGTCGTCATCATGCTGCTCGTCGTCATCGTCTACCATTTCCTGACGACGAAGACGGTGCTCGGCCGGCACATCTACGCCGTCGGGAGCAACCCGGAAGCGGCTCACCTGAGCGGGATCAACGTCAAGAAGATCACGTACGTCGTGTTCGGCTCCATGGGAATGCTCGCCGCCCTGTCGGGCATCCTGTTCACTTCCCGCCTCCAGTCGGCTTCCCCGACGGCCGGCACGCTGTTCGAGCTCGACGCCATCGCGGCGGCCTATGTCGGCGGCGTATCGGCGGCCGGCGGCGTCGGCAAGGTGACGGGATCGATCATCGGCGCGATCGTCATGGCCTCGCTCTCGAGCGGCATGAACCTGCTCGGCATCGGCGTCTCCTACCAGTACATGATCCGCGGCGGCGTGCTGGCGCTGGCGGTCATCTTCGACGTGCTGACGCGCAAGAAGCGGGGATGAAGGAAGCTGAAGTCGCAAATCCGGGTCGGCCGGGGAATTCCACGGCCGGCCTTTTTTTGCCGTCGGGGAATTCCCCGACGGCCTTTATCACTGCCGGGGGAAGTCACGGTCGGCCTGTTTCGCTGCCGGGGGGATTCCCGTCCGGCTTTTTTGCGCTGCCGGGGAGAATCACGCCCGGCTTTTTTCATTGCCGTTCGGTCTTCCCCGGCCGAAACGGAGGCGGCCCTCCCGACGTATATATTGTTGGCGCTGTAAAATCGTTCCTGCTCCGGATGACCGGGAAAGTGCTGACGAAACGGAGAAACGTTATTTTGTCTTTTTCGGCGGTTTTTGATTTTTAGCGAAACTCAGCGTTCTTATTTGTCCCGCACCAGCCGTTTTTGACCCGTTGAAGCTCGAACAACGTGTCCTGGTTTCGTTAGATATCCGAAAGCTATTGATTCAGGCAAATAAGAAGTGTCAGTTTCGTTAGATTTACCCGAAAATCATCGTGCAGCTTCTCCCGTGTCGTCAGAGCGATGCGCCTGTGAAATCGGGGGTCTTGGTTCGATTGGCGGCGCGCGGAATGCGTTCCTATTTCGACTGAGAACAGGGGCAGGGGGCTTCAATGGGAAAGCAACGGACACAAAATTCTCTCGTGTTGTTGTTCAGTGTGGCCTGGACAGCCGGACGGAGGCGATCGCGGAGGAAGCCGTTCGGCATGGCACCAAAGACATGTACGGCGCCTATTTGACGGACGAAGAATATGAAGAGAGACGACAGATCACAGGCAAAAAGGCAAGATCATCATAGGCGTTCGAAAGTTGTCCCCGGCCGCAGGTCAAGATCTTGATACCATCGAGCGCATCGTTCCGGAGCCCGGCATGATCAATTTTGCCGAAATGAAGGATTCGAGAAACGAGCTTGAATCGATTGCCGGTAAACGATCAAGAGAAAGCGATCATTTTGCATCAAAAGGGTGGCGCATCCAATCCGTCGCTTCATCCTTCGACAAGCAAAAGATTACGGTTGAATTGGATCCGTACATAATGTCAAGCGCTGGTGGATCTCGTGAAAGATAAAGTTATATTGGAGATCGTTCAAGCAACGAAACCTGTTGAAACCAATATCGACCATTGAGTTGAATTCGGGTCGGGGACCGGGACCGGGAGGCGTTCAGTTTGACCGATAATGAATGTTGTTGCCGATTGAAGAAAATCGTTCCGGCGAACCCCATGCTCGCCCGGCTTCTGGACGAGCTGGAGGAGATGCCCGAACTGCGGCCGTTCGATTATTACGTCAGCGCCGGGTGCATCACCCAGACCGTCTGGAACGTCCTGACCGGCGGGGAGCCCGATTACTGCGTCAAAGATGTGGATATTGTCTATTTCGATCCGGACCTCTCGGAAGGGAAAGAGAGCGAGATGGCGCGTCGCATCGGGGAGAAGCTGGACTGGCTGCCGATGAAGAAGGACATCAAGAACGAGGCCCGGGTGCATCTGTGGTACGAGCGGCGGTTCGGGTTTCCGATCGAGCCCTGCCGTTCGGTCGAGGAAGCGATCCGGACCTGGCATTCGACCGCAACGTCCATCGGCGTCCGGAAATCGGGAGACGGGCTGAAACTGTTCGCGCCCTTCGGGCTCGACGGCCTGTTCGGCCTGATCGTGCGCGCCAACAAGGTGCTGATTGGCAAAGAGGTATACGAGCGAAAAGTGGAGCGGTGGATCCGGCTGTGCAAGTCAACCCTCGGCATTGATGAGCCGGACGTTATGGTCATTCTGATTGAGCCGCCCATGGAGAATTGGGGGGGCCTCGGCAAACCGGCATCGGATATCAATATCGGGTTTAAAATTGATGTTTGACGTTTGTCATCGGAAGGAATGGGGGAGTTCCGCATGTGGACGACTCTGTCTGCACCATGGCAGGCTTGTTTCGAAGAAGCGTGGGAAGCTTACCGCGGCGGGTCGATTCCGATCGGCGCGGTGCTGGTGGACCGGAACGGCGCGATCGTCAGCCGGGGAAGAAACCGGGTGCACGAGGCGGAGGCGCCGCCCGGCCAGATCTGCCTGAGCCGGCTGGCCCACGCGGAGGTCAACGCGTTGCTGCAGGTGAGAACCGCAGACTCGAACGCCCTGAAGGAGTATACCTTGCTCACGACGACCGAACCTTGCGTCCTGTGCTTCGGCGCGATTGTCATGAGCGGGGTCCGGACCGTCCGGTATGCGGCGTCCGACCCGGTCGCCGGGGGGACCGATCTGAACCGGTCGGACAACGCCTTCATCCGCGAGCGGAACATCGACGTCCGGCGGGCGGAATATCGGTTGGGCGAGATCCAGCGCGTCCTGCGTACGGATTACGTGCTGAGGACGATGGACGCCGGCCGTGCCGAGCGGTTCCTGGGCTTCGATCGTGCGGAATACCCCCGTGCGGTGGAGCTGGGCCGCAGATGGCATGCGTCGGACAAGCTGCAAGACGCGGCGAGGCGGCAAGTCCCGTTTGCGGCGGTTATGGATGAGATCGCGGCGGCGTTGGAACGGGAGTAGCGGGATTTTTTTTCAAGGAAGGAGAACGGACGTGGACAAACTTCGGATCGTGCAGGGAACGGAAGAGCATGTCGAACTTCTCGCGAAGATGAACAAAGAGCTGATCGAGGACGAGCAGCATGAAAATCCGATGAATGTCGGGCAGCTCGCGGAGCGGATGAGAGGTTTTCTCCGCTCGACGTACAAGGCGTATCTTTTCGAGGCCGGAGGCGATGTCAAAGGCTACGCGCTGGTCGATCACAGCCAGCAGCCGCTCTATCTGAGGCAATTTTTCATCTGCCGGCATTGCAGGCGGGAAGGCTGGGGCAGGGCTGGATTCCATCTGCTGCTTCGGGAGCTTGGAACGGACCGGATCGACATCGATGTGCTCGCCTGGAACACGCGGGGACGCCGGTTCTGGGAGTCGCTCGGTTTCGCCGAGCGGAGCATCAGGATGCGTTACGAAGCCACTCATGAGTGATGCGGCCTGGCCGAGAACGTGAAAGAAGGGGAAAAGGGGACGTATTTGGTGGAAGCAAACCTGGATCCGGATGTTCTGAAAGTTTTCGTGCAGGATAGGCCCGTTATCGAACTGCGCGCCCTCGATCCCGGCTATTCGGGGCACGGCAGCGACGTCTGGCTGGTCCGAACGGCCGCGGAAGAAATGATCATCCGCTCATCCCGGCTGCGGGAGGAGCCGGACCATGAATTCTGGTGGGGGATCAAGGCGCTGCTCGGAGTGGACCCGCGCGATTTGAGCCATTTCGAGGCCAGTCTGAAGCTGCTGGGCGGTATTCCGGATATCCCGGTCCCCCGGGTGCTCGGGCGCGAGAGGGTGAACGGCAGGGAGTATCTGGCGGTTGAGCGGATGAAGGGGAGCATGCTCCAGACGTTCCACGGCCAGCCGGACGGACTGCTCCGACAATTCGGCGCATGGCTGGCCAGGGTGCATTCGCTGTCGTTCGACGGTTTCGGCAATCTGACGGGCATGCGGCTCGAGCGCAAGGAGCGGTTCCATGAGCGGCTGGCGGAAGCGATGCGCGTCATGGTCGAGCGGGAACATGCCCATGATCCGGCGATGAACGAATATTTGGCTGTCGCGCTGGACGAGCTGCGGCGTCTGCCGGCGCCGAAGACGTTCTGCCCCGTCATGGTCGATATCGGTCCGACGCAGTTTCTGGCGGAGAACGGGAAGATCACGGCCCTCGTGGATGCGGAGGCGTATGCCGCGGCGCCCCGGGAACTGGATTTCATCGGACTGGAATATGAGCTGGACGAGCGGGCGGCGCGGCCGTTCATCGAAGGGTATGCGTCCGTTTTCGATATGCCCGATCTGTCCCGGTGCCGCAGGGCGTACCGGTTCTTCTACCGGCTCATGGGGGTCGCGGGCTCCGTGGACATCCGGCGGTGGATGGCGCAGACCGAGCTGTTCTAGACGCGATCGGCATCAGCGTTTGTATGCGACTTTGTTGCCGCAATATTCGCATTCTCCGGGCGATGACGGCGAGACCGACACCGGAGCGCCGCAGCCGGGACAATCGACGGTGACGGGCTCGTTCGAAGCGGCTTCGCCGCCGCCGGACGTCGACGACGTATTGAACAGCACCGTTCGGCCGCGTTTCGCCGGGTCGGAAATGCCGGTGCCGGTATGGATATTGCCGGAATACGTGGTGCTGGTGAATGTCGTTCCGTTCAATGCCGTTCCGCTCAATGAAGTGCCGGAATGGCCGGTGCCGCCGGACGCAGGGTCAGAGGCTTGCACGTTGGGCTGTTTCGGCTTCTTGTCGTCTTTCCAGATCCACCGGCCGGTGTAGAAGCAGACGAACCCCAGGATGCCGGCAAGCAGAATGACGCCGATCTGCTTCCACACGGTGAATTCGGGTTCGCCATACATCGCGAAAAAGGCGGCTGCGCCGGCTACCCACCAGGCGACGCCCCAATACATCACCGAAAAGCCGATGAATTTCCTCAAAATTCTCATCCGATATCCACTCCCTCCTTGCTCCGATTTTCCCGCCGGCGCGGCGCAGACGTTGTCAATGCCTTAAGCGCGTCTGTATTGCACCTGGTTGCCGCAGTACTCGCATACGCCGGATTTTGACGGCGAGACCTCCACCGGGGCGCCGCAGCCGGGACATTCGACGGTGAAGGGTTCATTCTGTGCGCCGGATGCGCCGGCGGCTCCGGACAGCGCCGTTCTACCGGATCCGGGATTCCCGTACGGACCGGACACCGGCTCCCGGGGCGGGGCGCCGCTCCCGTGGCGAACGGTGTTCGTCACCGGAGGTTCCGGTTTCGATCGCTTGTCGCTCTTCCACATTCGCCAGCCGACATACAGGATGGCGAAGCTGATGCCGAAGGCCAACAGGGACAGAAACAAGGCTCCGCCGAGCGTAAGTTCGGGATCGCCAAACATGTCAACGGCCATCTGGACGGAGACGACGACAAACATTACGCCCCAGGCGATGACGATGAGGCTGACCGCCTTATGGATGAATTTTCACAAATCGCACTCCCTCCCTCGCGCCGGATGGCCGTCTCAGCTTTTGCCCGAGGTGCCGCTGTACCGCACCATTGTTCCGCAGTATTCGCACTCGCCGGATTTGGACGGGGAAACGGCGACCGGCGCGCCGCAGCCGGGACATTCGACGGTGACGGGCTCGTCCGGGACGGCGGTCTGTCCGGAGCCGCCGGAAGCATGATCGATGATTTGCCGCACAGTGGTGAACGTTTGATACAAGCTGGTGGACGTTTGCCGCGCATCGATGAACGTTTGCTCCTGCTCTTGCTGCTGTTGCTGCTGCTCTAGTTGCTGCTCTTGCCGCTGCTGCGACGGATCGGGCTGCTCGCTCATGAAACTCTTCAGCAATATCCAGCCCAGCAACAGACAAACTCCGATTACGACGAAATCGTCTTTGAATTCGGATATATCGGAACCGAGGAACAGAAGAGAAGCAATGCATGTAAACAAGCCCACCAGGCCACTGACGAAGAAGAAACAACCACAGCCAAACTTCATTCCCCTAACCCGGACGAGCCGGAACCAATAGGATTTTTGTAACCCCGCGTCGAATAAAGAAACAAACCTATCCGATGTGGGGGAGCCAACGATGTTACTGACTGAACGATATCAAGATAAAATCAAGGGG
>Ga0310832_100492_pt1 | contig 28698 bp, 23 predicted proteins | sample WT_ome_7_FD_201303 | JGI IMG/M metagenome (GOLD analysis project Ga0310832, IMG submission 201303) | Sorghum-adapted microbial communities enriched on wild type (WT) sorghum from Joint BioEnergy Institute, Emeryville, California, United... ...
AGGTCACCGCGGTCAGGAACGGCGCGCAGGCGCTCGCCGAGCTGGAGCGCCGGACCGACTGGGAACTCGTCGTCGCGGACACGCTGCTGCCCGTGCTGTCGGGCCTCGAGCTCTGCCGGCAGATCCGGCAGCGGATGTCGATCACGGATATGCCCGTGCTCCTGATGACGAAGCGGAGCGGCGCCGTCGACCTGCTCGTCGGTTTCGAGTCCGGCGCGAACGACATGATCGCCAAGCCCCTCGACCGAATCGAGTTCACGGGCCGCGTGCGGACGCTCATCCGGCTCAAGCGTTCGGTGCGGGAGCAGCTCCGGACCGAGATGGCGCTGATACAGGCGCAGATCCGGCCGCATTTTCTCTACAACACGCTGAACACGATCGCCGGGCTGAGCGAGACCGATCCGGACCGGATGCGGGAGCTCCTGTACAACTTCGGCCAATACCTGAGGGCGAGCTTCGACGCCAGCAACCTGCAGCGTCTCGTGCCGTTCGAGCAGGAATGGCTGCTCGTGACGACCTATCTGCAGATCGAGAAGGCGCGGTTCGGCGAACGGATCAGGCTGACGACGAACGTCCAGGACGGACTCGTGTTCACGCTGCCGCCGCTGTCGATCCAGCCGATCGTGGAGAACGCGCTGCGCCACGGCGTCCTGAAGCGGATCGAGGGCGGGCAGATCGGCATCACGATCGAGCCCGACCCGGAAGGGGATTTCATCCGGATCGAGGTGCGGGACGACGGCGTCGGTTTTCCGGAGGGCGTGGCGGAGGCGGTGCCGAAGGGGACCCACGGCGGCGGCATCGGCCTGTCGAACGTGCATCGCCGGCTGCTGGCCCAGTACGGCAGGGGACTTGAGATCGAGAGCGCGCCGGATCGCGGCACGCGGGTGTCGTTTGTCATTCCGATAGGGGAGGGATCTTTGCGGTGAGAGCGGTAATCATTGACGACGAGCGGCCAGCGCTTGAAGGATTGAAATTTCTGCTCCGCAAGTCGGGAGTCGAAGTGTGCGGCACGTTCCAGAATCCGCTGCTCGCCGTGGAGAAGTCGACGGAACTGAAGCCGGACGTGGCGTTCATCGATATCGAGATGCCGGGCATGAACGGGCTGGAGGCGGCCGAGCGACTGCTCGCGATGCTGCCCGATCTGAAAGTCATTTTCGTGACGGCCTACCACCAGTACGCGGTCGAGGCGTTCGAGCTGGCGGCGATCGACTATGTGCTCAAGCCGGTTCACCCGCAGCGGCTGGAGCGGACGCTGGCGCGCATCCGCACGGAGCCGGCGCAGGCGCGGCCGGGCGAGCCGGCGGGGGCGGACGCGAAGGCGGAAGAGAAGGCGCTTGGCAAGGCTGACGAGAAGGCGGACGGGGAGAGGGAGACGGAGAAGGCCGGGACGCCGATGATCCGGTTTCTCGGCCGGTTCGAGTGCCTGTCGCCCGACGGACAGCGGCTCGAGCTGCATTGGCGCACGGCGAAGGCGAAGGAACTGTTCGTCTATCTGCTGCACAAGCGCGGCTCGTCCGCCGCGAAGGAGCGGCTGATCGATCTGCTCTGGCCGGAGATGGATGAGGAGAAGGCGCTGACGAACCTGCACACGACGGTCTACCAGGTGCGCCGTCTGCTGAAGGACCAGGAGGCGCTGGCCTGCAGACTGTCGTACGTCGAGAACAGCTACCGGCTCGACGCGCCCGACGTGGAGTTCGACACCGACCGCTGGGAGGCGGAGGTGAACGAGGCGCTGCAGGAACCGTTGTTCGACAGCGTCCGGCTGCAGCGGCTCAAGCGGCTGGCGGAGGCGTACGGCGGGGATTTTCTCGAACAGGAAGGGTATCTGTGGGCGGAGGACGAGCGCCAGCGGCTTCGTCTGCTGTGGCTGGAAGCGGCGCGGCGGGCGGCGGACATGGCCGAGCAGGCGGGCAACACGGCGGACGCGGCGGCGCTGCTCGTCCGGATCCGCGAGCGGTTCCCCTATTCGGAGGAGTTCCATCTGCGGCTCATCCGGATGTACGACCGGATGGGGCTGCAGCGCGAGGCGGACGCGGAGTTCGAGCGGCTGGTCAGGATGCAGGAGGAACTCGGCCTGAAGCCGGAGTGAGATCCCGGGCGGCGCGGCGGCGGATGTTTCGGCAGCTTGCCTTTGTTCAGCGGCTGTTCAGCAGGGGGGAGTACAATGTACACAAAACCTGCTGTTGAATGAGGGATTGCCGTGGCCAATATCATGGTGGTCGATGACGCCGCGTTCATGAGGCTCATGATTCGCAACATTCTGGAAGAAGCGGGACATACCGTCGTCTGCGAGGCGGAGAACGGTCTCGAGGCAGTTGACAAATACAAGCAGTTTCATCCCGACCTGGTGACGCTCGACATCACGATGCCGGTGATGGAGGGCCTGGAGGCGCTCAGGCAGATCCGGAAGTACGATCCGTTCGCGGTCGTCATCATGTGCTCCGCGATGGGGCAGAAGCCGATGGTGATCGACGCGATCAAGATGGGCGCGAAGGATTTCATTGTCAAGCCGGTGCAGCAGGATCGCGTCCTCGAGGCGGTCAGCAAGGCGCTCGGGCTGGAAAATCACAAGGTCGGCACCTGAAGAAAAAGGGAAGCGGTCCTCCGTGCGGAGGGCCGCTTCGACATGAAGGGGAGCGGATATTGCGTCAGGGGAGCGTCAGACCGTCCTGGGCGCCGGGCCCGCCGTCCCCGCCGTTCCGCCGTCGATGGCGTCCTTGCGGTGGAAGAGCTTCTTCCAGCCGGCCTTGAGCAGCGGCATCAGGAAGCGGTCGAGGCCGTACGCTCCGGCGTTCGCGCCGGCGATGAAGATCAGCGCGCCCAGCAGCAGCATCCACGGGTTCGTGCTTACGGTGCCGGCGAACAGGAAGAGGAAGTTGAGCATCAGGCCGAAGAACGTTGCCGCGATCGTCAGGGCGCCGAGGATGAGTCCGAGACCGATCAGGAATTCCCCCCACGGGATCAGGAAGTTGATCAGCTTGACGTTCGGGAGCGCGAAGTGCTCGATGAACGCCGTGTAGGTCGGGTAGACCGCCGCGCCGGTCGCCTTGTCGGCGACGGGGTTCTCGACCGCCCGGGTCAGGAAGCCGGTGGCGTCGAAGCCGCCGGTGATTTTGTGCCAGCCGGCCTCGAGCCAGAGCCAGCCGATGTACAGCCGGAGCAGCAGGACGACGCCCGCCGCGTACTTGTTCTCACGCCAGAATTTCATCATGACCGTTCACTCCTTCAATCGGTTGGATTGGGATTCGGAGCCTCAAGCGCCTCTCGATTCGGATGGCCTTCCGGTCCGCCTGCCGATCGTCATGGCCGGTCGGCCGATGTTCGGGACCGCTGCATCGCCGATCCCCTCCCTCGCGTTCCGCGGCGGGTGTTGCCGCGGTGGAATGATCTTGATCTCTACGCTTTCAGTGTAAAACGGATCTGCCGGGGAGTATGTGATAAAAATCACAAATAACGTGAAAAATTTCACAATAGGAGGATGGGGCGGTGGAGAAGCGGATGGGGTGACGGAGAGACGGGTGGCGGAAGACGCGGGCGGCACCGGACGGGCGGTGAAGGCGGGGCGATGCGGCGGGGTGCGTTTGTTGACCGGGGGCGGCGGCGAAAGATGGACTCGCGTGATGGTTTGACCGGGAGTGGCGGCGAATGATGGACTCGCGTGATGGTTTGAACGGGGGCGGCGGCGAATGATGGACTCGCGTGATGGTTTGAACGGGGGCGGCGGCGAATGATGGACTTGCAGGATGTGTTTGACCGGGAGCGGCGGCGAATGATGGACTTGCGGGATGGTTTGAACCGGGGCGGCGGCGAATGATGGACTTGCGGGATGCGTTTGACCGGGAGCGGCGGCGAATGATGGACTTGCGGGATGCGTTTGACCGGGGATGCGCGCGAATGATAGACTCGAGGATAAAAAAGGCGGGAGGAACGCGACATGACGGTGCACGCATTCGAGGCGGAGACGTTGGATGGCAAGCGGCAATCGCTCTCCGAATACGCCGGCAAGGTGCTGCTCATCGTGAACACGGCCAGCGCCTGCGGGCTGACGCCGCAGTACGAGGGGCTGCAGCGGCTGTACGAACGGTTCAGGGACCGGGGATTCGAAGTGCTCGGCTTTCCGTGCAACCAGTTCGCGGGGCAGGAGCCGGGCACGCATGAGGAGATCCGGCAGTTCTGCACGCTGAACTACGGCGTCACGTTCCCGATGTTCGCGAAGGTGGAAGTGCGCGGCGAGGGGGCGCATCCGCTGTTCCGGCATCTGACCGGGGGCGACGACGAGCTGATTCCGTGGAACTTCACGAAGTTTCTGGTCGACCGTGAGGGGCGGCTCGTGCGCCGGTACGATCCGAAGGTGACGCCGGACCAGCTGGCCGACGACATCGAGGCGCTGCTGTAGACGCGGGCTGTTCGGGCGGAGGTGTGAAAGGGTGACGGACATTCTGGTCGTCTTCACCGGCGGCACGATCGGCAGCCGGCAGAGCGGCGCGGTCATCGACGTGGACGACGGCGCGGGGTATGCGCTGCTGGACCGCTATCGGGAGTCCGCCGGGACGTGGGCGGAGGAGATCCGCTTCACGGCGGCGCAGCCGATGACGCTGCTCAGCGAGAACATGACGCCGGGGCACTGGCTCGCGCTCGTCCGCTGCCTGCGCGGGCGGCTCGCGTCGGGGCAGGGGCCGTACGCGGGCGTGATATTGACGCACGGATCGGACACGCTGCCGTACACGGCGGCGATGCTCGGCTACGCGTTCGCCGACGCGCGGCTGCCGATCGTGCTGACGGCGGCGAACCGGCCGCTCGACGATCCGCGCAGCAACGGCCTCCGGAACTTCGCCGCGGCGGTCGACTTCATCCTCGACGCGGCGCTGCCGGGCGTCTACGCGGTGTTCGAAAACGACCGGGGCGAGATGCCGGTCATGCTCGGCACGCGCATGACGGAGGCCCGTCCGTTCGACGACCAGTTCGCGCCGCCGTACGGCGCGCCGGTCGGTCATATGCAGGACGGCCGGTTCGTGCCGCACGGGCACGCGGTGAACCCGCCGGTGGCGGCGCTGCGCGCGCCCCGCGAGCCCGGGCTGCCGGAGGAGCGGCTCGCCTTCACGACGGATATCGTGTATATTCGCCCGTACCCCGGCCTCGACTACGGCCTCTACGACTTCGAGCGGTGGCCGCGCAGGCCCGCGGCGGTGCTGCACGGCCTGTACCACTCGGCGACGGCGTCCAGCGCGGACGCCGGCGACTACGCGGCGTCGATGCCCGAATTTGCTGCGCGGTGCGCCGCGCTCGGCATCGACGTCTATATGGCGCCGGCGAAGGCGGACGACACGGCGCGCTACCGCTCGGCGCACGAGATCGCCGGAGCGGGCGGCGTGCGGGCGCTCGCGCGCATCGCGCCGGAGGCGGCGCTGGTCAAGCTGATGGCCGCCTACGGCACCTGGCCGGGCCGCGACCCGGAGATGGTGCGCGAGCGGGAGGCGTTCCTCGCGCGGAACGTGTTCTTCGAGCACCACGAGGGCGGGGATTGGTGAGCGCAGCGGAACTTGAGCGGCAGTCCATCGCTTGCGGGCGGCGGGCTGCCGCTTGCTTTACCCTCTTATATTTCCGCCGCGATTTGTGTATCATAAGAAGATAAGATTCGTCGCTGACAGGGAAAGGTTGGTCTGGAGTGGAGAACAAGACGTCTTCGAACTTCATTCGCACCATCGTGGAACGGGACCTGAAGGAGGGCCGGGTGAAGACCGTCGTCACCCGTTTCCCCCCGGAGCCGAACGGCTACCTGCACATCGGGCACGCGCGGGCGATCACGATCAACTTCGACATCGCCGCCGCTTACGGGGGACGCACCCATCTGCGCTTCGACGACACGAACCCGACGAAGGAGGACGTGGAGTACGTCGAGGCGATCAAGCAGGACATCGAGTGGCTCGGGTTCAAGTGGGACGGCCTCTATTACGCGTCGGACTATTTCGAGGAAATGTACAACCGCGCGGTGCTCCTGATCAAGAAGGGGCTCGCCTACGTGGACGACCAGACGCAGGAGGAGATCCGGGCAACGCGGGGGACGCTGACCGAGCCGGGCATCGAGAGTCCGTACCGGAACCGGAGCGTCGAGGAGAACCTCGACCTGTTCGAGCGGATGAGGAGGGGCGAGTTCAAGGACGGCGAGAAGGTGCTGCGCGCGAAGGTGGACATGAAGTCGCCGAACATCAACATGCGCGACCCCGTCATCTACCGCGTGTTGCATGCCCGCCACCACAACACCGGGGACAAATGGTGCCTCTACCCGACGTACACGTTCGCCCATCCGCTCGAGGACGCGATCGAGGGGGTCACCCACTCGCTCTGCTCCCTCGAGTTCGAAGATCAGCGGCCGTTCTACGACTGGGTCATCCGGGAATGCGAGATGGAATCGCAGCCGCGCCAGTACGAGTTCGCGAAGCTGAAGATCCAGGGCGCGGTCATCGGCAAGCGGTACATCAAGCAGCTCGTCGAGGCGGGCGTGCTGGACGGCTGGGACGACCCGCGCGTGTACACGCTGCGCGGACTGCGCAGACGCGGCTTCACGCCGGAGGCGATCACGGCGTTTGTGCGCGAGACCGGGGTGTCGAAGAGCGCCGGCGTCGTCGATCCGCGGATGCTGGAGCATTTTGTCCGGGAGGATCTGAAGCTGAAGGCGCCGCGCACGATGGCGGTCATGCGGCCGCTTAAAGTGGTCATCACGAATTACCCGGAAGGGCAGGTCGAATGGCTTCCCGCCGAAAATAACGCCGAAAATCCGGAGATGGGCGAGCGGCTGATTCCTTTTTCCCGGGAGATCTATATCGAGCAGGACGACTTCATGGAGACGCCGCCGCCGAAATATCACCGCCTGTACCCGGGCAACGAGGTGCGGCTGAAGCACGCGTACTTCATCAAGTGCGAGGAAGTCGTGAAGGACGCGGACGGCAACGTGGTCGAGCTGCGCTGTACCTACGATCCGGAGACGAAGAGCGGCTCCGGGTTCACGGGGCGGAAGGTAAAGGGGACGATCCACTGGGTCGAGGCGTCGCACGCGGTGCCGGCCGAGTTCCGGCTGTTCGAGCCGCTGCTGCTCGACGAGACCGAGGTGGACGAGGAGCCCGAGGCCGGGGCCGAAGAGGAGATCGGGGATGCCGCGCCCGCGGAGGACCGCTCGCTCCTCTCGCGGATCAACCCGAACTCGCTCCAGGTGCTGCACGGATTTGTCGAGCCGAACATGAAGGATGTCGAGCCGCAGCAGAAGTTCCAGTTCTTCCGGCACGGATATTTCAACGTCGATCCGAAGCTGTCGGCGCCGGGCAAGCCGGTGTTCAACCGGATCGTGTCGCTGAAGAGCTCGTATGAAGTGAAATAACTTGTGTTTGTCTTGGGTTCGGGCCCGGGCTTTGCAGGTGCGCAGGCGCTTGCGGTCCGGGCTTTCGCATTCTATGATAGACTGGAAGAAACAAACATGATTGAGCATGGAATACCAATGGAAGAGGATGGGGAGCATGACGATTGTCGTAACAGGCGGCGCCGGCTACATCGGCAGCCATGCGTGCGTCGAGCTGCTGAACGCGGGGTATGATGTCGCGGTGGTGGACAACCTGTCGAACAGCCGCCGGGAGGCGGTGCGGCGGGTGGAGGAGATCACGGGGCGGAAGGTGGCGTTCCACCAGGTCGATCTGCTGGACAAGCCTGCGTTGGAGCGGGTGTTCCGCGAGCACGAGGTCGAGGCGGTCATTCACTTCGCCGCGTTGAAAGCGGTCGGTGAATCGGTTGAGAAGCCGCTCGAGTATTACTGGAACAACATCGCGGGCACCCTTCAGCTCTGCCAGACGATGCGGGAGTTCGGCGTGAAGAACATCGTCTACAGTTCTTCCGCAACTGTCTACGCCGTTCCCGATTCGCCGCGCCCCCTCACCGAGGATTCGCCGCTCGGGCCGATCAACCCGTACGGCCGGACGAAGTGGATGGGCGAGCTCATCCTGCGCGACTTGCACGCGGCCGATCCGGAGTGGGGGATCGCGGTGCTCCGCTATTTCAATCCGGTCGGGGCGCATCCGAGCGGGCGGATCGGCGAGGACCCGGAGGGCATCCCGAACAACCTGATGCCCTACATCACCCAGGTCGCCGTCGGCCGGCGGGAGCGGCTGAACGTGTTCGGCGGCGACTACCCGACGCCGGACGGGACGGGCGTCCGGGACTACATCCACGTCGTCGACCTCGCGGAGGGCCATCTGAAGGCGCTGGACAAGATTCTCACGAATCCCGGGTATCACGTCTATAACCTCGGCACGGGGCGCGGCTACAGCGTGCTCGAGGTCGTGGCCGCGTTCGAGCGGGCAAGCGGCCGCAAGATCCCGTATACGATCGTCGGGCGCCGTCCGGGTGATACCGCGGTCTGTTACGCTGATCCGTCCGCCGCGCGCGATGGTCTGGGCTGGGCGGCCACGCGGGGCATCGAGGAGATGTGCGCCGACGCCTGGCGCTGGCAGCGGCAGAACCCGGAAGGATACGGCGGCGGAGAATAAAAGGGCAAAAAAAAGGGAGACCCCGAAGGGTCTCTCCTTTTTTGTGCCGTTAAGGGCGGCTGATCAGATGAAGTCGACATTGCTCAGGACGCGGATGATCATCGCAGCAGCTTCCGCACGGGTAGCCGTAGCGGTCGGCGATACCGTGTTGTTGGACGTGCCCTTCACGATACCTGCATCGATCGCTGCCGCAAGTTCCGCTCTCGCCCAGCCGCCGATCTGACCAGCGTCGCTGAAGCCACCCAGCACAGCGGCAACTTCATCGCTCGACAGCACGACTTCCTCGCCAGCCAGCGCTTGCGCGCGGATGACCATGACGGCCATTTCCTGACGCGTGATCGTATCCGTCGGACGGAACTTGCCGGTGCCGTCGCCCTTGACGATGCCGAATTCCGCTGCCGCCGCTACTTCGTCCGCGTACCAAGCGGTTGCCGGAACGTCGGAGAAGTCAGCCGCTTCGGTTGCCTGCAGGCCGAGCGCGCGTACGATCATCGCGGCGAATTCCGCACGCGTGATGTTCCGCGCCGGTTCGAACTTGCCGGCACCCGTGCCGTTGATGATCAGCTTGTTCGCCAGCGTCGTGATGTCCTTCACTGCCCAGTGGTTCACGAGATCCGAGAAGGACTTCGGAGCCACGTCGATGAGCGCGTAGACGGAGTTGGTGTTGCTGTAGAACTTGGCTTCACCGTCGCCGTCCTTCGTCGGCAGCGGAGTCACCGTGCCGTCTTCCGAAATCCGGACTGCCACGATGTTGTCGCCTTCACCCGTCTTCGCCAGCGAACGACTCACATACGTGCCGAAGTTGTTGATCTCGATCGATTTGTTGCCGGCTACGGCTTCAACCTTGAAGTCGACAATCTTGGACACAGCCTTGCCGTCAGCAGCCTGGATGGCTTGTTCAGCCTGTTCCTTGGCCGCGCCTTTCACTTCGGCAATCGTCACGGTGATGAACAGATTGTCGAGTCCAACGCCCAGTTCTTGAGCGAGCGCTTCAAGATTGAGCACGTCCAGCGGCAGCTCGTACGTACCGAGATCGGACACGATCGTCACGACACCGCCTTCCGTCAGAGCGGAAGCCGGAAGCTTGGCCACTTCACCGGAGATCTCGACGGTTGCGGAGCCGCTCTGGAGCGCCCTCTTCAACGCGTCAGCGTTGACGGTGCCGTCAGGGTTGGCTTTCACTGCTTCGCCACTCGGAGTACCACCGCCACCAATGCCGCCAAAGACCGGAGGAACTGATGCGTAGTTACGAGAATACGGGCCATATACCGCACTAGCAGTATCAGCGCCAGGATAGAAGTACTTGAATACCAAAGACGAATAAGTACTCCACGTAGCGCTGCCTACATTGAAGTCATAGTATACAACGTCAGTAATCGTGCTGTTGTATACTCCTTGGTATACGCCTTTGTATACGCCGTCTACTACACCCAGGTAAACTCCGTCGGGAGTGTACACATGGATGACGACGTTTCTCGCATCCTGATTCGCATCATAGACCGATTTCGGTATGTAAACCGTACCGGTCACGCTTCCGTTGTTCGCGGTTACATCACGGAACCCGGCTGCGTAAGACACGATGGGCAGAAGCAGCGACATCGCCATCATAAGCGCGAGCAAACCAGCGGTTTTGCGTTGGATCACAGCTTTCACTCATTTTCACCTCCTTTCGAAGCACTTGTTGAATAACCCTATTATAGTGTAGAAATTGTCGAAACGGAAGTGAATTGAAAGATATTATTTTCCAACACCCAACCAAATGCGACAGGGCGAGGAAACTATTGTAATAGTGATTCAAAATATGCTTTCTCATTTGAATCGGCTTCTATCAATCGATTCATCAGATCGGCATCCGATTGCCCAAGCATGTGCAGAGCCGCCAAATAGTAGCGAACACCTATTCTATTGTACACATCACTCAAGTCGGTTTCAATCATTGGTTTTAGAATTGCAACAGCGTCTTCATATCTGCCTTGTCCAAACAAAATCTGACCCACAGCTTGTCTCAAGAAATTTGAGACATCGAAGTCACGTCCCTGGAGTTGCTCTTCGGGCAATAAAGCCAATAACTGCTTGCGGCGCAGAACTTCTTCGTAAAGTTCCATTCCCCGATTCCAGTAGGAATGTGCTCTGTCAGGATCAGCAGCTTTCACGCTGTTTCCATTTACCGCATACTCCATAATTGCGGCTTCATAAAATTGAATATCCCACTGAAATTTGGAGATGCCGTCTTCCAGGGCTTCCATCAATTCTTTATACTCTCCCAAATCCTTATGGTTTCGATATTCGGACAAAATAATCAGGCGATCGTATGGTTCAACCATCTTGATCCGTTCAATCAGTTCTTTTGCCTGCAATGCGTAAGAACGATCGCCGGTTTGCCGATAGGCTTGGCTAAGCCATTCGATCTTCGTATAGGTGTAGGTCGGATGTGCTGGCGAATTCGCAATCGCTTGATCCAGCGGTTCAAGAAGATCGTGCAGTGGACGTTGTTCTATCACAGCCATGTTCAGCGCTTTCTGGTAATAATGCGCGGATGTATATTCCTGAAAAACTTGAACGATCATCGTAACCGACATCAGACCCAGAAAAGCCGGATACAGGTAGCGCCAGCGCGCTTGGTTCAAAATTGACAATCGGGACAGTCGGATTTTGTCCCGATAGACGGCGCCCAAAACCCCCAATGAAAAGAACACCAGTGCACCGATGTAAACAAAACTCATGTCAAAGTCTATCATGCTGTGTGCAAGAATGGAGAAAGCCAGGATAAAAAAGACCAAATGCCCGGGTTGTTGCTTACGCTCTTTCCAATAATGACGCAAATAAAAAACGAAGATGATGCCGATTAACGCGATCAGAAACAACAGCCCGATCCAGCCAATTTCCACAAGAGTTTGAAAAAAGAAGCTGTGAGCTTGTCTGCTGATATAGGGATTGTTCTGGTACTTCTCGTATAATGCGTTCCAACCGCCGCCGCCTGCCCCCAGCAGTGGATAATCGGCGGAAACCTTCAATGCATCCCGATAGAACGTCAAACGCTCGAGTACGCTGTGCTGTCTGAAGTTGATATTGGCGATGCGTTCCGAAATGCTCTGCGGCAACAGCTTCTCGGCAACGGGAGTTCTTAATACAACTCCGATTGCCAGACCTCCAAGCACGACGACTGCGGCGGGCAAAACCAGAGATGAAAATCTGTATTTTTCCAATCCGGCCAGTCGCCGTTCCAGCCACGGCTGCGCCGCGCGGATCGCTTCTGTCAGACATGCCGAGACGGTCGCGGCGGCAATGAGCCACAGCCAGTTTTGCCATGATACCCAGTCCCAGATGGAACGCAAATTCGCCGGAGCACCTTCGAATTCAGGAAGTACGCTCTGTACGATTTCCACATAGCGATCTGTGAACGGCCCGAGAATCATTAAAGAAACCGCGGCGGATACAAAAAGTACGCCCCCGTAGGCGATCTGCCGGTCGAGACGAAGAAAGATGAGAACCGCCAGAGCCAAAACCGGCAACAAGACAAGCGCGCCGCGCGAATAGGTCAACATTAATGAAATCCAAATCGGTACGAGCATGAAGGCGTGAATCCACGATACAATTCGTAGTCGCGCATTGACGGCGGAGAACGCTGCGCACAAGACTAACGCAAGCAGGAAGCCCGCGTAGGTGTTGGAATATTGGAAAATGGAACTCAGACGATAAGTGCCGCTCGTAAACCAAATTGCATGTTTCCTGTAGACATGCCCCATGGCATTGAGAATTCCGAATATGACAATGGAGTAACTTGACACATACAATATGAGTTCAGCCGCAATTCTTGTTGCTCTAGTGGAAATCAACGATTGGGCAGACAGGAAAAACACGGCGTATAGTGCGGTAACAAACACCATCATGACGGCATTGTGATAAGATACCGCCTGAAAGGAAGAGATCCAGTAGACAAGCGGTATAAGCAGCATGCCTACCCCCACGGGAAACTCCGGGCGGTCATAATTCATGTACCGTGAGAGATAGGCCAGAACAACCAGAAATACGGCGAATACATACATCAAAGCTTCATAGATTGGCAGCTCAAAGTCAAATGAAAAACCGTTAAAGAGTCCGCTCTGATAGGAAAAAAACAGGAAAAAGACAGCCACTCCAAACAGGGAGCACCATTGGGTAACAGAAAAATCAAGATTTTTATTCTTTACTTTGGTATTGTGAGATTTAGGTTTGCTCATTATGCGAACCCCTTGAAATATTATATAATATTCCATATGTGTCATTTCGACATGGGACAACTACTACTATAAGTGATGACTCTTGTGACTGCAACTTGTGCGTGGTTTATAGTTTTTCGTATTTGATTTTGCTATGATTAGGAGTCAGAAGAAGGACCTGCCTTGCCGATGTACTTGTATAAGGATGGTGTTAACAATTCGAAATGCAGCATTTAAATTGCTGTATCGGTTGGCCGTAGCTCTAAAAGGAGTCCTTGCACCAATTATACCAGCTCGTGTAAGGTATCAAATTAAGAGTAAACTTCTTGGTTTGTCATATCCGGCATCTAAAAGCAAAGCAGAAAAGATAATGACAAAGACAGAAGGCATTAATTTGATTGGATATGCCAGGGCCGAAATGGGAATTGGTGAGTCTTGTCGTATTGCGGCGAGAAATTTGGATGTGGCGGGTATTCCATTCGGGATCATCAACTTTATTGGTACGAACAGCGCGAGAATGTCGGATTTGTCTTGGGCACACAAGGAGATCAAGGAACCTCTTTATGATATCAATATTGTGCACCTGAATGCCGAACAGATGATTGAGCTCTATACGGAGTACGGAACTGAATTGTTCAATAATCGGTACACGATCGGATACTGGCATTGGGAGTTGCCGGATTTTCCGGATCGGTGGCTCAACAGTTTTTCGCTTGTTGATGAAGTGTGGGTTCCTTCCAGATTTGTTGCCGATTCCATCGCCGAGAAGAGTCCCGTCCCGGTTGTGAGGATTCCCCACAGCGTGCAAGTGGTCATTTCAACTCCAAGGGATCGGGCCTATTTCGGATTACCGGAGGATCGTTTCCTGTTTCTTTGCATGTTTGATTTAAATAGCTATCAGGCACGGAAGAACCCCCAGGCCGCCATAGCTGCATTCCAAACGGCATTCGGGAGTCGCCGCAATGATGTCGGGCTTGTTATCAAAGTCAACGGATTTGTCAACAACCAGAATGATTTGAGGAAGTTGCAAGATGCGGTCAGAGAGTTTGAGAATATTTATATCATTGCCGAGACACTTTCTCGAAACGACACCAATGCGCTTATCAATGTCGTCGACTGTTACGTGTCCTTGCATCGCAGCGAAGGGTTTGGACTTGGTTTGGCCGAATCCATGTATCTGGGAAAACCGGTCATCGGGACAGGTTGGTCGGGAAATGTAGATTTCATGAATCCGTTCAATTCATGCATGGTCAATTATCGTCTGGTGCAATTGGGAACCGATCACGGCCCCTATGAAGCCTATCAATACTGGGCTGAACCGGAAATTGAACATGCAGCGTATTATATGAGTAAGCTGGTAGAAGATCGCGAGTTCTGCGACAAATTGTCAAAGACTGGACAAAAAGACATCATGGATCGATTTTCACCGGAGGTTGTAGGCTTGCAAATCAAAAAAAGGCTTGCTTATATCCGCAATTACAATTCCCGGGGGTAGGAGCAGCATGGACATTACTTGTGTCGTCATGGCGGGAGGCAAAGGTGAAAGGTTCTGGCCCAAAAGCCGGACCAGCCTGCCGAAGCAATTCCTGAACATATCCGGCAGCAAATCGATGATCCAGCAATCCATTGCCCGATTGGAACAGATCACCGACATCGGGAAGATTTTTGTGGTGACCAATGAACTTTACGCCGAGCTTATTAAAGCCCAGATTCCCCATTTGCCTGACGAAAATATCATTATTGAGCCCGTCGGGAGAAACACAGCACCGTGTGTGGGATTGGCCGCGCTAATCATCGAGGAGCGGTTTCCGGATAGCACGATGGTCGTCATTCCGTCCGATCATATCATCGGAAATGAGCTAGGATTTGCGAAGATCGTCCGGACCGCTGTGGAGATCGCCGGCGACAGCCATCTGGTGACCCTTGGAATCAAGCCGACTTATCCCGAGACCGGATACGGTTATATCAAAAGCAACGGTGTGAGTTCGGTCGTAAATGATCTTGAAGTTCATCGGGTCGAGAGGTTTGTGGAGAAGCCGGCCCATGACCTTGCCGTGCAGTATGTGGAAAGCGGCGACTATTTTTGGAACAGCGGGATGTTCATCTGGAAGCTGTCCACTATCCGGCGGTCCATACAAGAGCTGATGCCGGAAATGCATGATGTGCTGGAATCCATGAAGGCAGGTTTTGCAAACCGCGACCGGCTACAGGTCATCAAGGAAGAGTTCCCGAAGATGCCGGATCAATCCATCGACTACGGCATAATGGAGAAATCGGGCAACATTCTGATGATTCCCTGTATGTTCGGATGGGATGACGTCGGAAGCTGGACGGCGCTTGACCGCATCCATGAACGGGATGAGGACGGGAACATCATCCGCGGCAACATCCTGAGCCTGGACACGAAACGATGCATTATCGAGAGCAACGGAAAGTTGATCGCTACGCTGGGCATCGAGGATCTGATCATCGTAGACACTGAGGATGTGACGATGATCTGCGCGAAGGACAAGGCACAGGAAATCAAGTTGCTGCTCAAGGAGTTGAGGGCGCAGAAGCGCGAGGAATACCTGTAAACGATTTAATCGCCGCCCGACAATGGGCGGCGATTTGCTTAATCTTTCCGGAAAACAAGCCTTTATTTTATCACAATATCATTGATGACAAACGCCAACTTCCTTTGATCGTGTGAACTGCCCAATTTTGCAGGGACAAAAGTCCGGTCTGATTTAACGGTAATTACATTTAATCCGTGTGTATCATTCAATTTAATTTCACACGAAAAGGTACCTAGATCTCTTATCGTAATGGTTTGATACAGTGATCCGTTGATTTCAATCTTCAACGTAATAGGAAGATTAGCGCTGACAATTGCATCTCCTGTAATCTCCACATGGCTGATACCAATTGGAACACAAAAGCTAAATGTTTTTCCCACCCAATTGTCTTTATATTTTACAGGAAGATTCCTGAATGTATATGAGTGAATATAGTGCATAAGTTTGCCGAAAATGATTTTGCCGACTTTCGTCCCTCCATATTCCGTAAACAGGGTACTTGCCCCATATAAAAAGTACCCTGGAGGGTATTTCATTGTTCCGTACTTTCTCATGACAGAAACAATTTCATCAAATCGTTTCCAACCGCCAGTGCTTGTTTTAGTGTCCGCATACTCCCGAGAGTTGGCCATCACACGATTAATGTATCCCACTCGGTGCTTTAGGGCGATCCTGATCCATAGATCCCAATCCATGCACCAGTGAAGATTTACATCAAGATAACCGACTTCCTGCAAAGCATCGAGTTTGAAAAAAGTGGTCGGTTGTAATATATAGTCCCATACATGAATAAGTGTCCACAGGTCAAAATCTTGCGTCGCATCAAAACGTTTAACCTTATTTCCGGATTCGTCTATTATGTCGCCTTCACCATAAACCAGTGCAACATTTTTGTGTTTCTGAAAATAGTCGACTGCTGCTTGTATGGCTCCAGGTTCGTATGTGTCATCAGAGTTTAGCCATGCGACTATTTCACCACGAGCCATTTTGAAGCCTTTATTGATGGCATCCGATTGACCGTTATCCTTTTCTGACACCCACTTCAGTTTTTCGCTATACTTATGCAGAATATCCAGAGTATTGTCCGTCGATCCGCCGTCTACAACAATATATTCAAGATTAGGGTAATCTTGCTCGAGCACGCTTTTTATTGTTGCTTCAATAAAACGCCCTTGATTGTAAGAAGGTGTTACGATTGATACCAACGGATGCTCTTTCATACCGAAGCCTCCGGCTCAATGGTAATTTTGTCTACCAAGTAAGCCAATTCTCTATTATCTTCACTAATACCAAGCTTCTTGGGAATAAATATCCTGTTTGCAATCAATGTCAGGTTCACTTCATCTCCGCTAAGTAAAATTGGAACTGCAATTTCAAACTCCCCTTGATGAATAATTGCGTGTTCGTTTATAAATTGACCATTTGCAAATATTTTAATCTTCAGCGTTTTTTTATAAGGAGCCAGGTGACGTCCCTTAATTTTTATGAAAGCCTGCTTGGCTGCTATAGATTTATCCAGTCGAAAAACGGTGCTAAATCTCCTGGATACCCAGCCATCCAAATATTGGCCGGTAAAGGGTTGCGACCTCTTGATCAAGTATTTCAATTTTGCTTTAACCATTTGGCGGATTTCGTTAAGAAAATAAGACGGATTCCGACGGTTTGCCGCAAAGAAACGAAGTAGCAAAGAAACGTAAAACAGGAAATCGCGTTTTGGGCCCCTTAAATAGTCCACGTAACCGTATACCCACGAAATCGGAACATAACCATAATGCTCTCTTACAGTTTGAATGATTTCAGTAAAGACTTCCTTTCTCCGAGACAATGTTTTGTTGTCCTCATACATCCTGGAAGTAGCAAAAAAGTAAGGGATGTAAGCGATATTGTAATCTTTTCCGATCCGCATCCACAACTCGTAATCCATGCAAAGATGCAGATCTTTATTTAGTAGCCCAACCGATTCAAGTACAGATTTTCGAATAAATGCAGTCGGTTGACAAATAAAGCAATTTTGCGCCAAGCGGTCATAATCAAAACTTTCCGTCGGATAACGATCTATGATTTCTCCATTTTCATTTGTGTAGTAACCTTCGCCATATACCATTCCCACATCCGGGTTGGCCATCAGGAATTCAACTGCATGTTTAACAGCTCCAGGCAGATACGTATCATCTGAGTTCAGCCAACCAATGATTTCGCCATGCGCGCGGAGGACGCCTTTGTTCACAGCATCGGCTTGACCGTCGTCTTTTTCTGAAACCCATTGTATTCTGTCGTTGTAGCTTTTGAGAATTTCCGCCGTTTCGTCAGTTGAGCCGCCGTCCATTACAATGTACTCGATGTTTGGATAATCCTGAGACAATACGCTTTCAATTGTTTCTTTAATAAATTTTCCTTGGTTATATGAAGGAGTAACAACAGTAACAAGAGGATAATCATTCAATTTCCTGGACTGGTGTTCTTCAACCAATTGATTAAAAATATCAATGGTTTTCTTAGTCGTTATTTTCCACGAAAACTCGCCAGCCCGTTCAAAAGCTTTCTTTACTAAATCCGTCCTGGTTTTTTCATCAAGAATTTCAAGAATTTTAGCTGCTATATCTTCTGGATCAGTGGCGTCAAAACAAATTGCGCTGTCACCGACTACTTCCGGAATGCTACCTTTGTCAGAACACACGATCGGTGTTTTGGTTTTCATGGCTTCTACCAATGGTATACCAAATCCCTCGAACAAGGAAGGAAACACAAGAAATGAGGCGCCCATATAAACATAGGGCATTTCCTCTTGATGAATATATCCCAGAAACTTTACCTGGCTTGCCAAACCATTCTTTTTGATAAAGGCATTAACTTTTTCGGAAGCTTGTTGTTGGCTCCCGGTCAACACAATATTGATTTTTTTGCCGTACCGATCTCGCAAAATGGTTAAGGCTTGCAGTAAGGCAATATGATTTTTGTGCGGCCAAGTGTTGGCTGGATAAAAACCATATTGATCGGGCAAATCAAATTTTTCTTTGATAATTTGATATTTTTCATCACTCAATTCTTGATAAAATTCCTTTGAAGCATCTAGGTATATGGCATGTACCTTTGACTCGGATACATTTAAATATTGAACGATCGATTGTTTTGAAAATTCAGACAAGGTCAAAATGGCATCGGCTCTTTTGGCGGAAAGCTGCAAATTTTTCCTTCTCCATTCCAATACGTCTCTGCTAAAATACTTCGGGTAAAATTCGTGCTGCATATCCGGGATCGTGACGACAGATGGAATGGTTAGATACTTTGGTTCAAGATTCAGCAGAGGGCAAAACCATAGATCAATGGAATTGTTGATAATCCCCTGATAGAGTTCGATCTCTTTCTTTTTTGGATCTTCCGATATAATAATCTTTTTTACATTTTTCTCTTCATGAAATGTATGCGCATTTCGTTCGTTCAAGAAAAGAAAAAACTCATATTGTGAATAATCGTGAATGGTAAACCAAATTAAGTTTCTAATGTACTGTTCCATTCCCCCAATTTTTCCGGGTTCAAGTGTCAATAAATGCACACCAATTCTCATTGTTGGCCTCCGGATGCACCATTTTTCTTCCCAAAAGAATGCACTAGCCGAATCAATCTATTTCCCATTAAGTCATTCAGTTTATTTACTAAAGCTTGATTTTTTAATTTTTGCTCTTCCAAGAGCATTTCCAATTCCTTTATTTTTTTGTTTTGTACGTTAATGGTTTCAAGTTGGTTATGATATCCAATGTCAAAATCTTCAATTGTTTTCTGTTGACTCTTGATAACGTTCAAGAGGTTAAGATGATCCTGCTCAAATTGCGTTATTTTTGCTTGTTGTTCTTCAATGATTCTGGAAAATGTACTATGATCTTGTTCGAGTCTTTCAATCACTTTTTGCTGAAGATCAATGATATTATGTTTTCCGGAACGATCCTGTTCACAAATTGAAAGTTGATCTTTCAGTTCCTTTAGTTGTCGTTCTTGCTCAATGATTAAGGCCAAGCGCTTTTCACGGTCCGCTTCAATTATGACTTTTTCCGAATTCAATCTGTGGATTATACTCAAACGGTTTTCATAATCCACCATCAGTTCTTTAATAAACTTATTACGGTCCAATAAGACATCATAAGCATTACTTATTTGATATTCACTCAGATTTCTTATCGTTTGGCCAATCACTTCATCGTCTGTGCTTTTAACAATGGTGTACCCAACCGCCACATACTCACGATTAGAGATATCCATCAGAGGTGATTCATAGAAACTGGACCAAAACCGGTTAATGGTCGTTTTATCAACCAAGTCCAGTTGGTCGACTCCGGATTGATCAACTTGACTGCCAAACAGGTTGAAAAGCTCCATAAAGTCTTCTTTGGTAAAACCGCCGGATAAACAAGTTTTTTTCCTCGAATCTCCCAACCAGAAATCCATTGTGCACACAAGTTTGCCGCCTGGTTTCAATATTCTGTACAATTCACACAAGGCTTGAACATAATGCGGAAAATCGATATGCTCAAGCACAGATACGCAAGTTACCAAGTCGAATGAATTGGTATCGAAAGGAAGATTGCAAATATCCTGAACAGAAAAATTAATGGGATTTGGAGTTGAATAGTACTTCATATCTTGAATCTTGGCCATGAATTGAATACTACTTGCACTAAAATCAACCGCAAATACATTTTTTGATTGAGCGCCAAATACAAATGGCAACGGCGTTACACCACAACCGGCATCCAAAACAAAAGTATCCTCACGCAACTGATCCATTACCTGACGGAGAACATAATCGTATTCCAGTTTTCTGATCGGCCATTTTACAATATCAACATATTCATTGAACTCGGGATAATCATTAGCTTCAGGAAAATGTTCTCGGATGAAGGCCATTTTATCAACAAAAGGCTTAAAATGCCTTTCGTAAACATTGGTTCGTCTCACTAAATTTTCTTCTTTTATTTCCAACATAATCTCCATAAATTCTCATCCCCCACATTTTGAGAAGCCGATCTCAACCGGGAGGTTCACCAAACCGCCAAAATGCAGATTTCCCGTATCTTCAACTGAAAAACTAACGATATTCTCTACCCAACAATGAACGACTTCCACAAACCTCTTTGCTTCCGATACAGCAACGGTTATTGTGTACTCGCCAGGTCCCAAATTGAGTGGCAGATTGAAACTGCATACAAAACGATCACCGTACATTTTCTTGGTCACTTTTATATTGTTCCAATGTGTATTGGTACCGTATATAATCAGGCCGAAGCGATTTTTTATCTGGATTCCAATATTAAGCGGTTCTGTAGCAGCTATTTTGTCTGAGCATTTAACATGTACTTCTATAGTCGCTTTTTCTCCCGGGACAAATGAGTATTTTTCCGTATTCTTAGAATAAAGTTTCGTTTTCTCGATCTCACAATACATATTACCATATACAAGGTTGTCATTCTGTACACTAATCTGATAATCGTGGGTATTGTTTTTCTTGGCATATTCTTTGGCTTGATAAAGCTCTAGTACTTCAGCCGGGTTTCCGCTATAGGCAATATTGCCGCTGTCAATGACCATGGCATGATCACAAAATTTTACAATTGGAGCCGGGTCGTGAGACACTAGAATGATTGAAACGCCGTTGTTCCGCATCTCTTCCAATCTCGAATAGCATTTTTGCTGAAAGAATACGTCGCCAACCGCAAGTGCTTCGTCAACAATATACACGTCAGGTTCCAAGTTGGCAAACAACGAAAACGCCAGTCGTACATACATGCCAGATGAATAAGTCTTAACCGGCTTATCCAAGAAATCGGCCAGTCCGGAAAACTCGATGATATCATCCAATTTCCGGTTCACATAATCGGGTTCGAATCCCAGCAGGCTTGTGCTGTTATAAATATTCTGAAGTCCGGTCAATTCAGGGTGAAATCCTGTTCCGAGCTCCAGCAAGGATACAACCCTGCCGTTTATGACACAACTTCCGGTAGTCGGAGACAATGCACCGGTGAGAATTTTCAGTAGCGTGCTTTTTCCGGCGCCATTCGGACCGACAATCCCCAATGATTCACCCTTTTTTAAACGAAAAGAGATATTTCTTAGCGCCCAAAAATCTTCATGACGCTTAACTGTGCCGAAGGTTGCCCATTCAAGTAAACGATGGCGGGGCTTCTTGTAGACCTTAAACTTTTTGGACAAATTGTCCACGGTAACAACCGTATCGTTCATAAGTTGTCGCGAACCTCCTTCTTGAGCGCAAACAGAACCAAGAAGCCCAATAGCAAAGAAACTCCGGCAATCAAAACCATAGCCAATAGATGTGACCATTGCGGCCATTGATGAAATACGATGGCATTTTGCAGTGAAGTCACGAAAGGATAAGCCGGATTGAAAGAGCTAATCCAGCGATAGGACTCAGGCAAAATATCCATAGTATACACAATAGGTGTCAGCCACATCCACAAGCCGACCAGAATAGAAACAATTTGAGAAATGTCTCTAAAAAACACATTAACTGCGCTCAGCATCAAGGACAGGCCAAATCCAAACATCAACATCAATATGATGCAGACGGGAACAATGAGCCAAGTCAGTGAAATTCCATGTCCCAAAACCAATACAAATATGAACAGGACTGCATAAGATATAGTGGCCGAGAATAATGCGGAAAGACTGATTTGGGCTACGAATACTTGCTCAGGTAACGGTAACTTTTTCAAAAAAGTGCTGTTCTCGATAAATGCGCCCGTTCCCCGGTTAATACATTCGGAGAATGAAATCCATGACAGCAATCCAGAGCACAAATAAATGGCATAGGCCCCGGTAGAATCAAGATTCGGGAACCTAGCCATTATAATATTAGAAAAAACGAAGGTGAATACTAGTATTTGAAAAAAAGGATTAAGTACATTCCAAAAAACACCGACAGTTGAGCCGGCGTATTTATATTTGAGTTCGCCAATTGCGTTATTAAGAATATATCTTCGATATTGTATGAGTTCTTTTATCATTTGGATCGTTCCTGCTTGTAAAATTCAATCGTTTTCCTCAACCCATCTTCAAATTTGGTTTTAGCCCGGAATCCGAACTCCCTTTCGGCTTTGGTGACATCCAAGCATCTGCGGGGCTGTCCGTCAGGCTTGGAAGTGTCCCAAACAATCCTGCCTTTGAATCCTGTCAATTCAGCAATAAGTACTACAAGATCTTTAATGGAAATCTCAAACCCGGAACCGATATTGACCGGATCGCTGCCGTTGTAACGTTCTGTGGCCATGACAATGGCTTCAGCACAGTCCTCTACATACAAAAACTCCCTTGTCGCCTGACCTGTTCCCCATACAACGACTTCCTCAGCACCGGTTTCGACAGCTTCGACACATTTGCGAATCAAAGCAGGGATGACATGCGAAGACCTGAGATCGAAATTATCACGCGGACCGTAAAGATTGACCGGTAACAAATAAATAGAATTAAATCCGTATTGGGCGCGATAAGCCTGGGATTGCACCAGCATCATTTTTTTGGCCAAACCATAGGGCGCGTTGGTTTCTTCCGGATATCCGTTCCAAATATCCTCTTCCTTGAAGGGGACCGGTGTGAATTTGGGATATGCACAAATCGTCCCGATGGCCACAAATTTTTCCAAATTATACAGCCGTGATTGCTCAATCAATTGAGTACCCATCATCAAATTATCGTAAAAATATTTACCCGGGTTTTCACGATTGGCGCCAATGCCACCCACGACAGCCGCAAGATGAATGATGATTTCCGGTTTCATATCGTTAAACATCCGTTTGATTCCTTGTTCCGTCACCAGGTCATAGTCTTTGCTGCGGGGAACAAAGATATGACGATAGCCCCTTTGTTCCAATTGCTCAACCACATGAGACCCAAGAAAACCAGAACCACCCGTGACGACAATTCTTTTATCTTTCAGCATCTCGCTTCTCCTTCCAATAAAGATAAAGCTCTTTTAACGTTTCTGTGATGTCAATGTTTGGTCTCCAGCCAGTTTCCGAAATGATCTTTCCGTTATCACCGATTCTGGACTTTATGTCATCTTTGCGAGCTTTCCTTGGATCAATCGAAAATTTTCCATCAGGATAGTTCGCAATCGTAAACAATTTATCGATAATTTCCCTGATTAATATACCCTTTCCGGAACAAACGTTATATACTTCACCAGGCTTCCCTTTGTTCAACAACAAGGTGTAGGCTTCCACCACATCTCTCACATCAAGAAAGTCTCGACTGACATCCACGTTTCCAGTATATATTACTTTTTCATCATCCGGTCGCATGGATGCGATTTGATAGGCAAAGTTGGAACAAACAAAATCGATGGATTGTTCCGGACCTGTATGGTTAAACGGTCTGGCGATGACGACATCCAGGTCATAAGTCAAAAAGAATTGTCTGCACAACAATTCAGAACACGCTTTTGCCGACGAATATGGATTGATCGGATCATAAGGGTCATCTTCTTTTAAGCAATTTTGAATTCCTCTTCCATAAACATCGGCTGAACTTACATGTAAGAAACGAACAGGCAAACGAAGCTCATAAATGCATTCGAGGAGATTAAGCGTTCCGTTGAATATAGTGCGATACGTTTTTTTAGGATTACGCAATGAATTAGGAATAAAAGCCGGGCTTGCCAAATGGACAATATAATCTGGGCGGTAATTGGCGATAATTCGCTTTATTTGTCCTTTCTTCAGCACATCGCACTTGTAACGGTCATCTGGATTTCCATTCAGAAATCCCGATGATCTTGAGACGCCCAATACTTCCATATTTTTATTAATCAGCGCTTTTGTGAGATATTTTCCAACAAATCCTCCCGCCCCTGTAATCAATACTTTCAGAGGAATCACACCTTATCCGATTTCTCTTTGGATTTTCTCCAAATCGCTATCCACCATCATTTTGACCAGTTGCTCAAACCCGACTTCCTGTTCCCAACCAAGTTTTGCCTTCGCTTTCGAGGGATCTCCAATCAACAGATCAACCTCTGCAGGCCGGACATATTTTTCGTCCACAACAACGTGGTCACGCCAATCCAATCCGACGTGGCTAAATGCGATATCCACAAGTTCCAAGACCGTGTGCGTTTCGCCTGTTGCAACGACGTAATCGTCTGGCTTGTCCTGCTGCAGCATCAGCCACATCGCTTTTACATAATCACCGGCGAATCCCCAGTCCCGTTTGGCATCCAGATTGCCGAGCCTCAGTTCTTTTTGCAAGCCAAGTTTGATGCGTGCAACGCCATCGGCCACTTTGCGAGTGACAAATTCAATGCCACGTCTCGGTGATTCGTGATTAAACAAAATGCCCGAACACGCGAACATGCCAAAACTTTCACGGTAGTTCACGGTAATCCAGTGGCCATATACTTTAGCGACACCGTAAGGGCTACGAGGATAAAAGGGGGTAGATTCCTTTTGTGGCACTTCAACGACCTTGCCAAACATCTCGCTGCTGGATGCCTGATAGAATTTCGCGTCAGGCGAGGCGATGCGCACAGCTTCCAGCATGTTTGTCACTCCAAGTGCGGTTACCTGTCCTGTCAGAATAGGTTGAGCCCAAGAAGATCCGACAAAGGATTGCGCAGCCAAATTATAAACTTCATCGGGCTTCGAAATTTGAATAGCCCGGATCAGCGAACCGAGATCGAGAAGGTCACCGTCGATAAACTCAATTTCGCTTTGGATATGCCTGATGTTATCCAGAATTGGAGTGCTTGTCCGGCGTCTGAGTGCGTAAACTTTGTAGCCTTTTTCCAAAAGCAATTCCGCAAGATAAGACCCGTCTTGTCCAGTAACTCCAGTAATGAAAGCTCTTTTTTGCATTGGTTCCGTCTCCCAATCTTTAATATGATGTATATAGTAAATGTTCTTTCCGTTTTGCTAATTTTACTCCATTAAACATCTTTTGTTCAAGTCCATTGGTCCTTTCTCAGGAACGAAGACAAGACTCAATCGGATTTCGAGTTCGGATTTCGAGTAATGTTTAAATAGTCATTCATTACATGTTATATTTGGAATAAGCAACTCGAGGTAAAGTAAACCATTTATAGTCTTTATAGTGAGGTGCCGAAATGAAAGGCATCATCCTTGCTGGCGGCACGGGTTCCCGCCTGTACCCGCTGACCAAAGTAACGAATAAGCATCTGCTCCCTGTCGGTGGCTATCCGATGATCTACCACGCCGTCGCCAAGTTGAAGGAAGCCGGAATTCCAGACATTCTCGTCGTAACGGGCAAGGAGCATATGGGCGATGTCGTCAATCTGCTCGGTAGCGGGCGGGATTTCGGGGTCTCTTTCACGTATAGGGTGCAGGATGAGGCGGGCGGCATCGCGCAAGCGCTGGGACTTGCGGAACAGTTTGTCGCTGGAGACCGGATGGTCGTCATCCTAGGGGACAACGTATTTGCCGACAGCATCGTTCCGTATGTCGAACGTTTTAAACGTCAAGAGAGCGGAGCGCGGATTTTGATCTGTGAGGTGCCCGATCCGGAACGTTTCGGCGTGGCTGAGCTAAAGGACGGGAAAATCGTCTCGATCGAGGAAAAGCCGCGTAAACCCAAGAGTCGTTACGCGGTGACCGGAATATACATGTACGACGGCAAAGTTTTCGACATCATCCGTGGGCTCGTGCCATCCGAGCGGGGAGAGTTAGAGATTTCTGCTGTGAATAACGCCTATATTGAAGCTGGAGAACTGGCATACGATGTACTGGAAGGCTGGTGGACGGATGCGGGCACGCATGTGTCGTTGGCCCGGGCGAACGAGCTTGCCCGCTATGTCCGACTGGACGAATCTTTCGGGAAGATCAGCTGAAGCGGCCGGGTAGGTGGAACATGAAGATCACGCATACCGAGATCCCTGGGCTAATGATCATCGAGCCGGAAGTGCACGGCGATGCCCGAGGGTTCTTCTTCGAGAGCTATAACGCGGACAAGATGCGCAGGCACGGTCTACATCACGTCTTTGTGCAGGACAATCATTCGAAGTCCGTCCAAGTGGGCGTACTGCGCGGTCTCCATTATCAACTCAACCCAAGGGCGCAGACGAAGCTCGTGCGTGTGACGGCGGGCGCGGTGTTCGATGTCGTGCTCGATATCCGTAAGGGTTCGCCGACCTACGGTAAGTGGTTGTCCTTCGTCCTGAGCGCTGAGAACAAGCTGCAGTTGCTCGTGCCGAAGGGATGCGCCCATGGTTTCTGCACGCTTGAACCGAATACCGAAGTGCAGTACAAAGTAGACGAATTCTACTCGCCTGAGCATGACCGGGGCATTGCCTGGAACGATCCTGCGCTAGGTATTAATTGGCCAACCAGGGAACCTGTTCTGTCAGAAAAGGACAAGCGACACCCGACAATGGCGGAGGCTGAGAACAATTTCGTCTTCGGGGGGTGAACACGTCGTGAAACTGCTCGTCACCGGTGGAGCGGGCTTCATCGGCAGCAACTTTATCCATTATATGTTGAGCCGGTACCCGCAATACGAGATTATCAACGTCGACGCGCTAACCTACGCGGGCAATCTCGGGAATCTGCGTGATGTCGAGGGGCGGCCGAACTACCGGTTCGTAAAAGCCGATATCGCCGACCGTGCCGCCATGGAGCCGCTTTTCCGGGAAGGGTTCGACGCAGTGCTGAACTTTGCGGCGGAATCGCACGTGGACCGCAGTATCATGCAACCGGATCTTTTCGTGCGCACCAATGTGCTCGGTACACAGACGCTCCTCGATCTTGCGAAGCAATACGATGTTGGTAAGTTCGTGCAGATTTCGACCGACGAAGTATACGGCACACTGGGAGAAACAGGGCTGTTCACTGAGGAGACACCATTGGCGCCGAATAGCCCGTATTCCGCTAGCAAGGCGGGAGCGGATCTGTTAGTGCGGGCGTATCACGAGACGTACGGCCTAAATGTCAACATTACGCGTTGCTCCAACAACTACGGTCCGTACCAGTTTCCGGAAAAACTAATCCCGCTCATGATTCGGAATGCGTTGGAAGACAAGTATTTGCCGGTCTACGGTGACGGACTGCACGTGCGCGACTGGCTGTATGTCGAGGATCATTGTCGCGCGGTGGATCTGGTGCTGCACAAGGGTGTAAGCGGCGAAGTGTACAACATCGGCGGCAACAACGAGCGCACTAACCTTGAAGTAGTGAAGACCATTCTGGCGGAGCTCGGCAAGCCCGAGTCGCTCATTCGATTCGTGAGGGACCGGCCCGGGCATGACCGGCGCTACGGTATCGATGCGTCCAAGATACGCCGCGAACTCGGCTGGAACCCGAGGTATGATTATGAGTCCGGTATTAGGGAAACAATCCGCTGGTATCTCGCGCATCAGGATTGGATGAATCAGGTGGTGTCTGGCGAGTATCTCCAATATTACAAACAACAGTATCGCGATAGGCAGGGATGACCTTGTTGGATAAACTAAAAATTCTCGTAACCGGAGCGGGCGGGCAGTTGGGACAGGAACTTGTAGCTCTGTCTGTGAAGCCGGATATCGAGATCACAGGGTTTAGCCGGGGAGAGCTGGACGTAACGAAACCTGATCAATGCCGGAAAGTGATCACCTCGTACATGCCGGACGTTGTAATTCATTGCGCGGCTTACACACAGGTCGACCAAGCTGAGGCGGAGCCAGACCAGGCGTATCGCGTCAACGCCTACGGGACGTGGAATGCAGTCATTGCTGCGGAACAGATCGGTGCTAGGTTCGTTTATATTAGTACAGATTATGTATTCGACGGGAAGGCCAAGGTGCCATACAGAGAATCCGACCGGCCGAATCCACAGTCAGTATACGGCAAGTCGAAGTTGGCAGGAGAGCAGTTTGTCATGTCGATTTCCAGTCGCTATTTCATCGTGCGCACGTCGTGGGTATATGGGATGTATGGTGCCAATTTCGTGAAAACGATGCTCAAACTGGCGGAGGAAAGGGATGTGATCAAAGTCGTCCACGACCAGATCGGTTCGCCGACTTATACGCTGGATCTCGCTCGATTTTTGCTGAATCTGGTGAAGACCGATTATTACGGCATCTGGCATGCTTCCAACTCCGGGATTTGTTCCAGGTACGAGTTTGCCAAGGCGATCTTTGAGGAGAAAGGATTAAATGTAAAGGTTGAGCCGTGCGAGACGGCGGATTTTCCGCGCACGGCGCCGCGGCCGTCATATTCGGTGCTTGATCACGTCGCGATTCGGGAGCGCGGATTCGAGCCGTTCAGGCCGTGGCGTGAAGCGTTGTGCGATTTTATGCAATTGTTATAAACTCAACTTTCGCACCTAGAAAATCAATGTAAAACCAATTGTAGAGCGGGCTTAAGGTCTGTTGAATAGCCAGCTTGCACAAATAGAAAAACACCACTTCGTTTGGTAAAG
>Ga0310832_100508_pt1 | contig 27904 bp, 24 predicted proteins | sample WT_ome_7_FD_201303 | JGI IMG/M metagenome (GOLD analysis project Ga0310832, IMG submission 201303) | Sorghum-adapted microbial communities enriched on wild type (WT) sorghum from Joint BioEnergy Institute, Emeryville, California, United... ...
CCTCCGGGGACCAGTATGCCTGCCGCGTTTTGCTTAGAGGAGCGCATGAACCGTGTACACGGGCACAAACCTGGCAAATACCTCTAAATTTTTATTCTGCCACCCGGGTCTGAACATTTCCTGAACCTTCATTTGCCGTTTGCGGGGCCGGGCGCGGTCATGCCGGCGAAAGAATTACGCGCCATCCCGACAGGCCGATATTCGGAAAAAAGACAACTCCGGCAGCTTCTGCCGCCGACGAGTTGCCTTCTCACCGGTTGCGGATCAGATCAGTTCCTCCGAAATGATGGTCATCCTCCGGTCGCCTAACGTTCGTTAGGTTGCAACAAAAATGTAACAGGGCAAGTTAAAATAAACCTAAAAATGGACAAAAAAATCTCCGGATTCGGAATCCGGAGATTTCAGGGAATGAGCCGGTAGCCGATGCCCTTCACCGTCTCGATGCGGACGGTGTCCGGCGCGTACGCCGCCAGCTTCTGCCTTATGTTGCTGATGTGGACCATGACGGTGCGGGCGTCGCCGACGGCCGAATGCCACACGCCCGCGTAGAGCTGGTCGACGTGGAAGACTTGCCTCGGCCGTTCCGCCAGATAGATCAGCAGCTTGATCTCCTTTGCCAGAAAAGGAATCCTCTCATCCCGGCAATAGGCTTCGTAGGTCTCGCGATTGATGACCAGATCGCCGAACACGAGCGGCTGGCAGCGGCTTGCCCCGTCCGTCCGCGAGCGGCGCAGATTGGCCTTGATCCGCGCCACCAGCACGTCCGGATGGAACGGCTTCACGATGTAGTCGTCGCCGCCCAGATCAAGCCCGTTCACGATGTCCTCGCTCTCCTGCCTGCTCGTCAAATACATGATCGGCACATTCGATTCCTGCCGGATCCGGCGGCAGACCGCAAACCCGTCCATGTCCGGCATCCCGATGTCGAGCAGCACGAGATCCGGCTGATGGGCCCGGAACATCCGCAGCGCCGTCTCCCCGTTCTGCGCCTCGATCGGCTGCAATTGCCGCTCCTTCGCGTACATGGCGATCAATTCGCGAATTTCCGCGTCGTCATCGACGATCAGTACCCGATGCGACATTCGTCACGCCTCCTTCCCGACCGGCAAGATGAAGTAGAACGTGCTCCCTTGTCCGGGCTCGCTGTACATCCCGATCCGGCCCCGGTGCGCCTCCACGATGGATTTGGCGATCGCCAGCCCCAGACCCGTTCCTCCGGGACCTCCCGCCGTATCCTGTTGCCCGCCGCGGTAAAATCGTTCGAAAATCCGGTGCTGCTCGCTCTTCTCGATGCCGGTCCCCGTGTCCTTCACCTTGATCGCGCAGGCGCCCGGGCTTCTGAAAAAACGGCCGGCGATCACGATGCTGTCCCGCGGATTCGTATGCGTCAGCGCATTGCCCACCAGATTCGCGAACACCTGCTCCATGCGCGGCAGGTCGACGTTGACGGTGAGCTCTTCGCTGTCCGGAACGTTCCACTTGAGCTCGATCCGCCGGTCCAGCAGCTCCCAGTCGTACGAATGGTGCAGCGCCTCGCAGAACGCGCGCAGCTTCACGGGGCGGAAGGCGTACGACATGTCGTCCCGCTTGAGCAGCGCCAGCTTGCGCAGATCATCGACGATATGGTCGAGCAGCAGCGCCTTCTGATACGCGATCTCGATGTGCCGCGCCTGCAGGCGCCCGGCCGCGCCGTCGATCACCCGCCGCAGGTAGCCGATGATGGAAGTGAGCGGGTTCCGGAGCTCGTGCGTGATGTCGTTCAGGAGTTCGGACCGGGCGTGCTCCGAGCGCTTCAGCTTCTCGTTCGACCGGCTGAGCGCTTCGGTGCGCGACGCGACGAGCCGTTCGAGATTCGCGTTCGCGGCCTCCAGCTCGTTCTTCAGCCGCCGGGTTTCCCGGTAAGCGACCGCGGACTTCCGGGCCAGCATGAACATCTGCGTGAAGACGAACAGGAACAGGCCGAGCGTGACGAGATCGGACGACTTCAGCGCCTTCGGCGCCGCGTTGTAATAGAGCACGTCGTTCAACGCGGCGGCGAGGAAGACGAGGCCGGCCGCAAGATTGACGCCGGCGCCCGCGCGCCGGTTCCAGGCGGCGCGCGCCAGCCCGTACAGGATGTACAGGATCAGGACGATCACGGCAATCGAGTAGTAAAGCATCCACTCGGTATAGACGCGGGCCGGCAGGACGAGCACGGGCAGCGTGACCGCGATCATCGCGCCGGCGATTCCGACGCTGAGCCGCGGGTTCAGGTTGTCCCGGTACAGATGGCGAAAGTACAGGACGAGGAAGCTGATCCCCCAGAACACCGACAGATATTCCGCCTTCACCGCCGTCTCCCACGGTATGGACGGCACAAGCCGCGTGGCCAGGAAGTCGCCGGTGAACGCCGTCCGCAGGAACAGGAGCAGGCAGGCGAGCCCGAACCAGAGCGCGGAACGGTCGTTCCGGATGGCCTGAATCGCGTGAAAGCCGACATGAAACACGCCCATCAGCAAGAGACCCGCCGCGATGAACGTCTGGAACAGGATGCGGCTCAAGCTTTCCCGCCCGATGTCCTCCGCCGCGCCCAGCTTCAGATCTTTCCAGATGCCGCCCTTCCGCTGGGTGAAATTCGAAACCTGGACGAGCAGATCCACCCGCGCGCCGTCCGGCGTGAAATAGACGGTCTGCGGCTTCGCCGCGGAACCATTTCGCCCGCCGATGCGCCGATGCGGCCGGCCGAAGCGGCCCGCGCGCCGTCGATGTACAGGATGTAAGCCGAAGCGATCGGCGGAAGGTCAAGCCCGAGCGTCGCGCCCGCGTCGCGGTCGGACAGCAGGACGGTCAGGCGGTAGGTGCCGTAGCCGTCTCCGTCTTTCTGCGGCCGCTGGGCATTCCAGGATGCCGGCACCTGCAGGATGAGCGGCTCGCCCTCGGCAGGCTCGTCCGGAGCGAGAAAGACGCCGTCATGGAACAGCCAGCCGCCGCTGAGCGTCACCGGACCCGATTCCGCAAGCGGCGAGCCGCGCAAATCGAGCACGCCGTCCTCCGCACGCGGTCCGGCGGCGTGCGCGGCGGAGCAGGACAAGCTTGCGGCCAACAAGAAGCTGATGATCCATCGGATTCGCATCGCCGATCCCTTCCGCGTCAGAAACTTGGGCTCAGCCCGCCTTGATCCCGTTCCAGAACTGCTCCCACACGACATGGAACCGCTTCCAAAACGTCTCCTCGTCGAACCGCTGCATTTCCCAGAACAGGCCGTCCATGATGCACAGCAGCAGCTCAGCCAGCGCGCCGCAATCCGTCTCCCGAATCTCGCCGCTTTCCATGCCTCGCTTGAACATCCGGCTGAACAGTTCCTTCTCGCTGTTCTCCAGCTTCACGAACTCGCCCTTCAGGTCGATCTGGAACACCGCCGGCGGAAAGAGCAGGAGGCGCATGAAAATCCGGATGGGCAGTTTTTCCTTGAGCTGAAATACCATGATCGCGTGCAGCAGATCGTAGAGCTGCGTCCTGACCGGCTTGTCCCGGTCGCCCAGACCGAGCGCGGCCAATTGAAAATGTTCGGACATGACGTTGCGGTAGATGTGCAGCAGAATGTCTTCCTTGCTGTCGAAGAAGGCGTACAGGGACGGCGCCTTGATGCCGACCTCCCGGGCAATCTCCTTCATCGTCATGCCTTCGTAGCCTTTCTCGGCGAACAGCCGGGCCGCCGCCTCGATGATCGCTTGTCTGGTGGACACGGGAAAACTCCTTTTGCATGTGAACTAACGTTCGTTAGGTTGTTGATTCTACTATAGCAGCGCGCCATGATTTTGTCAAAATTCGACATGATTCGCCTTGCCGATCACAGAAAAAAAACTACGGCTGACCAATTAACATACAGGACCGTTGGTATCCTCGTTACAGCCGGGTCTGCTCGGGTTCGCGCGCCTCTGTAACGTGGTATTCACGCTACAGACGATTCTGCTTGGCCCCGCGCGCTTCTGTAGCGTGGTATTCACGTTACAGCCGCAGCAGCCCGGCTCCGCGCGCCTCTGTAACGTGGTATCCACGTTACAGCAGATTTCGGCACTGCATTTGTTTGTTAATTGGTCAGCCGAAGAAAAAAAAAGACCGCCTTCCGGCAGCCTCCAGCTCTTGTCCGCGGACTTCCCGCATTCCGATCCGTCAACCGGTTTCCGCGAAAAGCGACGCCGCGGCGAGATCGGCCAGCTCCATCGCCCGCCTGCGCTTCGCCTCCCGCTCCTCCAGCGCGGTATCCATCCCTTCCATCAGAATCGTCGTGATCCGCTCCACGCCGATGAACGACAGCACCGATTGCAGATATCGGCTGCCATGCTCGAAGGGCGCCAACGGCCCGCGGCTGTACACGTCGCCGCTGGACTGGATCAGGATCGCCGTCTTGTCCTTCAGCAGGCCGACCGGCCCTTCCGGCGTGTAGCGGAACGTCTTGCGCGCCACCTTGATCGTGTCGATATACGCCTTGAGCAGCGGCGGAACGCCGAAATTCCACAGCGGGTATGCGAAGATGTAGAAATCGGCGGCGATGAACGTGTCGGTGAACCGGTGGACGCGCTCCACGATCGCGCGCTCTTCCGGGTCCAATTGCTCGAGCGCCGCGCCGCCCGCCATCTTCTCCCTCGCGGACAGGAAATGGCCGTCGATCAGCGGGATCGGATGGCTGTACACGTCGATCTCTTCCAGGACGACCTCATCCGAACGGCTCCGGATCGCGTCGACCAGATGGCGGCCGACCCGCAGACTGTTCGAATCTTCCTCCCGCTTCGGGTTCGCCTTGATATACAATCCGCGTTTCACCATGTTTTTTCCCTCCTTAAAACGTTACAGCGTGACCATGCCGATGCCGGCGAACGTGAGCAGCACGCCGACCCACTGGTTCCATCCAAGCCGTTCCTTGCCCAAACCTACACCCCACAGCAGCGTCACGACGGCGAACAGGGAAGCGGCCGTAATGACAATCGCCGTCCGCTCCAGCGTCAGGCCGGTATTGTAGCTGGTCAGCGCCAGGGCGTCGAGCGTGCCGACCGCCAGCACCAGCAGCCAGCCCCGCCGCTCCTTCGGCCACGCCGGCTTGCGCTTCGCAAGCCACAGCGACGCGGGCAACAGGATGCTCGCCTGCAGCCTACCGATCCAGGCCGTGGCCCATCCCCCGATGTCTTCCACGGGCGTGCGCAGGCCGAAGAACGCCGAACCGAGCAGCAGGGAGGCCAGAATCGCCCACAAGGCGCCGGCCGCGAGCCGGGACGGGGAATCCGTCCGGCTTCCCGGGGAAGACGGCGCGATCGTCGCGCAGACTACCCCGACCGCCGTGAGCCCGATCCCGGCCAGCGCGATTCCGCCCACCGTCTCGCCCGACAGGAGCGCCAGAATGACCGTGACGACGGAAAAGCTGGACGCGATCGGCGCGACCACGGACGCCTGCCCGACATGAAGCCCCCGGTACAGCGCGAGAATCCCGAGCAGATCGACGAACATCCAGAGACTCGCGGCGGCGACGCCCCGCGCGGAAGACACCGCCCGCCATTCGCCCGTCGCCAGCAGCATGACGGACAAGAGCACGAAGCCGACGATCTGCATGCACATCAGCGTCGAATACACCCCGATCTTCCTGCTGGAGCGGGCGGCGGCATAATCCGCCGTACCGAAAGCGAACGCCGCCATCAGTCCCCACACCACACCCATCGGATTTTCCTCCTCTTGTTGAATAATCAATATTTGATTACGCAAATAATATTGCCACGATTTATTTGCGGAGTCAAATACTTTTTCGGTACAATAAAGGGGCGCCAGTGATTTTGCGCGTCAGGACATGCGGTTCCCGGCGTCCCGATAACGGCGGAATGCGGCAAGGAGGATGGCGATGAAAAGGCTGCGGGAAGAAGAACTTGCGCTCTGGCGGAGTTTCGTCCGGCTTCATGCGAGCGTCATTCGCCGGATCGAGCAGGATCTGGCGGATGACCGGCTCATTCCGTTCACCTGGTACGATGTGCTGGTCGCCTTGTATCAGTCGCCGAACCGCAGATTGCGGATGGGCGAATTGAAGGAGCGGACGGTGCTGACCGCAAGCGGCATCACGCGGCTGGTCGAGCGGCTCGAGCAGCAGGGACTCGTGCGAAGGGAACGGACCGACGAGGACCGCAGAAGCACGTATGCGGTGCTCACGCGCGAGGGGAAGCGGGCGTTTCTGAAAGCGTGGCCGACCTATGAGCGGGGAATCGCCGCCTATTTCGTCAGCATGCTCAGCGACGAGGAGCGGCGCGTCATCCGCTCGGCATTCGAGCGCATGCTCGCGGCGCACGACGCGAAGGGGACGGAGGCGGAACCGTCCTGACAGGAAAGGCCCGGCGTCTGACATGGAAGGCCGGGCATCGGCAACATTGCCGCCGGCGCGTCCGGTCTCTTGACAGATGCCCCAAATAGAACTAACATGGTTACACTAAAATTTCTTTTTTTATGTCGCTAATGTAACTTATACGGTTACATTAGCGGGGAAAGGAGTGCCTGGAATTTTGAATTACCGTTTGTTCATTCTCGCGCTCGGGACGTTCGCCATCGGGACGGAAGGGTTCATGATCGCCGGCGTCCTGCCGATGCTCGCGCAAGACCTGCGCGTGTCCCTGCCGGCGGCGGGGCAGCTCGTGACCGTGTTCTCCCTGGCCTACGCGGCCGGCTCTCCCCTGCTGGCGATGGCCACCGGGAGGGTGGAGCGAAGGGCGCTGTTCATCGGATCGCTGCTGCTGTTCGCCCTTGCCAATGTCCTGTGCGGCATGGCGAGCCATTACGGCATGCTCCTGTCGGGACGCGTGCTGGCCGCGATCGGCGCCGCGCTGTTCGTGCCCGCGGCCTCGACGGCCGCGGCGGGCCTCGTCGCGCCGGAACACCGCGGCAAGGCGCTGGCGGTCGTGATCGGCGGCCAGACGGTCGCGCTGGCCATGGGGGTGCCGCTCGGCACGTGGGTTGCCTACACGTTCCATTGGCGGACGACATTCTGGATGGTCGGCATCCTCGCGCTGATCGCGGCCGCCCTCGTCCGCTGGCGGTTTCCCGTCATAGACGCCGCCGCAACCGTCCGGCTTCGCGACCGGCTCGCTCCGCTCAGGAGCCCGGCCATCTGGACGGCTCTGCTGACGACCGTATGCTGGGGAACCGGCGCGTTCGCGGTGTACACCTACATCGCCGACGTGTTCGGGCGGCTGGGCGCGACGCCTCGGACGATCAGCCTGGTTCTGCTGATCTGGGGCGTCGCGAGCCTGGTCGGCAGCACCGTGGGCGGATTCGCCGCCGACCGGTTCGGCGCCGCCCGCACGATTCCGCTGACGCTCGTCGCCCTCCTTGCGGCTTTGGCCTCGCTCTCCGTGCTCGCTTCCGGACAGCCGCCGCGGCAGGCGCTGGCCATCGGCATCGCGGCGATGGCCGTATGGGGCGTCAGCGCCTGGGCGTTCAACCCGGCGCAGCAGCATCGGCTCATCGGACTGTCGGGCAAAGCGGCGGGCCTTGTCGTATCCCTCAACCCTTCGGCCATCTATTTGGGCAGCGCGCTGGGAGCCGCGATCGGCGGCCTTGCCGTGTCATACGGCAACGTCGCGGAACTGGGCTATATCGGCGGGGTCTGCGAGCTGCTCGCGCTCGGCGCGTTCGCGGCGAGCCGCGTCCGGGAGCGGCGGACCGCCGCGGCCGAATAAACGCGGGCCGGCCGTTTGACAGCCTCTTTCCGGCGTATCTATAATGGAGGATACTTAAGGAGGAGAGGCCAAATGGCGGTCGTCAGCCGATATACGGTAGCGCTTCACATCCTCACCTGGATGGCCCAGGTTGCGAAGAAAAATCCGGACTCAGTCACCTCCAACCGGATTGCGGCCAGCGTCAACACCAACCCGGTGTTCATCCGCCGGATCCTAACGCTGCTCCGCAACGCCAATCTGGTCACCGTGCAGCACGGCGCCGGCGTCGGCTGGAACCTCGCCAAGCCGCCGGAGGAGATTACGCTCCGCGATGTGTACGAAGCGGTGGAGCGGAAGCCGCTGTTCGAGCTGCATCACAGCGAACCGAACCCGGAATGCCCGATCGGCCGGAGCATTCGGTCCGCGCTGACTGATTTTTACGGGAAAGCGGAACTTGCGATGAAAGAGGAGCTGTCCCGCGCGACCATCGCCGATCTGCTGGAGCGGACGATGGCTTACCGGGCGGAGAGCGGCCTGGACTGAGCGGGACCGTGCCCAACGCGCTTGAGCCGGAACCCGGCAACCCGCGCGCCGAATTCAGCCGGGCCCGGACCATGCCGCATGCTCGCACGAGCCCGGACCGGAACCGCCCGTCGGCTCGGCCGGGACCGGGCTTCGCAAGACCGTCGTTGACACTCGCCATTTGATTTGATAATTATAGAAATATCAAATTAATGACCGGAAAGCATGGTGCATACCGATGAACGCGCCCGAACCGAACCTGAAAGAAGCGGTGAAAATCTACAAGGCGCTGGGCGAACCGACCCGGCTCAGCATCGTGCTGCTCCTGTCCCGGCACGCCAACCTGAGCTGCACCGAGATCGGCGAACGGCTGAACGTGGCGTCCGGCTCCACCCTGTCGCACCATCTGAAGCAGCTCGCGGACTGCGGCCTGATCGAGCTGTCGCGCAAGGAAGGGACGTACCACTATTACCGGGTCCGGCGCGAGGTGCTCGAGCGCTACGTGCCCGCGGATCTCGCGTAGCGCAACATTGGCCGGAAATGCCCGAGCGCCGCGTGCCCCGGGATCTCGCGCAACACAACATCGGCCGGAAATGCCCGAGCGCCGCGTGCCCCGGGATCTCGCGCAACACAACATTGGCCGGAAATGCTCGAGCGCTACGTGCCCCGGGGTCTCGCGCAACGCCACACGGTTGAAAGGTCGGAGCGGCCGTTTTCTTGTCCCCACTATTTCGATGTTTATAGAAATATCAAAACAAGGAGTGGCAACAACCTTGAAGCAACGCTTCATCATTTATCTGTTGGCTTTCGGCGGATTTCTGGTCGGGACGGCGGAAATGGTGATCGCCGGCATCCTGGACATGATCGCCGACGACTTCCGGATTCCGGTCGGACTCGCCGGCCAGTCGGTCACCATGTACGCGCTCGTGTTCGCGATCGGCACGCCGATCCTGATCGCCGCCTCCTCCCGGATCGAGCGGAGAACGCTGCTGCTCATCGCCTACGCCGTCTTCATCGCGGGCAACCTCACGGCCTTCGCGAGCGGCTCGTTCGGCTTCTTTCTGCTGTCGCGGGCGCTGCTTGCGGCCGGCGCCGGCGTCATCGTCGTCGTCTCGCTCACCGTCGGAGCCCGCCTCGCTCCTCCGGACAAGCGCGGCAGCGCGATCGGCACCGTCATCATGGGATTCAGCCTGTCCCTCGTGCTCGGCGTGCCGCTCGGCGCGCTGATCGGCGAAGCGTCCGGCTGGCGCGCGAACTTCGCCTTGCTGGCGGCGCTCGCCTTCCTGCTCTGGATTGCCCTGTGGAAGCTCATCCCCTCTTCCGGCGCCGACGAACCGGCGCCGCTCGGGCGGCAGCTCGCCGCGCTGCGCGATGCGAAGACGGTGAGCGGGCTTCTCGTCACGCTGTTTTGGATCACGGGCTACCAGCTCGTGTTCACCTACGTGTCGCCGCTCCTGCGCACCACGGCCGGCGTCGACACCGCCCTGGTCAGCACGGCGCTGCTCGTGTGCGGCCTGTTCTCGGTGGCGGGCTCGCGGCTCGGAGGCTACGGCGCCGACCGGTGGGGAACCGCCCGCACGATCGTGTTCAGCCTGCTGGTCCACGCCGCCGCCCTGCTCGCGCTGCCGTTCGTCTCCGCCTCGGTCGCCGGCGCATTCGCGGCGCTGGCGATCTGGTTCGGCGCGGCCTGGACGACGACGCCGGCCCAGCAATACTACCTGGTCTCGATCTCGCCCGACGCCGCCGATTTCGTGCTGAGCCTGAACAACTCCGTTCTGCAGCTCGGCATCGCGGTCGGCGCGGCGGCCGGCGGCCTGATCGCCGAGCTTCTGTCGGTGCGCGAGCTCGGATGGGCCGGCGCCGCCTTCGAAGTTCTCGCGCTGCTGGCCGCGGCGTTCTCCTTCTCGCGGAGCGTCCGAAGCGCCCGAAGCGCGGAAGCCCTCCCTCCTGCCCCATAACCTGCGGCAGACGGAGGGCTTCCTCCCGTTCATTCCAGACAAGCGCCGTAATCTTAAATAAAACAGCCGCCCCGAAGGCTGTCACACCTTTCAAGGGCGGCTGAGCCGCAGGCTTATTCGTCCTTCACGCCGGCCGTCTGTCTCTTCAACTGATCCGGTTCCATCTCGGCGCGGAACAGACGGGAAGCCATATATTCATGCTCCTGCTTGTTCTTGCCCAATTCCAGCATAAAATCGTCAAAGCGGCGATCCATGCGCGACTCCATTCGATCGATCCGTTGTTCAATCTGCTCGAAGCGTCTGTCGACCTGATCGAATCGTCTGTCGATTTGCTCGAAGCGTTTGTCGACCTGCTCGAAGCGTCTGTCGATCTGCTCGAACCGGTTGTTCATCTGGCTGATCAACTGTTCGAACCGCTTCTCATTCTTCTCCTTCTCATCCTCAAATTGGCTCTTCAACAGGCCAACCGTATAAATGAGATCCCCCAGCAAGCCTTCGATCCGATCCAGCCTGGCGTCGACGTTGCTCATAAGCAACACCACCGACACGAATGTATGTTCTTATTTTACCATTGCTGGGGATCAAAGTCAATCTCCCGTCCAACGGTCCATCCTGCCTGCCCGCCCGGTCCGGCAACCCGGTCCCGCCCCGGCTTACTCGAACCGCAACGCGTCGATCGGCTTCAGGTTCGCCGCCTTGTTCGCGGGGTACATGCCGAACACGATGCCGATCAGGACGGAAAATCCGATGGCCAGCGCGATCATCTCCCCGGAATGGACGACGGCGATCCGGATGAGCGACGATACCGCCCGGCCGACGGCGAACCCCGTTCCGACGCCGATCAGGCCGCCCAGCGCGCTGATCGTCACAGACTCGATCAGAAATTGCATCAGAATATCCCGCTTCTTCGCGCCGATCGCCTTGCGGATGCCGATCTCCCGCGTCCGCTCCGTCACCGAGACGAGCATGATGTTCATGATGCCGATGCCGCCGACGAGCAGCGAGATGCCGGCGATGCCGCCCAGGGTGAGCGAGAGCGTGCCGGACACGGACGCCGCGGTTTCCAGCATGTCCGCCTGGTTGAACACGCGGTAGGCGTTGTCGCTCCCGCGGAATATTTTCGCCAGCCTCGCCTCCACTTCCGCCTGGACCGCATCCAGCGCATCCATCGATTCGGCCTGGATGTAGACGCTTCGCACGCCTTTGCTCTGAAACGTCCGCTCGGCCGTCGTCAACGGAATGACGGCGATTTCGTCGTACGATCCAAACGCGGAGCTTCCTTTCTCCGCGAGCAGCCCGACGACCTTGTAGCGCATCCCGTTGATCCGCACGTATTCGCCCACGGGATTCTCGAAACCGAACAGTTCCTCCGCCGTCGCCGACCCCAGAACCGCGACCTTCTCATGAAAATCCAGATCGATCTGCGTGATGAACCGCCCCGCGGCGAGCTCGTATCCGCGAAGGAGGAAGTAATCCGCGTTCGTGCCGACCACGTTCACGCTGGCGCTGGTTGTTCCGTATTTCAACGTCGCGTTGTTGCTGCTGTACGGCGCCGCGTACTCCACGCCTTCGATTTCGACGAACTGGACCGCCTGCCCGTACTCCAGCGTCGAGGCGCTTCCGCGGCCCATAATGTTGACCGTCAGCAGATTCGTGCCGAGGCTTTGCACCTGCTCCTCGATCTGCTTGCTCGCGCCCTGCCCGATCCCGACCAGGGCGATAACGGAGCCGACGCCGATGATCACGCCGAGCATGGTGAGGATCGAGCGCAGCTTGTTGCTCAGGATGCTTTTGAACGCCATCTTCAGTCCCTGGCCGAAATGCATGCCGCACCGTCCTCCTCTTCCAGCACCCCGTCGGCGATCCGCACGACGCGCTTCGCCTGGTCCGCGACATCCATATTGTGGGTGATGAGGATGATGGTATGCCCTTCCCGGTTCAGCTCCCGCATCAGCTCCATCACCTCGCCGCTCGTTCTCGAATCGAGCGCGCCCGTCGGCTCGTCGCCGAGGAGGACGGGCGGATTCCCGGCCAGCGCCCGGGCGATCGCCACGCGTTGCTGCTGTCCGCCCGACAGTTCGGACGGCCGGTGGCGCGTCCGGTCCGCCAGTCCGACCATGCGCAGCGCCTCCAGCGCCCGCTCCCGCCGCTCGGCGCTTTTCATGCCCCGGTAGATCAGGGGCAGCTCCACATTTTCGAGCGCGGTGAGCTTCGGCAGCAGATTGAAGTTCTGGAAAATGAACCCGATCTTCCGGTTGCGGATTTCCGCCAGCCGGTTATCGGGCAGACGGCTCACTTCCTCCCCTTCCAGCCAATACTTGCCCGAGGTCGGCGTGTCCAGACAGCCCAATATGTTCATGAGCGTCGACTTGCCGGAACCCGATGGACCGATAATCGCGACGAACTCGCCGTAGCCGACGGAGAGGGACACCCTGTCCAACGCCTTCAGCGCTTCGCCGCCCATCACGTATTCCTTGCTGACCTGTTCCACCCGGACCAGCGGGCGCTCCGTCTTCCCGTCCATCATCGGCCGCCTCCGGAAAATCCGCCGCCGGAGATTCCGCCCCCGGGAACGGGGCCTCCGGGAACGGCGCCGCCCAAACCGCCGCCCCGAGTCACCTCGTCTCTGCCAGCGGGAAGTCCGCCTTCCGGGAATCCGGCGCCGCCGCGGAAGCCGCCCATTCGCGCGGCCGGAACATTCTGCCGCGTCTCCCCGGACACCGCCATCGGAAGGATGACCGTGTCCCCTTCCGCCAGGCCGGATACGATCTCGATGAAATCTTCGTTGTGAACGCCGACCTCGACCCTCACCCGTTTCATGCCCGTCTGCCGCATCCTCGCCGCCAGTCTTTCCCTGATGCTGCCGGCCGCCGGCGTTTCGCCCTCCGGCCGGGCATTCTCCTCTTCTCCGGGCACGAAAACAAAATATTGCCCGCGCACGGACTGCACCGCCTCGATCGGCACGTAGAGCGCGTCCTTTTTCTCCATGGTCGTGATCGTCGCTTCCGCGCTCATGCCCGCCTTGAGTCCGTCCGCTTCCGCGAGCAGCACCGTCACATCGAACGTGGCCACGCCGTTGCTGGTCGCGCCCTCGTCCGCGATCTCCGCCACGGCGCCTTCAAACACCCGGTCCGGCAGCGCGTCGGCCCGCACTTCCACCCGCTGCCCCGGCTTCACCTTCGCGATATCCAGCTCGTCGACGCGGACCACAAGCTTCAACCGGCCGAAATTGACGACTTCGCCGAGCTCCGCGTTCTCGCGGAGAAGATCGCCCGCTTCCACGTCGAAGCCGGTCAATTTGCCGTCGATCGGGGCCTTGATCGGATCGGGATCCGCATCCTGCTCCTTGAGATCCGCGATTTCCTGCTCAAGCTGCCGGATGTCCAGCTCCTTCGAGCGGATGTTCAGCATGATCGGCTCCGTGTTTTCGTCCGCTCTCATCGCGTTCTTGTATTGGAGCTGAAGCGATTCCAGGTCCAGCTTCGCTTTCTCCAGACTGATCTCCTTGTTCTCGATCTGCCGCTCGGCATTGTCGTCTTCGCGCTCGAAGGTGACGAGCACATCGCCCTTCCTGACCAGGTCCCCGTCCTTGAAACGCACTTCGGCAACGGTGCCTGCTTTGGCCGCCGCGATCGTCTTCCGCTCCGCCGGCTCAATGCTGCCGGTTCCCGAGATGGCGGCTGCAATCGTGCCCCGCTGAACGGGCGCCGTCACCCGCGTCAACGCGCCGGTTGCCGGTTTTTCACGCTGCTGCAGCCACAGCCACCCGACCGCAAGGATCGCAACAACCACCAACCCGGCGGCCATGTACCGCCATTTCCGCTTCATCCGCCATTGTCCATCCTTTCCATCCAGGCGCTGCTGGCACAGATTATGGATGACAACCCTGAATGGAAGCTGAAGGAAAGCTTAAGGAGAGCTTAAAATGAGCTGAAAACGAACCGCGTTTCGCCAGCCGTTGGACGCCCGCCGACGGATGCCTTCCGCCGCTTCATACCGCTTCCTCCGGATCGGCGTTGCGGGCGACGCGGAACCCCTGGTCGGGTCCGATGCCGCTCGCTTCGAACTTGCCCCGGAACGCGATCTCGACGGTGTGGACATCCCCGATCCAGCCGCCGCCGCGCACCACCCGGAACAGACCGGTTTCGATGGCCGGATCTTCGTACCAGTCCCAGCACCATTCCCTGACGTTGCCCGACAAGTCGTGGAGCCCCAGTTCGTTCGCTTTCTTGCTCCCGACCGGATGCGTGCGGGTAGCGAGAAAAAACAGCCTCGGCACCGGGCTGCTTGGCCCGGGCAGGCTGTTGATCATGTGTGGTTAGGCAATGCGCGCGGGGGCTCGTTGGCATTAACGGCATTTGGTGCCGTTATGGAGCGTCCGTGTGGTCACTGCGGGGCCGATAGCGGCGCCTTGTGCCGTTAAAGGCGGCATGGGGCGGCCCGCGTCCGCCCCATGGCGGCGATTAACGGTACTGCGTTCCGTTAATGCCCGTCATCGCGGCAAATGCAACGCCGCTAACGGTACCGCGTTCCGTTAACGCCGGCGCAGGCCACCCGCGTCCGCTCCATGGCGGCGATTAACGGTACCGCGTTCCGTTAATGCCCGCCATCGCGGCAAATGCAACGCCGCTAACGGTACTGCGTTCCGTTAATGCCCGCCATCGCGGCAAATGCAACGCCGCTAACGGTACTGCGTTCCGTTAACGCCGGCGCAGGCCACCCGCGTCCGCCCCTTGGCGGCGTTTAACGGTACTGCGTTCCGTTAATGCCCGTCATCGCGGTTAATGCAACGCCGCTTACGGTACTGCGTTCCGTTAACGCCGGCGCAGGCCACCCGCGTCCGCCCCAACGCGCCGCCCGCCTCACACGCCCGCGGGAATGCGCACCGTCACCTTCGTCCCGCGGCCGGGCTCGCTTTCCATCAGCAGTTCCGTGCCGTATTCGTACTTCAGCCGCTTGTTGACGTTCAGCAGGCCGACGCCATGACGGCCGTCCACGCCGCCCCCGGGCAGCCCGTCCCCCGTCGCGCCCGCCATGCCCACGCCGTCGTCCTCGATGACGAACCGGTACTCGTCCCCCGCCTTGCACGCCGACAGCCGGACCTTGCCGCCTTCCACCCGGCCGCCGATCCCGTGCCGGATGGCGTTTTCGACAAGCGGCTGAAGCAGCAGGGGCGGGAGGCTGACCTCAAGCATCCCGTCCTCGATGTCCGCTTCGAACCGCAAGCGGTCCTTGAAACGCGCCTTCTCGATTTCGACATACGTCCGGATCAGGGCGAACTCTTCCTCGAAGGTGATCCGGTGATCCGCGTTGCTGAACCGGAAGCTTCCGCGCAGATAATCGGCCAGATCCGTCGTCAACTTGCGCGTCCGTTCCGCGTCCGTATAGCTGGAAGCGACAATGCTGTTCAGCACGTTGTACAGAAAATGCGGCTTGATCTGTGACTGCAGAAACGCCAATTCCAGATCGACCGCCTTGGCGAGCGACGCCTTCATCGCCAGCAGGCTGCCGATGCGCGCCTTCAGCTCCGCCAGATCGAACGGCTTCGGCAGAAAATCGTTCGCGCCCGCCTCGAACGCCGCCACCTTGTCCTGCTGGCCGATCGCCGCCGTCACCATCAGCACGGGCAGCTCCGGCAGCGTCCACGTCTTGCGGATTTCCTGGCACACCTCATACCCGGACAGGCCCGGCATCATCAGGTCGAGCACGACGAGATCGATCTTGTTCGGCCTCGCGAGCTGCTCGAGCGCTTCGTAGCCGTTCTTGACGGCGATGACGTTGTGGCCCAGCGGCTCCAGCGCGTCCAACAGCACTTTCAGGTTCACGAACGAATCGTCCACGATCAGAATCGTGTGCTTCCCCCGCTGGTTCAGAAAATAAGGCGTCTCCAGCGCATACTCCGGCGTTCTGACCGCAACCTCGCCCGAAACCGAGAGCGATCCCGCTCCCGAACCCGAACCCGAACGTGATCCTGAACCTGCACGCGAACCCGATCCCGTCACCGCCAAAATCGCGTCCGCTTCCGCCATACTGCCGCCGGACGCAACCGGCAGCGTGAACGTGAACGCCGTGCCGACGCCCCTCGTCGAGTCGACCGATATCGTGCCGCCCTGCAGTTCGACGAGCTGCCCCACGATTGCCAGCCCGAGCCCGAATCCCCGCTGTTCCGACGTCTCGTCGAATGTCCGGAACGCTTCGAACAGGTGCGGGAGATGCTCGGGTTCAATACCTTCCCCCGTATCCCGGACCGACACTTCGATCTTGCCGCCCTTTTCCGACGCGGTGACAACGACGGTCCCGTTCTCCGTATGCTTGATGGCGTTGTCGAGCAGGTTGCCGATGATCTGGCCGAACCGGCTTTCGTCGGCGAGCGCGTACGGCAAGCGCTCCGGGACGCGGTTCTCGAGCCGGATGTTGCGGCCTTCGCACAGATACGAGTATATGCGCACCTGCATTTCGACGGCCGACCGCACATCAACCGGCCGAAGGTCGAGGGCCAGCTTGCCCTGCTTCATCTTCGACAAGTCCAGAATGTCGTACACCAGCCGCGTCAGCCGGTCGACGATGCCCGTGATGAGCCGCAGCTTCTCCCGCTGCTCGGCGGTCGGCGGCTGGGCGGTGTTGTCGAGCATCGACCTCGAAATATGCATGACGCCGTGCAGCGGCGACTTGAACTCGTGCGACGTCCTCGCCAGGAACTCGTCCTTCAGCTTGTCCGCCTTCAGCAGCTGGACGCTCAGCTCCTCGATCTTCCGGAACGCGTTCGAGAAGCGCAGCGACATGACGAGCGCCAGCATGAGCAGCAGCACGAACGGCTCGAACGGCGGCACCGAAAAGACCGGCACCCCGAAATAGACGTTCAAATTTTGCACCAATGTGTAGACGTTCAGCGCGATGGCCGCCACGACCAGATACAGACTGCCTTCCGCCCTGCGGAACGACGCGAGGACGAACACATAGACGGCATACAGCATTGGGAAGGTGGCGTAGATGGTGACCAGTTGGCGGAAAAGATCCGTCGCGTACCGGGGAATGAAAGCGACCGTCCACACCATGAGCACCGCCCCGGCGAACAGCCCGATCCGGACCAGCAGGCGGGAGCACAGCGGACGGAAAGCCGTGTACACATACAGGAGAAATCCGATGCCGGCGCCGATGGCCGACACCATCTGAATGCGGAGATACAGCCAGAACGGCAGATTGCCGAACACGCCGAACAGCACCCGCTCGCCGCGCGTGCTGGTGAAGGCGGCGATGCAGACGCACATCAGTCCGAAGACGATCAGAGAATGGTCGTCCTTGCGCTGCGAGTAGAGCCCGATGAAGTACAGCCCCATGAGGAGAAACGCCGTTACGGCCACCCAGTCGTGCGTCAGCGCCTTGCTCTGCAGATCGGCAACCGATTCAAAGTCTCCCAGCCAGATCGACTCGTTGATGCCGCCGCTTGCCGGAAAATGACGGTTGGCGGCCAGCACGACAATTTCATTCCAACCGGGCTGCAGCGGGAACCAGGCCGCGTACGGACGGTTTACCGCATCCGTGCTCCGCGCGCCCTCCGGATTGCCGCTGCCGCCGATCTCCCGGCCGTTCACGAAGATCCGGTTGGCCATCTGGATCGACGACGTTTTCAGCCCGTACACGGCGTCGGCCCCGTCCACCTTGACCCGCAGACGGTAGGTCGCCTGCCCGAGCGCCCGCATCTTGCCGACCCACGATCCCGGCACTTCGATCAGCTCCGGCGCCAGACCGTTCCCGAATTCGCCGTGCGCAAGGAGTCTGTCCGGATAAAACTCCCACACGCCGTCCAACGGAACAGCGCCTTCGTCCCGGAAACGCCATTCGGTCAGATCGAGAAAACCGTTCTCCGCCCTCGGCGTCTGCCTGCCGCCCGGCGAGAAGAAAACGAAGAACAGTCCGTAGGTCGCCGCCACAATGGCCAGCGTGACCGCCGCCGCCGATAGTTTCGTTCTCATCGTCCGTTCATCCAGACCATCCCATTTGATCGCGCAATTTGACCGTCTCTTCTTCCAGCTCGAGCCCGAACTGCCCGCGGACGACTTCTTCCAGCCGGCGGTAGACGTTCAGCGCCTCATGCCGGTTGCCCGTTTCCAGGTTCAGACGGATGAGCTCGCGCCCGTCCGCTTCGGATTCCGGAGCGATCTCGAGCACCCGCCGCAGGCAGTCCGCCGCAAGCGCCGGTTCGCCCCGGACGCGGAAATGACGATGCATGACGCGCAGCGACCGGATATATTTCGCGTTGATCGCTTCCTGCCTGGCCGCGGCCCAGCCGTAATCGCAGCCTTTCATATATTCGCCCCTGTACAGCCGGATGGCCTGATCGTACAATCGCCTGTCCGGCTCCTCCGCCGACAGCATTTCGTCCAGCAAGCTTTCGAATGCCGCCGCATCGGTCGCCGCCCCGTTCAGCCGGATGGCGAAACCGCTGCCGACTTTCTCCACGCTGAGGGGAACGCCGTGCTCCTGCAGCGTCCTGCGCAGATAGGACAGACAGGTGTAAAGGTAGGTCTTCGCCTTCTTCACATCGTGCCCCGGCCAGATCGATTCCACGATCAGTTCGGTATCCGCCGGCTTCCCTTCGTGGTGGATCAGGAAGGCGCATACTTCCTTTTCCTTGTTGATTTTCCATGTGATCTGCCGGTCGCCGCCCGACGGCAGCGCGATGGAGAACCCGCCCATGCATCGGATGGACGGGAGGCACGGTTCATCCGCAGCCGGAGGGGGCGCGGCCGCCTCGCGGATGCGGGACACCGCGTCCCTCAGCCGGTCGATCGTGATCGGCTTGAGCAGATAGTCGATTGACCGGACCTCGAACGCTTCAACCGCGTATTCCGCGTAAGCGGTCGTGAATACGATCGGCACGCGGGGCAGTTTCGCGCGGATGATCCGCGCCATCTCCATGCCGGTCATGCCCGGCATCTGGTTGTCCAGGAAAACGGCGTCTGCAGGCGTTGTCTCCAATGCTTCGAGCGCCTTGATCGGGTTTGAAAATTTGCCTGCCACTTCGACATCTTCGATCCGACCCAGCAGAATCTCCATCAGATTCAGCGCATCTTCTTCATCGTCAACGAGCAGCACCCGAATCATCGACCAGTCCCCTTCTGCGCACATGATGATTGAAACTTCCTGGTCCTGCATGAAATATTCAACGGCAATGCTCCAAATCCTTGAATGCTGTCGAATCCAAAACGGCCGGCATAAAGCCTTGACTTCAGAAAAAAGATTATCCCGCCTTTGCCGCGCACGGCACAGTCGGGTTGATGCTGAGCAATCGCCAGAAATCGACATTTTTCTCGTTTCAACTAAATATAGCAAATATGACATTAATAAAACCTTAAAATAATCAGCCTGAAAGATCGGGATAAAATATGTAATGTCGATATATTGACATTATATTGATATATATTTTAAGATATTTGTAAGCGCTATATTTCAATATTCTTGGAAGATCGCGTACTGCATCGTAACGAACAACCCCCGGAGAGGAGAACACCACCGTGACCCATCAATGGCCGACCGGCACCAGCCTCGCGGATTGGAAAATCCGGGCGGAGACCGCCCAGGAAGAACTGATCTACAACTTCTGGAATCCCGAACTGCGGATCATGAATCAGCTTGCGCCCTGCGGCGGGAATTGCAACGACCACCTGATCTACTGGTGGCACGCCCATGTCGTCGATGTGCTGGTCGACGGATTCGAGCGCACCCGCAAGCGCGGCTATCTGGACCGGATCGACCGGGTCGTCGCCGGCGTCCGGCAATTGAACGGCGAGACGCTGCTGCACAATTACTACGACGACATGGAATGGATGGCGCTCGCGCTGCTGCGCGTGTACGACGCGACCGGCCGCGAGGATTACAGGGAAGCGGTGCTGGTGCTCTGGGAAAGCATCAAGACGGCGTGGAACGATCATATGGGCGGCGGCATGGCGTGGAAGAAAGATCAGCTCGACTACAAAAACACCCCCGCCAACGCGCCCGCCAGCATTCTCGCTTCCCGGCTGCACCAGCGGTTCCGCCGCCCCGAAGATCTGGAATGGGCCCTCAAGATCTATCAATACAACAAGGACACGCTGGTGGACCCGGACACCGGATTCGTCTGGGACGGCATCAACCGGCTCGGCGACGGCCGGATCGACAAGGACTGGGAATACACGTACTGCCAGGGCGTGTTCATCGGGGCCGGCATCGAACTGTACCGCATCACCGGGGATCAGGGCTATCTGGAGGATGCGCTCAGGACGGCCAAGACTTCACTCACGCGGTTCGTCCTGCCGGACGGCATGCTCCCCGACGAAGGCAAGGACGATTGCGGGCTGTTCAAGGGCATCTACATCCGTTATCTGCGGGAGTTGCTCCGCATCCGGCCGGACTTGCCGGACATCCGCCGGATGATGCTGCACAACGCCGAGACGCTGTGGAGCAAGGGTCGTGATGAGAAAGGCCTCATCAGCCGGAACTGGAAAGACCGCCCCGAAGGCGTCGTGCAACTGTGCGCCCAACTCAGCGGCATTATGCTGATCGAAGCCGTCGCTTCCTTGTAACCGCGCAAGATGAAGGGGCCGATTCCTTGGTCATCGCTTGATGACCGATGGATCGGCCCCATTCTTATTCGAATCCGATTCGCGTCATCGTCTCCAGCAGCATGACGCCGCTGAGCTGCGTCGACAGTTCCACCGGATACGCCGCCGGCGCGTCCCAGCGCTCCCCGAACAGCGGCAGTCGGCCGTCGCCTTCGAACCGTCCGCGGCTCCACAGCGACTCCGCGTTCGCCTCGAGCAGTCCGCGCCACAGCCCGGCATCATCGCCGGCTTCCGGCGCGAGCAGGCCGAGATACCGGACGAAGATGCCTTTGAACAACCCGCCGTCGCCGCCGCCTTCCGGGGGCAGCATGCCGTCGGGCGACGCCAGCGCCGCTTTCGCCGCCGTGGCGGTCCTGAGCGCCTGCTTCCGGTACGCCTCATCCCCCGTGATGCGATAGAGCTCCAGCGCCGAGCCGATGAAGACGCCTTGGCAATAGGTGAACGTCCAATCCTTGTCGATCGCCCCGTCGCCGAGGCGGTTCATCCCGTCCCACACGAAGCCGGACTCGGGATCGACCAGATGCCGGAGCAGCCAATCGTGGATGCGGACCGCCCATTCCAGGTCCGAGTCCCGGCCGAACGCCCGGTGCAGCCGCGCCGCCAGAATGGCCGCCGGCGCGTTCGCCGGCGTGTTCTTGTAGTCCCGCTGCGACTTCCGCCAGGCGATCCCGCCGCCGCAATGGCCGTTCCATCCGCCCTGAATGTCCGTCCACAGTTCCATGACCGCGGCCTTGTAGCGCTCATCGCCGGTCGCTTGGTACGCGCGAAGCCAGGCGATCGCCATCCACTCCATGTCGTCGTACAGCTCGTTGATCCATGTGCCGCCGTTGCGTTCCAGCAGGCCGTCATGGATTTGGCTCAGCCGCCGTCCATACAGCGGATCTCCGATGCGCTCATAAGCATCCGCCAAATTCTCGACCGCGTGCGCCATCCACCAATAGTGAAAAATCGTGTTGCATTTTCCGTCCGGGCAGGGCGCGGCGATGTTGTACATCCGGATCGCATCGTTCCAGAACATCGCATCGAGCGCCCGCTGCGCCTCGTCCGCCCTGCGGCGGCATTCGTCGGCTTTCATCTCATCCGCTCCCGTCTTCATCGATCAAGCCAAACGGCTGCGCCTTCCGGGAAGGAAGACGCTAACGTTCAAGCATCCCCTGCTCCTCCAGCACCGCGAGCATTTCGAGCAGCATCATGCCGCTGAGCTGGGTGCTGAGCTGCACGACCGCATCCGGCGTCTGCGCCCACGAGTTGCTGAACAGCGCGGCGTCCGGATGTTTGCCGTATTCCCACAGACTTTCGCCGTTCGTCAGCAGCATCCGCACGAGTCCGTCCGACCGTTCGGGGTCCTCTTTGATCAGCTCGGCCAGATACCGCACCAGAATGCCTTTGAACAGCGCGCCGTCACCGTCGCCTTCGGACGGCAGCATGCCCGTGGCAGGGCTCGTCATCTGCCGCTCGACGTAATCGGCCGTCTTCCACGCTTCATCCAGATAGCTTCGTTCCCCCGTCGCGCGGTACAGCTCGACCGCCGCGCCGATGTAGACCCCCTGGCCGTACGTGAACTTCCAATCTTTGTCAATCCGGCCGTCGCCCTGCCGGTTGATGCCGTCCCATACGAGCCCGGTCTCGGGATCGACCAGCGTCTGCCGCTGCCACGCGAAAATGCGCTTCGCCCATTCGAGGTACTTCTCGCCGCCGAATCGCTCGCAGAGTCTCGCGCCGAGGATGACCGCGGGGGCGTTGGCGGGCGTATTTTTGTAATCGAGCTGCTCCTTCCGCCACGCGATGCCGCCGCCCATCTCGTCGTTCCACCCCGTCAGGATGTCTTCCCAGAGCATGAGCGCGGCCTCCTTGTACCGCTCGTCGCCGATCAGGTCGTAAGCCCTGAGCCAGGCGAGAGCCATCCACTCCATGTCGTCGTAATAGGCGTTGGGAAACATGGCGTTCCGGTTCAAAATGCCCTCGTACATCGCGTCAATCCGTTGCCGGTAGCCGTCATCCTTCGTCCGGGCGTAGCCGTCGACCAGCGTGTCGAGCGCATGGGCCTGCCACCAGTAATGGAACGGGTCGGTGCAGAGCTGCAGCAAGCAAGGGGCCGCGTTGTTGTGAAGCCCCCGCTTCCCGTCCCAGAATTGATGAAGCAGCTCCTGCTGCGCAAGTTCGGCGCGCGAGGACCAGAAATCGCCTCCGCGTCCGCCGCTTCCGCCCCGGCCGTCCCCGAAGGCCATATAGGCCCACACGGCAACGGCCGCGAGCAATCCGGCCAGAACCGCTCCCCCGACGCTCAAAAGAATCCGCCGTTTCCGTGCCATCGCCGCGCTCACCCTTTGATCCCGCTGAAGGTGATGCCCTGGGTGAAGTAGCGCTGCAGGAACAGGAACAGGATCAGAATCGGCAGCACGGCGACGAGCGCGCCGGCCATCATCGGACCGTAGTCGGTCTGATAGTTGTACGAGAACGCCTGCAGCCCCATCTGGATCGTATGTTTCGCGGGATCGTTCAGCACGATCATCGGCCACAGGAACGCGTTCCAGCCGGCCTGGAAGGTGAAGATGCCGAGCGTCGCCAGCGCGGGCTTCGTCAGCGGCAGGTAGATCCGCCAGAAGATCCGGAACTCTCCCGCTCCCTCAATGCGCGCCATCTCCATCAGGTCGCTCGGCAGCGTCAGGAAGAACTGGCGCATGAAGAATACCGCGAACGAGCCGGAAGCGCCGGGAAGAATGATGCCCCAGAACGAGCCTATCAGCCCGAACCCGCCGCGCCCGAGGATGTCGTTGCCCCCGAGCAGCGGAAGATGTTTCAACACGTAGAAACTCGGGATGAGCGTTACGACGCCCGGAATCATCATCGCGGCGAGCAGGATCGTGAACAGCGGCTTGTTCAGCCGGAACCGGAGCTTGGCGAACGCGTATCCGCTCAGCGAGCCGAAGAACAGGTTCGTCAGCACCCCCATCGTCGCGAGGAAGAACGAGTTCCAGAAGTACAGCCCGAACGGCACGGTCCGGAAGGCGCTTTCGTAATGCTCGAAGGTGATCCCGGACGGCAGCCAGCGGATCGGAAGGGAGAAAATTTCCTCGTCCGGCTTGATCGACGTCATCAGGCTCCAGAAGAAAGGAAGGAACATGAAGACGGACAGGGCGATCGCCAGGATATAGAAGACCGCGGCGCGTATGTTTCGCGAAAGCGGCGAACTGCCAATGTCATGGGCGCGCATCAGTCTCATCCTCCTAGACAAACGTTTCGTCGGATTTCGAGATCCGCATGTTCAGAATGGAGAAAATCAGGATGGACAGCGCCAGCACGAACGCCTGCGCCGAAGCGTACCCCATCTGAAGCTGGTTGAACCCTTGCTGGTAGATCAGGTAGACCGGCGTCTTCGTCGCGTTGGCGGGCCCGCCCTGCGTCAGCACGAACGCCTGGTCGAAAAGCTGCAGCGCGCCGATGATCGACATCGTGCTCACGAGAAACGTCGTCGGCTTGAGCTGGGGCCAGGTGATATAGCGGAAGCATTGGAACCGGTTCGCCCCTTCCAGCCGCGCCGCTTCGTACATGTATTCGGGAACGCCCTGAAGCCCGGCCAGATAGATGACCATGTTCGCGCCGACGGACTGCCAGAGCGTCACCAGCACGATCGACGGCATCGCGGTGTTCGTCTGCGCGAGCCAGGCCGGACCGGTGATGCCGAGATAGCCGAGCAGCGCGTTCACCAGGCCGTATTCCGGGTGAAGCAGCCACAGCCACACCGTCGCCGCCGCGACGGCCGACGTCAGCGTGGGCAGATAGGCGGCCGTCCGGAACAGCTTGACGCCGAGGCCGGCCCGGTTCAGCAGCAGGGCGATCGCCAGCGAAATCGCGATGTTCAGCGGGATGAAGAGCACGGCGTAGTACAGCACGTTCCGGAACGTCCGCCACAGCAGGTCGTCGTGGATCAGTCGCTCGTAGTTGGCGAGGCCGATCCAGTTCATCCGGTTCAGAACGTCGTAATCCGTAAAGCTGAGGTACAGCGCCATGACCACCGGGATGACCGTGAAGACGGTGAACAGGAGCATTGTCGGCGTGATGAATGCGTAGGCCGTCCGGGCTTCATGCCGCCCCAGCCTGGTTCTGGATGGCACGGTAAACTCCTCCCCTCGCGTCTTGATACGTCTTCAATGCGTCTCGATGCGCTCACTTCCCGATGCGGATGCCGCAGATGTCGAGCGCCAGCTCGCAGAACATCATGTTGGCCCACGAGAACCATTCTCGCGTAAACTTGCCCGGGTCGTTCGCGTCAAAACTTTCATGCATCATGCCTGCGCCGCCGTCGGTCTCGACCAGCAGCCGGAGCTTGCGGCGCTTCTCCTCCGGATCGCGCGTCGTCAGCCCTTCCATCGCGATCGCGATCGGCCAGATGTAGCCGGCCGGCGTATGGGGGCTTCCGACGCCCTGCGCCGCGCTTCCCTCGTAGTAATAAGGATTGTGCTTGCTCAGGATAAACTTGCGCGTGTTCAGATAGACGGGGTCGTCGGCGCGGGCGTAGCCGAGGTACGGAATGGACAGGAGGCTCGGCACGTTCGCGTCGTCCATCCATTCGTATCCGCCCATCCCGTCGCATTCATACGCGTAGATCGGACCGAACGCCGGATGGTCGCAGACGGCGTATTCCCGGATGCCGCGGTCGATCTCCGCGGCAAGCGACGCCGCGCTTTGGACCAGTCTCTCATCCTTCAGCGCATCCCGGCCGATCTCCTGCAAATAGCGCAGCACGACGACCGCGAACATATTGGAAGGAACGAGATAGCCGTAGCGGCACGCGTCGTCGCTCGGCCGGAAGCCGGACCAGGTCATGCCGGTGTAGCTTGTCTCCGCTCCCTTGCCGTCCCGGGCCAGCGTGTCGGTCGGCACACAGTTGAAACGTTGAAAGCGGTAAGAAGACTTCGTCTCATGATGCTGCTCCCGCTTCCACACCTCCAGGATCAGGTCGACCGCCTGCCGGAACGTCTCGTTGAACTGCGCGGTCAGGCCGGTGTTTCGCCACAGCAGGTAGCTCAGTTGAATCGGATAGCAGAGCGAGTCGATTTCGTACTTGCGCTCCCAGATCCACGGGCTCATCTCCGTCAGGTCGGTCTGATGTCCGTTGCCGTTCGGAGCGGCGTTGAACGCGTTCGCGTACGGGTCGAGCAGGATGAACCGGAACTGCCGTTGGATCAGCCCCAGAATCATGCCGGCGATCTCCTCGTCCTCCTTCGCCGGCAGGATGTAGGGCCTGACCTGCGCGGCGGAATCGCGCAGCCACATGGCCGGAATGTCGCCGGTGATGATGTACGTCGTGCCGTCGGGCATGCGCTGGATCGTGCGGTGGAGCGTATTTTGCATGCATGTGGCGAAAATGTCGGCCGCTTCGGGCATGTCGGCCAGCCGTCGGCGAACCGTTTCGATGAGGCGCACCACCGATTGCGGCGTGTTCAGGATTCGGGTCATGATGTATGGCACCTCCGGTATGGGAATAAAAAAGGGAGGGCAAGCCTCCCCTCAAGATCATCACTTGACATCGGCGTTGTCTTTGAGCAACCGGTCGCCTTGCTCCTGCGACTTGGCGAGCGCGTCTTCGGCGCTGATTTCGCCCTGCGTGAACCGTTGCAGGTTCGGGATGAGCGCGTCGACTTCCATGACCGAATATCCCGGATGCTGCGGACGAATCTTCGCGAATTCCAGCGTGTCGAGGAACGGCTTCCAGAACGGATCGTCGGCGAAGAACGGATCTTCGAGCGCCGGCTTGAAGCCGGGGATGTTGAGGCTGGTCTTCGCCCACAAGAGCGCGTTGTCCTTGTTCGCCAGCCACCACTTGATGAACTCCCACGCTTCTTCCTTGTGCTTCGAGCCTTCCGGAATGACGAGGCCGAATCCGCCCATCACGCTGCCGCGGTCGCCGTTCGGCCCGGCCGGCGGCGGGACGATGCCGAAGTCGAGCTCACCCCCGTACTTCTTGTAGGTGCTGAGCATCCACGGACCCGTGTAGTGCATCGCCATCTTGCCGGTGACGAACACGTCCTGCCCTTCGCCAAGCCCTTGCTCGAAACCGATCTTATATACCTTGTCTTCGTTGAGCAATTGATCCCAGAACCGGAGGACGGCGAGCCCTTGCTCATTGTTGAAGTTGGTCTTGCCGTCTTCCGTGATCATCGTGCCGCCGGCCTGCTGGAGATACATGTTGAACAGCCCCACGTCCGACAGGGAGAAGCCGGACACCTCGAGCTTGTTGCCGTTCCATTTCGTCAGCTTGCGGGCCGCTTCCCGGAGCTCATCCCAGGTCGTGGGCGGCTCGACCCCTGCTTCTTCCAACAGTTTCTTGTTGTAGAACAGCGCGCGCGCGTCCACCGTGAGCGGCAAACCGTACAGCTTCCCGTCATGCGAAAGTTCTTTCAGCGCCTCGCCGTAAAAATCGTCCCGCGACACGCCGTCCCGGTCCATGTATTCGTCGATCGGATGCAGCACGTTCTTCGGCGCGTACAGCGACGTTCTCCAGCGGTCCCAGAACAGAATGTCCGGCGATCCGCCCGACGTGGCGGCGGTCAGAAACTTCGTAATCATGTCCTGCTGCAGCACGTACTTCACGCGGATGCGGTCCTGGGACTTGTTGAAGGCATCCACCATCGTCTCGAACTGCTTCTGGCCTTCGCCGCCCCAGTCGCCCCAGAAGGTGAGCTCCACGGGCTTGCCGCCGGAATCCGAAGGTTTCGCGTCGTTCGAGCCGGCGGATGTGCCTGCGCCCGCGCCCTGGCCGTTCCCACCGGTGCCGCCGCCGTCGCTCTTGCTGCCGCAGGCGGCAAGCAGCACCATCGCGGCCACCAGCATCATTGTCAGTAAAACGCTGCCCACTCGTTTCATGGTCACAACCCCCAAATCAGAATGATAAGCGCTTACAGTTATTATATTAAACACATATGGATGATATGTCAATATATTTGTTTATCTAATTTGGTATATTATTTCGGAGTGCAAAAAGCCCGGAATCGACTTCCGGGCTTTTCATTTTCGGTCGGGCAACGGGATTTTGCGGAATGGCGCGCCTTTGAAGGCTGACGATTTTCAATTGGCGGATGTTTTTTTTCTACGGCTGACCAATTAACATACAGGACCGTTGGTATCCTCGTTACAGCCGGGTCTGCTCGGCCCC
>Ga0310832_100519_pt1 | contig 27322 bp, 21 predicted proteins | sample WT_ome_7_FD_201303 | JGI IMG/M metagenome (GOLD analysis project Ga0310832, IMG submission 201303) | Sorghum-adapted microbial communities enriched on wild type (WT) sorghum from Joint BioEnergy Institute, Emeryville, California, United... ...
GCACTCTCAGGCGGCGAATATGAAGCAATAGCAGCGTCGCCCCGATCACCAGCATGAACGCCACGACGCCGTACAACTGGTACATGTCCTTCGCTTCGAATACGACGCGGAACGGCGGCACCTGACTTTTGGCGCTCTCCGACGTTTGCAAAAACGGCAAGTACAAAATGCTCGTCAGCCGTCCGATGACGAAGCCGAGTACGATCGACAGCCCGGCGGTGAACACCTGCTCGAGCAGCAGCATGCGGGTCAGCTGTTTGCGCTTAAGCCCCATCGCCCGCAGCACGCCGAATTGCACGACGCGGCTGGACAAGTTGAAAAACCAGTACAGCACGTAGCCGATGAGCGAGACGAGCACGGACACGATAAAGCCGAGACTGAGGATGCCGAATACGCCGCCGCGCGACGGATGCTTGCTCTGGGCGATCAGCTCGTTGCGGACGTCCTTGACGCCGGCCAGCTGGATCTTGTTCGCTTGCAGCGTTTCGATGATCGGCGCCACCTTCGCCCCCGGCTTCATCTTCAGCCAGACTTCGTACGGCTGAATCGGCGTCTGGTCGTAAATGTAGTCCAGGTTGGCGATGAAAAACGGCGATTGGTCCGGGTATTGCGTCGGCCAGTACGGCAAAATGCCGACGACGACGAATTCGACCATTTGTTGCTGAATGGCGATCGAGATCAGATCGCCTGGCTTGATCTGGTACCGGTTGGCGAACGATTCCGGGATGATGACCGCCTGCTCGTACGAGCCGAGCAAGTTCAGGTACAGCCGCGGATTCGCCGGGAACAGGTCGCTGCGGAACCAGGCCACCTCGGCAAAATCGACGTTGTCGATCCCCATCACCGTCCCCTGGCCAAGCGACTTCCCGGAAAGGCTGACGTTTCCTTTCGTCAGCAATACGCGGGCGGCATGCTCGACCCCGTCCAGTGTGCGGAAAATTTCGAACGGCGGCTCCGAATAGAGCACTCGCGTGTTCTCTTCCCGTTGTCCGCCAGGGCCGCCTCCCGGCCCTTGACCGCCTCCCGGCCCTTGGCCGCCTTGCCCCTGGCCGCCTCCGCCCTGTCCGCCTTGGCCGCCGCCTGGCCCTTGCTGGCCTCCCGAGGACGAGAAGTCGATCTCGGGGATGCCTTCCCAGACGGTTTGCAGCACGACGTCGGCGCCGTACCGATACAGCGTCCGCTCGGTCGAATTGAGATCGATCGTGCGGGCGGCGGACGAGTTGTACACGCCGAGTCCGAGCGTCAGGATGAGCAGCAGCATAAGCGGGTAGTACGACTTTGACGAGCGGGACAATTGCGTCAGCGTCAGGTAGATCGGCACCGGCAGGAACGATTTGCCGAGCCAGTTGAACAGCTTCAGCAGCCACGGGAACACCCGCAGGAAAAACAGCCCGATGGCGAAAATCGACAGCGCCGGAACGAAGAACAGCAGCGGATGCACCTGCAGCTGGTCGCTCGTCAGTCCGGTTTCCTGCGACAGAAACTGATAGTTTTGAAACGAATAATATCCGTAACCGGCCAAACCGACGAGCGCGACGTCGAGAAACCAACGCTGCCACAGCGGCTTCCGGTCCGATCGGGCGAGCTGCTGCTTGTAGCTGACGATCGACGACCGGGCATACGACACGGCCGGAATGACCGTGGCCAAAATCGCCAGCACGACCGCCGCAACACCGTACAGCAGCGCCTCCGTCGTGAACCCGACCGGGACGGACTTGCGGTCCACGAACATCAGGAAGCCGTTCGACGAGCCGATGCTCTTGGCCATCAGCCAGCCGATCATCGGGCCGACAATGAGGGCGATGCCGCCGAGCAGCAGCCCTTCCAGCAAGTACACCCCGATGATCTGCCTCGTGCTGCCTCCCCGGCTGCGCAGCACGGCGATGTCGCTCCGCTGTCTATCCAGCGACTGCCGCGCGTTCATGACGATATAATAGAACACCATGGCGATCATCGGCGCGGCCAGCGTGAACAGCATCATCTGCATGCGCAGGCTCTGTTGTCGGAACTCGGAAAGCATGTCGCGGAACGATACGTCGACGCGCGTTTCCTTCAGCTTCTGGTACAGCGTAATGTCAAGCCGGTCGAGCTTGCGCGCCAGGTCGGACAGCTGGCTCGTCTTGATCTCGCGCAAGTCGAAGGCGTAATACCAGTTGGCCAGATTGAGCGGAATTTTTTTCTGCTCGAGCAGCACGTTCCGGAACAGATTTTCGTTTACAATCAGGTTGTTCAGCAGCGGTTCGAACCCTTGGTACCAGTACGGATCGGTGTCGTCTTTCGGTTTGAACGCGCCGACGACCTTGACTTTGAGCGGAGGGATGCCGAGCCCGCCCGAAATCGGATAGTTGAACTCGTCACCTACCCGGAAGTCGCCGCGGAACATCGCCTCCTCGAATACGATCGCCTCGATGACCCCGTTTTTGACCTGATCCGACGGGGGCGTGCCGATTGTCATCTCGACGTGGTCGGCAAGCGAGCTCCATGAGCTGATTGTCATCTGGCGCCGCTTGCTCGGGTCGGTCTTGGTCGGGTCGACCGGCGTCACCTGCGAGCCCCGGATCGAGAACGTGCGGACGTAAGTCGTGTAAGGAAAAGCGATTTGCTTGGGTATGTCGTCTCGTATGTAGCTGTCCACATCATCCAGTGCCGCAAGATCGGCGCGGTCGGAGCCGACCGCCTGATACCGGATCAGCGTCGAACCCGGGGGCATGCCGTCCGTATTGGCCAGCAGCGTATTGGCCACAACCCGCTTCAGCGAGCCGTCGCTGTACATCGGGATGCTGGTCGTGAAGGCGACAGCGACGATCAGGGCGGCGAGCGTGCTCAGCGTCATCCACCGGTTGTTCCACATTTTGCGATACAAAAACCGCAGCATCGGCATAAGCTTATCTCCCTACCACTTTTTGCCCGGGCTGCAATCCTTTGACGATTTCCACCTCGGTGGCCGTCTGCTGGCCGATTTCCACGTCGACTTCCCGTTTGTTTCCGTTCTCGTCGACGACCTGCACGTAGTTGCGGCCGGAGTAGGTGCGCAGCGCGGCGGCCGGGATGACGACGGCGTTTTCCTTGCGCTGCGTAATGACTGCGATGCTGAGCGGCGTCCCGCGGTTCAGCCCCTCGGGGAACGGATCGAGGGAGACGATCAAGTAATCGTCGATCGTTTTCGGCTCGTTCTGCCCCTGGTCCGTATCTCTCGGCACCGGCAACGATTTGACCTTGCCTTTGTGCTGGCCGGCCGCGTTGATGTCGACGATGACGTCCATGCCGACAGCCACCTTCTTCAGATCGTCCGCGCTCAGCTCGGCGGCTACGGTCAGTTGGGTCAAATCGGCGATGACAGCGACTTCGTCGTCTTGCTTCACGCTGTCGCCCTTCTTCACCGACACCGATACGATCGTGCCGTCGAAGGGAGCGACCAGCTTCGATTTGGCGATCGTCTCTTCCAGCTTGGCGATCTCTTCTTTTTTCAGCTCAAATTCGATCTTCGCCTGTTCCAGCTCCGTGGCCGACTGCGAGCCGTCGTTCTTGCGCAATATTTCGATCATCTTCAGCTCTTCGCTGCGCTGCTGCAGCTTCCGCTGGCGCAAATCGCTTTCCAGATCGGCGACGTCAAGTTCGGCGATCGGCTGGCCGGCGACCACCGTGTCGCCCGTCTTGACGTACACCTCCTTGACCCGCTTGTTCTCCACCGAGAAGTAAAGCGTCTCTTCCTTGGTCGACAAAAGCCGGCCGGCCCCGCGCACTTTCGTCTCCAGCGTCGTCGTCGTTACCGGATATTCCGGCTTCGCGGACAGCTTCGGCGGCGTGATCGCCGGCAAAGCTTCCTCCTCGTCCTCCTTCGGCAGGAGCGAGCAGCCGGAGGCGACGACCAGCGCGGCCGACAGCATGACGACGGCCAAAGCCCGGGTGCGTCTAGGATGCGACGAATTTTCCGTCAACCATTTGGTAAACATGATCGGCTACCTCCAAAATCGTAGGGTCGTGGGTCGTCATGCAGATCGTGACGTGCTCCGTCTCGATGATGTCGCGGAACACCCGCATCACCTGGGCGCCCATTTGCGAATCGAGCTCCGCGGTCGGTTCGTCCGCCAAGAGCAGCAGCGGCCGATGGGCGATCGCCTTGGCGATGGCGACCCGCTGCTGCTCGCCGCCGGACAGCTCGAACGGGCGATGGTGCATCCGCTTGCCGAGGCCGACGAGCTCCAGGCAATGCTGCACCCGTTTCTTCCATTCGGACCTGGGAATGCCGGCCATGCGCAGGCTGAGCTCGACGTTTTCCCACGCCGACAGAAGCGGCATGAGCGCGAACGACTGGAAGATAAAGCCGATCCGCTTCCGCCGGACCTCGGTTCGCTGGTCGTCGTTCCATTGATGGAACGGATGGCCGAGAAAATAAATTTCGCCCCGGTTCGGCTGGTCCAGCCCCCCGATCATATTGAGCAGCGTCGTCTTGCCGGAGCCCGACCGTCCGCGCAGCATAACAAGCTGCCTCGGCCTCAGCTCCATGTCGATCCCCTTCAGCACGTGTATGGACTGCCCGCCGACCGGGAACGATCGTTCCACGCCGCGGACCGTCAAGATCGGTTCGTGCGGCACGAACGCGGCGCCGCCCCAAGAAGCGGCCGCAGCATCGATGCCGTCCGGGCCGATGGGCACCGCATCGTCTTGCCGGCCCGCTTTGGCCGTCTGCGGCTCTGCGGGCCGCACCGCCGCCACCTGCGGCTCTTCGCCGCGCCCTGGCGGCTCGGCGTCCGGCGAGCCTTCCGGCGTGTTCTCGTCCGATTGAATCGGCGACCGGTTTTGCGTCTGTTCTCTTCTTTTGCCCGAGACCACACGCGAAAGCCACCCCATGAACAGTTCTCCTTTCCCCGCACTCGTACATATTCCGTTCATACAAATAGATAGACGACAACCGAAGCGAGAAAGTTACATGATTTGCAAAAAATTTGCATATTTGCGCGAGGGAAATCGAAGCGTTATGCCGCCTCAGGAACTTAATCCGGAATCCGTTTGCGCGGCCGGTGCCGGATTAAGCCGCCAGGCGAGTCCCATCGTCGCAAGCAGCATCAGACCGGTCGCCCAAAACACGGCGTGAATCGAGGCGACGCCGCTGATCGCCCCGCCGATCAAAGGGCCGAGCATGCCGCCCAGCTGGTTGGCCGTCTGATTGAGCCCAAACGCCCGTCCGCGGAAATCTTCCGCCGTCGTCCGCACCACGAGCCCGTTGAGCGACGGGAAAACGGCGCAGAAGAACGCTCCGTAGATGAACCGCACGATCGAGAATCCCCAAATTTCGTGAAACGGAATTTGCGCCAGATTGCCGAGCCCGCCGAACAGCAGCCCGATCAGCAGCACTTTGCGGAACCCGATCTTGTCGGCCAGCTTGCCCCAGCGCGAAGCGAACAGGATGGTGGCGATGCCGGACAACGAGAAGACGGCGCCCGCCAAAAGCGAAGCGTTCTCCACCGAGCCCCCGATTTCCGCGATATAAAGCGGCAGCACCGGTTCGATCGTCATGATCGACAGCGATGTCAGCATCGTCAGCGTAATGACCATAAGAAACGGCCGGTTCGATCCGGCCTGGCGCAGCGAGGCAAACACGGAGCTGCGCTGCTTGGCGGGGACGAACTTGTCCTCGCGGACCCACAGCACGACGAGCAGCGTGGCCAGCAGCACCATGACGCCCGCGGTCGCGAAGGCGATCCGGTTGTCCAGCACGCGGGCGATGACTCCGCCCAGCAAAGGCCCCATAATGCCGCCGGTCGCCGTTGCGGTCGACATCGTCGACAGCGCGTAGCCGACTTTGTCCTCCGGCGTATTCGTGCCGACGAGGGCGATCGCTCCGGGGATGAAGCCGGACAGCAGCCCCTGCAGCAGGCGCAGCACGAGCAGCTGATACGGATTGGTTACGAACGCGGTCAGCACGTAAATCGCGAACAGAACGAAGCCGGCCCGCACGATCATCGGCTTGCGGCCGTACTTGTCGGCGAGCGACCCCCAGTAAGGCGAGGCGATCGCCCCCGCCAAAAAAGCCGAGCTGAACAGCAGTCCCGACCACATTTCGGTATGCTCGTGCACGCCGATTTGCAGCAAAAACAAGGGCAAGAACGGTATAACCATCGAATAGCTCGCCGACGTAATGAAACAACCGAACCACAGCAACCACAAATTCCGCTTCCAGACTTCCATCGCTCGATCGCTCCTTGCGTACGGACTTGTTGCTCGTGAACTTGCCAGCTTGTCCCATTATACACCATTTGCGCAAGCCGGTTCGGCAAAATTTGCGCGGAAATGCAAAGAAGCAGCCCCGAATTAAGGGAACTGCTTCCGGCCGGCCAGCAGCGGATCGTTCATGGTCGGCTGCCGCTTCCGTTTTCCGTTACGCTCCGTACCGCTCGGGATTCTCTCTCCACGAACGGAGCAACGCGATGTCCTGCTCGCCGATTTTGCCCAGCTTCAGGGCGACGTCGATCAGGGCGGTGTAGTTGGAAAGCGAGTCGAACGGAATGCCCGCTTCCTTGAAGTTGACGGTCGCTTTTTCCAGCTGATAGCTGAAAATGGCGAGCACGCCCAGCACTTCGGCGCCCGCCTCGCGGACAGCGAGCGCCGCCTTGATCGAGCTGCCTCCTGTGGAGATCAGATCTTCGATCATGACGACTTTTTGCCCCGGCTTCAAGTCGCCTTCGATCAAGTTTTCTTTGCCGTGGCCTTTCGCCTTGTCGCGCACGTAAATCATCGGCAAGTTCAGCTTCTGGGCGACGAAGGCGCCGTGCGGAATGCCGCCGGTGGCAATGCCGGCGACGACTTCCGCCTGCGGGTAACGCTCGCGGATCGCTTCGGCAAAGCCAAGGGCGATCAGGTCGCGGACGGACGGATGCGAGATCAGGATCCGATTGTCGCAATAAATCGGCGATTTGAGTCCCGACGACCAGGTGAACGGCTGATTCGGCCGCAGGCTGACGGCGCCGGTTTCCAGCAGCGCTTCGGAAATTTGCTCGTCCAAATAACGCAATGCCATGAACGATCCTCTCCTTATTTATCCTTTTTGCGGCACTAGGCCGTGACGGACTCGATGATTCGCTCGAGCGCCTGACGCGGGTCGGGTGCCGCGGTAACCGGGCGGCCGACGACGATGAAATCGGTCCCTTGCGCGAACGCCTCCTTCGGCGTCATGACGCGGGACTGGTCGCCGATCGCCGCTCCCGCCGGACGGATGCCCGGCGTCACGGTGACGAAACCGTCGCCGCAACGCTCTTTGATGGCGACGACCTCGAGCGCCGACGCCACGACGCCGGCCAATCCGGCTTCCTTCGCCAACTTCGCATAGCGCAGCACCGCCTCCTCGACGGTTCCGGGGATGCCGATCTCGTCGTTGAGCATGCGCCGGTCGGTGCTGGTCAGCTGCGTGACGCCGATGAGCAGAGGCTTCGGCTCGCCGCCGCGGCCGTCCATGCCTTGCTCTACCCCTTCCCGAGCTGCTTCCATCATCGCCCGTCCGCCCGCGGCGTGCACGTTGAACATGTCGACGCCGAGGCGGGTGATGCTGGCTGCCCCCCCTTTGACGGTGTTGGGGATGTCGTGCATTTTCAGGTCGAGAAAGACGCGGTAACCTGCTTCCTTCAAGCGGGCGACGAACCGGGGGCCAGCCGCGTAAAACAGCTCCATTCCGACCTTCATCCAGCATGGAATGCCCGCAAGCTGCTTGAGCAGCCGCTCCACCCTTTCCGCGTCGGGATAGTCGAGCGCCACGATGATTCGTTCCGCCATATGGTTTGCCGTGCTCATGACGCTTCCTCCTGATCGGAATGACCGCTTGCGCGCTTTAACGTCCGGCGGCGGGCTGCTGAACCGGCATCGAGCGCGAGGAGAAGTTGATCGTGCTCAGCACGTGCAGCAGCGCCCGCACCGTATCGAGCGACGTCATGCAGACGACGCCGTTTTCCACCGCCTCGCGGCGGATGCGGAAGCCGTCGCGCTCGGGCGTCTTGCCCTTCGTCAGCGTATTGACGACGAAGTGCGCCTCGCCGTTGCGGATCAGATCCAAAATGTTCGGCGATCCTTCGCTCAGCTTGTTGACGCGCTGAACGCGCAGGCCGGCTTTCTCCAATGCGTCGGCGGTGCCGCCGGTGGCGACGATGTTGTAGCCGAGCTCGAAAAATCCGCGCAAGATGTCGACCGCTTCTTCTTTGTCCTTATCCGCCACAGTGGCGATGATCGCGCCGGACGGCGGAATTTTCATGCCCGAGCCGATAAATCCTTTGTACAGCGCCTTGGCGAAATTGAGATCGCGGCCCATCACTTCGCCAGTCGATTTCATTTCCGGACCGAGCGTCGGCTCGACGCGGCGCAGCTTGGCGAAAGAGAACACCGGCACTTTGACCGACACGTGGTCGTCTTCCGGCCACAGGCCGTTCTCGTAGCCCATGTCCGCCAGCTTCTCGCCCATAATGACGCGGGTGGCGACACCCGCCATCGGCACATTGGTCACCTTGCTCAGGAACGGCACCGTCCGGGACGAACGCGGATTGACTTCGATGACGTACACTTGATCCTGATAGATGACGAACTGGATGTTGATAAGTCCGACCACTTCCAGGGCGCGGGCGATCTTGATTGTAATGTCAACGATTTGCTGCTTGATCGATTCCGGGATCGTCTGCGGCGGATAAACCGAGATCGAGTCGCCGGAATGGACGCCCGCCCGCTCAACATGCTCCATAATGCCCGGAATGAGCACCGTTTCCTTGTCGCTGATGGCGTCGACTTCCACTTCTTTGCCAAGCATGTAGCGGTCGATGAGGACCGGATGCTCGGGGTTGATTTTCACCGCGTATTCCATATAGCTGAGCAGTTCGGCGTCGGAATAGACGATTTCCATCGCGCGCCCGCCCAGGACGTACGACGGACGGACGAGTACCGGGTAGCCGAACTTCGCTGCCGTGCCGACCGCCTCGTCGACCGAGGTGACGGTTCCCCCCGGCGGCTGGGCGATGTTCAGCTCGCGCAGCAGCGCTTCGAACTTTTTGCGGTCCTCGGCGGTGTCGATGCTTTCCAGGCTGCTGCCGAGGATGCGAACGCCGGCTTTGGCGAGCGGCGCTGCCAAATTGATCGCCGTCTGGCCGCCGAACTGGACGATGACGCCGATCGGCTTCTCGTGCTCGATCACGTTCATGACGTCCTCGAAGAACAGCGGCTCGAAGTACAGCCGGTCGGATGTGTTGAAGTCGGTCGACACCGTCTCCGGGTTGTTGTTGATAATGACCGCTTCATAGCCGGCGGACTGGATCGCCCAGACGGCGTGAACGGTCGAGTAGTCGAATTCGATGCCTTGTCCGATGCGGATCGGGCCGGAACCGAGGACGACGACTTTTTGCTTGTCCGTCTTCAGCACTTCGTCTTCGGTTTCGTAGGTGGAATAATAGTACGGCGTCGTCGCTTCGAACTCGGCCGCGCACGTGTCGACCATCTTGTACACCGGCTTGATGTTCATCTCCAGCCGGTACGCCCGCACTTCCGCCTCGCGGGTAAACGTGTCGAGGCCCGCCTGCAGGCGCAGCTCGGCGATGGCGCGGTCGGTAAACCCTTTGCGCTTCGCCTCGAGCAGCAGCTCCTTCGTCAGTTCGCCGGTAAGCTTCGCTTCGAAGCGGATCAGCCCTTCGATCTTGCCGAGGAACCACCAGTCGATCTTCGTCAAATCCTGGATGCGCTGCAGCGAGTATCCGCGGCGGAACGCTTCGGCGATCAGGAACAGCCGCTCGTCGTCGGGCTTGCTGAGGCGCATTTCCAGCGTCTCCGCGTCCAACTGGTCCGTTCCTTTCAGATGCAGCCGGTGCACGCCGATTTCGAGGGAGCGGATCGCCTTGTGGATCGACTCCTCGAAGGTACGGCCGATGGCCATCACTTCGCCGGTCGCTTTCATTTGCGTGCCGAGCTTGCGGTTGGCGCCGGTAAATTTGTCGAAAGGCCAGCGCGGAATTTTAGAGACGATATAGTCGAGCGTCGGCTCGAAGCAGGCGTACGTTTGTCCCGTTACCGGGTTCACCAGCTCGTCCAGCGTGTAGCCGATGGCGATTTTGGCCGCCATTTTGGCGATCGGATAGCCGGTCGCCTTGGAAGCGAGCGCCGAGGAGCGGCTGACCCGCGGGTTGACCTCGATGACATAATATTGGTAGCTGTGCGGATCGAGCGCGAACTGGACGTTGCAGCCGCCTTCGATGTTCAGCGCGCGAATAATTTTGAGCGACGCCGAACGGAGCATCTGGTACTCGCGGTCGGACAGCGTCTGGCTCGGCGCGACGACGATGCTGTCGCCGGTATGGACGCCGACCGGGTCGATGTTTTCCATGTTGCAGACGACGATGCAGTTGTCGTTCGCGTCGCGCATCACTTCATATTCGATTTCTTTCATGCCGGCGATGCTGCGCTCGATCAGACATTGGCCGATCGGGCTGTAGCGCAGGCCGGAGGAAACGATCTCGACGAGCTCCTCTTCATTGCCCGCAATGCCGCCGCCCGTGCCGCCAAGCGTATAAGCCGGACGGACGATGATCGGATAGCCGATTTCGTTGGCGAAGTCGATCGCTTCCTGCACCGTCGTCACGATGACGCTCTCCGGCACCGGTTGCCCCAGCTCGCGCATCAGGTCGCGGAACATGTCGCGGTCTTCCGCACGCTCGATCGCGGACAGCTGGGTGCCGAGCAGCCGGACGTTTTCTTTCTCCAGCACTCCCGCTTTCGCCAAAGCGACGGCCATGTTGAGGCCCGTCTGTCCGCCGAGCGTCGGCAGCAAGCCGTCCGGCTTCTCCTGGCGAATAATTTGCGAGACGAAGTCCAGCGTGATCGGCTCGATGTACACTTTGTCGGCCATGTTCGTGTCGGTCATGATCGTCGCCGGGTTGCTGTTGATGAGGACGACTTCCAGTCCTTCTTCCTTAAGCGCCTGACACGCCTGCGTGCCCGCGTAGTCGAATTCGGCCGCCTGACCGATCACGATCGGTCCGGAGCCGATGACGAGAATTTTTTTCAGCGAATTATTTTTTGGCATACGCGAGCTCCCCTTTCCGTTGCTGCTCGGAGGCGGCGCGCGCGGCTACGATTTCGGCCTGTCTCGGCGCGCGAGGATGTTGCTCCTTGAAGCTGTGGATCATCGTAATAAAGTCGTCGAACAGATAGCTCGAGTCGAACGGCCCCGGCGCGGCTTCCGGATGGTATTGCACCGAGAACGCCGCATACTTGCTATGCTTCAGGCCCTCGATCGTTTTGTCGTTGTTGTTGATATGCGTCACGATCAGGTCGGTCCCGGCGATGGAATCTTCCTTGACCGTGTAGCCGTGGTTTTGCGACGTGATGTAGCAACGGTTGGAAACCAGATCTTTCACCGGATGGTTGCCGCCGCGGTGGCCGAACTTCAGCTTCTCGGTATCGGCGCCGCAGGCGAGCGCGAACAGCTGGTGGCCGAGGCAGATGCCGAAGATCGGGAATTCGCCGAGCAACTCGGCGATCATGTTGACCGCATGCGGCACGTCCTTCGGGTCGCCAGGGCCGTTCGACAGCAGGATGCCGTCCGGGGCGAGCCGCCGGATCTGGTCGGCCGTCGTGTCATGCGGCACGACGACAACGTCGCAGCCGCGCTTCGTCAAGTCGCGGATGATGCCGCTCTTGGCGCCGAAGTCGACAAGCACGATGCGCTCGCGGGTGCCCGGGCAGCTGAACACGCTCTTCGTCGAAACGCGGGACACCTGATCGGTCATGAGCGGCGTCGCCTTAAGCTGCTCCAACAGCTCGGCGACCGGGCGGTCCGATGTGGTGATGATCCCTTTCATGACGCCGTGATGCCGGATGATGCGGGTAAGCATGCGGGTGTCGATGCCGCTGATGCCGACGATGCCGTATTCTTTAAGCAGGCTGTCGAGCGTAATCTGGGCGCGCCAGTTGCTCGGCACCTCCTCGTGCTCGCGCACGACGAAGCCGTGGATGAACGGGCGGATCGATTCGAAATCGTCGCGCGTAATCCCGTAGTTGCCGATGAGCGGATACGTCATCGTCACGATTTGCCCGCAGTACGACGGGTCGGACAACACTTCCTGGTATCCGGTGATGCCTGTATTGAACACGACTTCCCCGACCGATTCGCCTTCGCTGCCGAATCCGTTGCCGACAAAGAGCGTGCCGTCTTCCAACAAAAGTCTCGCTTGCATCGTGGTCACTCCTCCAATTTCAAGGTGGTCGATCTAACGTTTATTCGCTCCAGACGACTTTGCCGGCGACCATCGTCAAGACCGGCCACCCGTACAGCTTCCATCCGGCAAACGGCGTATTGCGGCCTTTGCTTAAGAACGCGTCGGGGTCGACCGTTTTTTCCGTATCCAGATCCACGATCGTAAGGTCCGCATCGCGCCCCTCTTCCAGCCTGCCCCACGGCAGACCGAACAGCTCCGCCGGCTTCGACGTCATCCGCTCGAGCAGGAAGCTGAGCGTCCACCGCCCGGTGCGGACGAATTTCGTATACAGAAGCGGGAACGCCGTCTCGAAGCCGACGATGCCGAACGGCGCCATCTGCATGCCGCGCGCCTTCTCTTCCGGACTGTGCGGCGCATGGTCGGTGACGATGATGTCGATCGTCCCGTCCTCGAGGCCGGCGATGCACGCTTCGACGTCCTTCGGCGTGCGCAGCGGCGGATTCATTTTCCAGTTGGCGTCGTCCGGTCCGGGAATGTCTTCGTCGGACAGCAGCAGATGGTGCGGGCACACTTCGGCGGTCACCTTCACGCCGAATTGCTTGCCGTGGCGAATCAGCCGCACCGACTGCTCCGCGCTGACGTGGCAGACGTGGTAATGGACGCCCGTCGCTTCGGCGAGCAAGATGTCGCGGCCGACGTGAATCGCCTCCGACTCGTTCGGGATGCCTTTCAGCCCGTGCTTGCGGGCGAAGGCGCCCTCGGTTACCGCCGCTCCCTCGACGAGGGTGTTGTCCTCGCAGTGGGCGACGATCGGCAAGCCGAGCGAGGCGGCCCGCGCCATCGCGTCCTTCATCATCTGCGCGCTTTGCACGCCTACGCCGTCGTCGGTAAACCCGATCGCTCCCGCCTCCTTCAGCGCGGCGAAGTCGGTCAGCTCGCGGCCGAGCTCGTTTTTCGTGATGCAGCCGTACGGCAGGACGCGGACGATTCCTTCGCTCTCCGCCTTGTTGAGCACGTACTTGACCGTGTCGGGCGTGTCGATGACCGGCCGCGTGTTCGGCATGCAGGCGATCGTCGTAAAGCCGCCGCGCGCGGCCGAGCGGGTGCCCGTCGCGATCGTTTCCTTGTATTCGAAGCCCGGCTCGCGCAAGTGGACATGCATGTCGATGAAGCCGGCGGACACGAGCTTGCCTTTCGCGTCGATCGTCTCATGCGAGCCGATGTCCGGCAGCCCTTCCGAAGCGTCGCGGATGGCCGCGATTTTTCCGTTCTCGACAAGCAAATGCTTCATCGCCAACCGATCTTGTCCACTTTCGGCCACGTTGCCGTTCAATATCCAAATCCCCATAATCCGCCTCCCATTCCGTTTCAAGCTTCCAAACGAAGCCTTTTTCCACGACGAATGACCTGCGCTTATGCAAGCGCCCGCTCGATAACCGCCATGCGAATCGGCACGCCGTGGCTCATTTGTGTGAAAATGTACGACTTGCCGCATTCGACGAGCTCGTCGTCGATTTCGACGCCGCGGTTGACCGGCGCCGGGTGCATGATGATCGCGTGCGGCTTCATCATGCTCGCGCGCTCCACGGTCAGCCCGTATTCTTCGCGGTATTGCTCCGCCGAGCGGATGAACCCTCGCTCGTGCCGTTCCAGCTGCACCCTCAGCATCATGACAACGTCGGCTTGCAGCGCCTGCTCCATCGAGACGTACGGCGCATGCTCGGCCAGCTCGGGAGCTTGCATGTTTTCCGGCGCGCACAGCTGCACGTGAGCCCCCAGCTTGCTTAGCGCCCACAAGTTCGACCTGGCGACGCGGCTGTGCAAAATGTCGCCGATGATCGAGACGGTCAACCCCTTGATCTCGCCGAACACTTTGCGCATCGTGTACAGATCGAGCAGCGCCTGCGTCGGATGCTCGTTGTTGCCGTCACCCGCGTTGATCAGCGGCACCTTGATTTTCTCCGCCAGCTCGGCGAGCAGCCCGACCGGCTTCAGCCGGATGACGCCGGCGTCGATTCCCATCGACTCGAGGGTGCGCACCGTGTCGTAAATCGACTCGCCCTTCTCCACGCTGGAGGCGGCCGCTGAAAAGTTCAGCACCTGGGCCCCCAGCCGCTTCTCCGCCATCTCGAAGGAGAAGCGGGTGCGCGTGCTGTTCTCGAAAAACATGTTCGCGACGAACTTGCTTTCGAGCACCGGCACCACCTTGCTCGTCTGCTGCTCCCAGTACGCCGCCCTGTCGAGGATGGAGACGATCTCCTCCTTGGACAGCGTGCGAATGCCGAGCAAATGCCGTTCGCTTGCCACGTTCGTATGCGCCATGATCGTTATCCCCTTTGCTGAATGATGACGACTTCGTCGACCCGATCCACTTCGCTCAACCGCACTTCGATCTGTTCCAGCTTCGAGGTCGGCACGTTTTTGCCTACATAATCCGGCCGGATCGGCAGCTCCCGGTGCCCCCGGTCGACGAGCACGGCGAGCTGGATCGAGCGCGGCCGCCCGAGGTCGATCAGCGCGTCCATCGCGGCCCGCACCGTCCGCCCCGTGTACAGGACGTCGTCGCACAGGATGATTTTCTTGTCCTGAATATCCGGGGCGCGCAAGGAGGAGGCGGCCTTCTCCGCCGATTCGAGGCGAACCCGGTCATCGCGGTACGACGTGATGTCGAGCTCGCCTACCGGCAGCGGAACGCCTTCGATTTCGCGAATCCGCTGCGCGATCCGGTTCGACAAGTAGATGCCGCGCGTACGGATGCCGATCATGATGCAATCGTCCACGCCTTTATTTTTTTCCAGTATCTCGTGCGCGATGCGCGTCAAAGCCCGGCGGATCGCCGATTCGTCCATGATGACGCGTTTTTCGGAACTCATGTTCACCGCCTCCTTCCCGGGCGCATAAAAAAAACTCCTTGCCGCTTTTGGCAAGGAGTTCGGTGCGCCAAGATCGTAAGTCCGCGCGAAAGCATACGCGCGTACTTGCCCCGCACAACCGGCTGCTGAAGCGCATGACAAGCTTCGCAATCGGGGGGCCGTTACGGTCGTTGTCTTCGACACCTTGCCAGCCTCACGGGACCAGCTTAAAGGTACTAACCTATTCATTACAGGAAATTATCTCACGTTCGACACCAAATGTCAATCTTCAATTGCCCGTTTGCCGGACAATCGCGGCGATGCCGCGAAGGAGGCGTCCCAAAAGCGATAGGCCCAGACAAGGGGAGCGAATCAGACCCAATCCGGCCTCTTTTTTGTCGGAAGGATGCACGATCATGCGCTTGCCGCATATTCCAGTCGGACCGTCTTCCGGACCGTGGCGGCTCCCCGGCGGCGCGGCGTTGATTGGCTTGCCCCATTTATGCTATAAAGGGGTTATACATATTTAAAAAGGAGCCAATCGTCCATGTCCGAAATGAACACGATGGAAATTATCAATTTCATTAAAAACAGCACCAAGCAGACGCCGGTGAAAGTATACGTCAAAGGCAAGCTGGAGCAGGCCGATTTCGGTGCCGGCGTGCGCGCGTTCGTCTCCGGAGGAAGCGGCGTGCTGTTCGGCGAATGGGGCGCGATCGAGCAGGCGCTGGAAGCGAACAAGGCGCTGATCGAAGATTTCGTCATCGAGAACGACCGCCGCAACTCGGCGATTCCGCTGCTCGACCTGAAAGGCGTCAACGCCCGGATCGAACCCGGAGCGATTATCCGCGACAAGGTGAAAATCGGCAACAACGCGGTCATCATGATGAACGCGACGATCAATATCGGCGCCTCGATCGGCGACGGCACGATGATCGACATGAACGTCGTCGTCGGCGGGCGCGCGCAAATCGGCAACATGTGCCACATCGGCGCCGGTTCGGTTGTCGCCGGCGTCATCGAGCCGCCTTCGGCGCAGCCTGTCGTCATCGAGGATGACGTCCTCGTCGGCGCCAACGCGGTTATCCTCGAAGGCGTGCGCATCGGCAAAGGCTCGGTCGTCGCAGCCGGAGCGGTCGTCACCCAGGACGTGCCGGAATATACGGTCGTAGCCGGAACGCCGGCTAAAGTCATCAAGAAAGTCGACGACAAGACGAAGTCGAAGACGGAAATTTTGCAGGAGCTGCGCCAGCTGTAATCCGATTCGCCTGACACCGCCAAGCCAGGGGGCCCCCCTGGCTTGACTCTCGTCATCCGACGCGTTCCAAGGAGGAGCCATGAGTTACGCGTATTCATCGTTTGTCGACATCCGGCGGGCGCTTCACCGCATTCCCGAGCCCGGCTTTCAGGAATTCAAAACGCAGCGCTTCCTGCTCGACCGCATCGCCGAGCTGCCGCAGCACCGGATCGAAGTGCGCACATGGCGAACCGGCATCATCGTCAAAGTGAAAGGCGCAAACCCGAAGCGCACGTTCGGCTACCGCGCCGACATGGACGGTCTGCCCATCGAGGAGGAGACGTCGTATCCGTTTCGCTCCGAGCACCCGGGCTTTATGCACGCCTGCGGCCACGACATGCATATGGCGATCGGTCTCGGCGTACTGGACCATTTTACGCGCGAGCAGATGGACGACGATCTCGTCGTGTTATTCCAGCCGGCCGAAGAAGGCCCCGGCGGAGCCGAGCCGATGCTGGCCAGCCGCGAGCTGCAAGACTGGATGCCGGATCAGATCGTCGCGCTCCACATCGCTCCAGAATACGAGGTCGGCACGATCGCAACCCGGCCGGGCATCTTGTTCGCCAATACGTCGGAGCTGTTTATCGATTTGCGCGGCAAGGGCGGGCACGCCGCTTATCCGCACCGCGCCAACGACATGGTCGTGGCCGCCGCCCATCTGCTCGTGCAGCTGCAATCGATCGTCTCCCGCAACGTCAACCCGCTGGACGCGGCGGTCGTAACGGTAGGCAAAATCACGGGCGGCACGAAGCAGAACATTATCGCCGAAACCGCCCGCCTGGAAGGGACGATCCGCACGCTGTCGGCCGACACGATGGCGCTCGTCAAGCGGCGGATCGAATCGGTCGTGCGCGGCACGGAGGCCTCGTTCGACTGCGAGGCGAGCATCGATTACGGCTCGAACTATTTGCAGGTGTTCAACGAACCGGCCTTGACCCGCGAATTTATGGACTGGCTGCCCACTGCAGGCACCGCCCGCCTGATCGAATGCGATGAAGCGATGACCGGCGAAGATTTCGGCTACTTCCTGAAGCGCATTCCCGGCTTCATGTTTTGGCTCGGCGTCCATTCGCCTTATGGGCTGCACCACGCCAAGCTCGAGCCGGACGAAGCGGCGATTCCCGTGGCAATCGAGACGGTGACGCGGTATCTCCGCTGGAAATCGTCTGCGGCTGCGGAACGGAGGTGATCCGCTGTGAGCGAATCGAGCAACCGGACAGGTAGCGGAGCGACCGTAACGATTATGGGCGTCCCCTTCTCGAAGATGACGATGGACGAGACGATCCGCCATCTGGGCGAAATCGCCGACCGCCCGGCGCCGCCCTCCGGACTGTACCATGTCGTCACCGCCAATCCGGAAATCGTCACGGCGGCCAACAAAGACCCGAAGCTGATGCGCATTTTGCACGAGGCCGGACTGATTACCCCCGACGGCATCGGCATCGTGCTCGCCTCGCGGTGGAAAAAAGATCCCGTCCCCGAGCGGGTAACCGGCTACGACATGCTGCTCAGGCTGCTCGATGCCGGCAACCGGAAACGATGGTCGTTCTACTTCCTCGGCACCGACGAGGCGACGAGCCGCAAGGCGGTCGAGACGATCGCCGCCCGCTACCCGAATGTGCGGATCGCCGGACGCCATAACGGCTACTTCCGCCCGGAGGAAGAGCCCGGCATCGTGGAATCGATCGCGGCGGCCGCCCCCGACTTCCTCATCGTGGCGATGGGCGCTCCGGCCGCGGAATTTTGGATCTGGCGCAACAAGGAGAAGCTGGGCGCCAAAATCGTCATGGGCGTGGGCGGCAGCCTCGACATTATCGGCGGCAAGGCGAAGCGCGCTCCCGAGCTGTGGCAGCGGCTGAACATCGAATGGCTGTACCGGCTTTTGTCCCAGCCGTCCCGCTGGCGGCGCCAGCTCGTGCTTCCGGTGTTTGCGATGCGCGCCTTTTTGCGCCGCAACGAGCGTTAAAACGATCGGCTCCATTTACGGACGAAGCCCCGCTTCCGCGTCGGATCGGCGTAAGCGGGGCTTCCCCTATTGATACCTTTCGGAATTAAAATTCGTACTGCACCGTAACGGTCGTGGACACTTTCAGCTCGCCTATCAAAATGCTTGTCGAAGCCGCATCCATCGCCGCCGTTTTCGCGCTCAAGCCGATGCCGCTGTAAGCCACCGGCACGGCAACGGCGCCTTGGCTGACCGACACGATCGACTTTAGCTCTTTACCGGCGTACTTGGCGATCGCTTCGGCTTTCGCCTTCGCGTTGTCCATCGCCTTTTCGATCACTTGCAGCTCGTACTCTTGCCCTTTCTCCGTGCTGAAGCGGACACCGTCGATCTGGTTGGCGCCGCCGGCCGATACATCGTCCAGGAACGTGCCGAGCTTATCCAGATCGCGGTACGTCACTTGCACCGTTTGCACGGCGGCATAGCCTTTGACGACCGGCTCTTTGTCGGTGTACGAGTAGACCGGCTGGACGTTGAAGCTGACCGTCTGCACGTCTTTTTCCGCCAGCTTGTACTGGTCGAACAATACACTGCGCAGCTTGGTAAACGCTTCCGCGTTGGCCGACTGCGCTTCCTTGGCGGTAGGCGCCTCCGTCCGGATGCCCACGTTGACGTAAGCAACGTCGGGCTTGACGCTCATCTCGCCTTGGCCGGTTACCGTGATGACGTTTTTCGCCGCTTCGTCGGCGTAAGCGGCTCCGCCCGTGCCGGCTCCCGAACCGCTTTGCACATACAGCACGGCCGCCAAAGCGAGCGCCGCAACCCCTGCGATCAGCCATCTTCTCTTCTTCGCTTCCAGCACCATTTTCATTGCCCCTTTTCCGAAATATGGTTTCGCTCCTATGAACGCAACGGTCCGCCAAAAAGTTGCAGAGGTTGCGGCGAATTAAAAAAAATTTATGCAAGCCGGGCGAGGAACGACTCCAGCCGGCTCAGCCCCTGCTCCAGCACGTCCATCGAATAGGCGTACGATATGCGGATAAATCCTTCCCCGTATTCGGAAAAGGCGTCTCCCGGCACAACGGCGACACGTTCTTTCTCCAGCAGCTCCATGGCGAATTGCATCGAGCTTAGGCCGAACCGGCGAATCGACGGGAAGATGTAGAACGCACCCTCCGGCTTGTCCGTTTCGAGCCCCATCTTCAACAGCCGCTCGTGCACGTAGTCTCTTCTCGACTTGTACTCGCGTTTCATCGGCTCGGCATCGTCGGCGCCGGCGGTCAGCGCTTCGATCGCGGCATACTGTCCGATGGAACTGGCACAGGTGACGTTGTATTGATGCACCTTCACCATATGCTGCGCGATCGATTCGTGGGCGAAGGCGAAGCCGATGCGCCAGCCGGTCATCGAATGCGATTTGGACAAGCCGTTGATGACGATCGTCTGCTCCTTCATGCCGGGCAAAGCCGCGATGGAACGGTGCGGCGCGTCGTAGATAAGCTCGCTGTATATTTCGTCGGAAATGACGAAAACCGGCTTGCCGCGCAAAAGATCCGCCACCTCGCGCAGCTCGTCCTCCGTCATCACCCGCCCCGTCGGATTGCTGGGGTAACAGAGGATGACCGCGCGCGTCTTTTCCGTCAGCTTCGAGCGCAGCAGCGAGGCGGTCAGCTTAAAGCCGGTTTGCCGCGTGTCGGCATAAACCGGCGTCCCGCCGCACAGCCGGACGATCGGCTCGTAGCCAGGGTAGATCGGTCCGGGCAAAATAACTTCGCTGCCCGGGGCGACAATCGTCCGCAGCGCGATGTCGAGCGCCTGGCTCGCCCCCGCCGTGACGATCACTTCCCGCTCGGGATCGTAACGAAGCCCGTATTTGCCATCGACAAATGCCGCTGCCGCCCGGCGAAGCTCGAGCAGCCCGGGATTGGGCGTGTACACCGTCTTGCCCTCATCCAGCGCCCGCTTGCCGGCCTCGACGATATGCGCCGGGGTCGGGAAATCCGGCTGTCCGATCGTCAGCGTAACGGCGTCCTTATACGTCGCCACCAGGTTGGAAATTTTGCGTATCCCGGATATTTGAATGTTTTTCACCGCGTCGTTGACCAAATGCTCCACGGTCATCACCCGTCTCCTCCCGTCGCTACAACGTTCTCAGCACGTCCAGCAAATGTTTCATATCTTCGGGCAGCTCCGCCGCGAACTCCAAATAGCGGCCGTCGGCCGGATGAGCGAAGCCGAGCACGCCGGCATGCAGCGCCTGCCCGTCGATCGGGTTGCCCTTGCTGCGCCCGTACATCGGGTCTCCGACGAGCGGATGGCCGATATATTTCATATGAACGCGAATCTGGTGCGTGCGGCCGGTTTCCAGCTTGAGCTCCAGCACCGAATAATCTTGGATGCGATCGAGCACGATGAAATGGGTGACGGCTTCCTTGCCGTTTTTGCCGGTGACGGTGAACCGTTGCCGGTCCGACGGATCGCGCCCGATCGGCGCGTCGATCGTTCCCCGGTCGTGGGCGACGTTGCCATGCACGACCGCTATGTATTTTCGCGTAACGGTATGCGCCTTCAGCTGGCCGGCGAGGGACAGATGCGCCTTGTCGTTTTTGGCCGCCATGAGCAGGCCCGACGTATCCTTGTCGATGCGGTGCACGATGCCCGGGCGAAGAACGCCGTTAATGCCCGACAGGTCGCGGCAATGATGCAGCAACGCGTTCACCAGCGTACCCGTGTAATGGCCGGGTGCCGGATGCACCACCATGCCGCGCGGCTTGTTCACCACGATGACGTCCGCGTCCTCGTATACGATGTCGAGGGGAATCGGTTCCGGCTCGATGTTCAGCTCCACAGGATCGGGAATGCGCAGCGTGACCGTTTCCCCGGCGGACAGCTTGTAGTTCGGCTTGGCCGCCCTGCCGTCCACGGTGACGTCGCCGTTTTTGATCCATTGCTGAATTTGCGATCGCGAAATCCCGTCCTCCTGCGTCGATTCGGTGACGAACTTGTCCAACCGCTCGCCGGCATCGCCGGATTCGACGACCCAGCAGCGCATCCGTTCGCCTTCCGCCTCTTCCCATTCTTCGTCTTCAAGCTTGGTCGTGCTCATGAACGATTCCTCTTTTCTCCTTGCGCCACATCAACAGCGAATCCAGGAAGATGAGCGCGACTCCGATTACGATGGCCGAATCGGCCAGATTGAATATGGCGTAATCGTAATCGACATCCCATCCGAGAAGCGTAAACCGGAAATGGAAATGCAAAAAGTCGACGACTTCTCCGAACAGCGCCCGGTCCAAAAAGTTGCCGAGCGCCCCGCCGAGCAGCAAGCCGAGCGCCACTTTCAGCATCGTCCGCCCGCCCTCGCGCCGCAGCTTCTGCAAGTACCAGATCACGCCTATCAAGATGACGATCGTGACGATCACGAAAAACCAGCGTTGGTTTTGCAAAATGCCGAACGCCGCTCCCCGGTTGCGATGCGACGTCAGCATGAAAAAGTCGCCGATGACCGAAATCGAATCGCCTTCGTTCATATGGACGACGATCAGCCGCTTCGTAAACTGATCGAGCGCGAACACGAGCGCCGCGAGCACATAATAGATCAAATGAAGCATCCCCCTAGCCGACAATGGTTTCGACATTCGCATTGTAGCATAGCGATTCGCCCGGCGTCCAATGGGCGCCGCTCCGCGCAGGGCAATCGCATTAGAGCCGTAATGGCGCTTGGTGGAGCGGCTACGGAGCCCTTTCTCGAAAGCGCCGGCCGGACAAATGTTGGCTCTCATAAATCGCCCCGATTGGCAAACGATAAAACCATCATCCGTCTTCATCCCATGCCGGAAAGGAGAACGTACGTTGAACGGACTGACCGACGGGCAGCGGGCTGCGCTGCGCGAAACGCTGCTAAAGGAAAAGCACGAGCTGGAACGCCGCCTTCGGGCGAACGACCGATTCGGGGCGGCCGATCCGCTGACCGCCACCACCGGCGAGCTGTCGACTTATGACAACCATCCGGGCGATGTCGGCTCGGAAGTGTTCGAGCGCGGCAAGGATATCGCTCTGAACGAGCACGATCAGCACCATTTGTCCGACGTAAACGACGCGCTTGCCCGCATGGACGAAGGCAGCTACGGCCGGTGCGCGATATGCGGCGAACCGATTCCGTTCGAGCGGCTGCAGGCAATGCCGACGACGGAATATTGCGTCAAGCACGTACCCGACCGCGAGCATTCGGAGCGCCGGCCGGTGGAAGAGCAGCTGCTAGCGCCTCCCTTCGGCCGGACGAGTCTGGACGAGCAAGAGGCGGGCGCATTCGACGGAGAAGACGCCTGGCAAATCGTCGAAAGCTGGGGCAATTCGAACTCTCCGGCGATGGCGGAAGATCCGGAAGTAGACGACTACGACCGGATGTACGTCGAAGCCGACGAGAACGACGGGTATGTGGAAGCTTACGAAAGCTTTGTGGCCACCGATCTGTACGGCCAGCACGTTTCGGTCGTCCGCAACCGGCAATACCGCGACTATATGAAAAACAACGAGGGAGAGCCGCTGCTTGAGCCCGACCCGCAATGGAATCCGGAAGATGACGACGCCCTTTAGTACGCCCTACCCTCCAGCTGAACTTGCACGATTTTGACGATATCGGCGATGAAGTCGCCGATAATTGGTAAATTCAAGGCGCCGAGCATGCGCAGCAAATAAAGAATCGTGGCGGCAAAAACGGTAAAGCCGACGGCGATGCCGACGCCGCGGGCGATGCCGGAGACCAGGTTGAAGAAGATGAGGCGTACCGGCCGGTTGAGCAGCGTCACAAATTCGGCGATATGCGCTTTTTCCATCTGCTCGGCGATATGTTTCAACCGCTCGTTCAAAGCTTCCATCGTCGTCTGCGAATCCGGCTGCGCCGCACCCGGACCGTACGGCGGCGTCCTCGGTTGATCCGACATAGCCTGCCTCCCTTCGCTTCCCCGGAATACAACAGCGCTCGGAAGAAGGATCGTCTCCTTCTCCCGGGCGCCTTATGTTGTCCCTGCTTTTATTCTAATTCTTTGTCCAGCGCTCGTACGACCGACGCGCACCGGGAGCACAACGTCGGATGCTCTTCGTCCCGGCCGACTTCCGGCGTGACGATCCAGCAGCGCTCGCATTTTTCCCCTTCGGCCACTTCCACGAGCACGGCCAGTCCTTTCAGCTTCATGGCCGCCTCGGGGGCCGCTTCGTCCGGGCCGTGGACGCGAACCGCGGAAACGATGAACAACTGGTCCAGCTGCTCCATTTGCCCGAGCAGCTCGGCCGTGGCCGCATCCGGGTACAGCTGCAGGCTGGCCCCGAGCGAATTGCCGATCACTTTGTCTTTGCGGGCGACTTCCAGCGCCTTCAGCACTTCGTCCCGCACTTCCGTAAACCGCGCCCATTTCCGCTCCAGTTCCTCGTCGTAAACGGACGCGTCCGCCTCCGGCATCAACTCCAGCTGAACGCTGATCGAGCCGGCGGCCGGTGTATACTTCCACACCTCGTCCGCGGTATGCGGCAAAATCGGTGCGATCAGTTTAGTTATTGCCGTAAGCGACTCGTACAATACGGTTTGGCACGCTTTTCTCGCCGGATCGTTCGGCGCGCTCGCATAGAGCCGGTCTTTGGCGATGTCGAGGTAGAACGCGCTCATTTCCACCGCGCAGAAATGGTGAACCGCCTGGTATACCAGATGGAAATCATAATTTTCGTACGCCTTCAACGCCCGTTCGATCATCCGGTTCAGACGGATGACGGCATAGCGGTCCAGCTCGTTCATCGCGCTGTACGGCACGCGGTCGGCAGCCGGGTCGAAGCCGGACAAATTGCCGAGCAAAAAGCGCAGCGTATTGCGGATTTTCCGGTATACTTCGGTAATTTGAGTCAAAATGTTGTCGGAGATGCGCACGTCGGACCGGTAATCGACGGAAGCGACCCACAGCCGCAAAATATCGGCGCCGAGCTTGCCGCATACTTGATTCGGGTCGACGGTATTGCCGAGCGACTTGGACATTTTGCGGCCTTCGCCGTCCAGCGTGAAGCCGTGGCTCAGGATGCCTTTGTACGGCGACTGCCCGCGCACGGCGACGCCCGTAATGAGCGACGAGTTGTACCAGCCGCGGTATTGGTCCGACCCTTCCAAATACAGATCCGCCGGCCATTGCAGCTCCGGTCTCGTCTCGAGCACGGCGACGTGGCTCGAGCCCGAGTCGAACCAGACGTCCATAATGTCGGTTTCCTTGCGGAATTCGCCGTGACCGCATTGCGGGCAAGTCGTGCCTGCCGGCAGCAGCTCGTGCGCCTCCCGGGCGAACCAGACGTCCGACCCTTCTTTCTCGAACAGGGCGGCCACCTTCTCGATCGTCTCGTCGTTGACGAGCGGATGGTTGCAGCTGCGGCAATACACGATCGGAATCGGCACGCCCCATACGCGCTGACGCGAGATGCACCAGTCGCCGCGCTCGGCGATCATGTTGTGCAGCCGGATTTCGCCCCAGTCCGGCGTCCAGTCGATCCGCTTGATGTCGTCCAGCATTTGCTGACGGAACTTGTCGACGGAAGCGAACCATTGCTCGGTCGCCCGATAAATGACCGGCTTTTTCGTCCGCCAGTCGTGGGCGTACTGGTGGCGAATGAAATCGAGCTTGAGCAGATGGCCGGATTGCTCCAGCTTCTCCGTGATCAGCTTGTTCGCCTTGTCGTAAAAGACGCCTTCGAAGCCCGGCGCTTCGTTCGTCATATTCCCCTGATCGTCCACCGGGCAGAGGACGCCCAAATTGTACTTTTGCCCGACGACGAAGTCTTCTTCGCCGTGGCCCGGTGCGGTATGGACGCAACCGGTCCCTGCATCGAGCGTGACGTGCTCGCCCAGAATGACGAGGGAATCGCGGTCGTAAAACGGATGCTTGCAGGTGATGTACTCCAGCTCCGTCCCTTTGAACGACGCCTTCTTGACCGGATCGGTCCAGCCGATTTCTTTGGCCACCGCGTCAAGCAAGCCTTCGGCCACCAAATAAGACTTGCCGCCGGCCTCCACGAGCACGTACTCGAACTCCGGATGCACGGTGATGCCGAGATTCGCCGGCAAAGTCCAGGGCGTCGTCGTCCAGATGACGATCGCCGAGCCCGCCGGCAGCTTGCCTTTGCCGTCTTTGACGTCGAAGGCGACGTAGATCGAGGGCGACGTCTTCTCGCGGTATTCGATCTCCGCTTCCGCAAGGGCGCTTTCCGAAGACGGCGACCAGTATACCGGCTTCAGCCCTTTGTAAATGTAGCCTTTCTTGACCATCTCGCCGAACACGCGGATTTGCTGCGCTTCGTACTGGGGACGAAGCGTGATGTACGGATCGTTCCAATCGCCGCGCACGCCGAGGCGCTTGAACTGCCCTTTTTGCTTCTCGACCCAGTCGAGAGCGTACTGCTTGCAATAGTTGCGGAATTCGAGCACGCTCATCTTTTTACGGTCGACTTTGCCGCTGTTGGCGATCGCCTGCTCGATCGGCAGCCCGTGCGTATCCCATCCGGGAACGTACGGCGCGTCGAAGCCGCGCATCGACTTGTAGCGGACGATGAAGTCTTTCAAAATTTTGTTTAACGCATGTCCGATATGAATGTCCCCGTTCGCATACGGCGGGCCGTCGTGAAGGATGAATTTGGGGCTGCCTTTGCGCAGCTCACGCACTTTGCCGTAAATGTCGATCTCGTCCCACCACGCCTGCATGGCCGGCTCGGCCTGCGGCAAATTGCCGCGCATCGGGAAATCGGTTTGCAGCAAATTCAATGTCTTGCCGTAATCCATCGCTTTCAAACGCTCCTTTTTCGATATCCGTCAAGTTACAACAAAAAACTCCCGTCCCCAAAGGGACGAGAGGCTTATCTCGCGGTACCACCCTCCTAAACGCGAAAATGCCGCGCTCCGTCCGGCGGAGCCGCATGCTCGCGTTCACTCGCACGATCTGTAACGGGATCTCCCGTTCTCTTTACTGGCCGGTCATATCGGCGTTCGAGAGACGCTCCCGGGTGATCTTCGATTCGGCGCGGAAATCGGGCTTGCACCGTCCCCGATTCGCTGCTTGTCGCCGGCTTGCCGAATGTACTGTCCCGGTCATCGCTTTTAATAGGGCAGCGGATTTGTTGAACAACAGTATAACCGAACCGGCCCGTCCGAGTCAACTACAGCGCAGGCCGCTTGATCGTACGCCGCTCGCAGCGTTCACCGCAACCGGCCGTTTACTTTTCCGACGTCTCGAGGGAATCCCATTGCTCGTTGCTGAGCAGCTCTAGCTGCGCTTCCACCAGCGTCCGAAAACGGGTGCGGTAAATCGTCGCCTGCTTTTTCAACTCCTCGATCTCGAGAGCGATTTTGCGCGATTTGGCGAGGGATTCGTTGATGATGCGGTCGGCGTTTTTCTCCGCTTCCTTGATGATCAGCTGCGCTTCCTTCTTCGAGTTGTTGCGGACTTCGTCCGCCGCCTCCTGCGCGACGATGATCGTCTTGCTCAGCGTCTCCTCGATGTTGGCGAAATGGTCGAGCCTCTCCTGCAGCGCCGCCACCTGGTTTTGCAGTTCCTTATTTTCACGAATGTACATTTCGAAATCTTTGATGATCTGATCGAGAAATTCGTTCACTTCGTCTACGTCGTAGCCGCGAACACGGCGGGAAAACTCCTTGTTATGTATGTCCAATGGCGTTAACGGCATTGGCGCACCTCCTCATCGAACTTCCGCTAATCAAATTTCGACGGATAGTCCGAAAATCCTGCAACAAACTACACGTATTTGCCGATTTTGAGCCGAATTCGCCCTTTTTTCGTCTCGCCCTTCACCTCGAGCAAGCGAAACCGGCCGAACCCTTGAAAGGAGACGACATCTCCCTCTTTGAGCGGCTTGGACGGATCTTCTTCCGGTTTCCAGTTCACCCGGCAACGGCCCGACTTGATCGGCTGCATCACCTTCGCCCGGCTCAACCTGTAGACGTCGCTGACGATGCCGTCGAGCCGAAGCGAAGCTACGGTCAGTTCCAACTGCTCCAGCGCCGCGG
>Ga0310832_100520_pt1 | contig 27274 bp, 28 predicted proteins | sample WT_ome_7_FD_201303 | JGI IMG/M metagenome (GOLD analysis project Ga0310832, IMG submission 201303) | Sorghum-adapted microbial communities enriched on wild type (WT) sorghum from Joint BioEnergy Institute, Emeryville, California, United... ...
TCCAAAGCAGCTTCAGCGTAACACAAATTTCGCGCCAGGCCAAGTCACCTGACCGGTGACTTGGTACATTCAAAAAGTGACATTTTCACAGACGAGTTAAGGTGACATTTTCACAGACGATTGACAGCCGCTACGATCACACTCGCGCTCATTGCGCACGATAAATGAAGGCCGCCCATCGGCGGCATTCGCCGCTTCACGAAAGAAAAACCGCCTCGAAAAGGCGGTTCGAATTGCGCCTGCGCGTTCATCTCGCGGCCGTGTATTGCAATTCCAAGGCGTCCGGATCGCCCGACACCGGCAGCACCGCCACCTCGCGGATCAGCCCGCGGGTCACGAGCTTGCGCAGCAGGAGCGACAGATCGAGCCGGAGCGACTTCAGTTCCGGCCGGGCCATCAACTCGTTCACGCTCCACGGTTCCTCGCGGCTTTCGATGATGTCAAGCAGCAGGCCGCAGCACGATTTCATTTTGCTCATGACGTGGAACTCGCAGGCAAGCAGCACAAGCTGCACCCGCTTCTCGAGCGATTCCATGCTCGTCGTGAGCTCCTCGTAAAGCTTGTAGATGCCGGGATTGTACCGCTTCATCTGGGCCCATACCGTCAGTTCGGGATGCACGCCATCCTCGATCAGCGAGATGTGCGCCCAGTGGTGAAGAGCGGCGAGCACGTTGTTGTGGGCGTCCAGGATGTTGCCGTCCTGCAGGTCCTGCTTGGCATGCAGGAACGTCCGAAGAAACGCGGAAAATTCCGCCGCCAGCTTCTGCCTGCGCAGTTCTTCCGGAAAATCGATGACCCGCTGCCTGACCCTCTCCAGGTAACCGTCCCGGTCCATCAGAATTACCCCCCGCACGATCCATGGAATGATGCTGCGGTTCTCGACTCCGGCGATCCATTCGTCCAGTACGGCGGCCGCAACCGTGCGGATCTGCGCCCGCTTGCCTTCCGCGCGGATATGCCGGACGCTGCGCGCACGCTCATTGTCCCGCTCCACGACCACAAGAAGCAGCAGATCCAGGCCGTCGATCAGCGGGTTGTAACGGTACGGATTGTCGATCAACATGACGCCGATCAGGCCCGGGGTTTCCTGAATCCATTGCCGCCATCGCGCCGTCTCCATCGGTGAACCGGATCCTCCATCATATTTGGCATGATCGCTTGACTTCGTATATAATGAATTTCTGTGATCTATGTTACTGTTCGACAGACAACCGGCATTTCCTGCTGCAAGATGCAAGTCGAGCGTCGACCGGAAACGGATGGGAGCGAGTCCGATGTTCTTCAAGTCCGCGAAAATCAACGAATTCCGCACCTGGGGACTGCTGCTCACGATGATCGGCATGGGGCTGATGGTCGCGGGTACGGCGGGGATCGTTTTCTGGGGCGTGCAGACGGGCAAGATCGTCGCCGGCATCTTCCTCGTGCTCGGGATGATCTCGCTCATGCTCAGCATGGGCGTCTACTTCTGGGCCGGCATGCTGTCGACGAGCGCGGTCATGCTGATCTGTCCGGAATGCGGCCGCCAGACGAAGATGCTCGGCCAGACCGACCGCTGCATGTTCTGCCACACGATGCTGACGCGGGACCCGGACAAGGCGACGGAATTCCCGGAAGCGGAATCGGACGAAGAAGATGAAACGGCGGACGGCGGACATGCGGAAACGCCGACCGCGACGACGGACAATATCCCGAAATGAAGCAAACCCGCGGACGCGATGGACGAGGCCATCGCATTCCGCGGGTTTTTCCATGCCGCGAGACGTCCGTCAGGGCCGGGCTTCCAGCGCGTCGTGCAGCGCCTGCCAGATCCCGGGCTTCTGGAAGCCGCGCTGCCAGGTGGCGACCCCGGCGAGCCTGTACTTCCGCGCAAGTTCTGCGCGCGCACGGATCGAGGTCTCGTCCTCGATCCAGATGCGGTGCCGCCCTTCCTCCGTCTCGTATTCCACATAGTTCTGTCCGGTGCGCTCGTCGTAAACGGGTCTCAGGTTGCGGTCGCGGATCAGTTTCTCGACCGCTTCCATGCCGAGCGCCCGCGAGCTGACCTCCACCTTGCCGTCCGCCTTTTTCTTCTCCGTCCAGACGCGGGTGTACAGCGGAATGCCCATCACGAGTTTCGACGGCGGCACGCCGTCCTCTTCGAGGATGCGCTTGATCGACCGTTCCACCCACGGCAGCGACGAGACCGAGCCGGCGACCGGGCTCGACGCCCAGTGCTCGTCGTACGTCATGACGATCATGTAGTCGACGACTTCGCCGAGCGCCTTCCGATCAAGGAACAGCGACCACATTTCGCTGTTTGACTTCGGGGTCACGTCGATCGAGACGACGAGCCCCTGTTCGTGCGCCAGCGGCACGAACTCGCGCACGAACTGGACGAGGTTCTCCTTGTCCTTCGTGTACACGTTCTCGAAGTCGATGTTGATGCCTTGCAGCTTGTACGTCTCCGCATAGACGAGCAGCTGCCGGATCATGTTGAGCCGGGTCTCGTAGGTGGCCAGCGCCTGCGTCGTCAGATCCGGATCGAAGCTGTTGCTCCACAGCGCCCATACCTGGTAGCCGCGCTTGTGCGCCCAGGCGACATAGGACGGATCGGCCTTCGAGCGGATCTTGCCCTCCCCGTCCACAAGCTCGAACCAGGTCGGGCTGACGACGTTGACGCCCGGCATCGGCCCGATCTTCGACGGATCGGCCGGCACGTTGTAGACCGCTTCCCAGGTCAGGTTGATCCTGCGGCCGTCCGCCGGCCACGGCAGGAACGGGTCCTCCCGCTCCGGCACGGGAACGAGTTCCACATCCGCCAGCAGAAAATCCGATTCGTGGGCGTAGCCGACATGCCCGGAACCGGTCTGCACGCGGTACCAGCCGTCTTCTTCTCCCCAGATGCGCACTTCCGCGCCGGCGGCGGCCGTCTCGATGATCGGCGCCTTGATCGTCGGCTCCGCGCGGACCGCCGCGCCTTCCTCCGCCGTCGCGGCCGCCCGGCGCACGGCCTGCCCCGGACGGAGCAGCGTCACGATGCCGGTCTCCTCCGCCACTTCGGCGACGAGCCCGTACAGCGTGCTCACCGGCGCGAGCGGCAGATAGACGGTGTCCCCGTCGATCTCCGCGGCGATCGTCAGCTCGAACGGTTCGCCGTTCATCTCCGCCGTCAGCGCCTCCGTCCGGAGACGCACCACCTTGTCCGCCGTCGTCAGGATGATCGACGAGCTCTCCTCTTCATAGCGGATCGGGATGTCCTCCCCCAGCACGGCCCGGATCATCGCGAGCGGCAGCAGCACATTCTCATCCCGGACCCGCGCTTCGCCGTCCAGACGTTCTCCGTTGTAGAACACGGGATGGTCCGCGCCGTAATCCGGCACGATCGTGTCCCGGTTCGGCTGCGTCCGTTCCAGCCACGCGAACGCGGCGCCGGCCGCGGCCGAAAGCAGAAGAAGCACGGCCGCCAGCGACAGGATGAGCACGGTCCGGCCGGTTCTCCTCCGGCGCGGCTCACGCATTCTTGACAGTTCCACTTCCGGCTTCCCCTCTCTCCCATTTCAGCCGCCCGGGCAAAATAAAATACGTACAGCGGGCCGGAGCGCTCAGGCTCGGTCCCTGTACGTACATTGACGCGGACGCCCGCGCAAAAGTTCACGCGAGCGCCGACGTGTTCGCGCTGTCACGGCTTGCCGGCCTTGTCCGACGCCGCGCAATCCGGGCATATGCCGTAGATCTCCATGCGGTGTCCCTCGACGATGAACCCCGTCTCCTTCGCGGCGGCCCGTTCCACTTCGAGAAGCGGCGGATATTCGAAATCGGTGATCCGGCCGCAGGACTTGCAGATGCAATGGTAATGATCGGACAGGTCCGCATCGAACCGGCTGGAATCGTCGCCGTACGTCAGTTCGCGGACCAGGCCGGCTTCGACGAACAGACGGAGATTGTTGTAGATCGTCGCAACGCTCATGCTCGGAAACTCCGGCGACAACGCGCGATAAATCTCGTCTGCCGTCGGATGCGACATCGTATTCATCAGGTAGGACAGAATTGCGTGGCGCTGCGGCGTCATGCGTACTCCGGTACTTTTCAGTTGTTCCAGCGCATCGCTGACGCTCGTTGCCATTGGAATTCACGCCTTTCACGTTATGCTGTTTTCATTGTAAGGTTTCAATTTTTGATTTGTCAATTCCGGGGGGCCGATCAATCCTTGCCAGTCGCGGCCCGGCGGCTATTCCAGCGAAGCCGCGCGCACCCCGTCGAGCCCCCGGAGATCGTCGAGCAGGTCGGCTTCGTGGCCCTTTTTCAGCCGGACATGGAGATGGACGATGACCTGATCCGGCCCGAGCTTCCCGGTCTCGTCCTCGTCGTCCTCGTCCCGGAACCGCATCTTGCGCAGGTCGCCGCCCGCGCGCTCGACCGTCTCCTTCAGCTTCTGCATGAGCCCCGGACGGTCGTCGACATGGAGCACGATGAGGCTTTCGGACTTGCGGCGGAACAATTTTCGCTCGAGCTTGTTGAGCGCCCACAGCACGAACAGCACGAGCAGGGTGGAGACCGCGGCCGCGAAGTAGAAGCCGGCCCCGACGCCGAGTCCGATCGCCGCCGTCACCCAGATCGACGCGGCCGTCGTCAGCCCGGTCACGCCGCGCCCCGTGTGCAGGATCGTGCCGGCGCCGAGGAAGCCGACGCCCGTGATGACCGCCGCCGCGAGACGCGCCGGGTCGACGCGGACGTTGACTTCATAGACGAAGCCCGCGAAGCCGTAGATGGACAGCAGCATGAGCAGGCATGAACCGAGGCATACCATGATATGCGTGCGCAGGCCCGCCGCGTGCTGCGACTGCTCCCGCTCCAGCCCGACGAGGCCGCCGAGCACGGCGGCCGACAGCAGGCGGATCAGAATCTGCCATTCGTCGATGTTCCACGGGCTGTCCGAGATGACGGAGACGGCGTGAACGTCCATGTCCCTATCCTCTCCCTCAAGCAGGCAAGCCGCCCGGGTCCGCACAACTCCGCACGGAAGGGGCGGCTCGACGATTGACCGCTTATTGCGACTTCAGCACTTCGATCAGAAGCTGGTTCACCAGCGTCGGGTTCGCCTTGCCCTTCGTCTCGCGCATGACCTGGCCGACGAGGAAGCCGAGCGCCTTCTCCTTGCCGGCGCGGTAGTCCGCGACGGACTGCGGGTTGGCGGCGACGACCTTCTCGACGATCGCGCGGATCGCGCCTTCGTCGCTGATCTGCACGAGCCCCTGCTCCTCGACGATCTGCTGCGGCAGCTTGCCGGTCTCGAGCATCGTCCGGAACACCGTCTTGGCGATCTTGCCGCTGATCGTCCCTTTCTCGATCAGGCCGATCATCTCGCCGAGACCTTGCCCGGTCAGCTTCACGTCGTCCAGCTCCAGGTTGTTCGCGTTCAGATAGCCGAGCAGGTCGCCCATGATCCAGTTCGCGGCCGCCTTCGCGTCCTTCGTGTAGCGCAGGCTCTCCTCGAACAGATCGGCCAGCTTCTTCGACGCCGTGATGACGCCGGCATCGTAGGACGAGAGGCCGTACTCGGACATGTAGCGCGCCTTGCGGGCGTCGGGCAGCTCCGGAATCGAGGCGCGGACGCGCGCCTTCCACTCCTCGTCGATGACGATGCGGACGAGGTCCGGGTCGGGGAAGTAGCGGTAGTCATGCGCTTCTTCCTTGCCGCGCATCGACACCGTCTTGCCCGTCGCCTCGTCCCAGCGGCGCGTCTCCTGCACGACTTCGCCGCCGCTGTCGAGGATGTCGGCCTGGCGCCACTCTTCGTACTCGAGGCCGCGCTGCACGCTGCGGAACGAGTTCATGTTCTTCAGCTCGGCGCGCACGCCGAACTTCTGCTGACCCCACGGGCGCAGCGAAATGTTTGCGTCGCAGCGGAGCGAGCCTTCCTCCATCTTCACGTCCGACACTTCGCAGTACAGCATGATCGCCCGCAGCTTCTCGAGGTAGGCGCGCGCCTCCTCGGGCGAGCGGATGTCCGGCTCGGAGACGATCTCGATGAGCGGCGTGCCGACGCGGTTCAGGTCGACGAGCGAGGCGTAGCCTCCCTCGACGTGGGTCAGCTTGCCGGCGTCTTCCTCGAGATGGACGCGCGTGATGCCGATCCGCTTCGTCTCCCCGTTCACCTCGATGTCGATCCAGCCGTTCTTGCCGATCGGCTGGTCATACTGCGAGATCTGGTACGCCTTCGGCAGGTCGGGGTAGAAATAGTTCTTCCGGTCGAACTTCGTCACGTCCGCGATTTCGCAGTTGAGCGCCATCGCCGCTTTCATCGCGTACTCGACCGCCTGCCGGTTCACGACCGGCAGCACGCCCGGGTGGCCGAGACAGATCGGGCACGTGTGCGTGTTCGGCGGAGCGCCGAAGGAGGTGGAGCAGCCGCAGAAAATTTTCGTCTTCGTATGGAGCTCGACATGGACTTCCAGGCCGATGACCGTCTCGTAGTTCTTCGTGACCGTCACGATTGCGCACCTCCCACGGCCGCCGGGCGCAGCTTGTGGTGCTCCGTCGCCTGCTCATAAGCGTATGCGACGCGCAGCACCGTCGTCTCGTCGAACGCCCGGCCGATGATCTGCAGGCCGACCGGCAGGCCGTCGGCGAGGCCGCACGGCACGCTGATCGCCGGCAGGCCGGCCAGATTGACCGGAATCGTGCAGATGTCGTTCAGATACATCGTAAGCGGATCGTCGATCTGCTCGCCGATCTTGAACGCCGTCGTCGGCGCCGTCGGGCCGATGACGATGTCGAACTTCTCGAACGCCTGGTCGAAGTCTTGCTTGATCAGCGTTCGCACCTTCTGCGCCTTCAGGTAGTAGGCGTCGTAGTAGCCGGAGCTGAGCGCGTACGTGCCCAGCATGATGCGGCGCTTCACTTCCGCGCCGAATCCCTGGCTGCGCGATTTCCGGTACAGGTCGATCAGGTTGGCCGGATTTTCGGCGCGCACGCCGTACCGGACGCCGTCGAAGCGGGCGAGATTGGACGACGCCTCCGACGAGGCGAGCAGATAGTAAGCCGCGACCGCGTATTCCGTGTGCGGCAGCGACACTTCCTCCCACGTCGCGCCGAGCGATTCGAACACCTTCAGCGTCGCGAGCACCGCTTCCTTCACCTGCGGCGCGATGCCTTCGCCGAGATACTCCTTCGCCACGCCGATCTTGAGACCGCGCACGTCGCCGGTGAGCGCCGCGGTGTAGTCCGGCACCTCGACGTCGGCCGACGTCGAGTCCATCGGGTCGTGGCCGGCGATCGCCTGCAGCACGTAGACCGCGTCCTCGACGTTCTTCGTGATCGGGCCGATCTGGTCCAGCGAGGACGCGAACGCGACGAGGCCGTAGCGCGAGACGCGCCCGTACGTCGGCTTCAGGCCGACGACGCCGCAGTAGGCGGCCGGCTGGCGGATCGAGCCGCCCGTGTCGGAACCGAGCGCGAAGTACACCTGCCGCGACGCCACGGCAGCCGCCGAGCCGCCGCTCGAGCCGCCCGGCACCCGCTCCGGATCCCACGGGTTGCGCGTCGCCTTGAACGCCGAGTTCTCGTTCGAGCCGCCCATCGCGAACTCGTCCATGTTCAGCTTGCCGATCGTGACGGATTGCGCCGCGCGGAGCCTGTCCATCACGGTGGCGTTGTAGATCGGAATGTAATTGCTCAGGAAGCGGCTCGCGCACGTCGTCAGCAGCCCGTCCGTCACAATGTTGTCCTTGATGCCGGCCGGCAGGCCGAAAAGCAGCCCGCGCTCCCCGCCATTCTTCAGCTGATGGTCCAGCTCTGCCGCTTGCGCCCGCGCGCCTTCCTCGTCGATCGTGATAAACGCCTGCACGACGGGCTCGGTCTCCCGGATCCGGGCGAGCGATGCCTCGACCAGATCGGTGACCGTCAGCTCCCCGCCGGCCAGGCGGTCATGCAGTTCCCGCAATCGCAGATCCAATACGGACAACGGTCGTTCCTCCTCTTCCTATTCCAGTACCGCCGGCACGCGAAATTGTCCGTCCTCTTCGTCCGGCGCGTTCAGCATGACTTTCTCAATGGGCGAAGACGGCCGCGGCTCGTCGTCCCGCATCACGTTCGCGACCGGCAGGACGTGGCTCGTCGGCGGCACGTTCTCCGTATCCAGCTCGTTCAGCTTCTGCGCATAGGCCAGAATCGCGCCGAGCTGCTCCGCGTACTTCGCCTTCTCTTCTTCGGTCAGCTCGAGCCGCGCCAGATTCGCCACGTGCTCGACATCCCGGATCGAAATGCTCATCGCTCCTGTAAAGCCTCCTTCACGTCCGATCAATTCCTTCCATTATATCGCACCGCTTGTCCGCGCTCAATTCTTCCGGACGGCGCGCCACAGGCGATCGATCCTTGCATCGCTCCCGGATGATGCGCTCCGCCATTGGCGGACGGTCCGCGCATCGCTCCCGGATCATGAACTCCGCCATCGGCGGACGGTCCGCGCATCGCTCCCGGCCGCAAATCTCGCTGACGGCGGACGGCTCCTTCCGGCTACACGCCCCGCCACTGCCCGCCGTCGACGACGATCGCCTGCCCCGTCATGTAGCTGTTCGCCGGCGAAGCGAGGAACGCCGCGTAGCGCGCGAACTCCTCCGGATCGCCCGACCGCCCGAGCGGAATCGCCGTCTCCGCGCGCCGCCGCACCTCTTCTTCCGGAATGCCCTCCCGCTCGGCGGTTGCGCGGTCCAGGCCCACGATCCGATCCGTCGCAAAACGGCCCGGACAAAGCGTATTGACGAGAATGCCCGCCGGCGCGAGCTCGTTCGCGAGCGTCTTCACGAGTCCGTGCAGGCCGGCGCGCAGCGTGTTGCTGAGCACGAGTCCCGGGATCGGCTGCTTGATCGCCACCGAGGAGATGTTGACGATCCGCCCGCCGCCGGCGCGCCGCATGTGCGGCACCGTCTCGCGGATGAGCCGGATGACGCTCATCAGGTTGAGCTGGATCGCCGCTTCCCAATGCTCGTCCGTCATGTCCATGAACGATCCCGACGGCGGCCCGCCCGCGTTGCAGATCAGCGCGTCGATCCGCCCGAAACGCTCGGCCGTCGCGTCCACCAGCGCCTTGATGTCGCCGGCCTGCGACACGTCCGCCCGCATCGCGAGCACTTCGCGTCCCGACGCCTTGCGGATCTCGTCCGCGGTCCGCATGAGCTCCGCCTCGTCGCGGGCGCAGATCGCGACATCCGCGCCTTCCAGAGCCAGCCGCATCGCGCAAGCCCGCCCGAGCCCGCGGCTCGCCGCGGTCACGATCGCCGTCCTGCCTGTCCATCCCAGATCCATGTCGATCGGCATCCCCCATCCGCTTGTCGTTGTCCTTGAAAATTATACCGTACCCTCATCCGCGAATGAAAGCCCGGACGAGCGCCGTATGGCGGTGCCGACGTTTCGTTTTCCCCGCGCAAAAAAATGACACCGGCGTGTGCCGGCGTCCGCTGCGTCCGCTCTGCTGTTCGTCAGATCCAGGCCTTCAGATTCACCTGACGGATGAAGTCCTCCCGGCTCTGCACTTCCTTGCCGGTGCCCTCCCGGGGGTCCGATTCGCCGCCGTTCATGATCCGGCGGAACAGTTCTTCGTTGTGCGTCGCGAGCGCGTAGTCGATGAGCGCCTCCCGCTCCACCCGTTCGGCTTCCCGCTTCAGGATCGCCTCTTCCGACTCGATGTCGCTGGCCGGAACGAACACGTTCTTGTTCACCTTGGGCAGACGGACGACGTAGTCGAACGCGTTGTCCGCATTCCGGTCGTAAGCGATGATATATCCATACTCGCCGATCGGCAGGTTCTGCTCGAAATGATCCGCAACGACGATGACCCGTTGGCCAAGCTTGTACATCGTTCACCGCCCCTCTCGCTGCGCATTGCGGCGCGGCCGCCGCCCGTGCGGTTGCCCGGCTTGCCGCTTCCTATAAATCTATCCTACTCAAAAAACGACCGCTATGCAAATCCCGGAAAAGAACCCCCCTGTTGAAGTCTATGCGGGATTCCCTCATATGAGCACGGCGTCCGGCCTGACGGCGCACCCATTTCCCCCGCAGTACGGCGGTTCGCCCGTCGGACGGACCGCATACCCGCGTTACGTCTGACGGAATATCAGCATTCCCGCGATTCTTCAGTCAGACGGTACGTGTTCCCGCGATTCGTCATTCGAGTCGGACAGACCGCATTCCCGCGCCCCTCCTGACGGTCGGCTCCGTCTCCCGCCGCGCCTGCTTACGGCACCCGGATCAGCCGCTCGGGAGTGAGCGTGAGCGCCAAGGGCGGACCGTCGGACCGGACGGCGTAGCTGTTCTCGATGCCGACGACGCCGCGCCCGGGGAACGTGAACTTCGGTTCCACCGCGATCACCATGCCGGGTTCGAGCGGCATGTCGAAGCCTCCGGCGAGCACCGGCCACTCGTCCACCTCCAGCCCGATGCCGTGGCCGAGGAACCGGACCCGGTCCGCCCCGAACCCCATGAAATGATCGGCCAGCCCGGCCTCGTCCGCCATCCGCAGCGCCTCCTCATACAGCCGTTCCGCCGGCACGCCCGGCACGAGCAGCTCCTCCGCGCGCCGGAGGATCCGGACGGAAGTCTCGTACGCCGCGAGCAGGTCGTCCGGCAGATCGCCGATCACCGCGGTGCGCGTCTGGTCGATGATATAGCCGTCGATGCAGCAGCCGATGTCGATCAGGATCGGCTCATCGCGCCCGAACGGCCGCCGGCTGACGCTCTGCGCCGCCGCAGGACCGAGCCCGCGGCCGCCCGCCGGCCCGTCGAACGCCGACGGCTCCGCCGCCGCGTCCCCGGCGCCGACCATGCCGGTCAGCACCTCCAGATTGTAGGCGCGCATCCGCATCGTCCCGATGTGGCCGCGCTTCCGGATCGCGTGTTCGAACGCCGCCATCCATTCCAGCTCCGTGACGCCCTCGCGCAGCATCGGCAGCGCCTCGTCCAGCGCTTCCGCGGCGGCCCGCGCGGCCGCCTGAATCCGCCCGATCTCGTACGGCGATTTTACCATGCGCAGACGGCGCATCATGGCCGAACCGTCGGCGAGCTCCGCACCGAAGCCGCCGAACACCCCGGCCAGCCGCAGATAGATCTGCGCGGGCAGCGCATCCAGCGGCGTCAGCACGGACTTCCGGCCATTGTCCCCGCCGCCGGCCAGCCCCGGAAAATCGGCCGCGAGCTCCGCGCCGAACGTCCTGAACGACCCGAGCGGCTTCGTCCTGACGCGCGACTCCCGCTCCGCCCTCGCCACGCTCCTGCGGACATAGAGCGCCGGCTCGCCCTCGGCGGGCACGAACAGATAGCCCGCCTGCATCGTGCCGGTCAGATAGTAGAGATCCGTATTTTGCGAGACGAGCATGCCGGCATGGCCGCCCGCCTTGAGCTGCTCCTGCAACCTGGCGATCCGCTTCTCCGTCTCCCCCGCCGGCAGCGCATGTTCCATGGATGTGACCTCCCCGCAGCTTTTTCTCATGTTCTATATTCACCCGACGCGCCCCGATTGTCAAAAAAATCCCCGCCGTCCCCATCCGGCGGTCGTTGAGCGAAGGGGATATGATCGAAATGCAGCGGAAAGTCGCGTTATGGCGCACGGCACGGCGAACAAAGAGAGGCCGCAAGCGCAGATCGCGCCGCGGCCTCGTCCATGCCAGAGCCCCCCTAATCGGACAGCACCAGCTCCGCCGACCCTTTCACATACCATTCGACCGGCCCCATGACGTTGAAGCCGCGCGGGTACCGGACCCGCGCGATGAGAATGACGCCGGGACGCCTCAGCGTCACTTCGTAGTTGTATGCCTCGTTGCGGTACGTGTACGGAAAAATTTCATCCGCGTTCACGACGCGCAGCACGGCGATCTCGACCGGATCGCGCAGCATCGATCCCGGCAGCGGCGCAAGCGAAGGGTCGAGCCGCAGGTTCGCCTGCAAATATTGCAGGGCGGCCGATGCCGCCGCCGTTTCGTCGATGCGCGCGACGCCGGAAGCGAGCGCGTCGTTGTCGAGCTGCTGCGCCGCCGCGTGGGCGGCGCGGTTCACCGCCCGCTTCGCCTCGAACAGGGTGCGGATCGCCATCTCCCCGTCGATCTGCAGCGCCAGCAGCATCATCCACACCGCCGCCATCAACGTCAGCAGCAGCAGTTTGTGCATTCCGCCCTTAATTCCCCCCTTTCGGTCGGCAAATTTTCGCGCCTGGTTCCACATCCCCCCGTTCCGCGTTTGATCGGACGGCGCAAGCCGCCAACAGCCCGGGCCGTCCGTATGCAATCGGCCGCCGGCGCGCAAGCCGTCCGGCAAACCGCCTGCATGCTGGCATCGGTGCAATCAGGGCACATACTCGCTCATCTTCAAGCCGGTGGCGCTGATCTGCGCGTGCTCGTCCGGCGGCGTGATGCCGACCAGCCGGTCGATCTCGAACAGCCGCTCGTAAGGATAGCGGATCGTCAGCACGATGCCGGTTCCGCGCATGACCGGCGCCGCCGGATTCGTCGCATCCGCGCCCGACGTCGTGGACACCTCGTAGACCAGCTTCGCGGGATCAAGCCCGTAGGACGCGAGCCGGTTCCGGGACGCGGCGATCATCGCGGTGTCGATGTAGCCGTGCGTCCCGTTCGCGCCGATCTCCAGCAAATAGTCGACTTCCTGCTGCAGCACCGCCTGCCGGACAATGAACACGTGCTTGTAGACCGGCGCGAACATGAGCCAGCACAGAACGGCGGCGAACAGCACGAATACGAGAACCGAACGCATCCGGCCGCATCCCCGCTCACGGGTTCAGGGCGCCGATCCGGGTGTTCGCGTTGTTGCCCTGGATCTCGATCTGCTTCCTCGTGCCGTTGTTCGAATCCGCGATGATCGTGTTGAACATGACCACCACGACGATCAGCAGCATGACCGTCATGAGAATGTTGCGCATGAGCGCCACTCCTTTCGGTATGGAACTTCAGGATTGCAGCGACTGGAACAATTGATGGCCTTCCCGCACCCACGGATAGATAAAGATCTGGAACATGTACAGGATCGGCACGCCCGCCAGCACGAACAGCACATAGGACGCCGCCTCCTTGCGGCTCTCGCGGCCGAGCTCGATCTTCGCCTTGTAGTCGGCGATCCGCTCGCGGATGAGCGCGTAGAGCGCGTCGTCTTCGCGCAGGCGAAGCGCCTCGAGCGTCTCCGCGAAGCTGGCCGCCTCGGCCGTGCCGACGCGCCGCTTGAACCGCGCGATCGCCTCCCCCGGGTCGTGGTACCATTCGGCCAGCATGCGCCGCAGATCGGAGCGGATGACCGACGTGTAGGGCAGGCAGCGGGTCAGCTTCACATGCAGGTGCAGCGAGGCGCCCGCGAAGTAGAGCAGCTGATTGCTGACGGCGAGAATTTCCCGCATGATCCGCTCGGACCGCGCCTTGCGCAGCGATTCGAGCAGCGGCTTGTCGCACAGCGCGCAAACCGCGAGCGCCGCGCCAGCCGCCTGCAGCCACACCGCGCGGCCGGGCGGCAGCGGAACGTGCGCGGGGAAGGCCGCCCCCCAGACAAGCGCGGCCGCTCCGAGCAGGATCGCCAGCCGCCGCGCGATCATGTACCAGGCCGGGTCGTGCGCATATCCGCACCCCGCCAGCAGCGGCTCGCGTGTCAGATAGCCCTGGCCGCCGCGATTGACAGCCGCCGCCCGCAGCAGCCAATCCGGCGCGCGCCGCGGCCCGTCGTCCTCGAGCCGCAGATGCACCCAGCGCGGCGGCCGCCACAGCAACGCCCGCAGCAGCGCCGCGGCGGACAGCGCGACAAGTCCGAACTGCGCGATCAGGAGCAGCAGAGTCAGCATCCGGACCCATTGCGGATCGGTCAGCATCCTTCATTCCTCCCGTCTACAATTTGCGGCGCGACAGCCAGATGCCCATCAGGAACGACGCGAAAATGAGCGCCGCCGCGTTCAGCAGCATGTCGCGCCCGTGCGGATCGAGCACGTAATAGCGCCAGGCGCCTTCCGGGTTGTACCGGATGTTGATGCCGATGAACAGCGCGAGGAACAGGATCGGCGAGAAATTGGCCAGCCGGATCTCGAGCAGCCGGTTCCGCTCCTGCTGATCCGCCCGCGCCGCCCGGCGCATGTCGCCGATCAGCTCCTTCAGGTTGTCCGCGATCGGGGCGCCGTCCGCCAGCGCCACCCGCAGCAGATTCGCGAAGTAGTCCGCCCAGACATGTCCCACGGCCGACGCGAAGACGCGCAGGCTCGCCTCGTCGTCGCCCCTGACCGACAGGTTGATGTACAATTGCTCGAATACCGGCAGCAGCGGTCCGGCGAGCCGCCGCTCCTCGATCATGCGGCCCAGCGCCACCCGCACCTGCCGTCCGCCGGTCGTCAGATAGCTCTGATAGAACAGCTCCACGGCCGGCAGGAAATCGATCCGGCTCTGCATCTGCCGGTGCGTCAGCGTCATCCGGATGACGATGTACGGCAGGCCGCCGAACAGCATGGCCGCGACGATCGCGCCCTTCGCGGTCTGGATGGCGAGCGCGCCCGCAGCTCCGCCCGCCGCGGCCAGCAGCGCGGACAGGCCGACGAACGCCGCCGGACCGATGCCGGCCCGCGCGCTCTCCAGCATGAGCGCGAGCCGCGCCGCCGGTTCGGCCGCGATCGCCCGGACGACCCGCTCCGCCCGGTCGAGCAGTCCGGCCCGGCGGCGATGGCCGAGCCTCGACGCGGCTTCGGAGCGGGCCGCCAGGGCGGCCAGCAGGCAGCGGATCGCCGTGAACACAAGCAGGAACAGCGCGGCCGTCGCCACCGTCCGCATCGCATCCAGGCTCAGCACGGCGCATCCGGGGCGATCGTCCAGTCGTCCCGCTCCGGATCGTACACCGCCCAATCGCGCACATGCGGGCCGTCCGGCCGCCATTCGAACCGCCCGATGCGGACGATCCGCCGCTTCCCGCCGACGATCCGCATCTCGATGCCGACCTCCGTCACCATCCGGGTGATGCGCCGGACAAGCCGGTTGTCGTCCACCGCGCGGCCGTCGAGCATGCACATGTCCGCGATCGTCTCCGGCACATCCTCGAGCGCGTTCGCATGAACCGTCGTCATGCTGCCCCGGTGTCCGCGCGTGCAGGCCCTGACGTACATGTTCGCGTCCTCGTCGCGGATCTCGGCATGGACGATGCGCTGCGGCGACTGGCGCAGCGCCAGCTTGAACGCCTGGGCGGAGTCATGCGTCGGATCTTCCTCGTCGGCTTCGTATTCGATCACGTTTTTCTCCGGGAACGTCCGCCGCAGCATCAGCTCGAACCGCCCCTCGATCGTGACGATCCGCTCCTCGTCGGGCAGCTCGGCGATCAGCGACTTGATCAGATGCGTCTTGCCGGAGTTCGTCGGGCCGATGATGACGAGGTTGTAGCGCCGTTCCAGCACATTCCTCAGCAGCCGCGCCACCTGCCCGTTCATCGTGCCGTACTCCGGCCTGCAGAGCTCCTCAAGCCGGAAGTGCCGGACCGTGTAGAAGCGGATCGTCAGCGTCGGCTCGGCGGTGTAGCCGAATCCGGTCATCGTCACCCGCGAGCCGTCGCTTAGCGTTACCTCCGCCCACCGCTTGCGCGGGCTGATCCGGTCGTTGTTGAACAGGACCAGGTTCTGCTGGATCCGCTCCACATCCCGGACCGACTGGAACCGGTGCGCCGACGGCACGGGCCGGCCGGACCGCACTTCGTAGATCCGCGTGCCGACGACCTGGATCTCCTCGAGGCCGTCTCTCGCCGCCAGGATCAGCTCCAGCACGTTCAGGCCGATCACCTCGGCGAAGATCGCCTCGGCCAGGCTGCCGTACGGGTGATGGTATCCCGGCAGCCGATGAATCCGCTTGCGCAGCAGCCGCTCCTGGATGATCGCGAGCATCTCCGCCCGCTCCTGCGGGAAGCCGAGCACGGCGCGGTTGAGCCGCTCGCCGTACGATTGCCGCTGCTCCTCCGTCATGCCCTGCGGCGCCGTCAGCCAGGTCCGCATGTCCTCGACCAGCCGGCGGAACGCCTCCTCCCCGTCCGTCCCCCTCGGATCGGCGGCCGCTCCGGCGACTTCCGGCACGCAGAGCCGCAGCTTCGCCGCGTATTCGGTCGGCGAGAACTTCGACTGCGTCGGGAGCTTCGCCCGTTCCGTTCCGCCCATCAGCTGACACCGTTCCTGTGGGCGAGCAGGCGGCGGTACCACGGCTGCTGCGCAATACCGCGACCGAAGCGCACGCCGTGGCGGTTCATCAGCTGCCGGGCCGCCTCGTCCATCGCCTTCCGGCCCGTGTCGTCCGTGCGAAGCCAGTCCAGCAGCGCGCCGTTGTCGAGCGCCGCCATCAGCGGTTCGGTCAGCCGCAGCCGGTCGATGGCGCGCAGTCCGGTTTCTTTCTGCACGTCTTTCATGGTGAACCCTCCGTATCTCCATGGCGGGGAAATGATGACCGCGTCGCAGCCCCCGGGTTCAATGCCGAACAGCGACCGGGCGAGCCCGAACCAGCGGCGTCCGTCCTCCTGGAAGTGCGACAGCGCCGTCGTCGTGGCGACGATCCGGCTGTCGGCGGCCAGCATCGCGGCGATCGTGGCGGCGTTGTCCCAGTAAGCGCTCACGTCGGCGATCGTGATGCTGAACGCCTCCCGCGCGGCGTCGAGCAGATGCCCGATCTCCTCCGGTTCATAGAACTCCGCCTGATCCCGCAGCAGATTGCCGAAGCAGATGAACAGATTCGTCATGCCGGCCGGACGGAACGCGGCCGCTTTCAGACGTTCCGGCGACAGGGTCGCCGCCTTCAGCTCGGGGCGCATCCGGTCGAGCGAGAGCGCCGGCTGTTCGACGCGGATATACCGGTGCAGCTTGGCGCTCTTGAGATTGAGGCAGAAGTAGCCGACCGGCTGTCCGCTGTACTCCGCGATCCGCCAGGCGGCGGAAAAGGCGCTGATCGTCGTGCCGATGTTCGGCGTCGTGCCGGTGAAGGCGACGAGCGCTCCCCGATTCACGACGTCCTCGCCTCCTCCGTCCCTCCGGCGGCCCGGGCCGCGCTCTCGTGCGCGTCCGGCACATAGGCGATGACGAGCTTGGCGCGCCCGTTCCGGCACAGATTGTCGATGCGGAGCCACTGCTCCTCGGTCAGGTTCAGGTTGACAGCGTCGATCGCGCCGTTCGCGTCCCGCCGCGACAGATAGAGCTGCTCCCAGTCGCCGCTGGCGCGGGACACGAGGCCGGTGTGCTGCGGATCGTCGATCTCCAGGTTCGCCGACGTCTTCACGGCGGCCACCGTCACCGGCTCCGGGAACAGCCGGCCGGATACGACGCCTTCGCCGGACGCGTAGACAAACGCCTTGTCCCCCGCGCGCAGCCCGTTCGACACCGAAAGGATGTAGTCTTTCGGGATCTGGAACGTCGATTCGCCCCGCCGCGGCAGCAGCCGGTAGCGGTCGAGCTTCCAGTCCAGCAGCGGCTCGTCCCGGCCGAGCGGGACGACCGTCTCCATGCCGACGACCGCGTGCAGATCGGTCACCATGCCCGGCATGAAGGACGCCTTCGGGATCGTCTTCCAACCGAGCGCATCAAGCGCGAGCCGCTCGCCCGCCGGGATGAACCGCGCCGGCGCGACGACCCGCATCGTCTCCTGCAGCTCGATCTGCCGGAGCTGCAGCTCGTGAACGCACCAGACCAGCACGCCGGAGAGCGCCGCGGCGGCCGCGCTGATCGCCAGGTTCCGTCTTCTGTTCATCGCCTCTCCTTTCCGCCCGCGACAAAAAAAGAACGCAGCAAAAGGGACATTCCCTCTCGCATGCGTTCTTCGCATGTCACAGACCATATGTTATTTTACGGTAATTATTATACTAGCAAAATATTACTGAACTGTCTATATGTTATTCGCTTGCCACCATGCGGCCAAGCGTATGTTCCGCGTCGGCTTCCGCGTGAAACGCCTCGGAGGCGATCATCAGGTTGATGCCCGCCATTTCCTGATAGCCGCGCTTCAGGGATTCCGCGCTGAGCCGCCCGTTCCGATCGCGCAGCCATTCCGCGACGGCCCGGCGAACGATCTCGCCCCGGCTTCGCTTCTCCCGCCTGGCGACGGCATCCATGTCGCTGATCAACGATCCCGGGAGATGGACCGTAATCCGTCTCATTCTGCGATGTTCCGACAATCGTGACGCACCTCCGCTGCTCTCCGCCCGCGCAAGCCGCATGCCGCGCGGCCCATGACTCTTTCCCATTACAATTCGCTTCGCCGGGCGCAAATCCTCTAAGCCGCGCCGCGATTTTGCGTGGTAATTAGTCCCTGCTGCTGCTATTCATTTCCTGCCATGCGGCACAAAAAAAGAACCGATGTCACGGCTCCGATGATCCGTATGAAACCGCCCCGCGCACGTCCGCCGGGTCCTCCGCTCGCCATATAGCTAGAAATCGATCAGACCGACGCTGATGGAAAGCGATTCGTTGACCTTCTTCATCGTCTCTTCGTCCAGGTGCGTGATCTTGTCCGTCAGACGCTGCTTGTCGATCGTGCGGATCTGTTCGAGCAGCACGACCGAATCCCGGTCGAAGCCGTGCGCTTCCGCGCTGAGCTCGACGTGGGTGGGCAGCTTCGCCTTCTGGATTTTCGCCGTAATCGCCGCGACGATCACCGTCGGACTGAACCGGTTGCCGATGTCGTTCTGGATGATCAGCACGGGGCGCACGCCGCCCTGCTCCGATCCGACCACCGGCGACAAATCTGCGAAAAACACATCTCCGCGTTTTACGATCACGCCTCACACCCCGCTTACGAGACGGCCAAGCGTATCGTCGGCTTCATCCTCCGCCTGGAAAGCTTCCGCGGCCATCCGCAGATTAAGGTTCGCCATCTCGAGGTATCCCCGCTGCAACGAATCGCGGATCTGCCGCTTCTTCCGTTCGGTAAGATAGAGCCTCATCGCCTGGCGAATGAATTCGCTGCGGTTCGACTTCTCTCGCGCCACGATCCCGTCCACTTCCCTGAGCAACTGATCCGGCAGACTGATCATGATTCGTTTCGTGTTCCGCAGATCGACCAAACCCGTCGCACCTCCAAGACTTTGCCAATCCAGCCTCTTACCAGTATGCCGTTGCTCTGGATTGATTATACACCCATACCTATGATCGCGGAAACAAGGAAATGCCGGAAGACGCTTCGTCATCCGGCAATTCCGTTCGTCACCGCTTCGATTTTGCCGCCGCGGACATAAACCCTGGGCACGCGCGCGGCGATCATGCATACCACTTCGTAATTGATCGTCCCCAGACGGGAAGCGATCTCCTCGGCCGTGATGACCTCATCGCCCTGCCGGCCGATCAGGACGACCTCCTCCCCGGCCTCCACCGGTCCGCCGAACCCTTCCGCCCGGTCCGCCGGATCGAGCGCGATCATGCACTGGTCCATGCAGATCGTGCCGAGCACGGGCACGCGGACGCCGCGCACCAGAGCCTCCGCCTTGCCGGTCAGCATCCGGCTGTAGCCGTCCGCGTAGCCGATCGGCAGCGTGCCGATCCGCTCCTCGCCGCGCGTCACATAGCGCGTGCCGTAGCTGACGCCCCAGCCGGGCGGCGCGGTCTTCGTCATGACGATCTCCGTCTTCAGCGTCATGACCGGCTCCAGCTCGACCCGCGTCCTGCCGACCTCCGCGGACGGGTACAGGCCGTACATGCCGATGCCGAGCCGCAGCATGCCGCCCGTCCACTCCGGCGTGTCGATGCCCGCCGCGCTGTTGCCGAGATGGACGAGCGGAACGTCCAATCCGCGCCGCCGCACGGCTTCCGCGACCTCGGCGAACCGCTCGCGCTGCATGCGCGTGTACGATTTGTCCGCCTCGTCCGAGCGGGCGAAGTGGGTGAACATCCCCTCCACTTCGACGCCCGGCGTGCGGAGCGCCCGCTCGACGAACCGGACCGCTTCCTCTCCGGGCAGCACGCCGAGCCGGCCCATGCCGGTGTCGACCTTGATGTGCACCCTCAGCGGCTTCGCGCCGGGCCCGGCCGCAGCCGCTTCCAGCGCGTCCTCGCGGAACAGCGCGATCGAGACGCCCAGCTCGCGCGCGACAGGGAAGCCCTCGGGCGGCACATATCCGAGCACAAGCACCGGCGCCTCGATGCCGGCGCGGCGAAGCTGCACCGCCTCATCGAGAAACGCGACGCCGAGCATGTCCGCGCCCGCCGCGACCGCCTCCCGCGCCGTCCAGGCGGCGCCGTGGCCGTACGCGTTCGCCTTCACGGAAGCGAGCAGCTTCGTGCCGGGCGGGAGCGCCCGCCGGAACGCCTGGATGTTCCGTCTGAGCGCGTCCAGGGAGATCTCCGCGCGGGTCGGTCGATAATACGTGTCCATCCGGGTTTCACCTTCGTTTCGTTCTCCGTAAGCCGATGCAACTATCTTATACGGTTCAAACCCGGACTGTCAAACCGCGCGCGGCCTTCGCGAGGCCGGCCCGGTTCCGCGGTCCGGCGCAAACCTTGCGCGAAAACGTTGAATTCCCGCGTGTTCCCATATATGATGGATCAAAACAAGCGCCCCGGGGAGAACCGGTATCCATGCAGAGAAGATACGACATCGACTTGCTGCGCAATCTGGGCATTTTGCTTCTCTTTCCGTTTCATGCCGCGAGAATTTTCGACGTCTGGGATCCGTTTTACGTGAAGAACGTTGCGCCGAGCCAGGGCTTGAGCTGGCTGGTCGCGTTGATCGCCTTCTGGTTCATGCCGCTGCTGTTCTGGCTGGCCGGCTCGGCAAGCTGGTACGCGCTGCGGCGCCGCACGGACCGGCAATACGTCGGAGAGCGTTTTTCCCGTCTGTTCGTTCCGTTTGTCGCCGGCACGCTGATCGTCGTTCCGCCGCAGGGTTATATCGCGACGCGCATGCCGGGCGGAGAGCCGGGCGGCTACCTGGAATACCTGACGCGCTTTTTTGCCGATTTCAGCGATCTGTCGGGCTATACCGGCGCGTTCACGCCCGCCCATCTGTGGTTCATCCTGTACCTGTTCGTATTCTCGCTGATCGGGCTGCCGATGTTCAGGGCGTTGATCCGGCGGTTGGACGATGCCCCCGTCCGCCGGGCCATGGGCTTCCTGAGCCGACCGCAGGTGTTCGTCCTGCTGTTCGTGCCGCTCACCGCCGTGCAGGCCTTGCCCGCGCCGGGCGGCCAGAACCCGTTTTACTATTTCTTCATCTACGCCGCGGGCTTCCTCGCATGCGCGCATCCCGATTTCGAAGGCATGCTGGCGAAGTGCCGCTTTCCCGCTTTGCTCGCGCTTGCGGTCACGGTGCCGGTCTGGGTGTGGATGCTGGACCATTTCGGGAATCTGTCCGGATTTTCCCCCGCCGCCATCCTCTTCACGCTGCTGCGCACGTTGAACGTCTGGCTGACGCTGATCGCAATCACGGGATACGGCCTCAAACTGCGGCATGTCCGGCCTTCATGGCTGAGATATGCCAATGAAGCGGCGTTTCCGGTCTACATCGTCCATCAGACCGTGATCGTCGTGATCGGCTGGTTCATTGTCCAACAGGATTGGAATCTCTATGTGAAGTTTGCCGTCATCCTCATTTCGTCCTTCGCCGCGTCCTGCCTGCTGTATGAAGCGGCGATCCGGCGGCTCGCCCCGCTGCGCCTGCTGTTCGGCGTCAAATCGGCCCCCCCTCCCCGCGCAAAAATGAAGGGAACCTGACGGCAGGTTCCCTTCCGCTCGCATGAAACCCGGCCGGCCTCCCGAAGCTTCCGCGAATGCGTGTTACTTCTCCATCTCTTCCAGCACGGATCGGGCGATCTTCACCATTTCGGATTCGGGCAGTTCGGCCGACGTCAGCCGGTACTCGTACCCCTGATACGTCCAGGTGAGCGTCTGCTGCACGTCGCCCGTGAGCAGTCCCCACGTGTGGCCGAGGTCGAGCATGACGCCCGGGATGAGCGCGGCGTCGATATCCTTCGGCTTCGTCTGGTACAGCGTATAATTGTAGGCGCCGGTGAAGCGCATCAGCACGCCCTTGCTGCCGTCGGCCTGCGTCACGTCGGTGATGTCCTTGAGCGCGACGCCTTCGGGATAATAGGACGGTTCCATCGGGACAAAATCTTCCGCCGTTTCGCCCGCGTCCGCCGCTTCATCCGGCACGTCTCCCGCAAACGCGTCATCCGTCGCCGGTTCCTCCGCGCTGTCGCCGGGCTCCGCTCCATCCGTCGCCTTCTCGTCCGGATTGCCGCCCGGCACGACTTCATCCGTCGCGGACTCGTCCGGATTGTCCCCGGGCGCCGCGTCATCCGACGATGATGGTTCGTCGCGGCCGGGCGCGCCCGTCGACTTGTCCTTCTCCTCCTGCTGCTGCGCGGCGCCGAGGTTCGCGGCCATGTCGAACGCCTTGTCGTCGAACGCCACGTCGAACCGGAACTGGTCGAACGTCACCTCGACCAGCACGTTCGCGTTCGCGTCGCTCACTTCCACCCGCCGCGGGGCGTACGTTTTCTGGTCAAGCCATATTTTCTGCCGCGCCAGGGAGCCGTTCTGGTAGTTCGCCATGACATCGAACACGTACGCGTCCTTGTCGACCGTGAACTGCCGGGAATTGTCGAGCAGGATGCTCTGCACGAGCGTCTGGTACAGGTACACCTGCCCCTGGTTCTGCGGCCAGTCGCTCTGGAAGCGGAAGCTCTTCTTCAATTTCGGGGTCAGCACGAACACGCCCTCGTCGTTGCGCAGCACGATCTGGGTGATGTCCTTCGCGGCGTTCGTCAGCGCGACCCTGTAATAGGAAGGTTTTTTGTACCAGACCTCCACCTGGTACTGGAGCGGCTGCTGCCCGGTGTGAAGCGTCATCGTTCCCCTGCCCTGATAGCTTTTCAGACCGCCGAGCACGCCGTCCAGATCTTTCACGACCGATTCGGCGCTCCTGGACCCGCATCCCGCCAGGATGAGGGCGACGCACAGGACGACGGCCGCCGCCCGCTTCATGCGACGCATGGAATCATCCCCTCCACAGTGGTTTTCCGACTGATAACATGTCTATGAGGGGACTTGGCCGATTATGCGGACTAGTTTGACGAGCCTGAGAGGGATTGGAAGCCGGAAGGACCGCGAGCGAAGGCATGTACACGCCACGGGGAACCGCCGGTGTACACGCCGAAAACCCGCGCTGAACGCCCTTTCACCCCCTGCCTTGCAAACACGGCGCAAACAACGGCGCCGCGAAATCGTTTACAACCATCCCATGAGCCGAGCGCGCGTTTGTATGGCCGGGCATGGAAAAAGGGAACCCGCAAAGGGGCTCCCCTGGGGGGATGATCCTGCTTCACGCAAGTGACCGCCGCGCGGCAAGTCAAGCCTGCTGGTGTACAGCGGGAAGCCGCACAAGCTCGTCGAACTTTGCGGCGGCGGCTTCCTGAAGACCGGGAAGCAAGTGGCTGTATCTGTCCAGCGTGATGGTCACGGAGGAATGGCCGAGGCGCTCGCTGACGACCTTCGGACATTAAACTTTTTCCCAGTCGTAAACTCTCTTGCAAAGTCTGGTCACAACCAGACCATCCTGATCTACAACAGTGACCCTGACACCTTCAGGGGTCAGTAAAAACTGGTATTCGAAATCTTCGCATTCGTACACTGCCGAAGTACGGCCTTCCAACTCAAATTCATACTGAAATTGCTTGTTCAAACGATCTGCGCAATTCTCAATCTGAATCATATTCATTATAAGAATGCCCCCTATATGGGTTGAATTAAGCTTGCCCTTCAGACCACAATTCATAGATTTTCCGGAATCCTCGTTCACAAAGTTTGTCGCAGTCGAACACGGTGTATCGAATCCCGTTAACTCGGTATCCATTTGGTGCGAGAACCAACGCATCATTGGGGTTTTCCAGTCCGGCATCATAATAACTTTTCAGGACCGGATTCAAAAGTTTTTCATCGTAATGTTTGTTCATCCAATTATTGACTTCATTGATGACTGCGTCTAATTTTACTAAAATAACCTTTTTGCGGTTTCCGATATTCGCTGGCTCATCATGTTTTCCCCAAGTATGCTTGTTCTTTAAATAAGTAGGATAGACCTGTACCAATCGGTTTTTTCCAAAAACAGCGCTTTTTGTGTTTCCGTGGGTCATGCCAAAAGTCACAAGGTCGTCAAGGAATTCTTCCAATATATCTGTAGTTTCGCCTTGGGTCACACTCCGATTTTCGGCAATCATATGGGGTACAAGCATAATATTTGAAGCGTTATATCCCACTTCTTCCATAGGTACACCCAATTCTTCGGCCAATTTTTCTATAAAGTGGAGGCCGGTCATAACTACTGCGCAGAAGCAACGAACCCGGTCTTTCATGTCGGGGAAAAGCTCCACTACTTCGTTCTTGAAATCATGATAGACTCGCAGCAATTCTTCTTCGGATTGTTTGGCCATCCAAAGGCAAAATCCGACCCAAAAATTTTTGTCTTTATAGTCCCGAAACTCACGGCTGTGCCGTTTCGCTTCTTCGGCTTCCGGACTATTGCTGTTCATGAAATTGGGATCCAGATATATCTGAATGATTCTTTCGCTGTTGGCATCGTCACTCGTGGTCATTTGTCCTAGCATCATCATTGGATTCTTCCGAACAAATTTACGAACGTTGTAACTCGTGTTGCTTTTTCTGTCTTCAGAACGGCCATAAGATTCCCGAATGAGGCGCTCGACACCCTTGCGCTCGTTTTCGCTCCATTCGTTCGGACGGTATTCGTCAAAGATTACGATTATGTTATAAGACCAATCAATACTCTGTATGTTAGCCACTTTTCCGCCGAAATTTAGGAGTTCCGCATCGTTTGAATACCCAAGGTACGGCAATAGGGAAGTGGCCAGCACGGTTTTACCGCCACCATTCATTCCTGTGATCATTGCATGGGGGAATCCAGACAACTCCCCGGTCATCTTTCGAAAAACATGTTCCACAGGGATGGCTGCCAGCCATCCGGCCAGCAAAAGCATGGTGTCTTTCTTTTGGATTTTCATAATGTGCCTCAACACGAACGGGGCAATTTGTTCCCGCCATTTCACAGGGTCATATTTTAAATTCCCCAATTTGTACTCTGTGACCGGGTTTATATCGTTCTCCGGCATATGCACGACATGATTTACTTCATTTCCGGTTTCCACATCGTAAACCGCGTGAGGTGTGACGAAATATTTTCGTCCCTCGATGATGTCCAATCCGATTACATTGCTGCCGTATTTCACGGTCGGGAAAGGTTTGTTGAGTACATGTACGCCAAACTCGGCAATTGTATCTTGGGTTCCAGTGACAATTCGACCTCCTACTTTCTGGGTTGCCTCCTGGAATACCTTCAAGCTGTCAAAATCGGAGGCGCGAAGCATGATTTTCGATACTTGCGGCTCATCAAAATTGTTATTACGCACAATCATTTGGAAACAATACAGATTCTCGTGGATATTCCCGCCACCGTTGGTATCTGACGACCGTGTCACCATGTATTCAGGCTCCAGGACAAAATTGGACAAAAATTTTGTGGTACGGCGGTCTTGAACAAAGGTATGTCCATCTTTTTCAACAATGGTTTTGGGATTGAAGTTTTTGAAAAGGGTGCCTTCAAAATATTTGTCAATGATGCTGTCAATTGTTTTACGAGATACTCTGCCCCCGGTATATTTTTCAACAGAATGCGTCAACTTAATCCGGTTCACGATGTCTATTTTTTCGTAATCTTCTCTGGACACTCCCTCCAGCCATCTAACCACGAAAGGTTCTACAAGATCCTCTTTTTGGTAGCCGTCAAACACTTGAGGGATTCGCTGTTTCAATTCTTCTTCAAGGGTTGGATTGGATTTTTGGGGGTGTTGCTTGACCACTTGAAGTGATGGCGCAGTCGCAACAACATTTTCAACTGTCATTGTGGCTCTTGCCTCCTTTTATGATTTTGTGAAATAACAAACGGCGGCCCGAATGCGAGGCGTGCATGACAACCTGGCCGCTTCCTTCCATGAGGTTGGAAGTAGCGACTGGGCACACAACACTCCTTACACATTCGAACCGCCGCTTTATTTTTATAGTTAGGCAGTTCAACTAGAACACATTTGTTTTTGGTAAGATCATCCTAGCTTAGAACCGGATAAGTGTCAATCCTGCAAAATGCCATAAATCCATCGGTTGCGCGATCTCCGTTTCGTCAGGGACGAACTCGGGGATACTTTGTGAAAATTTTGTGAACAGTCAGGGGCTAAAATTCGTAATCAACGACGTCTTGCGCTTCCTGCTGCTGTTTCAGCCACTGCAAAACGGCATCGTAATCGAATCGGGGCGCCCTCCCCAGCATAATACAGGGCATTCCCCGCTTTCTCAGCCTTTCCAGGCTGCGGCGGCTGGTTTTGAGCTTCCGGCAAAGTTCCTCTGTAGTCAGCAGCTCCGTCACTGCACCTCACCGCCTTTCCTGTTTTTACCTTCATTAAAACACGGCAAGCTGTCGCACCACAATTATTTCTTTCGCAACGTGTCGTGTTTTGTCGCATCTCTGCGCTTTGCAGAAAGGACAAATCTTCACATCGGATGTGTCCGGCATGGGCTTGTTAAACCCGGTTTAACCCAGTTTAACTTTTCCGGAAAGGACTGTGCTTGTTGAAGGCATTTTCGATTTTTTTCAATGGTGGGGAAAGGAGGGAAAACCCCGATGCGGGGCTGTATCATCAAAAGGGGTAAAAAATGGGCCTTTGTCGTAGAGGCTGGAAAACATCCGGTTACGGGACGCAGGCGGCAAAAGTGGCGGTCCGGTTTTGCAACCAAAGCAGAAGCCGAGGCGGAACTGGCGAAGACGTTGGCGGCGATGGGGCAGGGGATGAAGGTGCCCAATCCGACCAACGAAACGGTCGCCAGTTATTTTGTGAATTGGCTGACATACAAGAAGCAATACGTGCGTCCCGGCACTTACAGCACGTATGGTTGGCTTGTCAACTACCATATCGTCCCCCGCCTCGGCTCCATAAAACTGGACAAACTCACACCGCAAATGCTTTTGTCCGTGTATGAGGAGATGCTGGAAGACGGGCTTGCGCCGCAAACAGTAAAACACGTTCACAAGGTGCTTCATGACGGCCTCGAAACCGCAACGAAATGGGGGCTGGCAGAAATGAACGCCGCCAAGCTTGTGAAGGCTCCCAAAGTGCCGAAGCATGAAATGAGGGTGTGGGACGAACAACAACTGGCCCAATTTTTCCGGGAATTCAAGAACCCCCGGTATTACGCAATCTTTTTCCTGGCCGCAACGACCGGGATGCGCAGAGGCGAGCTGCTTGCTCTCAAATGGGC
>Ga0310832_100524_pt1 | contig 27016 bp, 22 predicted proteins | sample WT_ome_7_FD_201303 | JGI IMG/M metagenome (GOLD analysis project Ga0310832, IMG submission 201303) | Sorghum-adapted microbial communities enriched on wild type (WT) sorghum from Joint BioEnergy Institute, Emeryville, California, United... ...
CACGGCCATGTTGACGGCGACAACCAAGAGCACCATCTTGATCGAAATGGTCGATGCCATAATGATCGCCGGAGCCGCCCCGAAAAACGGGCCGAGGTACGGGATGATGTTGAACACGGCCACGATGCTGGCAAGCAGCAGCGCGTAAGGCATCCCGATCAGCCAATACCCGACGTAGGCGAGCAGGCCGACGAGCAGGCAAACGAGAAACTGGCCGCGGATATAGTTGCCGAGCGCCGTATCGATATCGATGACGAGCTTGATTACATTTTTGCGGTGGGCGCGGGGAACGATGGCCAGCACCGTCTTCTCGATCAGCTGATAATCTTTCAGGATATAGAACGCCAGAAACGGGATAATGAAGGCGATCATGAGCGTGTTGATCGTATTGCCGATGCCGTCGATGAAGTTGGAAATAAACTTGGACAGCCCCTGCTCGGCGCGGTTCAGCGCGTCGTTGATGCCGCTGCGCACGCTCTCCGGCAGCGACCGGTTGTCGCTCAGCCCGTCGAACAGCCCTTGGGCGCGCATCGTCAGCTCCGGCATATGCTCGTTCAGCTCGCCGATCTGCTTGACGAACATGGGCGTGAGGTTCATCACGATAACGACGACGGATGTGACGAAGACGGCGTAAATGAGCAGCACCGCCGCCGTGCGGGGCACTTTGCGCAAATTCAGCAGCTTGACGATCGGATTGAGCACGTAAGAGATGATGAGGGCGATCAGAAACGGGGCCAGCACCGCTTTCACAAATCCGTACAAGGCGGCGATGGTCGGCTTGATCAGTTGCAGCATATACAGGATGATCAACCCGAGAAGCACATACACGAGCCCCGCGAACCATCGGTTCTTCCAGAAATTTTCCATCCCCTCGTCCCCCTTTCCCTTTTCAGTATATGTACAACCTTGTCGGGTTCATTCAAGGAGAAGGGGGGCGCCGGGCGGCAGGCGGCGGTCGGGGGGAATGCAAAAAACGCAAAAAACCCGTCCGCGATCCGGACGGGCTTGCTTTCGTTTGCGTTCAGGTAGCGTGAACTTCGGGCATTTCCTCTTCGAAAAACAGATCGTCGAGGGAGCTGAGCGTGCCGTCTTCCTCCACCTGATAGACGGACATTTTGCCTCCGTTGACAGTCAACTCAATGAAGCAGCTCCAGCAGTAATACTGATGCGAGCCGATTTTTCCTATATCCTTCGAATTGCAATTCGGACATCTGAGCATACGATTCACCCTGTTTCATGAAATGATGGCGTCCTGCTTGGAGCGCTGTGTACCGGCACGATGACGGCGTCTTCCCCGAATGTCGCCGTCTCCGGCGTGGGCAGCCACTTGCGACCCTCCTTCAGGTCGGATAAAAATCCGTCGGACAGTTCGTACCCTACTATCTTTTTATCCAGTTGGTCTCCGATATAAACGTCCTCAACCAATCCGAGCTGTTCGCCGTTTACGGTAATGACCGGCATGCCCCTCAGCCGGCTTGCGCCGCTCGACAGGCATACGAGGTCGGCCGATTCGTCAAGAGGCCGGACGGCCTGCCCGTTTTGCACCGTAACGGCATCCGAACCGAATGCCACGATCGCTTCCCACGGCACGAACCGCGGGGAGCCGAACCATAGCTTCGATTCAAGGAGCACACCTTGAACGTTCCATTCGCGGTCGATCAGAAGATCCGCGGCCGTCCCCAATTGTTTGCCCGCCTTGATCTCGATGACGGGGAGCCCGATGATATCCTGTGCCCTGCGCAAGGTGTAACCTCCTACGAACTTTGGCGTTATCGCTAACGCGGCCCCGCCGCGGACGGACGACCGCCCGCAGCGTCCGCATCTCGAAGTCGTTCGTATTTATCATGCACGCTTCCGAGGAATTTCATTCCATCCGGATGCTTGTTCTTGCGGCTTTCCCTTTGCGAAAAGAAACGGTGCGATTTGGCCTTTTAAGCCTACCACAATCAGGCAAAAAAAAACGAAACGTCCCCTCATCGGCGCCTCTTGCTCGCGCCTTCTCCCACCTCCTCGCGAAAACAGACGAGCCTTTATAGGCTAATACGAATTCGACGCAAAACGGTTGCAATTTTTTCCGCTGCCAGCTTGATTTGGTCCGGCTGCTGGCGAAATCCGAAGCTGAATCGAACCGCGGAGCGCATGACGGCCTCCGGCAAGTTCATGGCGCGAAGCACGTGCGACAGCTCCAGCGAGCCGGACGTGCAAGCCGAGCCGCTCGAGGCGGCTATGCCTTCCAGATCGAGGTTCATCAGCATCGTTTCGGTATCGACGCCCGGGAAGCTGACGTTCAATATATGCGGAAGGATCTCCGACGGGTGGCCGTTGACGACAAACCCGTCCGCGCCCAGCTCGCGCTCCAGCGTTTCGAGCATGACGGCGCGCAGCGTCACGGTATGCTCCCGGTTGCGCTCGCGGTCGGCGGCGGCAAGCCGGGCCGCCTCGGCGAAGCCGACGATACCGGCGACGTTTTCCGTCCCCGCCCGGCGGCGGCGCTCCTGCGAGCCTCCGAACAAAAGGGGCGGCAGAGAGAAACGGTTCGACACGTACAGCGCGCCGACCCCTTTGGGACCGTACAGCTTGTGCGCCGAAAAGCTCATCATGTCGACCGGAAGCTCGCGCAGATCGAGCGGCATCAGGCCGAGCGCCTGCACCGCGTCGACATTAAAGGCGATGCCCCTCTCCCGCGCCAGCTCTCCGATTTCCCGGATCGGCTGAAGCGTGCCGACTTCGTTGTTGCCGTACATGACGCTGATCAGAAACGTATCGGCGCGCAAAGCCGCCTTGACGTCCTCCACGCTCACTTGCCCGGTCCGATCGACGGGCAAATACGTTACGTCGTAACCATTACGCTCAAGCTGCTCGCAGGCATGCAGGACGGCATGATGCTCGACCCGTGTCGTCACGATATGTTTGCGGTCTTGTCCGTAACGGGCGGCGGCGCCGAACAGCGCCGTATTGTCGCTCTCGGTTCCGCCGCTCGTAAATTGCAGCTCGGAAGGCGAGCAGTTAAGGACGGCGGCAAGCCGGTCGCGGGACTTATCCAGCGCGATGCGCGCTTCCCGGCCGAATGCGTGCAGGCTGGACGGATTGCCGAACTTGTCGGACAAGTACGGAAGCATCGCTTCCAGCACTTCCGGACGGATCGGCGTCGTCGCAGCGTGGTCGAGATAAATCGAAGTCATAGGGCAATATGGCTCCCGCTAAATGTAGAACATGTAATTTTCATTGCCGTTGCCTTCGTCCTTGAAAGCGATCAGGCTGGCCAGCGTCGTCGAGTCGAGCACGTCGGCGATGCTGTTCTTGATGCGAATCCACAAATCGCGCTTTGCGGGATCGTCTTCTTCGGTAAAATCGACAGGACTGATCGGCCCTTCCAACACGCGAATGATGTCCCCGGCCGTCATTTTTTCCGGCTCACGGGAAAGCACGTATCCCCCGTAGGCTCCCCGTACGCTCTTCACCAGTCCGGCGTTGCGCAGCGGCGCGATCAACTGCTCCAAATAATGCTCGGACAGCTGATGCTTCTCCGCGATGCTTTTCAGCGAGGTCGGTCCTTCGCCGAATCTTGCGGCGAGTTCCATCATGATGGTGAGCCCGTATCGGCCTTTCGTCGATATTTTCAAGGTAACACCTCATTCGTCGCATGGTCGTTTGTATTCAGTATAGCCAATCGGCGTGTTCCCGAAGCGCTCGGATTGGAAGAAACTTGCATATAGATGCAAATATCATATATATGTTATCATAGTTCACCCGGTTATGGTATCTAGAACCGTGACATCTTGATGAAAAGTTTTGCATTTCGATCGAAATGGTCGCCTTTTTCGCGTAAAACAGCGTTTTTCCCCGCTTTATGGTAAGATAGGAGGACGAGACGTTTTGCAAATTTTATGAAGAAGAGGGTTTCAGCCATGAGCCGTAGCAACGCGAACACTCGCATCGTCGTCGGCATGTCGGGCGGAGTCGATTCGTCCGTCACCGCTCTGCTTTTGAAGCGGCAAGGCTACGATGTGATCGGCATATTCATGAAAAACTGGGACGATACCGACGAGTTCGGCCATTGCACGGCCGAGGAGGACGCCGAAGACGTGCGCCGGGTATGCGCCCAGCTCGACATTCCGTTCTATACGGTCAATTTTGAGAAGGAATACTCGGAAAAGGTGTTCCAGTACTTTTTGGACGAATACCGCAAAGGGCGGACGCCTAACCCGGACGTCATGTGCAACCGGGAAATCAAGTTCGGCGATTTTCTGAAAAAGGCGATGTCGCTCGGCGCCGATTATTTGGCCACCGGCCACTACGCGCGGGTGGAGCGGACGGACGCCGGGGAATATCAGCTTCTGCGCGGTGTCGATCCGAACAAGGACCAGACGTATTTCCTCAATGCGCTGCGCCAGGATCAGCTGGCGAAAGCGATGTTTCCGATCGGCCACCTGACGAAGTCGGAAGTGCGCGAAATCGCCCTGGAAGCCGGTCTGGCCACGGCGAAGAAAAAAGACAGCACCGGCATTTGCTTCATCGGGGAACGGAACTTCAAGCAATTTTTAAGCCAATATTTGCCGGCGCAGCCCGGCGAAATCCGGACCTACGACGGGGAGCTGAAAGGCCGCCACGACGGGCTCATGTACTATACGCTCGGCCAGCGGCAAGGGCTCGGCATCGGCGGCTCCGGCACGGGCGAACCGTGGTTTGTGGCGGGCAAAGATTTGGAGCGCAACATTTTGTACGTCGTGCAAGGGGAATCGGATCCGCGGCTGTACTCCCGCGGGCTGGCCGCCACCGATCTGAACTGGATCAGTCCGCGTATTCCGGACGAACCGCTGCGCTGCACGGCGAAATTCCGCTACCGCCAGCCCGACCGCGGCGTCACCGTACACTTTAACGTCGACGGACGATGCGAAGTCATCTTCGACGAGCCGCAAAAGGCGGTTACGCCGGGACAAGCCGTCGTCTTCTACGACGGGGAAGTGTGCCTCGGCGGCGCCATCATCGATCGGACGTTTTGACGGCTCCGATCCGTTTTTGCGCCGCGCCGGCGAGACGAAAAATCCTGCTTTCGGAACGATTCCGAAAAGCAGGATTTTTTTATCAAACGGCACGGGCGCGCCTTGGCCGGATTGTTTTTTCGCGGCAGCCGATAAGGCCGCTTACCGCAGGGCACACTAACGGTTGCCGAACGAACGGGATTATGGAAGAATGAACGTAAAAAGGAAGGAGTGCTTGCGCATGGTGAAAGATTTGCTGAGCAAGACGGTATCGCTCGGAATCGGTCTGGCTGCGGCGAGCAAGCAGCAAATCGAGAAGTTGGTGGACGAATGGGTCAAAAAAGGCGAATTGAGCCGCTCGGAGTCGGCGGATTTCGTAGACCAGCTCGTCCGCAAAGGCAACGAGGTCCGCGACCGGTTCGAGGCGGCCGTCCAGGAACGGATTCGGGACCTGTTGAAGGAAATGGACATCCCCGACAAGGAAGAAATACAGCGGCTCATGATGCGGGTGGAAGCGCTGGAGAGCCGGGTCCGGGAGCTCGAACTGAAGCTTGAGCAGCTCGACGAGCTGGAACGCCGGCTGGACGAACTGGAACGGCAACTGCCTCCGCTAAACTGACAGCCGTTCGCCGCCGGATCAGCGGTTCGCTTTATCGTTTCAGGGACGTCCGACCGCCCTGTTGACGCGGCCGGCTTCAGACGCTTACAGCAAGGAGGGGACGAAGCGATATGGGCGTACGCCAAAAAATCCGCCACCTGCAGCGCTATCGGGACATTGCGCATGCGTTCGTGCGAAGCGGCTTCGGCTACATGGTCGAGGAGCTCGGTCTGCCCAGCTCGATTCCGTTCACCCGCCGGCACGATTCCGCAGCGGAATCGTCCTCCCGAACGATCGGCGAGCGGATCCGCAACTTTCTCGAAGAGCTCGGCCCGACGTTCGTCAAGCTGGGGCAAATCGCCAGCACCCGTCCCGACCTGATCCCGGCCGAAATCATCGCCGAGCTGGAACGGCTGCAAGATCATGTGGCGCCGTTTTCTTACGAAGAAGTTGCGGCCATCATCGAAAGCGAGCTGGGAGCGCCGGTGGAGCAGCTGTTCGCATCCTTCGACGAAACCCCGATGGCCGCGGCGTCCATCGGCCAGGTGCACCGCGCCGAGCTGCCGGACGGGACGCCGGTGGCGGTCAAGGTTCAGCGGCCGCGCATCAGCGCCGTCATCGAGACCGATCTGGACATTCTCTCCGAGTTGGCCCGACTGGCGGAAAGCCGGATGGCATGGGCACGAGCTTACCGGGTCGGAGACATCATCGAGGAGCTGGCGAGGGCGCTGCGCCGGGAGATGGACTATACCGCCGAGGCGCGCCATATGGAAAAGTTCGCGGCGCTTGAAGAAACGCTCGATTATATCCGCGTCCCCGGGCTGTACCGGACATACTCCACGCGCAAAGTGTTGACGATGGACTACATCGAAGGCATCAAGCTGTCCGAGCGCGAGCGGCTCGACCGCGAAGGGATCGACCGCAAGCAGACGGCGGAGCGATACGCCACCGCCATTCTCCATCAAATTTTGATCGACGGCCTGTTCCACGGCGATCCCCATCCCGGCAACGTGCTCGCGCTGCCCGACGGCAAGCTGGCCTTGATCGACTTCGGCATGGTCGGCAAGCTGTCCCCGGAGATGAAGCGGCACTTCGCTTCGTTCGTGATCGCGCTTCGCGCGCAAAGCACCGAAGGCGTGCTGCGGTCGATCACCCGCATGGGGCTCGTCCCCGACGAGGCGGACATGGACGCGCTGCGGGACGATGTCGACGAGCTGCGCGACAAATATTACCGCGTGCCGCTCCATGAAATCGGGCTGGGGGAGGCGATCCGCGACCTGTTCGCCGTCGCCCGCCGGCACAGCATCCGCATCCCCGTCGACATGACGCTGCTCGGCAAGACGCTGCTCACGATGGAAGGCGTCGTCGCCTCTCTCGACCCGACGTTCAGCGTGTTCGACGTGGCCGAACCGTTCGGCCGCCGGCTGCTGCGGGAGCGGTTCGACCCGCGGCATATGGCGAAGGAATGGCTCGGGCACGTCCCGGATTACATCGATCTGGCGCAGGAAATACCGGCGAAGCTGCGGGAAGTGGCGGCGTTTGCGAAAAAAGGCAAGCTCAGCCTGGAAATTACGGCCCCGGAACTGGAAATGTTTTTGCGCAAGCTGGAGCGCATCAGCAACCGCTTCACGTTCAGCATCATTCTGCTCGCCTTCAGCATCATTATGGTCGGCCTCATCATCGGCTCGTCGTTGGGCAGACCCGATCTGCTGCTGTGGAAAGTTCCCATCATCGAAATCGGCTTCGGCTTCGCCGTCATCATGTTCGGCTGGCTGCTGCTCGCCATTTTCCGCTCCGGCCGCTTCTAGCCGGCCGCCCGCCGCACGGTCCTTGGCACCCGTCCTGTCCCGGCCTGACGCGGCACGAGGACGAAAAAAAGCCCGGCTCGAATCATTGCGAGAGCCGGGCATTCGTACGCCAGTCGCCGACAACGGGCACGACTGGCTTTTTCTTAATGAAACTGAATGTCGATTTGCTTCTTCGGGGGCGGCTGCAGCTTCGGCATGCGGATTTCCAGCACGCCGTTGCGGTAGCTCGCCTTTACGCCTTCCTCGTCGATCGCGGCAGGCAGCGGGACGGAGCGTTGGAAACGGCCGTAAAACCGCTCCTGGCGATGCATTTGCTCGTCCTTCACCTCGTGCGTCCGGTTGATGACACCGGCGATCGTCAGCGTGTTGCCTTGCACGTCGATGTGGACGTCTTCCTTCTTCTCCAGACCGGGCAAGTCGCAGGTTGCGACCACTTCGCTGTCCGTCTCGTGGATATCGATTCGGTGCGCGCCGAACTGTTGCTCACCACGCACGAACGCGGGAAAATCGTTGAACAGCCGGTCCAGGTCGCGTTTCCACCCGTCCCAGTTGCGAAACGGGTCGTACGGAATCAAGGCCATGGCGGGAAACCTCCTTTGCAGATGGGATTGTCGGTCATCCCGTAGTTTCCCATTGGCGCCAGTCGAGTATGCATGCGGATCGCCACCCGCAGTCCATTTCCCGATTTCCCCGTTTACAAATACCGCCCTGCCCGCGCCGGCGCCGACTCGCCTTGCTGAATCCGGTACATTTGCGCGTACTTGCCGTTTAAGCGGAGCAGCGACTCGTGGTCGCCCCGTTCGACAATCCGCCCGCGATCGAGCACGAGGATCAGATCGGCGTTTTGGATCGTCGACAGCCGGTGGGCGATGACGAATGTCGTGCGCCCTTGCTTGACGACGTCAAGCGCGTTCTGAATGATCGCTTCCGTCTCCGTATCGATGTTCGACGTCGCTTCGTCGAGGATGAGAATCGCCGGGTCGAACGCCAGCGCCCGCGCGAACGAGATCAGCTGGCGTTGGCCGGCGGACAACGTGCCGCCCTTCTCGATGACCGGCTCGTCGATCCCGTTGGGCAACTGCGACAGCCACCGCTCCGCGCCGACGTCGACAAGCGCCGCCATCGCTTTTTCCCGGGTGATGCCCGGATCGCCGAGGGTCACGTTGGTCAGTATCGTTCCGGTGAACAGGAACGGGTCCTGCAGCACGATGCCCATATGTTTGCGCATCGTCTGCCGCGGCATATCGCGAATCGGCTTGCCGTCGATCGTGATCGTTCCGCTGTCCGGGTCGTAAAACCGGAACAGCAAGTTCAAAATCGAGCTTTTGCCCGAGCCCGTATGGCCGACCAGCGCCACCGTCTGTCCCGGCCTCGCTTCGAACGAGATGTTTTGCAGCACAGGCTCCCCTTGCTTGTAGGAGAACGAAACGTCGGAAAATTTCACATGCCCGGCAAAGCGGGGAACGGCCGCATCCGACACGTCTTCGCCCTGCTCGTCGAGAAGAACGAACACCCGCTCCGCGGAGACGAGCGCCGTCTCCATATTGGGCAGCTGATTGACGATGTTGACGATCGGATTGAACAGCCGGTTCAAATAGTCGACGAACGCGTACAACACGCCGAGGGTGACGACCGCTTCCGGGCCGGTCAGCGACGCGCCGCCGAAGTACCAGATCAACGCCGTCATGGCGATATTGCGGATGACGCCGACCAGGTTGTAGCCGGTCCACGAGTTCAGGCTGAGCAGCCGGCTGCGGTAGTCGAACAGCTTGCGGTTATGCGCCTCGAATTCCGCCTCGATTTTGCGCTCGCAGCGGAACGCCTGGATGACGGGCATCCCCTGGATCGACTCGTTGATCGTGCCGTTGATCTCGCCGACGGTGGAGCGAATGATCCGGTTGTAGCCCTTCGCTTTGCGGCCGTAAATGTAAATCCAGGCGGCCAGCGCCGGGACGATGAACAGGCAGATCGAAGCCAGACGCACATCGAGCAGAAACAGCGCGACGAACACCCCGACGATCTGGATCGCCCCGGAAAAAAAGTTGGCGAGCACCGTCACGTACAGCTCGCGGATCGTCTCCGTATCGTTCGTAATGCGGGAGACGACTTTCCCGGCCGGCAAATTGTCGTAATAGCGGATCGGCAGCCGGTTCATCTGACGGAACACGTCCGTTCGCATGTTGCGGACGATCCGGTTCGCCGACGCTTGCAGCAAGTACCGCTGCCCGTAGGAAAACGCGGCCGAGACGATCAGAAGCCCGAAGTAAAACGAGCAAAGCCGGATGAGCCCGCTGATTTCCGGGCGGAAAAAGCCGAACAGCTCCGCCCCCGCCAGCTTGCGGGCTTCGTACACATCCACGCGCCCGCCGCTTTCGATCGCCACTTTCCCGTCGCCCGTCAAGCTGCGGTTGCCGTCGCTTGCGATCGGACCGGGGATGAAGTAATAGTCGCGCCCGATTTGCAAAATGCGGGCCGGTTCCCCGCGCGGCTCTCCTGACGCGAACCGGTCCTCCCTTTTGTACAGCGCGCCGTCGTACGGCACCGCGAAATGTCCGGCCGTCTCCGTCCGATACCACGGCTTCTCGATGCCGGTTATATGAACGTCGATCATCCGCTTCGCCACAAACGGCCCGGCCAGCTCCGTGCCGACGGCGACGGCGAGAAACAGAAGCGCCGCCGCCAGCTGCAGCTTGAAGCTTAGCGCGTACTTCAGCAGCCGGGACACGGTCCGGGATTTGCTCTCCGGAACGCGGTCCAGCTCCAGATCGTACGATTCGTTGTCCATTTCCATATGCCGTCACCTGCTTTTAAGACTGCTGCGTCGCTTCCATTTGCTGCCGCTCGAACTGCTCGCGGTACCAGCCGCCGAGCTGCATCAGCGTCTCGTGGGTTCCTTGCTCGGCGATGCGCCCTTCGTCCAGCACGACGATCCAGTCGGCGTGGCGGATGGCCGACAGCCGGTGGGTCGCGATCAGCGTTGTCTTGCCGGCGCGCGCCGCCCGGATGTTGGCGATAATTTCCGCTTCGGTCCGGGCGTCCACCGCGGACATCGCATCGTCGAGCATCAGAATCGGCGGGTTCGCGATCAACGCCCGCGCGATCGAGACACGCTGCTTTTGCCCGCCGGAGAGGGCGACGCCTTTTTCCCCGACCATCGTGTCCAGTCCGTCGGGCAGAAATTCGAGGTCTTTGCGCAGCGCCGACGCCTCGATCGCTGCCCACAGCTCCTCGTCCGGCACCCGGTCGCGGCCGATGCCGAACAGGATGTTTTCCCTAACCGTCCGCGAGAACAAAAATTGCTCCTGCGGCACATACCCGTACCACGACTTGAGCCGGTCCGGATCGATCCGCTCGATCGGCACGCCGGAGATCACAATCGTCCCGGCGCCCGTCGGGTATTCGCGCAGCAGCTGGCGGATGAGCGTCGTTTTGCCGCTGCCGGTGCGGCCGGCGATGCCCAGCGTCCGGCCGGGCTCAAGCACGAACGATATGTCGCGCAAATTGTCCACGGCCGATGACGGGTAGCGGAACGTCACATGGCGAAATTCGATCGCCCCCGGGCGATCGACGTCCACCGGGTTTTCCGGCTCGGCGACGTCCGGCTCGTGGCTCAGCGTCTCGTTCACGCGGTCGAGCGACGCGTTTCCGCGCTGCATAATATTGATCAGCTCGCCGATGGCGAACATCGGCCAGATCAAGTAGCCGAGATAGACGTTGAAAGCGACGAGCGCGCCGATCGTCAGCTCGTTGCGGTATACCAAATACGCACCGTAGCCGAGGCCGATCAGGTAGCTGGCGCCGACCAACAGCTTGATCGTCGGCTCGAACAGGGCGTCGATGCGAACGACGGCGATGTTTTTGTCCAGCACGTCCTGCGTCACCTGCGCGAAGCGGCGCTCGGCCGCCCGTTCCTGCACGTAGGCGCGGAGCACGCGGATGCCCGAAATCGTCTCCAGCACGCCGTCGTTCATGGCGCCGAACGCGTCCTGCGCCGCCGTAAACCGCTTGTGAATCCACGAGCCGTACAGGCTGACCAAAACCGCCATCACCGGAAGCGGCAAAATCGCCGCCGCCGTCAGCTTCCAGGAAACGAACACTGCCATCGTGACGAGCAACGTCCCCATCCACAGCGTTGAATCCATAAACGTCAGAAAGCCGAAGCCGGCCGTTTGGGAGACGGCCTGCAAGTCGTTCGTCGCCAGCGCCATCAGATCGCCGGTCCGGTTCCGCTCGTAAAAGCTCGGCGTCATGCGCAGGAAATGGCGCATCAGGCGGGAGCGCATGATCCGCTCCAGCACGAACGCTCCGCCGAACAGCTTGTAGTTCCATGTATAGTTGATTAGGTAAGAAGCCGCCGTCAGCACAATCAGCTGCGCGACCGTCGCCAAGACGTCCGCCCACGTCATGCTTCCGAGCTGGATCGCATCGATCGATCGGCCGACGATCATCGGCGGCACAATTTCCAGAATGCCCGACAAGATGAGCAGCACAATCGAGATCGCGTACCGCTTCTTTTCCATTCGAAAAAACCAACCCAGCTTGCGCAAAACCGACAGCAATCCATTTCCCTCCCTTAGGTGCCCCATGGCCGCGAGCCGGCCCTTGAAGCTGATCCCGAATGCTGTTGGGAGCTACCCGCAACCGCCGAACAAAAAAAGGCGCATGCCACGGGCTTCGTGACAGCGCCCTTCTTGCGGTTCCCGAATATCCGTCTGCGATATCTCTTTAAGGGTAACGTACCATGTCCGTTTTTGCCGTGTCAATGCGAGTTTGCGGGAAAAAATGTGTATGAACAATTGTTTCATGAACGCTCGAAGGCATTGTGCGATCATTGCAGCACGCTGCACTGCACGTCGTCGATGCACTTCACGTTGCTGATCGTTCCCGAATTCAACCGGCTGGAACTGAATTCCTTGCGTACCGCTGCCGAAAAAACGCAATCGGGAAGAACCGCAGCATTCGGCCATGTAGTACAATAAAGACAATGCCAGTCCTATCTTGGACGGAAAGAGGAGGATGATTCATGACGGAAGTCAAAGGCGGTTCGACAGTTGCCCCCATCGTCCCGCATCTTTGGTTCGACAAGGAAGCCAAGGAAGCCGCGGCGTTCTACTGTTCCGTATTCCCGAATTCCCAAGTCACGAGCGAGGTGACGCTGCGCGACACGCCTTCAGGCGACAGTGATATGGTCTCATTCACGGTCTGGGGACAACCGTTTATGGCCATCTCCGCAGGGCCGTACTTCAAACCCAATCCTTCCATCTCGTTTATTGTAAACTTCGATCCGTCCCGGGAAACGAACGCGAGAGCCATGATTGACGAGGTGTGGAGCAAGCTGTCCGAAGGCGGTTTCGCGCTGATGCCGCTGGATCGGTACCCGTTCAGCGAACGGTACGGCTGGATTCGGGACAAGTACGGCTTCTCCTGGCAGCTGATGCTGACGAATCCGGAGGGGGAGCCGCGGCCGACGATCACTCCCTCTTTGCTGTTCGTGGGCGATAATTGCGGCAAGGCCGAGGAAGCCCGCGAGTTCTATTTGTCGGTGTTCCGCAATTCGAGAGCCGGCAACCTGTTTCGATACGGCCCCGGCCAAGCGCCCAACCGTGAGGGCACGGTAATGTTCACCGATTTCATGCTGGAGAACACATGGATCGCGGCTATGGACAGCGCTCTGGAGCACCCGTTCCAATTCAACGAGGCGATCTCCCTGATCGTCCATTGCAGGACGCAAGAGGATATTGATTATTACTGGAGCAAGCTGTCCGCCGTTCCCGAAGCCGAGCAATGCGGCTGGCTCAAGGACAAATTCGGCGTCTCGTGGCAAATTTCCCCCGCCGTTCTGGGCGAGATGCTAACCAAGGGCACGCCGGAGCAGCGCAAACGCGTTACGCAAGCTTTTTTGAAAATGAAGAAATTTGACATCGAAGTGCTGTACCGGGCTTTTGAAGGACAGTGACCGCATACGCATGAGGAGCTCGCCTCGAAAAGGGTGAGCTTTTTTTGGGATTCGTTGCGGAAACGGTGCCTCGATTTCGTCTTGTTTATTTGCCATTATTTACTCCTGTTTTGTTCCGGATCTGTGGATTCGAACGTTTAGTTCCTAGAGTGAATATCTTTACCATCAAATGATTGCCATTCCCGCCTATCTGTTTTACGCCTTTCCCATCCTATTGATTTATGGAACGATTGCTTCGCTAATAAGCGAGTACCTTGTTATGAATCTGGAAACCTATGCAAACCTGAGCGGAAAGCCATTTTTAAAAACAATGCTTTTATGCATCTTTCACCTGGCATTTGGGCTTATTTTTCTTTATGCAAGCCTTCTGGCCGCCCTGCTCTTTTTTCTGGCGGATCAGTGGTTGGCACGAATGAAAAAAGTTTACCGCCTTTCGTCGGCATTGATCAGCTTCCTGATCCCCTTTATGCTGTATTTGATCCTCTATTTCGGTTTCCAAGTTTCCTAACATATGCAAAAAAGACCGCCTTAGTGGAGGCAGTCCTTGCGTTCATTCGCCCATTATCCGAAAAACGTGCGGATCAGCAAGTACGCATTCAGTCCGATGATGACGCCGGCGACAATCCAGGCGAGCAGTTTCATCCAGAGCGGATTCGCGAATTCGCCCATCTTTTTCTTGTCGCTCGTAAATTGGACCAGCGGAACGACCGCGAACGAAAGCTGCAAAGACAAGATAACCTGGCTCAGGATGAGCAGCTGCGCTGTGCCGCTTTCGCCGGAAATGGCCGTGACGACGACCGCCGGCACGATCGCGATGAGCCGCGTGATCAATCGTCGTAGCCAAGGAGCGAGCCGGATATTCAGGAAGCCTTCCATCACGATCTGGCCCGCCAGCGTGCCGGTCAATGTCGAGTTTTGTCCTGAGGCGAGCAGCGCCACCCCGAACAGTACGCTGCCGGCCGCCGTCCCGACGATCGGGGCGAGCAGATGGTACGCCTGTTGAATTTCCGCCACTTCCGTCATCCCGGCTTTGTGGAACGTCGCCGCGGAGACGATTAGGATCGACGCGTTGATGAACAGCGCGAAACATAGTGCGATCGAGGAATCCCAAGTCGCGAAGCGGATCGCCTGGCGCTTGCCCTCCCGGGTCAAATCGAAACGCCTCGTCTGCACGATGGAGGAATGCAAATACAAGTTGTGCGGCATGACGGTCGCACCCAATATGCCGATGGCGATGTAAAGCATCTCCGGGTTGGTCACGATATCCGCGCTCGGCACGAACCCGGCAAAGATCGCGCCCGCGTCCGGCTTCGACAAATAAATTTCCGTAAGGAAGCATGCGCCGATCGTAAAGATCAGGACGATTACCAACGTTTCGATATAACGAAAGCCTTTGTTTTGCAGCAACAGCACGATCAGAACATCCAGCACCGTGATCATGACGCCGAATAAGAGCGGAATGCCGAACAGCAGATTGAGCGCGATGGCGGCGCCGATCACCTCCGCCAGATCGCATGCCGCGATCGCCAGCTCGCACAGAATCCACAAACCGAACGATACCGGCTTGCTGTAATGGTCGCGGCACGCCTGGGCGAGATCCCGGCCCGTGACGATGCCGAGCTTGCCGGCCAACGCCTGCAGCAAAATCGCCATCAAGTTTGACAGCAAAATGACGGACAGCAGCGTATAGCCAAACGCCGAGCCGCCCGCTATATCGGTCGCCCAATTGCCGGGGTCCATATAACCGACCGCGACCATGTAGCCCGGTCCGACAAAGGAAAGAAATTTGCGCAGCCACGTCCCGGTCTTCGGCACGCGCAGGCTGCGGTACGCTTCCGGCAGCGTCGGACGATTCCGGCCGCGTCTCCAGCCTTCCTCGGCGGCGGCAACAGGTGCTTGCGTCAAATCGTCGTTCATGGCAGTCACCGCCTTTTTGAGTTGGACTAACTATGTTGGCCAAGGGAAACTTTTTTTATAAAAAAATTCGTTTGATCGCTGATCGAATCGCCTTCCACTTCAAATTGTACTCGTGCAACTTTTTTTGTCAAGGGGAACATTCCGCCACTCGTCCCGCACGAAAAAAGGGCGGGTCAATTCCCCCGCCCGGCACTGCGCCGCCGCATCTGATTTTGCTTCATCCGCTCTTCCATCCCTTGCTCCGACGCCTCGAAAAACACCGCGTCCCGGATGGCGTCGGGCAAATATTGCTGCTCCACGTAGTGCCCCGGGTAATCGTGCGGATATTTGTAGCCCCCGTGGCCGAGCTGCGCCGCACCTTTGTAATGCGTATCGCGCAAATGAAGCGGCACTTCGGCCGATTTCGTACGTTCCAGCGACTCCATGACGCTCGCGATGGCAATCGGAATCGAGTTGGACTTCGGGCTCTCGACAGCGAACAAGATCGCCTGGGCGATGTTGTATTTCGCCTCCGGCCAACCGATCTTGTGATAGGCGTCCATCGCCGTCACCGCCTGCACCATCGCCTGCGGGTTAGCGAGTCCGATATCTTCGCTGCAGGCGACGATCAGCCGGCGCAAAAACGTCATCGGGTCCATGCCGAGCCGCTCGACCGCGTACAAAAACCAGTACAGCGCGGCGTCGCTCGATCCGCGGACGCTTTTGTGGAATGCCGACAGCACGTCGTACTGCGTCGATTCGTCCGCCCGGATCGTCGGACGGCGGATCGACTCCTCCGCCACCTCGAGCGTAATCCGGATCGTGCCGTCCGGCTCCGGCGCCGTCGTCAGCGCGGCCAGCTCCAGCGCGTTCAGCGCCCGCCGAATGTCGCCGTTGGCCATCCGGGCGATATGCTCGAGCGCCTCGTCGTCGGCGGCGATAGGCAAAAATCCGAGGCCGCGCCCGGCATCCGCCAGCGCTCGCCGCATCGCGATCAGCGAATGCTCATACGTCAGCGGCTTCAGCTCGAACAGCGTCGAGCGGGACAGCAGCGCCCCGTTCACATGGTGGAACGGGTTTTCCGTCGTCGCCCCGATGAAGGTGATGATTCCCTGCTCCACCGCAGGCAGCAGAGCGTCCTGCCGCGACGTGTTGAAGCGGTGCACCTCGTCGAGAAACAAAATCGTCTTTTTGCCGTACAGCGCCTTGTTCGATTTCGCCCGCTCGATCACATCGCGGACGTCCTTGACGGAAGCGTCCACGGCGTTCAGCCGCACGAACTCGCCGTTCGTCGCGTTGGAAATAATGTTCGCCAGCGTCGTCTTCCCGGTGCCGGGAGGACCGTACAGCAAAATCGAGCCGACCTGGTCGGCTTCGATCGCCCGCCGCAGCAGCTTGCCCGGTCCGACGATATGCTCCTGCCCGATATATTCGTCCAGCGTCGCCGGCCGCATCCGGTCGGCCAACAGCCGCCCTTCCGGCTTCGCCGCCTCGTCGTAAGTGAACAGATCCACATCCTTCACTCCTGACTGCCTGATTCTCGAAAGCAAGGACCGTCGGACGGGCTTTCGCCCCGCCCGTTCGGCCGACAAAAGCCGTCATCCGACGATGACGGCTTCAGCCTCGCGCTTCGTACTTATTCGATTATACCAGCTTCGAACGTCCGTTTGCCAGCCGGTTCTTCCCCGCGCTCCCGCTCCGCGCCGGCCGTCTCGCCCATGAACGGCCACCAGTTCGCCCGGCCGAACAGCCGCACCATGATCGGAATGAACAGCGGCAGCATGACGAGCGCGTACAGGAACAGGCCGCACAGCACGATCGTGGCGATTTGCAATAGCGACAGCACGCCGGCCGGCAGCATCGCCGCGAATGTGCCGCCGAGGATGACGGCGGCCGAAATGATGACCGTGCCCATGCTCCTCATCGCCTTCAAAATCGCCTCCTGCGGCGGCAAATGGCGGTTCTCCTTGAACCGGTCCATCAGGAAGATGCTGTAGTCGATGCCGAGCGCCATCAGCATGACGAAGCCGAAAAACGGCACCGCCCAGCTGATACCCGAATAGCCGAACACGTGGACGAACAGCACTTCTGTGATCGCTATCGACGTATAGTACGTGGCGAGCAGCGACAAGATGAGATAAATCGGCATGACGACGGAACGGAACAGCAGCGCCAAAATAATCGCGATGCCGACCAGCATGAGCATCATCGTCCGCGAGTAATCTTCCCCGGAAATCTCGCGCAGATCGTGGTTCATGCTCGTCACGCCGCCGACCGCGTACGTCGCCCCGGCGTAATCCGTTTGCTTGAGCGCGCGGCTCATCGCCGCGTTCAGATCGTCGGTCTTCCCGATCGCATCGGTGCTGTACGGGTTGTCTGCGAACACGACGTCGAATTTGACCGTCTTGCGGTCGTCGGACATATAGACGTCGAGCGCCTGCCTGAAGCTTTCGTCGGCGAGCGCCTCCTCGGGGATGTGCCAGCCGGCGAGCTGCTTGTCGGGAGAAGCCGACAGCCCGCTGAGGAACGATTGCGCCTGCTGCAACCCTCCGGACACCTGCTCCAGTCCGGAAACGCTCTGATCCAATCCTTGCGTCAGTTGGCCGAGCTGGTCGTTCAGCTGGGCGAAGCCGTTTTGCAGCTCTTTCTGCCCGGCGGCAAGCCGATCCAGCCCTTGCGTCATTTCCGGAATGTTCGCCACGATTTGGCTTTGTCCGTCGGCGGCCTGTTCGAGGCCGGCTTGCAGCCCGGCTATCCCTTCTGCGAGCTTGCCCAGCCCGTCGGCGAGCGCCGATTGGCCGGCGGCCGCCTGCTCGTAGCCGGCGTTGGCCTGGGCGAGCCCCTGCTTCAAGCCGTCGAGCTGCCCGTTCAGCTGCGTAAGACCGCTGGCGATGCCCGATGCGCCGGTATGCAGCTGCGACACGGCCGCGACCGCCCGCGCGTAATCCGGATCTTGCTTCAGCTCGGGATATTTGTCGCCCAATCCGCCGAGGCCTGCTTCAAGATCGGACAATCCTTGTTCCAAGGCCTGCACGCTGGCGGCGATTTCTCCATACCGCTGCGACAGCGCATCGATGCCGCCGCCGATCTGTTTGTAGCTATCCAGCAGCTGGCGGCTGGAGGCGGCAAGCTGCTCCGCGCTCGCCTTGGCCTGCTCAAGCCCGGCCTTCAGCTCGGCGGCGCCCATGGAGCCGTCCCGCAGCCCTTGCTCGATCCGCTTCAGCCCGTCGCCCAGCCGGACGACGCCGGCCTTCAGCTCATTCGTGCCGGTTGCGAGCTGCTCGGCTCCGGCGGCCGCCTCCTGCAGCTTCGGCGCGTTTTCGCCCAGCGCCTTGCTCGCTTCGGACAACCCTTTGCCGATCTCGTTCAGACCGTCGCGGCTTTGGCCGATGCCGTCGTCGACTTTGCCGACCTGGTCGCTGACGGCGAACGCCTCCAGCGGCTCGCCGGTCGGACGGGTGGCGCTGCGGACCGACTTGACGCCGTCGACGCTGGCCAGCTCGCGGGACGCCTGCTCGATGATGGCAAGCCCTTCGGGCGTATCCATCGGCTTGTCGGACCGGAGCACGACGGTGGAAGGCAGCGATTCCCCGGGACCGAAGCTGTCCGAGATGACGTCGAACGCCTTGACCGAATCGTACCGGCTCCCGATCTCCTCCAGGGAGTTGAAAGAGGTGGTGCCTTTGTACGCCACAAGGAACGGAACGAGGATCACGGCCAACACGACGAGCGCCCAAACGGGACGCTTCAGCGAGAACGAACCGACCGCTCCCCATAGGCGGCTCGGCTTATGCTCAAGCGATCCTTTGACCGGCCAAAACAACGCCTTGCCGAGCACCGCCATGAAAAACGGGACGATTGTGTACAGCGCCAGCATCAGCACCGCTACGCCGACGGCGACGGCGACGGCCGACCGGTAAAGCACAAACGTCGACAGCCCGATCGAGGCGAAGCCGACGAGCACGGCGAGTCCCGAGAACAGCACCGTCTTGCCCGCGGTGCGGTACGTCTCGACGATCGCTTCGCGTTTGTCGCCGCGATGCGCCAGTTCCTCCTTGAACCGGCTGATCAGCAAAATGCAATAGTCCGTGCCGATCCCGAACAGGACGGCGACGAGAAAAATTTGCGTAAACGTGGAAAGCGGAAAATCGAAATAGCGAACGAGATACGCCACGACCGACTGCGACACGACGTATACGATGCCGACGGACATTAGCGGCACGAACGGCGCTACCGACGAGCGGAACACGATAACCAGAATGATCAGAATGAATGCGACCGTAATCCATTCGGTCTTCTTCAGCCCGTCCTGCGAGCTTTGGATGACGTCTTCGTTAATGAGCCAGTCGCCGGTGAAGTAATGGTCGATTTTCACGTCGGACAAGGCGCCGTAAAGCGCATCCCGCATCTCGGCGGGCGTCCGTCCGCCGAACTCCGATTCGACCAGGACGAGCACCGTCTTGCCGTCCCCGGACACCATCTGTTTCGCCAATTCCGGCAAATCAAAGTGCGTCGTAACCGCCGTAACGCCGTACGCGTCTTTGCCGTTTTTCAGCTTGTCGACGCCCCGCTTGATTTCGTCCATGTCGGCGGACGTCAGCACCGTTTCGCGGTGGAACACGAGTACGGACGACACTTTGCCCGAATCTGACGACGATTCCCCGTTCATGTCATGCAGCATGTCTTCAGCGATCGTCGAGGAATAGCCGTCCGGTATCGAAATTTGGCCTTTATCCCGGACAAGCTCCTCCATATTCGGCGCCGTGGCGAACAGGACGCCCGCCCCGACGAGCCACACCGCCAAAATGAGCCACCTCAGCCTGATGATCGTCTTCATCTGTCCCGATAACTCCTCTCTATCCGAAATGACAGCGTTCGAACACGGCCTTATTGTTTCCGTTTTACCGCTCTTCCAGCATCCGGGCCAGCTTCTCGTACGTACGGATGAACGCCTCCGCCTCGCTGGCGTCGAAATGCTGCAAATATTTCGACAGCAACTCGTGAATCATCTGCCCGATCCGATTCGTAAGCGCCTCCCCCTCCTCCGTCAGCGACAAATACGTGACCCTCCGGTCTTTCTCGTCGGGAATGCGCCGGATCAGCTTCTTGTCGGACAGGCGGGTAATGATCGCCGTTATCGAGCTTTTGCCCACGCAAAACAAGTCGGACAGCTCGGACGACGTGCACCGGCCCCGATCCTGGATGAACCGCATGACCGAATATTGATCGGCCGTCAGTTCGCCGGACATCGTTTCCCGGAGCATCGCGTTGAACCGCCGTTCCACCATAAATGACGCGTTCTCGTAACGTCGGATGAGCTGTTTGAGCATGCCGGCGTCCATCTCTTGAAATTTCCATCCTTTCGTTTCAAAATGGTTCTACACAAGAACGGTTTCATTCGCAAACAGTTTTACAGTAGAACTATATCACGGGACAAAAGCCCGCGTCAACGCCGTTTTCGCATCGATTGTCCATTTTTCTAAGTCCGGTTTCCGCCTGTCCGACCTCCGTCGTCCCCTTGCGCCCCGCTTTCCAGCTTTTCCCTCGCCCGCCCGCAAAGAACGGCGGGACATGCTAAAGGTGCGGCTATCCGAAATTGGACAACGGAAAGGAAGTGGACGCGATCGATACGAAAGAAAAAGTATGGTCGGCGCTGGAAGGCGTACTGGACCCCGAAATCGGCATCAATATCGTCGACCTCGGGCTCGTGTACGAGCTGAACGTCGAAAACCGGCGTGCCGACATTACGATGACTTTGACCGTACCGGAATGTCCGCTGCAGGACGATATCGTCCGGGAAGTAAAGGAGAAGGTGGGCGCTCTTCCGGAAATCGACGAGGTGGACGTCCGTCTCGTCTGGGAGCCGAAGTGGACGCCGGCGCGGATGAACGACGCCGCCATCGAGGAGTTTCGCCGTCTGAGAAGTTTGGTCTAAAAAAACGTCCGCCCGGCCGGATCAAACCGGCTGGCGGACCGTTAGGCCGTACGGTATCCATCTTATGCCCGCTTCCGGGCGTAAAGAACGCTCAAGTCGACGGTTACATCGAGCTTGTCGCATTCCAGCAGCTGCCGGATTCGCTCCTCTGGCGCCCTCCATGAAAGCGGCGTCATCCGGATCAGATGCTCGAGCAGCTGCCGGTCGACCGGCACGCTGTAACGGAGCCGGCGTATTTCGGCCGCATCGAACAAGCCGGCGTATCGCTCGGAAAGCTGTTCGGACCGGTCGTCCGTCGCGGCCGGCCGTCCATGGAGATGCCGACGCAGCGGCTCGAGATGGTCCGGACCCGGCATCACCTTGATGAAGGCGCCGCCTGCGCTCAACAACCTGTGGAATTCGGACGCGTTGGCAGGCGACAACAAGTTGAGGACGACGTCGAAGCTGCCGTCGTTGAACGGGCTGTTCGCCAGGTCGGCCACGCACCAGATCGACCCCGGATCGCGCCGTGCCGCCAACCGGACGCCGTCCTTGGCGATATCCGCTCCCGCTGCGACGACGGGCCTTCCGACGATGGCAGAGGCGGCATCCCGTATGCCGGTCAGCAGGGAGCCTTCCCCGCAGCCGGCATCGAGCAGCCGAAGCGGCATACGTTCGGCCGCGCCTCCGCCCGGGCGCTCGGCGCCGAAACGATCGGGCATCGGCCCGGGCGCATCGGCAAGCGGAGCGGCACTGCCTTCCCATTCGGCGATGATGCCGGCGATTTGCCTGACGAGCGGGTCGAAAAAGCCGCTGCGGCAGACGATTTGCCGAGACTGGAACAGCGCCTTGTCGTATTTGCCGCGGTGCGGCCGGGGCAACAAATTGACGTAGCCTTCCCTGGACATATCGAAGCTATGGCCGCTGGCGCAGCGCAGCGCCCGGTCCGCCGCTTCCATCGAAGCGGAGCAAAGCGGACAGCGGAATATCCCGGCATGGCGAAACAAAAGGCTTGCTTTCGCGCTTTCCCGATCGGTTGGAAACATACGCTTTCAGCTTTTGGCCGCGGCCGCGAGCAGATCGCGCGTCACGACGCTGACCATGATCAGCCCGGCCACCGGCGGGACGAACGAATTGCTCGCCGGCGGCTGCTGCGCCTTGCGGATTTCCGGCGCGTTCTCCGGCACGATCCGCTGGGTGACGTCCTGGCGCGGCTTGATCGGCTCCTCGGTCGAGAAGACGACCTTGACGCCTTTCTTGATCCCGTCCTTGCGCAGCTTTTGGCGGATGACCCGGGCGAGCGGATCGACCGTCGTCTGTGAAATGTCGGCCACGCGAAAGCGGGTCGGGTCCATCTTGTTGGCCGCGCCCATGCTGGAGATGATCGGGATTTTGCGCTTCAAGCATTCCTTGATCAGATGAATCTTGTACGTCACCGTATCCGACGCGTCGATCACATAATCGAGCGGATATTCGAACAGCTTCTCGTACGTTTCCTCGGTATAAAACATCCGCAGCGCGATCGCGTCGCAGTCCGGATTGATCAGCTTGATCCTCTCGCGCATCAGCTCGGCTTTCGGCTGGCCGATCGTCGTCGTCAGCGCGTGAATTTGCCGGTTAATGTTCGTGATGTCGACGACGTCCTTGTCGATCATCACGATGCGGCCGACGCCGTTTCGGGCAAGCGCCTCGGCCGCGGCCGAGCCGACGCCGCCGATGCCGAGCACGGCGACGGTGCTCCGCTTCATGACGTCGATCCCTTCGGGGCCGATGGCCAGCTCCGTCCGTGAAAATTGGTGCAGCAAGTGCGATCCCCTCCAAATGATCCGTAAGACGAATTCCGTCTACAGTCCCGGCAAAGCTTCCCGGCCTTACGCCTTACGATTTGCCGGCCGGTTCCTTGACGGCGAGCCGGATGGACAGATCGTCCAGTTGTTTGGCGTCCACCGGCGACGGCGCGTCCATAAGCAGATCGGTAGCGCTGGCCGTCTTCGGAAACGCGATCGTCTCGCGCAAGTTCGAGCGGCCGGCAAGCAGCATAACGAGCCGGTCGAAGCCGAAGGCGATGCCGCCGTGCGGCGGGGTGCCGTACTCGAAGGCGTCGAGCAGGAAGCCGAACTTCTCGCGCGCCTCTTCGGGGGAAAAGCCGAGCGCCCGGAACATTTTCTCCTGCACGTCCCGCTTGAAAATCCGCATCGAGCCGCCGCCCACTTCGTAGCCGTTCAACACGAGGTCGTAAGCTTGCGCGCGGATTTGGCCGGGGTCGGTGTCGAACAGGTGCAGGTCGTCGTCATTCGGCCGCGTGAACGGATGGTGCTCGGCCACGTACCGTTTCGCTTCTTCGTCATAGCTGAGCAGCGGGAAGTCGACCACCCAGGCGAACTTGAACACGCTGTCGTCGATCAGGCCGAGGTCGCGGCCGATCTTAAGCCGCAAGTTGCCGAGCACGTCGGCGACAACCTTCTTCGTATCGGCCGAGAACAGGAGCAGGTCGCCTTCCTCGGCGCCGAGCCGCTCTTTCAGGGCGGCGATCTCCGCCTCGCTGAAAAACTTCACGATCGGCCCTTTCCATTCGCCGTCCTTGATCTGGATCCAGGCAAGACCTTTCGCGCCGTAGCGGGCCGCAAACGGCAGCAGGTCGTCGATCTCCTTGCGGCTCCACGTGCCGCAGCCTTTCGCGTTGAGCGCCTTCACCTGTCCGCCTTTTTTGATTACATTGGCGAACACTTGGACGCCGGAATTTTCCATCAGGTCGGAAATGTCCACCAGCTCGAGTCCGAACCGCAGGTCGGGTTTGTCCGAGCCGTACTTGCCGATCGCATCGGCGTAGCTGAGCCGTTGGAACGGACGCGGAATATCGACGCCGATCGTTTCCTTGAACAGGCGGACGATCAGCTGTTCCATCAGGTCGAGCAGCTGGTCGCGCGACAGGAACGACGTCTCGATGTCCACCTGGGTGAACTCGGGCTGCCGGTCGGCGCGCAAGTCTTCGTCGCGGAAGCAGCGGGCGATCTGGTAATAGCGTTCAAGGCCGCTCACCATGAGCAGCTGCTTGTAAATTTGCGGCGACTGCGGCAAAGCGAAAAATTCGCCCGGATGAACCCGGCTCGGCACCAAGTAGTCGCGCGCCCCTTCCGGTGTGCTCTTCGTCAAAATCGGCGTCTCGATCTCGAGGAAGCCGTGCTCGTCGAGGAAATCGCGGAACACTTTGGCCGCCTTCGAACGGAGCATGAGCGTCTTTTGCATTTCCGGCCGACGTAAGTCGAGGTAACGGTATTTCAGCCGGAGCTGCTCGTCGATTTCGACGCCGTCCTCGATAAAGAACGGCGGCGTTTTCGCCGTGTTCATAATTTCCACTTCGTGCACCTGAACTTCGATGTCGCCCGTCGCCAGGTTCGGGTTGACGGTCGACGGGTCGCGCTCGACGACTTTGCCTTTGACGGCCAGCACGTACTCGTTGCGCGCCCGGTCGGCGATGGCCAGCGCCTCGCCGGAAAATTCCGGGTTGAATACGACTTGCACGATGCCGCTCCGGTCGCGCAGGTCGATGAACAACACCCCGCCGAGGTCGCGCCGGACCGAAACCCAGCCGTTCAGCACGACCGTCTCGCCGACGTTCGCCTTGCTCAAGTTCCCACAGTGATGAGTTTTCAACATCATAAAAATATCGACTCCTTCAGGATTGGAAATGGATGCAGTGTTTACGCAGCAGGCTTACGACTCCGCCAGCTTGCGCCGAATCGTTTCCGCCAGATCGGTAAGCGGCACTTCTTCCTGTTCGCCCGTCGCCATCCGCTTCAGCGCGATCGTGCCGCGGCTGAGCTCATCGTCGCCCAAAATCGCCGTAAACTTCGCGGCGAACCGGTCGGCCGCCTTCAGTTGCCCTTTCACCTTGCGGCCCAAATAATCTTTCTCCGCGGCCAGCCCGGCCGAACGAAGCTGGAACAGCAGCCGCGCGACTTCCTGCTCCGCCGCTTCGCCCATGCCGATCATGTAGACCTCCAGCGGCCGCGCGCCCGGAACGTCGACGCCTTGCGCTTCCAGCACGAGCAGCACCCGCTCGAGGCCGAGCCCAAAGCCAACGCCGGGCCGGTCGATGGCGCTGCCGCCGATCGTGCCGACCAGTCCGTTGTAGCGGCCGCCGCCGCTGATCGTATCGATGGCGCCGATGCCCGCCGCCTTGTATTCGAACGCGGTATGCGTGTAGTAGTCAAGGCCGCGCACCATGCGGGGATTGACGGTGAATTCGATCCCCATGGCGGTCAGGTGGCGCTGCACCGCCTCGAAGTGCGACGCGCACTCCTCGTCGAGAAAGTCGAGAATGGACGGCGCGCCGACGCCGTATTCCTGGTCTTTCTTGCAGTCGAGAATACGCATCGGATTGCGCTCGTAGCGCGACTGGCAGTCTTTGCACAGCTTATCCTTAACGGGCGCGAAAAAGCGGCGAAGCTCTTCGCGGTAGGCGGTGCGGCACGAGGGGGTGCCAACCGAGTTGATCTCGACGCGCACGTCCTTCAGCCCGATTTCCCGGTAAAACAAATACCCCATCGCGATCACTTCCGCGTCCAGGCTCGGCTCCGTCGAACCGATCGCCTCGACGCCGAACTGGTGGAACTGCCGGTAGCGGCCGGCCTGCGGCTGCTCGTAGCGGAACATCGGCCCGATGTAATACAGCTTGTTCAGCTCCGGCTCGCCGTACAGCTTGTTCTCCACATACGCCCGAACGACGCCCGCCGTCCCTTCCGGACGAAGCGACATGCTGCGGTCGCCCTTGTCGGCGAACGTGTACATTTCTTTCTCGACGATATCCGTCGTCTCGCCGACGCCGCGTTGGAACAGCTCGGTATGCTCGAATACCGGCGTGCGAATTTCTTTGTAATTGAACCGGCGGCAAATGTCGCGCGCTTTCTCTTCGAGAAATTGCCATTTTTCGACGACGCCGGGCAGCAAATCTTGCGTTCCTTTCGGTTTTTGAATCGTCATGGCTTCGTTCCGACCTCCTTCTGGCGATAAATCCGTAAAGCGGCGTTCGCCGAGCGGCTGCCGGACCGCAAAAAACCCGTCCCTGACATTCGCTGCCAGGGACGGGCTCTGTCGATCCGAATCGCCCGCGGTACCACCCGCATTCGCGTCCGTCGATCCCGCCGTTTTCCGAATAATCGGCGAACGGCCGAATAGCGGAAAGCACGGCGCAACAGGAACGCGCACTCGAAGCGGTTAACGCCCGCCATACGCGAGACGGCTACTGCCCGCGGCGCTCGATGCCGGCCGCCATCTGCCGGCGCCGTCGATCGTGCTTTCGCCCGGGGTTCCCCGTCCGTTCTCCGGGATGTCGTTCGCCCGTCCATCGCCGGGAAGCTTGCAGCCTGGAGGCTTCCCTCTCTGCGGGTCGTGGGTTCGGGTTACTTCTTCCCATCCGCGAATCTCGTGATTTCTTATTGATTGTATCGTTGCCAAAAGGCAAAGTCAAGATACTTCCACGGGGCAAACGGACAAGAAATAGGCAATCCGCATGCCACTTCCGCCGGCTAAAATGGTATGCTAAAAAGAGACATTGCCATTGATAAAAAGGAGGCCATAATCGATGGAACCGGTCGGACCTTGCGTCAAATGCGGAAAAACCGTTTATTGCCGGGACGGATTTCTCGACGGCGTCAACTATCGCGGATCGTTGTACTGCCATTCTTGTTTTGACGAGCGGGATGCCGATGGGCAGCCGCAAGCCCCCAAACCGCCGTCGGAAGCTGAACCGTCGGGCTAAAAAGAAAAGAACCTGCAGCATTCCGCCGCAGGTCGCTCCATCGTTTCTATATTCAAAAGGGGGTCGTTTTTAAGTATAAGCGGAAAACATGAAAAACAGAT
>Ga0310832_100525_pt1 | contig 27000 bp, 27 predicted proteins | sample WT_ome_7_FD_201303 | JGI IMG/M metagenome (GOLD analysis project Ga0310832, IMG submission 201303) | Sorghum-adapted microbial communities enriched on wild type (WT) sorghum from Joint BioEnergy Institute, Emeryville, California, United... ...
TAACTCAACGGCTTGAATCTTGTATTCTTGATCAAATGTTCTCTTTTTCATGATTGGACACCTCGAACTGATTGTAATTAAGTTTATTATAATCTCTCTGTTCTCCGTGTCCACTTTTTAGACTAACTGTATTTTATTTTCCGTCAGTATCTCGTTGATCTTTTTTTCACTTGCCTCCATTTAGCATCATCTCCCCCAGTAGCCAGATTTACTTTTACACATACATCTATAATACAGATTTTACGTTTTTACAACTCTCCCCTTATTCACACATGTTGACCCCAACCGTATTAATGATTTCTTCTCAAAAACCAATCCATATCATAGTTTTGTAATGATTGAGGAAGAAATTTTATGTAAAAAAGGATTCCTCGTAAGCGAAGATAACAAAAAGCAATCTTGAAGCATCTATGGGGTAGTTATGGAGAAGTCCACCAATGAAATGGATGCAGCGGATATAGCTAGAAGGAGAAAGCAGAGGATCTCTATAACCATGATGCAAAACATAGAGGGAATTCGTAATTTTACATTTCAGAACATATCCGTCGTAAATAAATTCGCACAAACGAATAAAGCAATCCCCCACATGCGTCAATAACCACATTCGCCAAAAGCGCCATCCTCCCCGGTTGAAACGATTCAGTTCCTTCTTCCGTTTTTGAATATAAATCATTTTTCCATCCACTCCAACTCCTCCAGCGACTGGACATCTTGAAGAATGTAGCGGATCGTTTTTTATCGACTTTGGCAGCTGTTGAAACGATGACATACATACCTCCCAATACTACTTATGATTATTCCCTTTAAAAATTGGTTTTAACTGATGAACAAGCTCCCGAACCATGTCTTTCGCGGTCATATTGCGGACAATTCCCCTCGTTGATACGCTTTGATCAATATATGTTTGAAACGCTCGGTTTCTGGTCGCAGATTCTTTTTCTTCGTCACAACAGTCACCTCCAACATAAATAAGCCTCCCGCTGAATTACTTCAACAGGAGGCTTTGAATTTACTTAGTATTTCGGCTATGCCATTTCCACGCGCTTTCGATGATTTGTTCTAATGAATATTCCGCTTTCCAGCCAAGTTCTTCATAAATTTTTTGCGAGGAAGCGACAAGGCGCGCCGGGTCGCCCGGGCGGCGGTCAGTGTATTCAATAACAGCTTTGCGGCCGGTTACTTTTTCACATGTTTCAATCACTTCTTTGACGGAATAGCCTAAGCCGTTGCCAAGATTGTAAACGGCGGTTTTCTTTTTGCCCGCCAACAATGCTTCCAGCGCTAAAATATGCGCCTTCGCTAAATCGGTAACATGGATATAGTCGCGAATACATGTTCCGTCTGGTGTATCATAATCCGTACCGAAGACGGAGATTTTCTCACGCTGGCCTAACAAATGCTGCAGGACAATCGGAATTAAATGGGTTTCTGGGTTATGGTCTTCGCCAATTTCCCCCGACTCGTGCGCCCCAGCCGCATTAAAGTAGCGAAGGACGATATAGTTGAGTTCATACGCAGAAGCAAAATCCGCTAAAATTTGTTCGATCATTAACTTCGAGCGGCCGTATGGATTAATTGGATTTGTCGGACAATCTTCCGTAATCAATTTGACATTCGGAATCCCATATGTTGCCGCGGTTGATGAGAAGATAAAGTTTTTCACATTATATTTCAACATCGTCTCTAACAACGTTAATGTAGCGGCAACGTTGTTTTGATAATACTTCAGCGGATTCACCACCGATTCGCCGACCAAGCTGTTCGCCGCAAAATGCATGACGGCTTGAATCGGGTATTTTTCAAAAATCGGTTCAAGATCCGCTTTGTTCCCTAAATCCCCTTGCACAAACACCGCGCGATCATCCACTAAATAGCGATGACCAGTCGATAAGTTATCAAGTACGATTACTTGCTCATTTTTCACTAGCTCTTTCACTAAATGACTGCCGATATAACCGGCTCCGCCAACAACGAGAATCATGTACAATCCCCCAATTATACGTTAACTATTTGATGGACCATCGTCATTACTGCGTTTTCTAATTCGGCAACAAGTTCTTCGCTCTCTTGTAACGATGTTCCTCTCACGCCAAAGTAAAACTTCGCTTTCGGCTCTGTGCCTGATGGCCGCAAACAGAACCATGCGCCGTTCGCAAGGTGATATTTCAACACATTCGAGCGCGGCAAGTCAATTGTCTGTTCTTCCCCTGTCGTGACAATGGTGCGTTTGCTTATCAAATAGTCTTCGATCGCGACAATTTCCACACCGGCGATTTCTTTCGGAGGTTCATTGCGGAATGTCGCTAGAATGTTGGCAATTTGCTCAGCGCCGTCTTTTCCTTTTAACGTTAGTGAACGCAATGATTCACGATAGTAACCGTATTTTTCAAAAATCTCTAATAACCCTTCATACAATGTTTTTCCCTGTGTTTTATAATAAGCCGCTACTTCTGCAGCAAAAATCGCCGATTGCACGGCATCTTTGTCGCGGACAAAGTCACCGATTAAATAGCCATAGCTTTCTTCATAACCGAATTGGAACGTGTATTCTTTCGTTTGTTCAAACTCGTTAATTTTCTCACCAATAAATTTAAACCCAGTTAACGTATCAATTGTTGGCAATCCATAATGCTCGGCAATCGCGCGGCCGATTTCCGACGTCACGATCGTTTTCACAACGACACCGTTTTTCGGCAAGATTCCTTTTGCCTGCTTTTGTGATAATAAATATTCCAGCATCAACGCGCCCATTTGGTTGCCTGTTAAAACGACATATTCACCATCTAAATTTTTCACCGCCACACCAAGCCGATCCGCATCCGGGTCTGTTGCCATTAAAATGTCGGCATCGATTTTTTCACCGTATTGAATCGCTAATGCAAACGCGGCATGCTCTTCCGGATTTGGTGAGACAACAGTGGAAAAGTTCGGGTCTGGAAGTTCTTGTTCTTTTACAACCGTCACGTTTTCAAAGCCAAATGCTTTTAAACCAGCGCGGATTAACTTATTAGATGTGCCATGCAAAGGAGAAAAAACAATTTTTAACTCTTTCGCCACTTCCACAACCATTTCTGGATTGAGTTGAATCGTTTTTAATTGCTGAAGGTAGGCTTCATCGATTTCTTCGCCGATATAGGTAAGCAATCCGTTTTCCAGAAGTTCTTGCTCGCTTGCTACTTCAACGGTCAATTCATTTTCGACGGCATTGACGTATTGAATAATCGCATCTGCCACAGCTGGCGGGATTTGCCCTCCGTCTTGTCCGTACACTTTAAACCCGTTATACTCCGGCGGATTATGGCTTGCGGTAATGACCACACCGGCAAACGCCCCAAGATAACGAACCGCAAACGACAGCTCTGGCGTTGGACGAAGTTCTTTAAATAAGTAAGCTTTAATCCCATGCTTCCCAACCGTCTTAGCCACTTCTAACGCAAACTCCGGCGACTTATGGCGGGAATCATAGGCAATCACCACACCGCGCACTTTCGCTTCTTCGCCTTGTTCAACAATATAACGCGCTAATCCTTCCGATGCTTTGCGAATGGTATAGATATTCATTCGATTCGTACCAGGACCAATTTCCCCGCGCATACCGCCTGTGCCGAATTCTAAGTTTTTGTAAAAACTATCTTCTAATTCTTTTTCATTATTCTGCATACACAACAACTGTTCTTTTAATTCCGCATCGAGCTGCGGATAAGAAAGCCATCTTTCTACCGATGCTCGCCAAGTCATTCTTTCCACCCTCCTAATCATCATGGATGTGATACATCATCCGCGCGTTTTCTTGAATTTGACATATCCCTAATTGACAAGGGAGAATAAATTGACCACCTTTATGAATCTTCTATTCTTCTTCCGTCATAAACGTCCCTTGTCCCTAGCCTAAGCACTTCCTTGCACGTCCTAAATCATAAAAAAATAAATATAGCCTCCCGTTGAACTACTTCAACAGGAGGCTGCCAAACTACTATTTATCGTTTCAACGCTTTGACATATACGTCAAAACCCGGTTTTGCTCTTCAACGGTCATGCTAGAGCCAGACGGCAAACAAATGCCATTAGCAAACAATTCATCAGAAACGCTCCAACCTTCCTGATGCGGGTAATACGTTACCCCATTAAACACAGGCTACAGATGAAGCGGCTTCCATCCATATTTTCCTTCACAAGCGCGTTGATAATATCCATCGGCGTCACATCAAGCCCTTGCGGATTGATCGTCAATGTTATCAACCAGCGGTTAGGCATTGTTCCTTCCAGTTCGGGAATAACATCGATGAAGGTTTTGAATCTATTTAAGAAAAGTCTTCGGGTCGTTGTTTCCGAATACCAAAATGATACAACAATGCTTGAACAATCCGCTCCGAAGCATGACCGTCCCCATACGGATTAGATGCTTTTGCCATCTTTGCATATACCTCTTGATCAGTAAGAAGCTGCTTTGTTAATTGATATACGTTCTCCTTATTCGTCCCAGCTAACTTGAGCGTCCCCGCAACGATTCCTTCTGGTCGTTCTGTCGTATCACGCAACACTAAAACAGGCTTTCCTAACGAAGGTGCCTCTTCTTGAACACCACCAGAATCTGTTAAAATCAAGTATGCTCTTGCGGCAAAATTATGAAAATCAATAACATCGAGCGGTTCAATTAAATGAATTCGCTCATGGTTTCCTAATATTTCTTGTGCCGTTTCCCGAACAACCGGATTTAAATGCACTGGATATACCACTTGCACATCAGCAAACTCTTCAACAATTTGCCGAATCGCCGTAAAAATATTCCGCATCGGCTCTCCAAGATTTTCGCGACGATGTGCTGTCACCAATAGCATGCGATCCGTTTGCAGTTGCTCTAAAATTGGATGATAGTAATTCTTTTTTACCGTCGTTTTCAATGCATCAATTGCTGTATTCCCCGTAATGTAAATATGCTCTTTTGGCTTGTTTTCCTTCAACAAATTTTCCGCCGCTTGCTTCGTTGGCGCAAAATGCAAATCGGCAAGAACTCCCGTTAACTGACGGTTCATTTCCTCTGGAAACGGAGAATATTTATTCCACGTCCGTAATCCTGCTTCCACATGACCGATTTTCACTTGATTATATAAAGCGGCTAAGGAAGCAGCAAATGTTGTCGTCGTATCCCCATGAACGAATACGATATCCGGTTGGACTTCTTTAATTACTCGATCTAACCCTACTAGCGCCCTTGTCGTAATATCGACAAGCGTCTGCCGTGCCTGCATAATATTTAAATCATAGTCCGGTTCAATACGAAAAATGTCAAGCACTTGATCGAGCATTTCTCGATGTTGCGCTGTGACAGCCACATACGATTGGATACAATCACGATATTTCTCAAGCTCCTTCACTAAAGGAGCCATTTTAATCGCCTCCGGACGCGTCCCGAAGACGGTCATGACTTTCAAAGGAGTATTCATTGTGTTAATCTGCCTTTCCTTATACAGTTTACTGTATCAACAATGAGCAATAATCGTTTGTCCTATTCAGAAATAGCTATTTATAACTAACACTTAAGCAATTATAAAGTTTAAACTGTCTGGAACTGATAATTATAAATCGCTTGTCGGCCAATCGAATGGTATTCCATCGGATACTTTTTCACTTCTTGTAAACTATAACAATTTCGACCGTCAAAAATAATTGGCTGCTTCATTTTCTGAATATATATATTTAAATCGAGTTCCTTAATTTGCGCCCATTCTGTAAGAATAAACGCCATATCTGCATTTTCTAGAGTAGCCTCAATGGATTCTGTGTATACTACCTCTTGTGGCAGAACCTTCTTCGCATTTTCAATCGCAACCGGATCGTAAGCAACAATCTCCGCTCCTTCAGCAATTAATTCTTTGGAAATAACAATCGAAGCCGCTTCACGCATATCATCCGTATTCGGTTTAAAGGATAAGCCTAATAAAGCGATTTTCTTTCCAGCTAGACTTCCAAAACGTTCTCTTGCTTTATCAATTAAAACACGTTGTTGTTGGTTATTTACTTTTATCACTGCCTTTAACAATTCGAAACTATAGTCAATATTTGACGCGATTTTTGCCAATGCTTTTGTATCTTTTGGGAAACAAGACCCCCCATAGCCAATCCCCGCTCTTAAAAACATGGAACCGATACGTTTATCCATTCCCATGCCTAACGCAACACTTTCCACATCGGCCCCTACTTTTTCACATATATTCGCAATTTCGTTAATAAAACTAATCTTCGTTGCCAAAAAAGCATTTGAAGCATATTTAATCATTTCTGCACTTCGGATATCCGTTTTAAAAATCGGAATACCAAATGGCTTATTAATTTCTTCAATCACCTTTGCTGCTTCCTCACTATCTGCACCAATGACAATCCGATCACCATGGAACGTGTCATAAACAGAAGAACCTTCCCGCAAAAACTCTGGATTGGACACCACTTCTACATGGATATGCTTAGGTACTAAAGAATCTAACAACTCTTTAATATAATGATTCGTTCCAACCGGCACCGTACTTTTTGTCACAACAATAACATCTTTCGTAATATTCGCTGCAATATCCCGAACTGCTTGCTCAATATACATCAAATTAGCGGATCCGTCCTCTTTCTCAGGCGTACCAACCGCAATATAAATCACATCCACATCTTTAAAACCTTCTTGATGGCTTGTTGTAAAAAACAAACGCCCGGCTTGAATGTTTTCCTTCATCAACTCTTCAAGTCCGGGCTCATAAATAGGTGAAATGCCTTGACGCATTTTTTCTACCTTCGTTTCATCAATATCAATACATGTTACATAATGACCAATATGGGATAAGGCAACGCCAGTGACTAAACCGACGTAGCCTGTGCCAACAACTGAAATTTTCATTAAAATACTCCTCCACATCTTTATTTGTTTTTATTCAATTTATTAATCCACAGCCTTTCCAAATATTCGGAAATGGAGTTTAATAATAATGATTTATCAGATTCATACTTTTTATATTCTTTATTATTTATTTCGCATAATTTCTCATATAATTCTTTTATATCATTAACTATTTCTATAAAGCCAAGATCATAAAACATTTGAGCAATCTCTACCTGATGATCGTCTACATGTTCACCATATTTTTTTCTTCTTGGTACAACTAACACCTTTTTCTCCTTTTTTAACCCCTGGATAATAGAGCTTGTTCCCCCATGAGTTATTAATATAGAAGCTTTGTCAATAAATTCATTCATTTTTGTTGAGTCAACCATTGCAAATGATTCATAATTTTTAGGTTTGTACTTTGAAAATCCTATCTGAGCTATTATCTCTTCGTTTATTTTTCCACTATCAACTAAATTATCTAATTCTATAAAAAGCCTATCAAATGGAAACTTTTGTGTTCCTACTGTTACAAAAATCAATAGATTTTCCCCCTGTACTCTGCCTTAGGATAATGTTTTAGCATTTCTTCCCACTGCACATAAAATTTATCAGCAATTTTATATATTAATTTTCCAGTCAAGGTAGGTGTTTTTATTTTCGCAAAACTTTCAATGAATATTATTTTTTTTCCAAATAATTTTCCAAATAGGCATAAAGGAATGGTTGCTCCTGCACCAGTGGAAATAATAACATCCGGTCGTTTTTTAACCAAATAAAATAACGATAATAGTATATTTAAAGCAAAAACAAATAGGAATCTGATATCTTTCCTCTCTTGCTGTAATAAATAATAAACCTTGAAATTATTATTTAAGTTATCAGTTGATTTATTCTTTTCCGTAACTATAAAATAATCATACTTCTCTACTATAGGAATCAGTTGCTTTATTTGAGCAAGATGTCCACCTGCAGAGCTTACTAAACAAATTTTTAAATTTCTGTTAAGTCTCATAATACCTCCTACTTAAATAAAGAAGCTAGATTCTTCTTAATAAGATCTTTGTCATACTGCATAGCTGTCTGTATTGCTTCGTAACACATACCCTGTTTTTGTTTAGGAGAGTAATTTAAAAACTCTATTATTGACTTCATCAAACTCTCTCTATCCCCTGGTTGAAATAATAGACCGTTCTGTTTATGATTAATGTAACTCTTTAATCCACCTATATTACTGCCTATAACAGGTGTTCCACAACTCATTGCTTCTAATCCCACAAGTCCTAAACTTTCACCTTTTCTACGAGTAGGGAAAATTAAAACGTCTATTATATTATAAACCTTACATAATTTATCATGTGGCATAAAATCTAATAATACAATCCTTTCTTCTAAGTTCTTTTGTAAAATCATTTCTCTCATGTTCAAATATTCTCTTCCATTACCCACTATAATTAAAGAAACATTTTTATAAGTGTCTTCTTTAGTTATACTCTCAAACGCAATTATTAGATCATCCCAACCTTTTTCATATTCTATCCTTCCTACATATCCTATATATGTTTTATTATCATCTAAGCCTATTTTGCTTGGTTTAATATTTAACGGCTTAAAAATTTTTCTGTCAATCCCCCCCGATGGTGATACCTCTATTTTATTAGTTAATCTATATTTTTCTTGTACCACTTCTTTAAAGTATACAGAAGGAACAATGATGAGTTTTGAAGACTTTAACAATTTTTTCACAAGTTTTTGCAATCTTTTCTGAACTTTTGTTTCTGGAATAACGTCACTACCATGAACATTAGTATATATATTAAGGTTCCTTCTTATCGACTTTGCGATTAAAATAGGCAAAGCGTTATGAGAAGCATAGTGGACATATATAGTCTTTGTATTTGTCAAAAGAAGTTTTATTATAATTCTTACATAATGTAATGTATAGTATAAAAATTTAAGTAGTTTATTATTTGTTTTATACATTACAATCTTATCAACAGCAAAACCTTCTTCTATTAATAAATCTTCTGTTTTCTTGACAAATATACCGTAGGACGGATACTTATTATTAGGGTACATATTTGAAATTAAAATTATCTTTTTCAACTCTTATCACCCAGCCAATTTTTGTACTTATCATAACGTTCAATCTCACGACGGAATCCAAAGAGCCATTGGCCAAACTTTGTTCTCAAAAAGCAGGAAGAATCCGGTCATACGCATCTTTTCGCCCCTCGCTATTGCGACGGTTGATGGGGAAATCGTCGGTTTGTCGAACTTTTTCGCTGTCATACGCGGCATCACCTAAAGCCCATTTGATCTCCCATTGCTCCAAGGAAGCAAACAACCTCGACGTTGCGGCGGCATCATTCCCCCGAGTTCGACACAAATCGCCTCCCAGCCCTTGATATATAAGGGCTCAGAGACGATTGGGCATACTTCGGGCAATGTATCTAGGAGCGAGGATGAATGTCCAGGATCTTCAGAGGAGGCTCCACCCCTAGAATCGCAAAGGTTTGCTCTTGTTTGGCCGTGATTTCTGGGCGCTGATAGATGAGCTTCGTTCGGAATCTGGCGAAGCCCCTCTAACTCCTCTTTCAATGACTCGAGCAGCTTCTCCCGTTCCTTCCGTTGGCGCCCGGCTTCTTTGGGATTGTACACCAAGACGTAGCGCTGACGCGCTTCTCCATCCCCACAATGATCTCTTTGATATGCAAATTCCCCCAAACCTGTTGATAGCGCCCGCGTCGCCTCATCGCTTCCTCGGTGGCGGCTTTTCCAGATCCGACTTTTTCTCCTACGATATAATGTCCACATAATGTCCACCGGCCTGTTGTAAGGTCCGTAAATTTTCTTCGGAAGAAAACCCTCGATCCATCACGCTAATCACGCACCCGAGCTTCCAGCCGATTAAATCATTTTTCACTTGTTTGATCACGGTCATGTCCACCGTATTTCCTGGCCATACCCAAGCGCGAATCGGGATTCCTTCCCGAGTCACGGCGAGCCCAATAACGATTTGTAAGAGATCTGGACGCTTATCTTTTGAAAATTCTTGTTTTCGAAGGTTCTCCTCTTCCGTTGCTTCAGACAGATCGGCCTCAAAATAGGAAGAGGTGGTATCAAAATAAAGAAGATCTATATACATGCATACATGCACCCAGAAACATTAACGTCCACATAAGTGGTGCCCACTCCGGTTATACTGCACCTAGGAAATCGATGAAAAAAGAGGCGAAACCAAGATGAAAAGGTTAAAAATCACCAACAATCACGGGTGGACAACACGCACTCTCCGGAAACAAGAGCGGAAAATCAAAAAAGTCGCCCTGCGCCAGCGCGTCATGGCCGTTCGCTTGATCATGGAAGGCTATCTGGGCAAAGACGCCGCTTCGATGGTGAATCTCTGCCGACAAAGCGTCTCCTTTTATGTGTCTTTATTAATGAAGGCGGGATCGATCTCCTGCTGGATCGGAAATCTCCGCCGGGTCGGGAGCCGTTTTTGACGCCGGAGTAGCAGAAGGAACTGAAAGAACTCGTGTTGACCCGCACCCTCTGCCGAACTCGGTTGGGACATCGCTTCTACGTGGAATACGTGGATTCTTCAATCCTATATCCGCAAGCACTGCGGGGTGTCCATGTCCCGTGAAGGAATTCGGAAGCTCTTGCATCGATTGAGACTGTCCTGAACCCGGCCAACGTATACCTTGGCCAAAGGCGATGCGGAACAACAACAGGCATTCGAGAAACAGATGGACTTCATAAAAAAACTTAATCGCTCCGGATTCCGTGCTGTTGTAGGTTGATGAGACTCATGTCCGTTCGTACCAAATTCTGCGGGCCGCTTGGTCAGAAGTCTACCGGCGAAAACAGGTTTCCACGTATGGCCATCATGCCCATGTTTCACTCTTTGAGGCCGTGAACGTACTCAATGGGGAGACGATTTTTCACCGGGTGGCGGCGGCCAACGCCACGACGTTTTTGGATTTTTTGAGAATTCTAAAGATCCTCTATCCGGACAAACTCATCATGCTCGTGCTTGACAACGCCCGCATCCACCATGCGAAGATGGTCAAAGATTTTTTGCGTCAGAAGGGGGAATGCTTTCATTTCATTTTCCTGCCCCCGTATTCACCGCAACTCAACCCGATCGAACGCTTGTGGAAATGGCTGAAAGATGCGGTGATTGCCAATGTCTTTCACAAAGATCAAAAAGATATTGACCAGGCCATTACCCGGTTTATGGACTACATTCACCAACGTCCGGAAGAAGTGCTTCAACGCTTAGGGTGTGCTGCGTAAGGCAGAGGTTAACTTTTCAAGGTGTATTTATATACTTCCAAATTCAATAATTTATTCAAGATAATATTTTTTGGATATCAATAACTCTTTGCTCCCAAGTTGATTTTTCTTTTAATTTTTTTATATTTGCTACTAATTCGATATATGTTCTTTTACTATTAATAATACTTAATATACCATTAGCAAAATCTACGGGATTATCATTTGTCACGACACCAATTCCAGTTTTAGAAATAAAATTTGAAACTTCTCCATGGTTTATCGCAACAACTGGCTTTTCATAGGAAATATATTCAAACAATTTAACTGGTAAACAAAGCTTCGTGTATTCGTTTCCACTCCGAGGAATAATTGCAATAGAAGATCTGTTATAAACTTCTTCTATATTACTTTTAGTATGGTGAGATATTTTTAGCCACTCATACATACTATTTGCTTTTTGGAGATCAAGATTATCTTTGTATTCATTTTCTCTACAGACTAAATTGAGACGCAACTTTTGTTTCTGATTTATAATTTTAAAAGTTTCAATTAAAAGATCTACTCCACTAAAAATCCGATCGATTTCACCTACATAAATAGCTTCCATATTTACAGGTACCTTTGAATAGGATATTTTAATATTCTCGCATCCAGGTGGAAGCAATTCAATTTGAGTAGTTACAGGCAAAAAATCCTGCAACGCCCTCTTAAAACTTTCACTTTGAACAAAAAATACATCACATATTGAAGCTAAAAATTTTAAATAAAATTTGTTAACAATAGGTATTAGCATATTTCTTAATCTGTTTTTATTGAAAAAAATATTATAGTTCCAATACATATCTCTATAATATATTCCTATTTTATTAATCTTTAATTTGTGCTTTAACGAAAACAATAATCTAGTATCGAGGTATCTAGCAACTCTAGTTCCAGATTCTATATAACAAAAATCATACTTCTGCCCCTTTTTTATTAACATCTTTAATTGTTCATATCGTTCTTTTGAATTCTTTCCCTTTATTACATCAATTTCATTTCCTTTTATACGTTTAAAAGCATTCAAAATTGACAATGATCTAACCGATGGACCAAAGTTGTTATTATTATCAATATCAACCAATATTACATAAAGAGCTCTACCCAATTTTATATCACCACACTTAATGTTTTTTAGTTCATCACCAAATTTTATGATTTAGTAATAAAATCAAGAAGAATACTTGACTTTTTTCATTCTAACGGCTTCTTTAGTCCATTTACTGAAGAAAAACATAGCCTAATGAACCTGTTTTATCAACATAAAAGTACCTTGAAAAGTTAACCTCCCGCGTTCGACAGTTACCAGGCAAACAAATCGCCTTCCAACCCTTGATATAGAAGGGTTCAGAGGCGATTGGGCATACTTCGGGCGTGTATCTAAAAGTGAGGATGAATGTCCAAGATCCTCGGAGGAAGCTCCATCCCTAGAGACACAAAGGTTTGCTCTTGTTTGGCCGTGTCTCTGTACGCTGATAGAGGTTGCCATATTTCGAAGAAAAATGTCCTAACGTAAGGCGCTGACATTCATCCCTTACTTCCGGCCACGATTCTCCTGTCCGAATCTCCACAATGTGATTCAGACGATGATACATCGGCTGCAATTTCAGTACCGACTTCAGTGTACGGAAGACTTGTTCGATATCGACCATTTGTTTATATCCGAGCGCGACATCCTCGGCGGACAACGTATCATCAGACGTTCGGATGAGGATATTTGTCATCATACTTTTCCATCATACGTTTCAGCCTCACAGACCGCTTACATCGATGCAAAGTATTCCATCGGATTAAATCTTTTTCACTGCGGTCTGTGGATTTGCACCAAACACATTGGAACAGGAATTGTTTGTCACCGACTTTAACAGCATTTTTAGTATTCTTCACCTTTAATTTTAATAACTTTTTCCCTATTTATCTTAGATATGCAAATAAACAAAATAAAAGTAAGAACAATAGGAACAGAGTATACAATTTGAGCATTCAATATAGCTGTCATCAAAATAAAAGAGATATAAATAACTATTACCAATATTTTATCGTTATTTTTATAAAAGAATAATCTGACGAGAGGAACAAGCAACAATATAAGAAACATAAACACACCCAATAATCCTATTTTCAATCCTAAAGTAAATAATATATTATCAATAAAAGGTCCTACATTATTTATGGAGTAATTTGTGTTATAGAGGATTGCCTCTTTTCCTAAACCATACCCCCATATATTTCTAATTATTTCTTCCTTAGCCATTTCATTTGATACGTCTCTTACATTCAGAGTTTCCTGTCCTTCCGAAAATCTATTGATAACATTATTTAATACTTCAGTTCCAAAAATTGTATCTAAAAAATAAAAAATATTCAATGATATAGAAATAAATACAACAAAAATAGTTATTCTGTACGCTTTTTTAATATTAATTTTCTTTAAATTAAATATATTATAATATGATGTTACTAATACTATAATAGAATTAAAAGTAGACATCATTATTACTGCTCGCGTTTGAGACAATAACATAGCAATTAAGTTTAAACTGAAGACCAAGAAAAAATAAAATTTCTTTATATTACTGTAATTATTCTGTAGCAAACAATAAATAGACAACGGAATGGTTATTAAACACATAGAAACATTACTAAAAGTTATCCTTTTCCCCCACCACGAAAATAATTTATCTCCGTATATAAATGGTAAATAATCCTTCATAAACAAGTAAATATAAATTACAATAAATGAATAAAATAAACTTGATATAAAAATTACGTTTATTACTTTTATATAATTATCATTGTTAACAACACTCCTGAAAATAATATAATTTAAAAAGAAGAAAACAAAAACTTTCATATCAAACCATAAATATGTGTTCTTATTATAATACCCAACAAAAAAATATAAACAGATAACCATGAAAAAAAATACCATAAAAATATCAATTTTTGAAACTTTGATGATATTAAATCTTTTAGCATATAATTGCTTAAATATTAAAACTAAAATCAATAACATTAAAATATAATTAATTCGAATTCCAACCAATTCCATACCCAATATATGATAAATATAATCATTGTAAGGAATAGCCAAACTCATAAACAGATGTAAAACAAATAATTTAAAAACATCTTTTTTTATAAAAAGAAACAATCCCACAAATAAAAATAAGGCTCCCATTCAAATCTACTCCAATATTTGTAATTACTTAACAATATGTAAAATTCATCATGAATGCATAAATCGTGTTAAAATCCAACATCAATGAGATTTATACAATGGCCTATTGGACATCATCCTCAAGACAGAACAAGTAATTCGATAAATAAAGTAATTGATTAGAACCGCCACAGCAACACAAATTTTACTAGCATTACTGATGCGATACTGTTGTATCTTATATAAACGCGCGTTTATATTCTAGTTTTTTACACAACCGTCGTATAACGCCTTTAACATTCTCTATTCATCACAAATCTATAAATATCTGCTAATTCTTCATTCTGAATTTGTATATTAAAGTTCTTATTGACATAATTATATGCATTTTTTCTTATGGAATTATCTGTATTTAATACGTGTTTTAATTTTTCCACATATCCTGTTATATCTTTTTCATGTACAAGAAATCCATTGTAACCATCTATGATAAGCTCTGGTATACCAGAATGATAAGTACTGATAACCGTAAGTCCTGTCCCCATTGCTTCCATTAATACAGTTGGAATTCCTTCTTGATCGCCATTTTCGGCAGTCACGCTATGATGTAAAAAAACATCTGCTTCTTTCATTAATTTTATAACCTCTGGTTTTGTAACTTTTCCAATAAACTGAACATGATTGTTAAGATTTAGTTCATTACATAAACCTTCCATGGAATTTCTTAATGGTCCATCCCCAGCTAAAATTAACCTACTATTCGGATAAACACCAAGAAACTCCTTAAATGCTTTTATTGTATATTTATGACCTTTTTTCTCAACAAAATTAGACACCTGAAGAAATTTTATCATTTCACTATTTTTGGCTTTTTCATTCAATGCTTTCCTGTTATGAAAAACAAAATCTTGTAATGGGGCTCCTATATAATGAACTTTTATTCTAGATGGATCAGCACCGTATTGAATTAATCTATCCCTCATATTCTTAGAAACAGTGATAATGTAGGCATAATCGAATAATTCTTTTAATTGTTTTACATATTTTTTATTTTGTAATAACCTTGAAGCATCATACCCATGAAATGTAACTAATAGAGGAATGCCTAATTCTTTAACTAATGGAAGTATTTCCAATCCCGATGGACCAAAATGAGCATGTACTAATTTTACATTTTCATTTATTAGCACGTTCTTATAATAATTATACTGCTGATTTGATAATGCTGCATATTTGGACTTTATTAATTTGTACAATTTATTTATTGCTTTTTCTTTAAACGATGTTTTAGGTTGTGAATAAATATATTCCCATGGAAAAATATCCACATTATTTAATCTATTTGCCATAACTAATAACTTAAACTCTTCATCTAACCCTTTCAGTTGACGGTAGATGAAAGTCATTGATATAGTTAAATATTCTCGTTGATAAATTGCGACTGTTTCTTTAGACAAAATAAGTCACTCCTATAATTCAGTTAAACATATAAGATTTTAGTCTAAACTTATACAAATATATGTTGTATATTATTGAAGATAAGAAAATAATAAAGACAGTAGATATAGTTGCTCCTATAACGGAAAACATATTGATAAGCACTATATCTAAACCAATGTTTATAATTCCTATCATTGTATTAGCAATAAATAAAAATTTTACGTTTCTTGTCATAGCTAATACGTTACCAGCTGGAATTCTAAAACTACCGCCTATTAGATATCCAATACAAAGTATTCTAAAAAGTTGAACACTATCGGCGTAATTCTTTCCAAATAGTATCTGAATCAATAACGGTGCACTAGTTACTAGTAATATAACAATGATAAGATTGAAACCAAATAAATATTTTTGCATTTTTATAAAGTTTTCTTTAACCCATTCTATATTATCCTTATTTTTGGCGAAATAAGGATATACAAACGTCATTACTGATAATGGAATAAAATTCAAAGCAAAAGGAATTAATGTTGCAGTTTTATATACAGCAATTAAATCAGCATTACTTATTAATAAACCTATTAAAAAAACATCAATAAGATAAACTACTTGTGATACAGCATTACTAAGCATCGAAACAATCGAATATTCCATAAATTCTTTTTTTTCTATTTTATTAATTTTTTTATTATGGTTTACCTCAATATGCTTATTGTTTAAAATAAACCTAAATCCAATTAAAATCGAAATAATGTATGCTAGATATTGTCCAAATATTACTCCTATTAATCCATATATAAATGCTCCTAATACCGAAAAAACAAAAATTAGAAAAGTATTGAGTGAACTTAGTTTTGAGAATTCAATATTGTGAAGCCCAGATCTCAGATAATTTTGTATAAATTCAAAACCAAATATACTAAATGGCATAAATGCCATTATTAATAAAGCCAACTTTGATTGATTATTTGGAAAATCCGCATATATGCTATATAAAATTATCGCAGTAGTTATTAATAAGTTAAAACAAATGCCAATCTTAAATCCGAACTTATATAACACATTTCTTTTTTCTACTTTTTCACTTCCAAATTGTAAAAGTGCATATAAAACCCCTAATCCATTAAATAATAAAAATAAATTTAGTATATTTTGAGCATAACTATAACTACCAAACTCACTTTTACTTAGCAATCTAACTAAAAATATGCCATTGCAAAATTGGAATATTTTATTAATAACATTAGCACCAAATATATGAAAAAAACCTTTCTTAGTTAATTTTCTAATTATCGCTTTCATCATTGACCTCAAAAAGTAATTTAGTCACCCCTAATATTGTTAAAACCTGAATTTTTTCTACTGTTATTCCTTTATCAAAGAGATTTTCACACATTTCTTTTAAATTTTGTTGATCTAAATAATCCAGTAGGCCAATATTATCTATATAGTATTGATCTATAAAATTACGAAGGTTATTGTTTGTTCTATACCAATAATCAAACGGGTTCATGCCATTTTTTGTATTATAACCATATAAAGTTGGCAATCTAAAGGTATTTAAGAGTTTATTGATTGCACGAATAACGAAATTTTTTGATTTTATATATACTTTAGGAGAGGTTATTTTTGTTTTTATACTCTCATAAATAAAATCAGCAGCTTTAGGATATTTTCTTATAATCCATTTATAATACAATTGATGATTTACCCTTAAATGTAATGGTATATTTAAGCAATACTGCAAAACATCAACATTACAAAAAGGAGACATTGACTCCGTATATTCTTGAAACGCTAGATTTCCATTTAAAGCAAAATTAAATCCTCTATTGTACATTTTAAATAATTCATCATTAGGATATTGTCTTATATTTAAGTTTTTTAGTTTTTCTATATACATAACTGAATAGACATAAGATGTAAGATCAAAATTTTTCTCATATACTGGTCTTTTTAAAAAACTACCTACTACAACATCTCCCAATTGTCCTGTATGTACCATTCCATAATTATCTAAATTTAAAAGTTGAATATTATTTTTAGAATGTGCAATACCATAATATATACTTGTACCACCATTTATCTTTATTACTTGATCAATATCAAGCAAAAATCTAGCATCATCTAGAGTTTTAAAAATAAACTCATGTCCCAAAGTTACTGCTATATCTTTGGCAATTTTTTCGTCCAAATAATTGGATTGGGAAAATGTATAATTTAAGATGTCTTTATACCCAAGTTCATGGGCCACATAATTCACCATTCTAGAATCCAATCCACCACTTAATGACGCAATGTGTTTGTAACCATACTCCTTATCCTTCTCAAATTGTAGTTTTACAGCTTCTCTAAACAAACTATCTAGTTCCTCAATAATTTCATCTTCTGATTTTTGATTGATAGGATTATTATTAAATTCGTGATATTTTTTTACTTCTATTTTACCTTTTTCAACTCTTAAATAATGACCAGGTATTAACCTCTTAATCCCTTTTATAGTCGTTCTATCGTCTACCATATATCCTAGTGTTAAAATAAAAACACAGCTTTCAGAATCTAAACTTAAATTGATCCCTTCTTTTTTTGCCATTCGCATAATGTCGATTATTCTTGAGCCAAATAACAAACCATCATCTAGTATCATATAATATATTTTTTTATCACCAATATGATCTGTATAAAATAACCACTTTTCTTTCCTTTTATCATAAATTAAGCATGAGTAACTACCACGAATTTCATTAAAAAAATCCTCACCATTTCTTTCGTACATCACAATGAGTGTCTTATACAAAAATGTTTGATTATATTTTTTCTTAAGAAAAGAGCTGTTTAATAGTACGCCATCTGTAACTATCAAATAATTCTCATTTTCAAAGAAAACCTTATCTTCTAAGAATTTTTTATTAACATATCTATATATATAAAATGAATCACCATTTAATTCACCAGTAATTAGTTTTTCATTATTATTAACAACAGATTTTAATGTAGATACTTTGCTCACCTTTTTGCTATTATTACTTATAACCCCATAAAAACCAGGCATAATATAGTTTCCTCCAACATTATTTTTTACCCATTATTATACTGTTACCGGTTTATTATTAACAAAATACACCATTCCTCTTGTATCAATCAATATTTTATTTTCACGATATAGTATTTCTGTCCAATCAATAACTTTAAAATAATCATGATCCACCAATAATACAACCACATCAGCTTTCTCAATCGCATCCTCTGTTTTTACGAATTGGACATTTAATTCTAGTAAATCTTTTGGAAGCTCCTCAATATGCGGCTCAGCTACATATATAGTTTGATCATAAATAGCAGATAATTCTTTTACAATTTTCACCGCTGGGCTTTCTCGCAAATCATCCACGTTTGCCTTAAACGCTAAACCTAGGCATGCAATCGTTGGGTTTTGCAGATTTTTCGTTGCTTCTTTAATTTTTTCAATAACAAAATAAGGCTTAGAGTCATTTACCATACGAGCTGTTCGAATTAATTTTGCTGTTTCAGGAGCTACATCCACGATAAACCAAGGGTCAACCGCTATGCAGTGTCCTCCTACTCCAGGACCTGGCTGCAAAATATTTACACGTGGATGATGATTTGCTAAGTTGATTAATTCCCATACATTAATGTCTAGTTCATCACAAATCATAGAGAGTTCATTGGCAAATGCAATATTTACATCACGAAACGCATTCTCTGCTAATTTAGATAGCTCTGCCGTTCTCGCGTTCGTTTCTAATATTTTTCCTTTTACAAAGCTCTTATAAAATCCAACTGTTCTTTTCGTCGATTCCTCATTAATTCCACCGATAATACGATTATTTTCAATTAACTCTTTTAAAATTTTCCCTGGGAGAACTCGTTCTGGACAATGAGAAACAAATATACGGTTTTCACGATTTTCATCGATACTCAAATCTTCTCTCTCTTCTAAAATCCATTCTGCGACTTTCTCCGTTGTTCCAACAGGGCTTGTCGATTCTAAAATAACAATATTTCCTGGTTCTAAGTAAGGAGAAATGGATCTTGTTGCTTGTTCCACATAAGTCAAATCTGGTTTATGATTTTCTTTAAACGGCGTCGGAACAGCAATAATAAAAACATCTGCTTTTTCAGGTATAACAGATGCTTTTAAATTCCCGCTCTCTACCGCTTTTTTGACCATTATATCTAAATCAGGTTCATAAATATGTACTTGCCCATTATTGATTAACTCAACTGCTTTTTCGTTAATATCAACTCCATGAACTTCAAATCCGTTGTTCGCTAACACAGTCGCTGTCGGTAATCCAATATATCCCAACCCAATTACACAAACTTTTTTCATTTTATACATTCCTCTTTTCTTAAATTTTAATAGGCACTATTTGGTTTAATCATGATTTTAATTGTTTTGAGTATAATTTTTAAATCATACAAAATCGAACGTTCACGAATATATTTTAGATCCAGTTCCACCATCTCGTTGAATCCTAAATCATTTCTCCCACTCACCTGCCAAAGTCCGGTACACCCCGGTATCACAAGCAATCGTTGTTTATCATACTCCGTATACTGCGCTACTTCCCTTGGCAACGGTGGTCGTGGTCCGACTAAACTCATGTCCCCTTTTAATACATTCCATAATTGCGGAAGTTCGTCAATGCTCGTTTTGCGAATGAACTTCCCCACTTTCGTGATACGAGGGTCATCTTTCATTTTGAACATTGCACCGCTTACTTCATTTAAATGAAGCAGAGATTCTAGCAGTTCTTCCGCGTTGGTTACCATCGAGCGGAATTTGTACATATAAAACTCTTTTCCGTCTTTGCCAACGCGGACTTGTTTAAAAAATACAGGTCCTTTTGGATCTTCTAGTTTAATAAGGAGCGCGACAATAAGAAATAGCCACGATAAACAAATAAGTCCTGCTAGCGCTCCGCATATATCCATGATTCGCTTGGCGATTAAATATCCTTTTTTATCGTTTACGGCCACTCGATGGTGACGGGTGGCTTCAACAGTCGCAGTCCCCCCTGACTTCGCCAACTTTCATCCTCCTCTTAGTTCTCTTTCACTTTTACATCATGTAATAGCTTCTCCATGAATTGAATCAAGTCATCTCTTAGTTCCTCATGCTGCAACGCAAACTCAATCGTCGTTTTGATAAATCCGAGCTTCTCACCGACGTCGTAGCGCTTGCCCTCAAATTCGTAAGCAAACACGCGCTGGATTTCGTTTAGTTTTTGAATCGCGTCGGTGAGCTGGATTTCGCCACCGGCGCCGGCTTCTTGTTTTTCAAGGAATAGGAAGATTTCCGGTGTGAGTATGTATCTTCCCATAATCGCTAAGTTGGATGGCGCGGTGCCTGGTGCTGGTTTTTCGACAAATTGGCGGACTTGGTAACGGCGTCCGTGTTGTTCGATTGGATCGATAATGCCGTAGCGATGCGTTTCGTTATCAGGTACTTTTTTGACGCCAATAACAGAGCTAAGTGTTTGTTCGTATTGGTCGATTAATTGTTTTAAGCACGGTGTTTCCGCTTGGACGATATCGTCACCAAGTAGAACGGCAAACGGTTCGTCCCCGATAAAGTTGCGGGCGCACCAAACGGCGTGGCCAAGTCCTTTCGGTTCTTTTTGGCGGATGTAATGAATGTCGACTTTCGATGGTTCTTTTACTTTTTCGAGTAAGTCGTATTTGCCTTTTTGAATTAAGTTTTGTTCAAGCTCAAAAGCGTTGTCGAAATGGTCCTCGATCGCGCGTTTTCCTTTCCCTGTGACGATGATAATATCTTCGATGCCGGATGCGATCGCTTCTTCGACGATATATTGAATCGTTGGCTTGTCAACAATCGGCAGCATTTCTTTCGGCATCGCTTTCGTCGCTGGCAAAAATCTTGTGCCGAGCCCCGCTGCTGGAATGATCGCTTTGCGCACTTTTTTCATGTGGTACGTAACCCCCTATGTATAGTTGGCCCCTATGCCCCCGCGCATCGGTGCAACCGTAGCTGCACCGATGCGCCGATGCATATGGGCATAAAAAACAGCCCCTTTTCGGGACTTAGTTTGGCATTTTTGATTTCAGATTCAAGATTTCTTTTTCATGATCGATCAGTTTGTCAAACATCACATCGGATCGGCGCTGCAAGTGCGAGACGGTGACATCGACGGATTTCCTTATATTCGTTACATCGTTCAAAATGAGGGCTTGATTGTGTTTGGAAATGCGCAGCTCTTCGAGGATTCGCTCTTGCATCTGCTTCATGCCGGCCATCTCGTGTTCTACTATTTGTTGGCCTTCTTGCAACTGGATAATGTCTTTTTGAATTTGGGAAACCGTCGTTTCCAATGTCCGTTGGCCTTCTTGCAGTTGGGCGACATCACGCTGCAACGCATTCTGGCCTTCTTGGAGCTGGGCAACGTCCTTTTGAATTTGGGAAACCGTGGTTTCTAATGTCCGTTGACCTTCTTGCAGTTGGGTGACTTCCTTCTGAAGCTGGGATACATCTTGCTGCAGCTGCGATACGTCTTGACGAATGTGCCCGACTGCGCCTTCCAACCGTTCGAGCCTGTCGTGGACTGGTTTCAGTTCTTCTTGCAAGACGGAACGAAGCAATTCTTTCAGCTCTTGGCTCATGGCTTCACCTCCTTGACGCCATTATAGCATGGCGCGGCAGGGAAACGTTACAACGTGTATTCTCCTTGTCCGGAGTCATTCAGTGGAATGCGTTGATGAGGAACTTCATGCCCCAAAATGACAAGGCTTGGATCATCCCAGTCCGCATACGGCGGCTTCTTCACAGGTTTGCCCACCGGCTGCCGAAACAAAGCTGGATCTGGCGAGTTTTTCGATAAATGGTCATCCTGGTAGGCCGTGTATACACATATTTTTGAAAAAGGCGGAAGATCCAAAAGCCCTCGTAACATATAGGCATGAAGCATGCCTCCTTCAAACTGCTGTTTCGCCTTTTCCCAACTCTTCACTCTTACTGTTTTTTTACATTCAAAAATGTGCAGTTCCCAACATTGCTTCTCTCTTCTGACAAAGACGATGCCATCGGGTGTGTTTTTGGTTCGAAGATAAGGGAATCCGTTGTTAGGCTTGATCGAAAACACTACGGCTTCGTTGGAACAGTGGAGCGTTACTTGTGCTTCTCCCGATTTTTCCTGCTCGATCACATATAACGTTCCGCCTGTTTCCCCCGTTTTCTCATAAAAGCTTCGCTCAAGGTATTCGAGGTTATTCATCCTCTCCATCCTCTTCCCCGATCTGAAATGCATACGTCTCTTCATTCAACTGCCAAATGACTTCATTGAACGTTTCCGCCGGAAAGCCGTTTTCGGTCGGAATGAGCGGCGTGATGATCGTGTCTTGGCCTTGCATGCGGAACTGGTACGCCCTCACCTTTTTCGGATCAATCGCGTCCTCATCGACATAGCCATACGTTTTCATCAACTGTTCTCTCTTTGGATGCTGGTGAAGTTTGATCAAATTGTTCACCTGTTGGAACAAAATATCGCTATGGGTGGTCAACCACACCGGCATGCCTCGGTTGGCCAACTTGACAAGCGCTGTCGCTAATATGCGCTGGACGCGTGGATGCAGATGCGCTTCTGCCTCTTCAAAAAAGAGTGAACGGTACGTTGCTTTTGATTTTAAAAACAAAATGAGCGGCGACAGTTCAGTTACAAGCGACGATGTGACGTATAACGGCAAGCGCTCTTGTTTGCCTTGTGGGCAATAGTAGAACGATGGAATCGGTCCTTTTTCTTGGTCCATGGTTCCGTTGGCAATCTCGGTTTCAATAAATCGTCCGATGTCCGCATATTTCGACTGTCCGCTTTCCTCCAAACGCAACAACGCTTGCAAGAATCGATAGACAGGCAACGTGAAGTCAAGGGATGGTTCCTCATGTTCTTCGTTGATCATCCGTTCCATCATCTCTTGCACCAGCGCCTTGTAAGACAACATGAACCCTGTTCTCGAAGCGGGCAAATACAGCGCTTCGCCAATGGCCCGCCCTTGGATGCCGCCTTGTCTGGATGGCGGGTAAAACGGCGATGTAAGTCCATCCATCAGCAAATTCCACGTAATGTATTGAGCCATGCGATACCGCTCTGTCGCTTGTCCCTTGCTTCGATCCGTATACGGGATGCGAATATAGTGTTTCCCCGTCGAAAAACGAGCGCCTTGGAGCGAATCTTTCTTTTCAAAGATGATTCGCAGCGGTTCAGAACGGCGGTACCGCTCGATGCTTAACGAACCGATCGGGATTTTGCGCCGAAAAATCGTTCGAACCAACTCGCTTTTTTTGTTTCTGAGAACATCATTAAACCATTGGACAAACAGCTGCGCTTCACGGTCTTGGATGAGGCAGTCATCGCCGATAGACGATTCAAGAAAGCGATCGATTTCCTTGTACGTGGACGTGTTCGGAGGGTCTTTTGGAAACAGCTTGCGCCCCTCGGACAACACCCCCCAAAGAAGCGACATCAAATAGCTTTTCCCGCTGTTGTTGTCGCCGACAAACAACATTAACGGGGCAATATCGATTTCCCCCTGTTTGATCTTTCCGAATCGCTCAACCTTTAACGCCCAAGTTTGTTCCATGCGCGTATCGCCTCTTTTCACAGATTACGGATCCTCTATCTTTCTATTATAAACGATACGCCTGACTCATAATCACTGAATTAGATAAAAACGAGTGAAAAATCGGGCATCTAACCCGCCCTCACGCCACACCCTCGACGACGGGCGTCTAAGGTGCCAGGACCGTCATCGTCCCCACCCACGGCATGGCCGAGTGCCTCCGTTGATAACGGTAAGGAGACATCACCGGAACAAAAAACGAAGAAAAACGGCCTGTCTTTAAGACAAGACAACCATCGCAGCGAATCACTCGTTGCTTAGGTAAAACTGTCCTAAAGAAAGAGCCGTTGCGGTATATGGAAAACGCTACGCTCTGTGATGTTACACCGTCAGTTCGACATCGGTTTCGTTTTTCCTACAGGACAATTAGTCAATTTTCGACGGTGAACGAAAAAAAGAAAAGGTGTATTGCATTTACCGATTATCACCTTAATATAAAAGAACTCAAAAGAGGCCTAGAAATTTTTTCTTTTTTACCCGTGCTGGCTCGTCACGGAAGATGGCTTGGCCGCGAATGAGCAGCTCGGCGTTTTCTTGGAAGTAGTAAACCATGTTTGTGCCGTATTCTTTACGAATGGCGCTGTACGCCTGGCGCAAGCGGAACGGGCGAGTTTTCAAGTTATGAGCGTCTGAGGCGATGAAATGGGCTAAGTTCGCCTCGATGAGTTGAAAGGAGAACGTTTTGATTTTTTTGCCGAAATGCCCTGTGACACTGGACGCGGTCAGTTGAGCGAAAGCGCCGTGTTTGATGAGCTGGTAGAGCCGATCAGGGTTTTCAATGATTTCGGCGTTTCGCTCTGGATGGGCGATGATGGGCATCAATCCTTTCAGCTGCACGTCGAACAGCAGCTGTTCGGCATATCTAGGTACATGATCAGGTGGAAATTCGATCAATATGTATGGCGTATCGGCGAGCGCCATCACCTCATGACGCACCACGCCATCAAGCAAATCGCCGTGCAGCCGCACTTCCTGCCCTGGGAGCACCGTCAAAGCGATGCCGCGCTGTTTCAGCTCGTCATTCAGCTCAGCTGCTAGCGCGAGAATCGATGATTTCGGGTTGTCGTAATTTCCGTTTTGGTGATGAGGAGTGGCGATGATCGTTGTGATGCCCTCATCCGCTGCTGCTTTTGCCATGGCGATGGCATCATCCATCGTTTGCGCTCCATCGTCCATGCCGGGCAAAATATGGGTATGAATGTCGATCATCGTCACCCCTCCTCACTTTTTGTTGGTACTAAATACCCCATTATGAACATCGAAAAAACGGACTATCGATTTCTGCTAAACAACCATTATGGTAACATAGGAAAATAGAGCTATCAATAGACAGAATTTGTCGAACGCTGTCGAAACGGAAATAAAATTCCTCTATCTGTGGGTTAAAGTGGAAAATGGGCAAGACGGCTTCCGGTTGTTTTCTCATAAAAAACATTCTATAATTGAGGTGATATGAATGAAAATTTTTTGTGTAAAGGAAGAGTATAAATGAGAGCAAAACGTCGGAAAAAGAAGAAATGGCTCCGATGGCTGGCGGGAGTATTTGTTGTGCTGCTGCTTGGATTAGGAATGTTTTCCTATTCCATCTATCATAATCTCAAACAGACGGCGAACGAGATGCATGAAAAAGTGAACTGGAAGTCGGAAAAGCGCCAAGAAGAAGTATCGTTTGAGCGGAAAACACCGATTTCGATTTTGTTAATGGGTGTCGATGAGCGGAAAGGGGATAAAGGACGCGCCGATACGCTTATCGTCTTAACAGTCAATCCGAACAAGCAATCGATTGAGATGGTAAGCGTGCCGCGCGATACGAGAACGGAGATTATCGGTAAAGGGATGCAAGATAAAATCAACCACTCGTACGCCTTTGGTGGGGTCGAGATGACGATGGCGACGGTCGAGCATTTCTTGGATATCCCGATCGATTATTACATTAAAGTCAATATGGAAAGCTTCCGCGATATCGTTGATGCCGTCGGTGGGGTGACGGTGAACAATCCGTTTGCCTTTACGTATGGTGGAACGCACTTCCCGAAAGGGGAAATTACGTTAAACGGGGAAGAGGCGTTGAAATATTCGCGCATGCGGAAAGGAGACCCGCGTGGCGATTTCGGGCGTCAAGACCGCCAAAAACAAATCATTCAAGCCATTATTGAGAAAGGCGCTAGCTTCTCGTCGCTTACGAACTATAGTGATGTACTCGCCGCGGTCGGGAAGAACATCAAGACGAACTTGACGTTTGAGGACATGAAAGAGATTCAGGCAAATTACAAAGACGCCCGCAAACAAATTAAGCAGCTGCACATTAACGGCCAAGGGACGAAAATTAACGGTATCTATTATTTACTCGTACCAGATAGCGAGCGGACGGCGATTTCGAATGAGTTAAAAGAACATTTAGAGCTATCAGCGACAGCATCACGATAAACAAGAGGATGTCCCAAAAGTGTTCGCATAGCGTTCGCTTTTGGGACACTTTTTTGGATAAAAAAGAAGAAAACCGTTCCTCTTTTGGTATAATAGAGTCACCACAACCCTACCAAAGAAAGGACGG
>Ga0310832_100526_pt1 | contig 26962 bp, 27 predicted proteins | sample WT_ome_7_FD_201303 | JGI IMG/M metagenome (GOLD analysis project Ga0310832, IMG submission 201303) | Sorghum-adapted microbial communities enriched on wild type (WT) sorghum from Joint BioEnergy Institute, Emeryville, California, United... ...
GGCGGCTTGACACGTTTTAGCCCGCAAGGAAAGGAAGGTTGACATGAAGGGAGTCATATTGGCCGGCGGGACCGGTACGCGGCTGTACCCGTTGACGAAAATCGTCAACAAGCATCTGCTTCCGGTCGGCAAACAGCCGATGATCCTGTACGGCATCGAGAAATTGCGCGAGTCCGGCATCGAAGACATCTTGCTCGTCATCGGCGCGCATTCCGCCGGTCTGTACGCGCAGCTGCTCGGCAGCGGCAAGGAATGGGGGGTGCGGCTGACCTATAAAATCCAGGAGGAGGCGGGCGGCATCGCCCAGGCGCTGGCTCTGGCGGAAGGCTGGGTGGCGCCCGGCGAGCCGGTCGCCGTGCTGCTCGGCGACAACCTGTTCGAAGATTCCTTGAGCGGTTACATCAACGACTTTTTGCAGCAGGGAAGCGGCGCCAAGGTGCTGCTGAAGCAGGTGAGCGACCCGCGCCGCTACGGCGTCCCGGTGCTGCAAGGCGGGCGCATCGAGCGGATCGTGGAGAAACCGGCTGATCCGCCGTCGAGCTATTGCGTCACCGGCATTTACTTGTACGACGGCTCGGTGTTCGACATCATCCGCACGATCAAGCCGTCCGAGCGGGGCGAGCTGGAAATTACCGACGTCAACAACGCGTACGCCGCTCGCGGACAGTTGACCTACGCGATCCTTAAGGGTTGGTGGACGGATGCGGGGACGTTCCGCTCGCTTCACGACATTGCCGATTTCCTGCTGAAGGAGGGACGGCCATGAAGGTGCTCGTGACCGGAGGGATGGGGTTTATCGGCAGCAATTTCATCCTCCATCTGCATCGCGCCTACCCTCATTACCGCATCATCAATCTGGATCTGCTGACGTATGCCGGCAACCCCGCCAATCTGGAAGAGATCCAGTCGTCGCCGAACTACCGGTTCGTGCACGGTGATATTGCCGACCGAGCGATCGTCGACTCGATCATGGCGGAAGGGGTGGACGCGGTCGTCCATTTCGCCGCCGAATCCCACGTCGACCGCAGCATTGAAAACCCGCTGCGCTTCGTGCACACGAATGTGACCGGCACGCTGCAGCTGCTGGAGTCGGCGCGGAAGCACGGCGTCGCCCGTTTCGTGCAAGTGTCCACCGACGAAGTGTACGGCTCCCTCGGACCCGATGGGCTGTTCACGGAGCGGACGCCGCTTGCGCCGAACAGCCCGTATTCGGCCAGCAAGGCGGGGGCGGATTTGCTGGCGCGCTCCTATTACGAAACGTACGGGCTCCCGGTCATCATCACACGCTGCTCCAACAATTACGGCCCGCGGCAGTTTCCGGAGAAGCTGATCCCGCTCGTCATCACGAGAGCGCTCGAGGACCGGGAAGTGCCGATTTACGGAGACGGCCTAAACGTGCGCGACTGGCTGCACGTCGACGACCATTGCGCGGCGGTCGATCTCGCGCTGCATCGGGGAGTGCCCGGGGAGGTGTACAACGTCGGCGGCAACAACGAGCGTACGAACGTGGATATCGTTCGCCGCATCCTGGCAGAGCTCGGCAAGCCGGAATCGCTGATCCGCTTCGTCCAGGACCGTCCCGGCCACGACCGCCGCTACGCGATCGACGCCACGAAAATCCGGGAAACGCTTGGCTGGAGCCCGCGTTACCGGTTCGACGAAGGGCTGAAGGCGACAATCGAATGGTACGTCTCCAATCCGGAGTGGTGGAAAAGAATACGGAGCGGCGCTTATCGCCAAGGCGATCACGGCGGCACGGAGGGGGCGACATGAAGCTCGTCATCATCGGTTCGGCGGGTCAGCTCGGCACGGAGCTGACGCAGCAGCTGGTTCCGGCCTGCGAGCTCGTGGCGCTGACGAGGCGGGAGCTCGACATCACGGACGTCGACCGGGTGATGGACACGATCGCGCGCATTCGCCCCGACGCGATCGTCAACGCCGCCGCCTACACGGATGTCGACGGCGCGGAGAGCAACCCGCGCGCGGCGTTCGCGGTCAATGCCGACGGCGCGCGCAACGTTGCCGCGGCGGCGCGCCGCGTCGGGGCGAAGCTGGTGCACGTCAGCACCGACTACGTCTTCGACGGGCGCAAAGGGTCGCCCTACAATGAGGCCGATCGTCCGTCGCCGATCAACGTGTACGGCGAATCGAAGCTGCAGGGCGAGCTGTTCGTCCGGCAGCTGTGCGAACGCGCGTTTATCGTACGGACGTCGTGGCTGTTCGGCGCAAACGGCCGCAATTTCGTGAAGATGATCCATTCCATGGCCCGGCGCCAGTCTCACCTGAAGGCGCCCTACGATACGGTCGGCTCGCCCACGTACGCGCCCGATTTGGCCGCCTTCATCGGCCGTCTCGTCCGCACCGAGCGGTACGGCCTCTATCACGCCGCGAATCGGGGCTTCTGCTCCCGGTTCGAGCTCGCCCAGGCCGTGCTCGAGGCGACCGGGCGCAGCGATGTGACGCTCTCCGCCGTGCCGTCGAGCGAGTTCCGCCTGCCCGCGGAGCGGCCGCTCCATTCGGCGCTCGATTGCGCCGCCATACGCGACAGCGGATTCCCCGCGCTGCGCCACTGGAAGGATGCGCTGCATGATTTCATCGCCGCGGATCCGTTCTTTCGCGACGGTGAGCCGGACGAGGAGCGCGCGGCGACGGGCGACCTTAACTAGGTCCGCAAGGCGGGGCGGCGGCTGAATCCGCATCACCGAATCCGAATATCGAGAGGTGTGTTATGGCTTACGCGTTCAGAGACAGCGGCGCTTCGTACGAAGCGTCCCGCATCAAGGGGTGGAAGCAGGGCAGGGAGGACGGGTACCGGGAAGGATGGGAATTCGGCTTCCGGCTGGGCCGGAGCGAAACGGTGCTCCCGCACTTGCTCGACGACCATCTGACCCGAATGGATCTGAAGGTCGTGTACGTGACCGTCGGCATCAGCGAGCCGTACCCCGCCCTCGACGATGCGGTCATCGACGGACTGGAAGGCATCGTGCGGGAGCTCGTCGTGCTCCGTCCGTCGGACGGATTGGCCGACGAGGTCATCGGCCACGAGCCCGATCTGATGCTTCATCTGACCGGCTTGAACGTCAAGCCGGAGCAGCTTGAGCGCATCCGCGGGCACGGCATTCGAACGGCTATCTGGTTTACCGACGATCCGTATTACACGGATTGGACCGAGCAGTTCGCTCCCAATTACGATTACGTGTTCACGCTGGAAAGCAATTGCGTCGAGTTTTACCGGAGGCTCGGCTGCAAGCAGGTGTACCACCTGCCCTTCGCCGTAAGTCCGAAGCTGTTTCGTCCGAAGCCGTTCGAGCCTCATCAGCGCAAGGACATCGTGTTCGTCGGCACCGCCTACTGGAACCGGGTCGAGCTGTTCGACCGGCTGGCTCCGTATTTGGCCTCGAAGCGAACGTTCATTTGCGGCCTGTGGTGGGACCGGCTGACCCAGTACCCGAAGCTGAAGCCGTTCATCCGGCTCGGCGAGTGGATGTCTCCGGAGGAAACGAGCGCGTATTACAACGGCGCCAAAATCGTCATCAACCTGCATCGGCACATCGACGACGACTCGATCAACCATAACGTCAAGCGGATTCCGGCGAATTCGATCAATCCGCGGACGTTCGAAATCGCCGCCTGCCATACGCTGCAGCTGACCGACCATCGGAACGACCTCGCCTCGTCGTACGAGATCGGGCGGGAAATCGAAGTGTTTCGTTCGCCCGAAGAGCTTCAGGAGAAGCTGGATTATTACTTGAACCACGACGCGGAGCGGATGGAAATCGCGTACCGCGGCTTCGTGCGCACAATGCAGGAGCACACGTACCGGCGCCGGTTGCACCGTCTGCTCGGCATCGTTTTCGCGAAGCGGCCGTGACAAATATCCATGATTGTACCGGGTGCTTCCGAAGGCAAGGCCGAATACACTGTGGTAGGCAGCATGAAGCCATCTTTCGTGGGGAGGTGTTTGCATGGCGCTCCTGGCCCGCAAAAGAAAATTGAAGGGTAGAAGCAAAAAACGCAAGCTCGCAAGACGAAGACGGGTCATGAGAGCGGCTTTCGCGCGGAGCGAGACGATGCCGGCCGCCGAAGCCCAGACTCCCGTTCAACTTCCCGCCCAAGCTTCCGCCGAGCCGCCGGAAGAGTACGGCCGGCTGTACGATCAGGCGTATGACAAAGGCTACGACCGGGGGTACGACAAAGGCGTCAAGGACGGGTTCCAAAAAGGGATATACGCCGGGGGCGACGGCTTGGTCGACCAACTGCTGCCCGGAGGGATGATTCTTCCCGAAATCGAGGTTCGCGACATTATCGCGGCCGGAATCGAAAGCCTGAAGCACCATCTGTATCCGGTCAAGGGGACGGAGGAGGTGGTCGGCTTGATCCGGCAGGCGATGGACGAACGGACGCCGTTCTCGCTTGTCCGGCTCGGTGACGGGGAGCTGCTGACGATGGCGCAGGACGTCCTGATGAGCGTCGAGCAGGTTCGCGAGGAGGGCGGATTTCTAACCTATGCCGGCGTCCAGGTGCCCGATCTGTCGGCCCGCGACCAGGTGGTCGAAGCGGTGCGCGGCGCCAGCATCGTCGGCCTCCCGCTGCTTCGGGTGCCGAACTTCCAGCCGCTGTTCTTCGCGGTTTGCCGGGCCTACGGCATCGATTACCGTTCGCTTCGCCTTACGCATTCCACGATCAATTACGCGATTTATTTGGAACATAACTTTCCCGGACTCGTCTCCGGACGCCGGGTGCTGGTTGTGGGCAATCAGGCCGAACCGCTGGCCGGCTACTTGAGGTCCAACGGCGTTCACGTCGTCGACGCGATTTCGCCGGTGCAGGGGATGGCCGACGTTCCGCGGGTGCTTGCGGAAATCGCCGCGAGGTCGTTCGACATCGCGCTCGTCAGCGCCGGCGTGCCGGCGGTCGTCATCGCCTACAAAATCGCTTCCGAGCTCGGAGGGGTGGCCGTCGACTTCGGCCATTTGGCCGACTCGATGGCAAAGGGGGAAGCCCCGTTCGTCTAGAGCAACCATTCCCGCCTCAGACCGCAAAGAAGGGTGGCATTTATGAAGGGGAAGAAAAGGCGGCTCATGCTATCGGCGGCCGCGAAATCGTGGAGACGGCTCGGCTTCCGGCACGGCTATGACAAAGGCTACAACGCCGGCTACGACAGCGGCTTCGCCCAAGGCTACGCCGATACGAAGGCGAAGGACGGCGCGGCCGAGGAGCGGTTCGCGGGCACGAGCATCATCATACCTTCCTATAACCAGCAAGCGTACTTGGCCCGATGCATCGAGAGCATCCGCGCCCACACCCGTCCGCCCTACGAGCTGATCGTCATCGACAACGCCTCGCAGGACGGGACGCGGGACTATTTGCGCAAGCTGGACGGTCCCGTGCGGGTTTCGTACAGCGAACGCAATCTCGGCTTCGCCGGCGCCGTCAACCAGGGTCTGCATCTGGCGCGCGGCACGACGCTGGTCATTTTGAACAACGATACGATCGTGACGGAAGGCTGGCTGGACAATTTGCTCGCATGCGTGAACAGCGATCCCGCTTTCGGGTTGGTGGGGCCGGTTACGAACTACATCGGCGGGGACCAGCAGATCAAGACGAGTTACGGATCGATCGAGGAAATGCATGCTTTCGCCGCCGACTACAACCGCAGCGATCCGGCGAAATGGTCCCCGACCGGCAGACTGGTCGGCTTCTGCTACATGCTGAGGCGGGATACGTTCGAGCGGCTCGGCTACTTCGACGAAGGGTTCGAGATCGGCAACTGCGAGGACGACGATTACGCGCTGCGCACGCGGCTCATCGGCATGGAGCTGATCATCGCCTACGACACATTCATCCACCATTTCGGCAGCGTCAGCATGAAGGCGCTCGGCAACAGCTTCGACGAGGTGTACGGGAAGAACTTGCGGTTTTACTCGGAGAAATGGGGCGAAGCGCACGGCCTCGTCGACGAGGTGCGGAGCAAGTGGGGAGCTGAGCCGCTTCGCATGAACGACTTTTACCCGACGCATGCGCTCGTTCAGGGGCCGCCCGGCGTGTTTTGGCTCGAAGGGGATGTGCTGCATCCGACCGACTCCCGGCTCGCGCCGAACGCCACCCGCCTGTCGCAAGTGGAGCTTCGCAACTGGCAGCAGGGCGAACGGCTGACCGCCGAGGAGGTGGAGAGCCGGCTGCACGCGCTGGCGAACGCGGCGGATTCCGTCTGGGTCGACGGCAGACTGGTCCGGGCGCCGGACGGCCGCCTGTTCCAGTACGATCGGGGAACGGTGCGCCGGTTCCAGACTGAACGGGCGATTCAGGTGTGGCGGATGGACGAACGTCAGGCCGTACCGGTTGCCGCCGAAGATTTGGCGCAATGGCCGGAAGGCAAACCGATCGTGCCGCCGCCCGTGCTCAAATCCGATGTGCTGTAACGAAGAAACCGACAAGGAACCGAGGAGGTGATCGAAATGCGACGTGCGAGGAGAAAGGCGCGGCTGTCGCGGAAAAAGGGCCGCCGCACCGTGTCGCTGAGGCGCCGGGGCGGCCGGCTGGCGAGAAGATACCGGGGAAGGAGACGCCGCCGGCTTCGCAGCGTGACGGTGATCCATAAGCCGGCCTACGACCGCGGATACAACGAGGGCTTTGACGCGGCCTACAACGAAGGCTACACGGCGGGGTACGCCGAGGGCGTGCGGCAGGCGCAGCAGGAAAACCTGGCGTCGGGCTAAGACATGGCGATTCGTCAACGGAAAGGAGTTTATTATGAAAGTCTCAAGGAAAAGGTCGTACGCGCTCGGCTATCGCAACGGCCGCGAGATGGGCTGGCGGAAAGGCTGGGAAGACGGCTCGTTTCGAGGGTATCACGACACGATCCGGCCCGCTCCTCCCCCGGCTCCCGTGGAGACGCCTCCTCCCGCCCCGACGCAGGCCGGCCGGGCGCTGGTCATTACGCCGTCACTCAAGCTGCCCTCGCTCGAAATTATCGTCTCCCAGCCGCTACGCGAGCTTAAGCGACGCGGAGCGTACGAGCACGAGGTGAAGGTCGATTCGCAAGTTACGCCGGACGATATCGCGCGGGCAAGCGTCGTCGTGTTTGTGAGAAGCGTGGAGCCTGAAGTATACAGGCTGCTGACGGCGGCTCACAGCATGGGCAAACGGTCGCTGTACGTCATCGACGATCACTTCCTCGAGCTCCCGAGAGGAACGCAGATCGGCGAATACTACGCGCACCCTCAGCGCCGCGAGACGTACGTCAACTTTTTGCGCAACGCGAATTTCGTCCTGACGCCGTCCCAATATTTCGCCGACTATATCCGGGCGAACTTCACCCAGCGGGTCGTGTACTTCCCGGCCAGCGTCGACTTCGAGCTGGTCAGTCCGACGCCGAGGCCGCTGCGCGAAGACGGCCCGCTCATCATCGGCTACGAGGGCACGAGCAAGCCGGAAGACTTCGCTCCCGTCGTCCCGGCGCTCAAACGCATTTTGAACGAATTCGGCGACAAGGTGAAGCTGCATTTTCACGGGTTTTTGCCGAGCGGATTCGAGCGCCATCCCCGGGTCGAGCACGTCCAGATGAATTCGGACTACCGCGCGTTTTTGCGCAATCTGGACGAGTGCGCCTGGGACATCGGGCTCGCGCCGCTCGGAGACAATTTGTTCAATAACTGCAAGACGAACAACAAGTTCCGCGAATATTCCGCCTGCTATATTCCGGGCGTTTACAGCCAATCGCCGGTTTACACCAACTGGGTCGTCCACGGGGAGACCGGCATTTCGGTCACCCAGACGGAGGACAGCTGGTACGAAGGGATCAAGCAGCTGATCGTAAACCCGGCGCTGCGCGACAAGATCCGTCTGCAAGCGGGGGCGCTGGCGCGGCAGCATTTCTCGATTCAGGCGTGTGCCGACAACTGGTTAAATTCTTTACTTCATGTTTGAGGAAGGAGGAGGCGGCTTGAACTCCAAACATATTCCCGTCCTTCAGCCCGCCATCGGCCAGGAAGAGATCGATGCCGTGGCGGAAGTGATGCGTTCCGGCTGGCTCGGACTCGGGCCGAAGACGGAGCAGTTCGAGCAGGAGTTTGCGGCTTTCGCCGGCAGCCGGTTCGCCGTGGCGCTGAACTCGGGGACGGCCGCTTTGCATCTGGCGATGGAGATGCTGAACATCGGTCCCGGCGACGAGGTCATCGTGCCGCCGATTACGTTCATTTCCACGGTGCACGCGGTCAGCTACGTCGGGGCCACGCCGGTATTCGCCGATGTGGAGCCGGATACGATGAATGTGTCGGTCGAAGATATCGAACGCAAAATAACGGATCGCACAAAGGCGATCATCGTCGTCCATCTGGCCGGACATCCTTGCGATATGGACGCGATATACGCCCTGGCCGACTCGCGGGGGATCAAGGTGGTCGAGGACGCGGCCCATGCGTGCGGCGCCACCTACAAAGGGCGCATCATCGGCTCCCTCGGCGAGCTGACCTGCTTCAGCTTTCACGCGGTCAAAAATTTGACCTGCGGAGAAGGCGGCGCGATTACGTGCAACCAGGACTGGATCGCCCGCAAGCTGCGCGAGAAGCGGTGGGTCGGCATTTCCAAGGATACGTGGATGCGTACCGCCACCGACAAAGTGTACGCCTGGCAATATTTCGTCGACAAGGTCGGGTACAAGTACCATATGAACGATACGCAGGCGGCGATCGGCCTTGTCCAGCTGCGCAAGCTGCAGCAACTGAACGGGCGCCGCCGGGAAATCGCGGAGACGTACCGGCGGGAGCTTTCCGATCTGTCCTGGATCGAACTGCCGAAGGAGAAGCCGTACGCCCGCAGCTCGTGGCATCTGTTCCAGATCAAGCTGCCCGGCGAGCAGGCGCGCGACCGATTGATCGGCCATCTGAAGGAGCGGGACATCGCCACCGGCGTCCACTACTACCCATGCCATCTGCATCCTTGCTACATCCACCTGAAGGCGGTCGTGCCCGTCGCGAGCGAAATATGGAGACGCATCCTGACGTTGCCGATCCATCCGAACTTGACGGACGACGACCTGGACCGGATCGTGGACGGGATTCGCAAATTCAAGCCGTGAAATGGAGAAATGGCCGCGCGGCCCGGGATCGAAAGGCTCGCGGCTTCCGGTTTTTATGCTCCCGGAAGCGCCCGGCCGGCGGCCGATCGGAAGGAGGCTTCGGACGGTGATCGAAGGGAAAACGATCGCGCTGCGCTGTCTCGAGCAGGACGACTTGCCGCTTGTGGCGCAATGGCGAAACCAGCAGGAAATTCGCCGCTCGTTTTTTCACAAGGCGCTCATCCCGCTCTCGGGGCAGCGCAAATGGTACGAGCGGTATTTGGACAAGGGGACGGATCAAATCTTCGTGGCGGTGACCGTTCCGGATGGGCGGCCCGTCGGCATGATCGGGCTGTACCGGATCGATCCTCTCAACCATAAGGCGGAGCTCGGCTCGACGATCGTCGGCGACCGTTCCCAATGGGGCAAAGGGCTCGGCTCGGAGATGATCTCGCTTTTGCTGGACTACGCGTTTACCGACCTCAATCTGAACCGCGTATACGCCTACGCGATCGATTACAACCAGGCGTCCGTGAAAGCGAAGCTGAAATGCGGGTTCACGATCGAAGGCACGATGCGCGAAGATCATTACACGAACGGCCGCTATCACGACGTCTATCTGCTCGGCATCACCCGCGCCGACTGGGAGAAGCGCGCCGCCTCGGTGGACGGCTGAAAAAATGTTGCCGGGTATGGGCAAATGCCCGGCAACTCGCGCTCCGTTTCCCATAAAATAGCTACAAGAGCGTCGAGCGCGGCGAAAGGAGGGTTTCCATGGATCATCACGTGACGAACATCATTCACTATATGGCGCAATCCCATGTGGAAATGGCCAAAATTCTCGAGGAGAAGCGCCATGTCGCCGTTCATATGGCCCAACTGATCCAACATATCCCCGATTATCCGCCGTTTCATACGGTGGACCAGATTGCGAAGCATTCGGTCGCGTTGACGGAAAACGTAGCGGCCTACTTGGGCAGCCTCGCCGATTTGCAGGAAGCGATCGCCGAAAATTTGACGCTGGTCATCGGGGAATTGCAGGGAAACGCTCCCGACGAGGACGAATAGAGCGGAGGAACGTCGCATGAGATCGAAGGAAGAATCGTATATGACGATGCTGGAAGCGACCGCGATCATGCAGCATCACGTATCCGTCATCCTGCAGGCGAAGGCGATCGAGGCGGAGAAGACGAAGTGCTGGATTTGCTACCATATGGCCGATGCGGGCTTTGCGGACAAGGAAGACCAGCTGAAGCAGGCGATCGGGCTGCACGAGAAAGTGATCGAGGTGATCGACGGGCTGACCCGGTTGGAGAACGGTCTGGCGAAAAATTTGAAGGTCGTGCTGAACAAGGATATGATGGACAGCGCCACGGGCTTCGGCGGATTTTTCGGCGCAGACGGCGGCGGCGACGACGGCGGTTCGACATGAGTTTGCTGGAGAGGCAGGACGAAATCAAGCTGGACATTCTGGAGTCGCTCGCCCGCAGCCAGAAGGCGTTGGCCAGCATCATCGAGAGCATGGCCGGCGCGGCGGAACGGTCGCAGGAGCTGTCCGAAGGATTATTGGATAATGTGGAAATTATTGCAAAATATCAACGCGCCCTGGCGGCCAAGCTTGCCGGGATGCGCGTAACGGCCCGGGTGCAAGGCGCACCCGGGAAGCCTTGGCTGAGCGAGCGGGTTTCGATCCGCGCCGTTTCGGCCTGCATCTCTTCCGGGGACGAAACCGGATGAATCAGCCGCCGCGCCGATTCCGTCCGCGGCCTGCCCCGGGAGAGCCGGAAACATGAAGAAGCACCCCGCCCACTGGAATGGGCAGAGGTGCTTCTTGCCGTTTGTCAGATCGAAAATTTGCTGAGCGAATCTTTCAGCGAGTCGGACAACTGCTCCAGCTTCTCCGACAGCTTGACCAGGCCGCTGCTGATGTTCAACTGCTCGGAGCTGAGTGACGCGACTTCTTGGGACGTCGCCGACGATTCTTCGGCTACCGCGCTGACGTTGTTCATCGCGTCGGCGAGAACGAGCTGCGAATTTTTCAGCTCCTGCACCGATGCGGTGACCCCTTTCAGTTGGGCGACGAAGCCGTCCATCTGCTGCTGCACTTGCTGGAAGATGGCGTCGGCGTCTTTGACCGAGACGATCTGCTCCTGGAAGATCGGGTACGCCTTGGACAGCACCGACACGGTCTCCTGCATTTCCGTCTGGATTTTGTCGGTAATTTGCGCGACGACGTCGATCGATTGCTTCGATTGGTCGGCCAGCTTGCGGATTTCGTCGGCGACGACCATGAAGCCTTTGCCGGCCGCGCCCGCCCGGGCCGCCTCGATCGTGGCGTTGAGCGACAGAATGTTCGTCTGCTTCGTGATGTTGTTGAGCATGTCCAGAATGTTGCGGATCGAGCTGGTGCTCTCCTGCAGCTGCTCGACTTTTTCCACCATCGAGCGGGTCATTTCCTCCGTCGTGCCCGTCTTCGTGATCAGCTCGGACATGTAGGCGGCGCCTTGGCGGCTCGCCTGCTGCACTTCCTCGGCGGCGGTTTCCATCAGCGCGTTCGCCTCGACGACGTGCTCGACCTTCAGGCTGATGCCGCTGGTCAGATCGCTGCCGCGCTCCGCTTCCACGGCCAGGCTCGAGGCGCCGTTGGCGATCTCTTCGGTGGCGACGGCGATTTCCTGCGCCGACTGCGCCGTCTTCTTGGACGCGTCCGACAGCTCCGCGGCCGTCTGGAGCACTTCCTGGGCCGACACGTTCGTGCGGGCGACGAGAGCGGTGATCTGTTCCATCATGTCGTTGAAGCTGACCGACAGCTGGCCGATTTCGTCCTTACGGCGGGTCGGCTTCGTGCGCACGGTCAGGTTGCCGCCGGCGCCTTCCTTCATCAGATTGCGCAGCGTAACAAGCGGATTGGCGATGATGCGAACGGTCAAATACCCGACCAGAATGGCCAGCAGCATCGCGACCAAAATCGTAATATACATCAGATTCGATATTTTTTTCGCGTCCTTGACCAGTTCGCCGACCGGAACGGTGCCGACGATGAACCAGCCCGACCGCCCGATCGGGTCGTAAACGACGAGGGATTCTCCTCCTTCGGCTTTCGCTTCGAAGTAGGAGGATTCCGCTCCCGAGGAAGTCCGATGGGCGGCGACATCGATCGGGAACGCCGACTCGATCGTGTCCGTCTTGTCCGAATAGATCACCTTGTTGTCCGGGCCTATGATTTCGATCCGGCTGTTCTCGCCGATCGAAATGTCGCCGAGCACTTCCTTCAGCGCGTTGATTTTCACCTCGACGACGATAATGCCTTCGATGTTGCCGCTCTTCACGTTGCGGAGCACGCGCGCCAGCGCGAAGGAATTGGCCGAAGTCGCGTAGCCGGCCTTGCTGCTCGGCAACCAGACGACTTTGCCGTCGGCCTTTTTCACTTCTTCAAACCACGGAGACTCAAAGAAGCTTTCGTTGGAAACGGTGGAAGAACGGTATGTATTGGCGTTCGGCTCCATAGGGAGTATGTTGATGTCCGCCAGCATCGAGTTGGACAGCACGTAAGATTTCAGCCGGTTGCCGATTTGCTGGCCGGTCTGCAGCTTGTCGAACTGGCTGAGCGACTGGTCCTTGTACTTGGTCAAATTGTCGGCGATCGTGTCGTCGGACATAATCTGCACGCTGATATTCTCCATGCTCTCGAGCATGAAATCGATTTTGTCCGTCGCCTGCACGACCGTCTCCAGCGAGGCGTCCGCCACCTTGTCCTTGATGATGCCTTTGGAGATGGTGTACGAGAAAATGCCCACGACCAGCACCATGGCGACGATGCTGACGAAAAAGATGAAAAACAGCGTCATTCCTACCGATTTGAACGGATTTCTCAGATTCATCTGCTGCGTCACCTGCTGCATGTCAGCCGCGGACATGTTGTCTCTCGCTTTTCTCCCTAATTTCGACAATTGCGAGAAAAATTTCGACAATGTCCCTTTCATCAAAATCCCACCTTCAACGTTATTCGCAAGAAGTCTGTATACCCATATTCGACACGCTTTCGCATACTCCTCTCGTCAGACGACAAACTTTTCCAAAAAATTGTCCCGGAAGTTTCAAGAATCCAGGGACTAAGGGCCCTGAGAGTTTGGGAAAGATTCGGGACGTATGACCGATTCGTCCATGCAAAAAAGACTGCCGGGAGTCCTCCCCGACAGTCTGAACTTTACTTGGGACGCGGGTGTCCAAAGACCCGGAGCCTCACTCCGACAAGATGTGGAGCATCCGGTCGGCCATCGATTCGGCGGATTCGAGGCCGGCCCAATACAGTTCCATCTCCGCGTCAAGCTCCTCGATCCGCTCGGCGTAGCCCAACAGCTCGCCGAGGAAGTAGCCGTTCTCGATTTGAGAACCCGCGATGTGCAGCGCGGCGAGATCCCCGTTATCCCAGACCGACTCGTTCACCCGGGGCAGGCAGGACAGAAAACCGGTATTGCGCGCCAGCTTCGACTGCAGCTCCTCCTCGAACGCAATGCGCAGAAACGCATGTGCCAACTCCGGATCCTGGCAGTCTTTGCGGATCATAAAGACGTTGGAGACGAGCAGCGTCGACTTGACCGGTCCGAACGGCAAGGGCGCGATTTTGGCGGCAAAGGGCATGCCTTCGCTGCGCCAGCCGGCCAGTTCGATCAACGTCGTCAGCACCATCGCCGCCTTCTCCCGCGGGAAGGCGTCCAGGTTGATGTGCGAACGCGACGACTGATACAGCGTCGCGACGCGCTCGCGGTACAGCGCGTCGTGGAAAAAGCGCAGCGTCTCGACGAGCGGCCGGCGGCCGGACGAGGCGTCGAAGCGGAATCCGTTCTGCAAGGCGATGACCGGCCAGCGGCTCCAGGCGGACGACAGCGACAGGCCGTACAGATCGACGATGCCGTCCTGATCCAGATCGAGCGTGAGCCGGCGCGCGGCTTCGATCATGTCGTCCCGGCTCCACCCGGCGCGCGGCTCGGGGACGTTGTAGCGCGCAAACAGTTGCGGATTGTAGGCGAGAAATACCGGGGAGAACGTCCCCGGCACGGCGCGCAGCACGCCGTCGACGCGAAACGGATCGAGGATGCGCGGGTAAAATTCGCTGGTAAGATCGCCCAGCTGCTCGTTCGGATCGACGAACAGATCGTGGCGGTCCGATTCGGCGAAACCGCGGTCCGTGACAAGCACGAGGTCGGGAATGAGCCCGAGCTCTTCGCCCGACCGCAGCGAATCCCAAAAGTTGAAGGCCGGGAAATGGAGCAGTTTCACCTCGACCTGGGGATACCGCTCCTGGAACGCGTCGATGATCGTGCCGAGACAGTTGTCGACATAGTGGGACGGCGAGACGGCAACGATGCGCAGCGACCGGCGGTTGCTCGCGGGAATGACGAGGTCGGGAGACACGATCGTGCCTTGTCCGACCTTCTTGACAATCAGCCCTTCCTTTTGCAGCTGCTCCAGCGATTTGCGCACCGACGTCCGGCTGATGCCGTAATATTTGCACAGCTCGTTCTCCGACATCAGAAACTCGCCCGGCTTGATAAAGCCGGAAAGAATCTGCTCGCGGAGCGTATTGGCCAGTCGGGAATAGCGAAATTCGTGTTCTCTTCTCATCGGATCTACTCTTCCATTTCATACTTAAGTCAACTCAAGCCCCATTATATCGCAATTGTCCCGGCAAGGAGAACGAAAAAAAAGTAAACTCCGATCGAAAGAAAAATCAACATTTGGCGGCCTAACCTTGGTATAGTGATAATGGATCAATGTGCGCATCCCAAGGCTTGGGGGATGCCATGCATGTTGGAAACGAGGAGGAATCGCATTGGTGCTGAACCGTCTTGGCATTTTGACGGACGAGGTGTATCCGGACGATTTCGCGAAATCGCTGGAGTGGATCGCGGAGCAAGGTTTGAAACATATCGAGGTGCGGGTCGTCGACGGGGTGAACATCGCGAACATGAGCGACGAGCGAGTGGATGCCGTCCGGCGGGCCATCGATGCCAAAGGGCTGTCGGTGTCGGCTGTTGCGTCGCCGCTTTACAAGTGCGCGCTCGACCCAACGCGGCCGGTCGCTTCGGGAGACGTGTTCGGACAAGCCGAGGAATCGGTGGAAGCCCATCACGCCAAGCTGCATCGCGTCATCGCCATCGCGAAGCGGCTCGGAACGCGCAACATCCGGATTTTCTCGTTCTGGCGCGAGCAGGAGCCGGATAACTATTTCGCCGAGATCGTGGCGCATCTGAAGCGGGCGGCCGAGGTGGCCGAGCGTGAAGGTGTGCTGCTGCTGCTCGAGAACGAGCCGGCCTGCAACGGCGGCTTCGCCGAAGAGGTGGGCAAGCTGGCGCGCGCGGTCGGATCGCCGGCGCTTAAAGTGTTGTGGGACCCGGGCAACGAGGCGTACGGCGGAAAACCGGCGTTTCCCGAAGGCTACGGACATGTCAAAGACGTACTTGCACACGTTCACATTAAAGACGCCTACGTGCGTCCCGACGGATCGTCCCGCTGCGTGCCGGTCGGCTCCGGCAACGTGCCGTTCATCGCGCAGCTTCGCGCCTTGCAGGAGGACGGATACGACGGCCTGTTTACGATCGAGACGCATTTTACGCCCGAGGGCGGGACGAAGGAAGCCGGCTCGCGCATGACGCTGGACGCTTTCCGCGTGCTCGTGAGGGAAGCGTTCCCGCAAGGCTAAAGCGTGTGCATTCCGCGGGCATGGTTAAGGCGGTTCGTCGAATACGATGAGGAAACCATTGCAAGGAGGGGTTATCGGTGAAAACTTGGGGATTCGGCATTATCGGTACGGGCTCGATCGCGGACTTCCACGCCGCCGCGATCAAGGAAATTCCGAACGGCCGGCTCGTCGCCGTGGCGAACCGGACGGAAGCGCGGGCGAAGGCGTTCGCCGAGAAGGAAGGCTGCGAGTATGCGACCGACTACAAGGAGCTGTTGGCGAGGCCGGATATCGACATCGTCTGCGTGACGACGTCCAGCGGCAGCCATGCGCCGATCGGGCTCGACGTGCTGAACGCGGGCAAACATCTCGTCGTCGAGAAGCCGATCGCGATGAACACGGAAGATTCGCTCAAGCTGATTCGCGCCGCCGAGCAGAACGGCGTAAAGCTGTCGGTCATTTCCCAGCGCCGCTTCGAACGGCAACATGTTGCGGTGCGCCAGGCGCTGGACAGCGGCGCGCTCGGCAAGCTGCTGCTCGTCGAGGTGTCGCTCCCGTTCTACCGGGCGCAATCATACTACGATAGCGCCGAATGGCGGGGCACGATCGCCCAGGACGGCGGCGCCCTGATGAATCAGGGCATCCACTCGGTCGATCTGCTGCTCTGGTTCGGCGGCGCGGTGGAGACCGTATACGGCAAGACGGCGACCCAGACGCACCGGATGGAGGCGGAGGACATCGGGCTGGCTCTGCTGACGTTCAAAAACGGGGCATTCGGCACGATCATGGCCTCCACGAGCATTCAGCCGGGCTTCCCGGCCGCCCTCAACCTGTACGGGGAGAAAGGGACGATCAAGCTCGAAGGGTCGTCGATCGCGCACTGGAGCGTGCCCGGCGTCGAAGAGCCGGACCTCGGCGGCAACGTCAACTATGGCGGCGTATCCGACCCGCGCAGCATTTCCCATGACAACCATCGCATTCAGTTGCAAAACGTCATCGCCTCGATCGAATCCGGCGAAGAGCTGTTCCTGAAAGGAATCGACGGCTTGCGGGCCGTTCAGCTCGTCGAGGCGATCTACGAATCGTCGGCCCGCGGGGTGCCGGTCACCCTACCGGAGATTACGGTATGAGCGGGATCGGCCAACTGAAGCTCGGCACCGCCAAAATCGACATTACGCCCCAGCAGCCGCTGCCGCTCGCCGGTTTCGGTCATCGGTCGGGACGGTTTCAAGGGATAAACCGCCGCCTGTACGTGCGCGTCCATCTGTTCGAGCAGTCCGCCGGCGGCTCCCTTCGCCGTCTGCTGCTCGCCCAGGGCGACATCATCTGGTGGGGCGGCGAACGGATGGGGCCGCTGCGGGCGGCGCTCGCCGAGAAGTTTGGCATCGGCGGGGACGACATCATCCTGAGCGCGCAGCATACGCACGGCGGCCCGCAGACGAGCGAACGGATCAGCCGGCAGATCGGCGCCGCTGACCCGGATTATTTGCAATCGCTGGATCGGGCGCTTCTGGCCGGAGTGGAGACGGCGCTGTCCAATCTGGAGCCGGTGACGGTGGAGCGGGGGAGCGGCGTATGCCGCATCGGCATCCATCGCCGCCTGGTCGTGGACGGAGCGGTGACGATGGCGCCCAATCCGGATGGCCCGATCGATCCGGAGGTGACCGTGATCCGGTTTCGCAAGGAGGACGGCGGCACGAAGGCCGTGCTCGTGCACTACACGTGCCATCCGACGACGACGGGCGACAACTACGTCACCTCCGAATATCCGGGCGTCATGGCCGAGCGTCTGGAAGCGACGCTCGGCTGCGGCACCACCGTCGCCTTCCTGCAAGGGTGCACGGGCGATGTCCGCCCTGCGCTCCACCGCGGCGGGAAGTTTTACTCCGGCCACGACGAAGACGTCCGCCGTCTCGGCCGCACGCTGGCGGACGAGGTCGAGCGGGTGCTAGACGGGCCGATGCGGGTGCTGGCGCCCGCGGCGATCTCGGGCAAACGCCGCATCGTGCGGCTGCCGTTTCAGCAGCTGCCGACCGCGGAGCAAATTCAGGCGCTGGCCGCGGAAGGCCCGGTGCGGGCGGAGTGGGCCCGGCTGCTTGCGGCCTACCCCGAGCTGCTCAGCCCCGACATTCCGTTCGAGCTGACGAAGCTGACGCTCGCGGACGGCTTGTCGCTGCTCGCCATGAACGGCGAAGTCGTGATCGGGTACGGGCTGTTCGTGAAGGAGCGTTCCGCCGGACGGACGCTTCCGCTCGGCTACTCGAACGGCATGGTCGGCTACGTCCCGACGGCGGCCCAAATCGCCGAAGGCGGCTACGAAGGGAAAGAATCCGGCGTCTATTTCGCATTGCCGGCGCCGTTCGATCCGGGCATCGAACCGATCATCCGGGGTGCGATCGACGAATTGATAGGAGATGAACATTGAGATGAGCATGCAGCCGCAGCCTGTGAAGGCAGAGTCGGTCGATTTGCTGAAAGTGAACGTGTACGCCAACCGCCGCGACCTGGGCGTCGCGTCGGGACGGGCGGCCGCGGCGACGATCCGGTCGCTGCTTGGCGAACGCGCCGGGTTCGTTCGCATCGTCTTCGCCGCCGCGCCGTCGCAAAACGAATTTCTCGAGACGCTGGCTTCCGAGCCGGGCATCGATTGGTCCCGTATCGCCGCCTTCCATATGGACGAATATATCGGGCTTCCGAGCGACGCCCCCCAGAAGTTCGGCCGTTTTCTTAGCGAGCGGCTGTTCGACAAGGTGAAGCCGGGCCAGGTGCATCTGATCGACAGCTCGAACACGATCGAAGCGGAATGCAAACGGTACGGCGACCTGATCCGCGAGGCGCCCATCGACATCGTCTGCCTCGGCATCGGCGAGAACGGCCATCTGGCCTTCAACGATCCGCCGGTCGCGGATTTTTCCGATCCGGAAACGATCAAGGCGGTCGAACTGGACGAAGCTTGCCGCAGGCAGCAAGTGAACGACGGCTGCTTCGCGCGAATCGACGACGTGCCGACGCACGCGCTGACGCTGACGATCCCGACGCTGATGTCGGCGTCCCGGCTGTTCTGCATGGTGCCCGGTCCGACGAAGCTCCAGGCGGTCAAGCGGACGCTGAACGGCCCAATTTCGACGGAATGTCCGTCCACCGTGCTGCGCCGCCATCCGGCCTGCACGCTGTATGTGGACCGCGACTCGTATGGAGCGTGAAGCCGGTGACGACAGCAGCCGATTTTAACGGAAACATGGGCGGGGGCGGCTCCGGCGCTGCGGACGCCGTCGTGGAAGGCATTCATTACGCCACCGGCGAGCCGGTGCGCGTTCGCATTCGCGGCGGCGTGATCGCCGCGATCGAGCCGATGGCGCAAGATGAGATCGGGCGGGCCGACGGAGAGGGACGGGAGCGCGGCGGCGGGAAGCTGCCGTACATCGGTCCGGGTCTGGTCGATTTGCAAATTAACGGATATGCGGGGGACGATTTCAACACGCTGCCCTTTTCCCCAGAGCTGGTCGTGCGGGCGAGCCGCGCCCTCTGGTCGGAAGGGGTGACGAGCTACTATCCGACGGTCATCACGAATACGCCGGAGGCGATCGAGGAAGCGGTCGGCGTCATCGCCGCGGCCTGCGACTCGGATGAGCGGACGAACCGGACGGTGGCGGGCATTCACGTGGAAGGCCCGTTCATTTCGCCGGAGGACGGCGCGCGCGGAGCGCACGGCCGCCAGTACGTGCGCGCGCCCGATTGGCAGCTGCTCGAACGTTGGCAGCGGGCGTCCGGCGGGCGCATCCGCATCGTCACGATGTCGCCGGAGTGGCCGGGCAGCGCGGAATTTATCGCCAAGGCGAGCGCGAGCGGCGTCACCGTCTCCATCGGGCACACGGCCGCCACACCGGAGCAAATCCGCGAGGCGGTTCAAGCCGGCGCCCGGATGTCGACGCATCTGGGCAACGGCGCGCATCTGATGCTGCCGCGCCATCCGAACTATATATGGGAGCAGCTGGCCAGCGACGAGCTGTGGGCGTGCGTCATCGCCGACGGGTTTCATTTGCCGGAGTCGGTGCTGAAAGTGGTGCTCAAGGTGAAGGGCGAACGGGCGATCATGGTTAGTGACGCCGTCTACTTGTGCGGCATGCCACCCGGCGAATACGAGACGCACGTCGGCGGCAAAGTGGTGCTGACCGAATCGGGTCGGCTGCATACGGCGCAAAACCCGAACATACTCGCCGGCTCGGCGCAAATGCTGCTGTGGGGCATCCGCCACATGCTCAGGCACGGTATCGCCGGCCTGCGCGAAGCGTGGGAGATGGCGTCGGTCCGTCCGGCCCGCTGCATGGGACTGGCGGCAGGCCAGGGCCTTGCGGCTGGCGCTCCGGCGGATCTCGCCGTGTTCGAGCGCGACGGCGACCGGGTAGAACTCATCGCCACGTACAAGGACGGAGAAAAAGTTTACGAGCGGCAGAGAGGAGACAAACGATCATGAAATTCGCGGCCTTCAGCGGCGTACTGATCGAACATAGCATACAGGAAGCGCTGCGGCTGACGAAGCAGCTCGGCTTCGACGGCATTGAAATCGCGGCGCGGGAGCCGCATTTGTCGCCCGCGACGAGCGCCCCGCGCATTCGGGAAATTCGCGCTCTGGCCGACGAGCTTGGCCTCGACATCCCGGTTATCGCCGGATACATGGGCGGTTTCTCCACCGCGAGCGACAAGGAGTGCGAGCAGGCGTTCGCCGATTTTCAGCGCGTACTGGAGGCGTCCTTAACGCTCGGCGCTTCGATGATCCGCGTCGCCTCGGGAGGGCCGAACGCGTTTCTCGCCCAGGATTACCATTACGCCAAAGCGGCCTGGTGGATCCGCAAATGCGCCGAGGAAGCCGGCAAGTGCGGCCAGCGCATCGTGCTCGAAATCCATAACGTCTCGCTGGTCGAAACCGTCGAGTCGGGACTGAAGCTGCTTGAGCTCGTCGGCGCCGACAACGTGGGGCTCATTCACGACGCCGGAAACATGTATATTACCGATACCGATTACGGGCGCGAATCGGTCGTCAGGCTCGGCTCGCGGATGTTCCACGTCCACGTGAAGGACGAAAAGCGAATCGCCGCGGCGGGCGCGCCGGGCACGTTCGTCAACCGGACGAAGCACGGCGAGGAGGCGTTCCTGCAATGCCGGCTCGGCGAAGGCGAAGCCGACCACCAGCCGCTGTTCGACGCGCTCAAGGAAACCGGCTACAACGGCTGGGTGACGCTCGAATGCCATGCGCCGTTCCCGGCGTACGAACGGCTGGAGCACGATTTGCGCAAAGTGAAAAGCATGCTGGGGCTCGGCTGAAGCCGGGCGAACGATATCGATGGATAGGCCCGCGGCTTGTTGCTCGCGGGTCTTTTTGCCGCTTTTGCAAGCCATCCGCGGGGGGCGGCGGATTCCAAACGCCGTTTGCGGCGGTCATGCCGAAGCCGCGACCGTTGCCCTGCCGCATAAGGGGCCGTTTGGGGACCAGCCGGCGTTATGGTATAGTTAGGGAAAACGGGGGAGAACGACTCGTCCCCCAATACGGGAAATGAGGGATAGCTTTCATGAATTCGTCGTTCGAGGCGCTCGGCATCCGCCCGGAGCTGGCCGAGGCGCTGACCGACTCCGGTATCGCCGAACCGTCCGCGATTCAGCGGGAAGCGATACCGGCCGCGCTTGGCGGAGCCGATTTGCTCGCGCAGTCGCAAACCGGCACGGGGAAGACGCTCGCCTATTTGCTGCCGCTGCTGGAGCGGATCGATCCGGCGGACAAGGAGCTGCAGGCGGTCGTCCTGGCGCCGACGCGCGAGCTCGCCGTGCAAATCGCCGCCGAGATCGAGAAGTACGGCAGCCCGCTCGGCATCCGCGGCCAATCGCTGATCGGCGGCGCCGCGATCTCGCGGCAGATCGAGCGGCTCCGCCTCCATCCGCATATCGTCGTCGGCACGCCCGGACGCGTCGCGGAGCTGATCGGCATGCGCAAGGTGAAAATGCATCGCGTCCGTTCCATCGTCGTCGACGAGGCGGACCAAATGTTCGCGCTCGGCAGCGCGAAGGAAACGGAGAAGGTGCTGGAGAGCGCCTTGCGCGACCGGCAGCTTCTGTTTTTCTCCGCGACGTTGCCGGCGGAGGTGCGGCGGCTTGCCGGACGTTGGATGAAGGAGCCGACTGTCATCGAGATCGACCCGGATCGGAAAATCGCCGGCGGCGTCGAGCATCTCGTCTTCGTCTGCGAGGAGCGCGACAAGATCGACACGCTGCGACGGCTCATCCGGCTGATGAAGCCGCGCGCGTCGCTCGTCTTCGTGACCGATATCGACCGGATCGCCGAAGTCGCGGCCAAGCTGCAATATGTCGGCCTTTCCGCCGAGGCGCTGTACGGGGACGCGCCGAAGCAGGAGCGGGCAACGCTGCTTGGCCGGTTCCGCTCCGGCCGCGTCGGGACGCTCGTGGCCACCGACGTGGCGGCGCGGGGGCTCGACATCGAAGGGCTGACGCATGTGTTTCACCTGGAGCCGGCGCTGGACGCCGGCCATTACGTCCACCGCGCCGGCAGGACGGGGCGTATGGGGAAAAGCGGCTGGTCCGTTTCGATCGTAACCGAGCGGGAGATGTTCATCATTCGCAAGTTCGAAAAGCAGCTCGGCATCGCGATCCGCCGGAAAGCGATGTACAAAGGCGAGATCGTCGAGCCGCATCAAGTTCCGGCGGCCGGACGCACCCGGCCAGCCGGAGCGGATAAGCGCGCGCCGAAACGGGCGGACGCGGCGGATGCGAAGCGCGGCGTCCGTGGCGACGAGACGGCCGCGATTGCCGCCCGCCCGGCGAAGCGGCAAGGCGAACCGAAGCTTGCCGCCGGTTCCGCTTCCGTTGCCGGTTCCGCCTCCGCCCCTGCCGCCGCGGCGGCTGTACCGGGCACCTCTTCGCGGCGCGGCGATGCGGCCTCACGCTCCGCCGTCAAGCCGGGCGCAGCCGTTCCCGCCTCCCGCAAACGCGCGCAAGAGCGGGAGATCGATCGCAAAAACAAGGGCGCGCCGCGCTGGCTGAAGCAAAAGTGGCAGCAGTCGCGGCCATAAAGCCGGACACCGGACGGCTCATGGGAGAGAACAGGCGTGATTCGCAAAACGTTGATTGCGCTCGTCGTTTTGGTTGTGCTGGCGGGATCGGCCGGAGCGGGAGCGGTCTGGTACGTCCGGCCGGCGGAGGAGCTGGATCTGAAATATGCGCCGATCTCGGTGCAGCAAAAAGTGCTCGACATGATCAAAAACCGCAAGCTGGAAGTGCGGCTTAGCGAAGCCGAGCTGAACGATTTGCTGAAGTGGCGGCTCGCCGAGCACCGCAGCCCCCGCCCCGACGTATGGATCGAAGGGGCGAGCTTCAGGCAGAGAGGCAATCGGCTGAGCGCCCGCGTCAATTTGAAATACGCCGATACGATTCGTGTGGGCGCCATTCTCGACTTCGAATTGATATGGCAAAATTCCGAGCTCATCGTCCGTCATGTCGGGACGCATCTGCGCGGGTTGAGCCTCCCCGTTTCCTGGCTTCAGCTCGATCCGGTGGTGGTGCCGCTGCGCTTCGCCGACATTCCGTTCGTCGAAGTGAAGCGGCTCGATTTCCTTCCCGAAGGTGGGGTTCGGATCGGCATCGGACTGCAAGAGCCTTAAATCGACCACCGAACGAGCACGCCCGCGTGGGTAAGCCCGCCGCCGAAGCCGTAAAGCATGAGCGTATCCCCGGCGGAAAGGCGGCCTTCCCTGGCGGCGTCGGACAGGGCGAGCGGGATCGATGCCGCCGACGTATTGCCGTAATACACCATGCTGACCAGCGTCTTTTCGATCGGAAAGCCGCTCTTCTCGCAAATCGACTCGATCATGCGCAAGTTGGCGCTGTGCGGGACGAACCAATCGACCTCTTCCATGGCGATGCCGGCGTTGTCCAGCAGTGCGCGCATCCCCTTCGGCACCGTCTGCGTCGCCCATTTGTACACTTCCCTGCCGTTTTGCACCATTTTCCCCGTATCAACCAGCTCTATGCCGTTCATCGTGCGGCTCAATCCGGTCCGGTAGACGTGGATGCCTCCCGAGCCGTCCGTGCCGAGATGAGCGGCGAGAAAATGCGGCGTATCGCTTCGCTCCACAAGCGCTGCTCCCGCCCCGTCGCCCAGCAGGATGCACGTCGAACGATCGGTATAGTCGGTAATGCGGGACAAATTGTCCGCACCGATGACCAGCACTTTCCGGTGCAGCCCCGCCGTGACGAGGCCGTTCGCCAGATGGAGGGCGTAGGCGAAACCGGCGCATGTCGCGTTCAGGTCGAACGCGCCGGCGCTGCGGATGCCGAACCGTTGCTGGACCTGGCACGCCACGGACGGAAACGGGAAGTCCGGCGTATTCGTGGCGACGAGAATGAGATCGGCGTCTTCGACGGATACCGGGTAACGGGCCAACATGTCGTTTACGGCGGCGAAGCTCATGTCGCTCGTATATTCGTCCGGCGCGCAAATGCGCCGTTCGCGGATTCCGGTCCGCTTCACGATCCACTCGTCATTCGTTTCCACCATCCGCGACAAATCGTCGTTGGTCAGCACCCGCTCCGGCACGTATCCGCCGATCGCCGTAATCGCCGCGCCTGCGGGCTTCGTTTCGGCATAAATCATTTGAAATCGCCTCATTTCCGAGTATATATTTGAAATCAGGTTTTATAATCAACTATTAGTACCTGATACTAATTTAACACAACTTTGACCGTTTTGAAATGGTTTTTTGTTCGCAAACCCCAACTTTTGCAACACGCGCCTTCCGTTCGTTTGACCGCCGCCCAAATCACTAACGACTGAGCAAAAAATATACTTGACTTAAAAACTTAACACGTGTTAATTTATTATCAAAAGTTAAATTTTTAAATGGAGGTATGATTCCCATGATCGAGCAACAACAATATCAGGAGGCCAAACGGAGAGTCCGGCAAATTTCCGCATTTTATCAGCATTTGATCGTTTACGTTTTGGTGAACATCGGGCTGGCCGTCATCAACTTGACTTCGGATCCGAATGAAATTTGGTTTTTCTATCCTTTGCTTGGCTGGGGAATGGGCGTTGCGGCTCATGGCTTGAACGTATTTGTTACGGAAGGCTGGGCAAAATTGTGGGAGGAGAAAAAGATCCGGGAACTGTTGAAAAAGGAGGGGAGATCCGGCTGATGAACAAAAAGCTGCCGCTGCGGGAGATCAAAAAGGCAAGGTCGAAAATCGCTCTGTTTCGGGCCAGTATCGAATTGATCGGCAAAAAGTCGTTCAAGGAAGTAAAGCTGGAAGACATATGCGAAAAAGCGGAAGTTTCGAAGGTCACCTTTTTCAAATTTTTCCCGCAGAAAGAAGACTTGTTGATTTATTTCATGCGCCTTTGGCTTACCGACCGGTTGATCGATATCAAGCTGCATCCGAAAAGGGGCATCGAGGCGATTCGCCATCTGTTCCAAAGCGTTGCGGCGAGCGCCAAGGAAATGCCGGGGCTGATGCTAAGCTTGATCAGTTTTTTGTCGGAAGCGAACATGCACCCGCATATGCCGACGCTCAGCGAAGCGGAAATTCAGATTTTGTATCCCGGCCAAGAAGCGCTGGTAGACGCGGAAGCGCCCAATCTCGGTTTGTTGTTTTACCGGTTTATCGAGGAAGCGAAGGAAGACGGGGACGTACCGGACCGATTGCCGACGGACGACCTGGTGAAAGCGATGTTCACCGTTTTTTACGGTGCCTATCTTACCGCGCATTTATACAACTCCGATCAATTTATGGAATTTTATGACCTGCATTTGAGATTATTATTGTCGTACGGTGAGAACGGATGAAGATGAGAAAAATAGGATTAAGAGTCGCGTTTGCGCTTGCTCTGCTCATTTCCGCTTATGCGATTGTGCAATTTATCGTATTCAGCCCGAAAAGCGCAGGGATGGTGAAGCTGCATTTGCTGGATGCGGAGTTCTCCTATAAGATGTGGGTTCCTTTTCTGTACCTTCACGTCGTCGGATCGGCGATCGCTTTGGCCGTCGGACCGTTGTTGTTCAGCACGCGCCTTCAAGCGAAGTCGATGCGGCTGCATCGCCGGCTTGGCAAACTTTACGTTTTGTCCATCGGAGTCGGCGGGGGCGCCGGCATCTACCTGGCCTTCGAATCCCTCGGCGGGCTGATGAGTCAAGCGGGATTTCTGGCATTGGACATCTTGTGGCTGACCTCCACCTATTTCGGCTACAAACGGATCCGGCAAAAGCGAATCGAGCAGCATCGGGAATGGATGCTGCGAAGCTACGCGCTGACGTTTGCAGGTGTAACATTGCGGTTTTGGGTCGCTTTGTTGGGAATGCTGACGATCCCGCTCGAAAATTTCTCGCAATTCGAATTGCTGTTGGAAGACTTTAACCGCATGTACCGGTTTGACGCCTGGTTATGCTGGGTCCCCAATCTGATTGTGGTTGAATGGTATATTCGCAGGCAGCGGAAAAGCCGAGCCCATAAGCGGTTTGCGTTTGCCGCCTGAGATGCGGCAAAGGCGATTCGATTCCCGAAGCGAGATATTTTACCATGTTTTCGCGCTTACGCCCGCGGCATAACGTCGTCCTGGAACGCGCAACCTATCCGTGATCGACCATTCTCTACATCCGGCAGGACAGGAGTTGAGACGATTTTGGCATCGAAACGGATTCAGCTTGCGCTTCTCGCGGCGCTCGTCGCGGCGGCCGCTGCGGGCTGCACAGGCGGGAGGCATGAAAGCTCCGGCACGAACGACGGGACGACGAGCAACTACCGCCCGTTCAAATACGGGACGGGGAACACGAAAGATATGCGGCTCGGCCTGGACCGTTACCGCGGCACCGATCCCGATTTGATCCGCGACAACGACTCGTTGCGGTTCGGGCTGAACCGCGAAAACGGCCCGGACGGCTTTGACAACGACGGAATCAACAACTGGCGGGACTACCACGACCAGACGGGAGCGACCGGCACGGAAGGCTACAATTTGCATCAGAACACGCGGATGGAGATCGCCCAGGATATCGCGAACCATCTGGCGACAATGGAGCCGGTGAAGACGGCGAACGTTTTGGTGACAGACCGCAACTGTTATGTCGCGGTTACAACGAGAAACGGGGAAGATGTTGACCAGTCCCTCGCGACGAAAAACCGGATCGCCGATCAAGTTCTCATGATGCATCCGGAAATCAAAA
>Ga0310832_100529_pt1 | contig 26477 bp, 22 predicted proteins | sample WT_ome_7_FD_201303 | JGI IMG/M metagenome (GOLD analysis project Ga0310832, IMG submission 201303) | Sorghum-adapted microbial communities enriched on wild type (WT) sorghum from Joint BioEnergy Institute, Emeryville, California, United... ...
CGCGGCGCAGTAGTCATGCGCATACGCGTACAGCTGCAAGCTTTTGTCGCGCAGCTCGGCGGCCAGCTCCTTGCCCACGAGCTGTTCCATCCGCTCGAAGGAAATGTCCTCGTCGTGCCCGACGTCGTTTTTGGCCGCCGGGGTAAACAGCGGCTGCGGAAACTTCTCGTTTTTGCGCAAGCCCGCGGGAAGCTTAATGCCGTTAATCTCGCCCGTTTGCTTGTATTGTCTCCACCCGCCGCCGGTAATATAGCCGCGGACGACGCACTCGATGTCGATGCGCTCCGCCTTGCGGGTGACCATGAAGCGGTCCTTCATGACATCCGCGTCGCGGATCAGGCCGGCCGGGAGCTTGCTCCAATCGGCATGAACCAGATGGTTCGGCATCAGGTTCGCCGTCTGGCCGAACCAGAACTTGCTCACCTGGTTGAGCACATTGCCCTTGTCCGGAACGGCCGGGGACAACACGTAATCGAAGGCGGATATCCGGTCGGTGACGACCATCAGATAATGCTCGCCCAAATCGTACATTTCCCGCACTTTGCCCTTGTACTTAAGCGGTGCGTTGACATAATCGGCAGCGGACGATATCGCCGTCGCAGCGTTCAAGGCGCGCGCCTCCTCCCATGAGATCGGTCAGTTCAGTCCGAGTCGTTCGAAAATCGTATCCACATGCTTCAAATGCCAGCTCGGGTCGAAGCAGTCGGCGATTTCCCCGAGCGTCAAATGCTCGCGGATGGCCGGGTCGTTCTCGACGATTTCGCGGAACGAGCGCTGCTCTTCCCACGCCTGCATCGCCTTCGGCTGCACGGTGTCGTACGCCTGCTCGCGGCTTAGGCCCTTGTCGATCAGCTTCGTCAGCACGCGTCCGGAGAACGGCACGTCGTACGTGCGCTTCATGTTGCGCAGCATGTTGTCCGGGAAGACGGTCAAGTTTTTGATGATCGCGCCCAGACGGTTCAGCATGTAGTTGATCAGGATGGTGCAATCCGGCAAAATGATCCGCTCCACCGACGAGTGGGAAATGTCCCTTTCGTGCCAGAGCGGCACGTTCTCGTAAGCGGAAATGATATGGCCGCGAATGACGCGGGCAAGTCCCGATATGCTCTCGCAACCGATCGGATTGCGCTTGTGCGGCATGGCGGAGGAGCCTTTTTGCCCTTTGGCGAACGGTTCCTCGACTTCGCGGAACTCGCTCTTTTGCAGGGCGCGAATTTCGGTGGCGAATTTGTCGAGCGACGTGGCGATCAGCCCGATCGTGGCGACGTAATGGGCGTGGCGGTCGCGCTGCAGCGTCTGCGTCGAAATCGGCGCCGGCTTCGTGCCGAGCTTGCCGCAAACGTACTGCTCGATGAACGGGTCGATGTTGGCGTACGTGCCGACCGCGCCGGAAATTTTGCCGTACTGGACGCCGTCCGCGGCGATGCGGAACCGCTCCAGATTGCGCTTCATCTCCTCGTGCCAAAGCGCCATCTTCAGGCCGAACGTCGTCGGCTCGGCGTGAACGCCGTGGGTGCGCCCCATCATCGGCGTGCGCTTGTATTGGATCGCTTTTTCCTTCAAAATTTCGATGAAGTTGAGCAGGTCTTTCTCGATGATTTCGTTCGCCTGGCGCAGCAAATAGCCGAGCGCCGTGTCGACGACGTCCGTCGACGTCAGGCCGTAATGCACCCATTTCCGCTCCGGACCGAGCGTCTCGGAAACGGCGCGCGTGAACGCGATCACATCGTGGCGGGTTTCCTCCTCGATGGCGTAAATGCGCTCGATGCTGAAGCCCGCTTTCTCCCGAAGCGCCCGCACGTCCTCCTTCGGAATGACGCCGAGCTCCGACCAGGCTTCGCAGGCGAGCAATTCCACCTCGAGCCATGCCTTGAACTTGTTCTCTTCCGTCCAAATCGCGGCCATCTCCGGCCGGGTGTAACGCTGCAGCATGCTCCACGTACCTCCGTCGTTTTTGTTTCTATCGTAAAAGGTTAATGCCGTTATTCAGGCAAGCGGCCCAAGCGGCCGTCCGTTACGCCGTAACGTTCCAAATCGGCGATTGCTCCACCCAGCGGATCGCCCGCTCGACGTCGTCCGTCAGCAAGTTGACATGGCCCATCTTGCGCTTCGCCTTCGCCTCATGCTTGCCGTACAGATGTACCTTGGCGGCGACGCCCTCGGGCAGTCCGTCCTCTTGCGCCATCCAATCGAGCAGTGGCGGGACATGCTCGCCGAGAATATTCGCCATGACGACCGGCGTCAGCAGGTCGACCGGCCCGAGCGGCAAGTTGCACACCGCCCGCACATGCTGCTCGAACTGCGAGGTGCGGCACGCTTCCATCGTGTAATGGCCCGAGTTATGGGGCCGCGGCGCCAGCTCGTTGACGTACAGCTCGCCGTCCGGCGTCAAAAACATCTCGACGGCGATCAGCCCGATCACCTGCATCGACTCGGCGATGCGGATCGCCATCCGCTCGGCCCGCTCGCGAACGTCGCCGGAAACCCGGGCCGGAACGATGGACAAGTGCAAAATATTATCGACGTGAATATTTTCCGCCACCGGGAACGCTTTGACTTCGCCCCTCGGGCTGCGGGCGGCGATGACGGACAGCTCCTTTTCGAACCGGATAAACTGCTCGAGCACGAGCTCCGTCCCGGCGCGGCTCAGCACCGCATAGGCTTCCCCGATTTCCGCTTCGCTTCGGATCACCCACTGGCCTTTGCCGTCGTAGCCGCCGGTAGCCGTCTTCAGCACGCAAGGCGTGCCGAACTGCCGCACCGCTTCGCGAAGCTCGTGCTCGCTGGCGATTGGCCGGTACGGGGCGACTTTCACCCCGGCCGCCTCGACCGCCCGCTTCTCGCGCAGCCGATGCTGCGTCGTATACAGCAGCGAGCTGCCTTGCGGCACATACGATGTGCGCATCAGCATGTCGGCTACGCCGGCGTCGACGTTCTCGAACTCGTACGTGATGACGTCCGACCGCTCGGCCAGCTTGCGGGCCGCCTCCGCGTCGTCGTACGCGGCCACGATCTGCTCGTCCGCCACTTGCCCGCACGGCGCGTCCGGCGTCGGGTCGAGCGTGATGAAGCGGTATCCCATGGCGCGCCCGGCCAGCGCCATCATCCGGCCGAGCTGGCCTCCGCCCAGCACGCCGATCGTGCTGCCGGGCAGAATCACATGGTCCAGGCGGCCGGCCATCAGTCGTCCGCCCCCAACGTATCGCTCGTCGCCATCACCTGCTGGCGAAGCGACTCACGGCGGGCGCGCAGCTTCTCCTGCAGCGCCGGGTCCGTCGCCCCCAGCATCTGGGCGGCGAGCAAGCCGGCATTGGCGGCGCCGGCCGGTCCGATGGCGACTGTCGCCACCGGGACGCCGGCGGGCATTTGCACGATCGACAGGAGCGAGTCGAGCCCGTTTAGGCTCGCCGACTTGACCGGCACCCCGATGACCGGCAACACCGTCTTCGCCGCCACCATGCCCGGCAGATGCGCGGAGCCGCCCGCTCCCGCGATGATCACTTTCAGCCCCCGCTCGACCGCCGTCTCCGCGTACTCGAACATGAGGTCGGGAGTGCGGTGCGCCGACACGACCTTTTTCTCGTACGGCACGCCCAGCTCGTCGAGAATGCCGCAGGCGTGCTTCATCGTCTCCCAATCGGACTTGCTTCCCATAATGACGCCAACTTTCGCCGCCATATCCACCCTTCTTCCCGAATAAAATCGCCGCATGCCGCGGCAGCCATAAACTCCGTATAATATTCCCAAAAAGCGAAAAAAGCCCACGACAGGCCGGCAAACCGGCCCGTCCGATGGACGTTGCACTCGCATGGTAACGGCTCCGGCCCTTTAAGGCAGGCTGAAAAACCGTAAAAAAGGGAATGACGGACCGCCGCGGACGGCGTCCCATTCCGCTTTCCTTATGCTCGTAGTCCAAAAATTTAAGGTTTTCGGGTAGAAACTTCCGGGCCATATCCCCGGGATTATACGAGGTTTGTTCACGGTATTCGGTTGTCGTTCCACATGTTTAGTTTATCAATGGTTACACCGCGATGTCAACTTAAAAGGCGAACATTTTCGAGTTTCCTTTTGTTAAAAGTTCGTATTTATTTCAAACTCGGCTTTCGAAGGGCAAAAACAAACAGGCACCCCACCGCGTTTTGGGAGGTACCTGCGATTTACCTGTTAGAAACGGATCATGACTCGGATTTGGCGGAATCCGCTCGGGCATTCGGTTGGCGATCACCCGCAAGGCGCATTCGGTTTATGCGCCGCGTTATTGCGCGGTTATCGCTGCGTTCCCGCCGTTTGCCGATGCAGCGGAACGACCGTCTCGCCGGCGGGGACGTCGACGATCCATTGCCGCAGCGCAAGCCCGTAGCGAACGACCGAAGTCACGCCGCGCACATTCGCCCCCGTCTCCTCCGCAACCGGCACCACATCGGGCGAAAGCAGCAGCGTCAATCCGCGGCATTCGCGGCCGGCCGAGATCCGAAGCGCGTCGTCCTCGACGCTCACCTCGACCGTTCGGCGCAGGGCGAGCCATTCGTACAGCTCGACGGCCGTCCACCAGGCCAGCCCTTGCGCCTTTCCGTAACGGACGAGCTCGACCAGGCCCGGGCCGACTTCGGGCACTTGCATGAGCATCGACGGGTGGAACAGAAAATGGGCGACGCCGTACACATCTTTGCACCGGTCGAGTATCGCCTTCGCTTCCGGCATCGTGCAGCGCACCGGCGTCGGAGGGTCCCACGCCAGCGTCGGGACGTTGTACACATTCATAACCCGGTTGCGCTCGGCCGCGCCGCTTACGGGCAAGTACGGATGACACGTGCCGAACGTGAACCCTTTGTTGCCTTGCTTCGTGCCACCCTTGCTCTGCTCGACGACGATGCCGACTCGCTCGCACCACTCGTAAAACTGTACATCGCCTTCCCAGCGCAAATAATGGTTTTTGTTCGTCACAATGCGAACCGGCCGCCCTATGGCGTCCAACTGGCCGACGAGCTGCTGAAGCTGCTCCTGGAAGAGAGACTCGTCCCAGTATCTCCCTTCCAGCTCGAGCGCGTGGTAATGAAGCGCCACTTCATGGCCGTCTCCGATGATGCGCTCGTAGACGCCGCGGGGATATCCGGGCGGCGCGATGACGCACCAACTCGAGCGGATGTCGGCTTCCTTCAGCCGGTTCAGCAACGTTTCGGCGGCATCAACGAGATTGCCGTCGCTATCGTGGGAAATATGGCCGACCGCCTCCAGCCCGTCCGGCCAAAACCACACTTGCGCGAACGGCCGCGCCGCCGCTTCCCGCAGCCGGTAAACGAGGCGAAGCAGCACGAGGCGAAATTCGTCCACGATCGGATCGAGGTAAAAGGGCGCCCCGTCCCCGACGGACTTGCGGTCCCGCCGCCAATCGAGCACGGAGGCATCGTCCGTCTTGAATATGTCGTCGTCGAGCGCCCCCGTTCCGTCATCGGCGGGCACCCCGTCCTTCACCACCGCGACTCCCTGCTGAATCATCACGAACGTGCGGGGCAGGTCGATCCCAAGCAAAGCCGCCGCGCCGCGGTTCAACCGGCGGAACGTAACGGCCGGATGGCCGGTCAAGGTACCGTTTTTCAGCCGGATGCTCCCCTGGGCCTCCACGCCGTCGGTAGCTTCCACAAGCGCGGCGCCGAAAAAATGAAACGACCCGTGCAGCCCTTCACCCAGCGGCGCGTCCCCCCATTCGATCCAGCCTTCCTTGATGCCGCGCACGCTTTCCACGCCCAGCACCGTGTCCAGCCCGTACGTGTTCCCGACGGCGAGCAGCGCATTTCCGTCTTCGCAGTAAGCTTGAAACTGCTCCGCCCAATCGTCCGCATCGTCGAGCCCCGCCACCAACGTCACGCCGGCGGGACGCCGAACCCGCCAATCCGCGGGAGTCCATACTTCGTAAGCCAGCCCGGCTTGCCGGAGCAACTCGAACAAGTACGTCGTATAAACCGTTCTTCCTTGCCGCCATACCGCTTCCGCCCGGCTTTTGTTCCAGATGATATGAAGCATATGATAACCACCTGTTTTCTACATGTCTTGTTTACAACATATTTACATCATATCCCCTTATGGAAAAAGCGTCAATTTCCTAAATGGGTCTAAAATTCGCACGAATCGATTCCAAACCGGATCGAAGCCCAGGAGATCCTCAAACGACAAAAAACCGCTGCCGTCAGTCGGTTTGCCGCCATCTGGCGCGGTCCAAAGATCCGCAACGCTTTTTTGGTTGTTCAGGAGCCCAGGCTCAGCTTAAGCCCGGGCCTTTTGCCATTTTGCGCGAAGCGCCTGCAGCGCCTCCTCCACCGTTTCCACGTTGGCCCACAGCAGACCGAGCTCCGTATTCAGGTCGACCAGTTGCTCGTACTTGAGCCCGAAATCTTTCATCGTCCGCGTATGCGGGGCGAGCCGCTCGAACAAGTAATACCGCTCGCCCGCCGAGGAGCCGTGCGGGATCATGCGCGACTCGGCCACGCTTCGCCGGACCGGGACCGAGCAGGCGAGCCGTTTCAAATCCGACTGCGCCGTTGTCGACAGCGCGTAGTCGATAAACGTTTCCGCCTCGAAAGTCCGCTCGCAGCCGGCGCTGATGCCGATGCCGGTGGCAATCCCGAGCCCCGTGTCGGACACCCGGCCGGGAAACCGGACCAGATCCCATTCGAATTCGATGTCTCGAAACTGTGCCAGGAACGAGTAAGACGTCAGGATCATGCCGACCTTTTGCCGCAAAAACAGCTCCTCGCCAACCCGGCCGCTGCCCGCGGAAAAAATCGGCGTCACCCGATGCTCGTACATCAAATCGCGGGTAAACCGCAGCGCTTCGCGAGTATACCGGTCGTCGGAGACGTTCCCATCGGCGTCCGCGAATGTCCCGCCGTTTTGCAACACGAACAGCGGCCAACGATTAAGCGAGGCGCTAAAGCTGAACCCGTAGCGGGCGACTTGTCCGCCGCTGTCGTATTCCGTCAGCGCCCGCGCCGCCTCCAGCAGCTCCCGCCACGTCCATCCGTCGCACGGCACCGGCAGCCGCTTCCGTTCGAACATCGTTTTGTTGTAGGCCATCACGATCGGCGCAAAAATGATCGGAGCGGCCCACTGTTTATTTTGATGAGAGAAGGCGCGTATATAGGGCTCGTAACAATCGGTCGCATCCTTCAGCTTTAGCGGTTGAAGCAGCTTGCCCGGCCCCCGTTCGGCGACGGAGCAAAACAGCGTGTTGGACATCCCGATCAAATCCGGCTGGATTCGCCCTTTGAACGTCCCTTCCAACGTCGCCGCCATCAGTTCGTCCAGCGGCATCGGAATCAGTTCGACCCGAATCCGCTCCTGGGATTCGTTGAATCGATGGACGAGATGGCGAATCGCCTCGAACTCGAAGGACGGCATGCCCCAGAACAAGTGCAAAACCGTACTCGCCCGGCGCTCGCTCACGACCGTCCCTTTGCCGTGCATCGTCCGGACAAGGCCTTCCGCCGCCAATTCGGCCAACGCCTTGCGCACGGACGGCCGGCTCAACTGAAACGTGCGCGCCAGCTCGTTCTCGGCGGGGATGTATTGGCCCGGCTTCCAAACGCCGGAATCGATCGATGTGCGCAAATGCTCAAGCAGGGTGGCATAGCGCTCCCTGAAAGTCGTTCTTCGCACTTCGCTGTTCAACCTGGAGTCCTCCATTGCCGGATATGGGTTCTTCTTGGTTTTCATTATGAGCGTTTTCCAGCAATGTGTCCAGCCATGAAGACTACTCGGAAGCGGAGCGGTCGGCGTGGGCGAAGCGCCCTTCGAAGAAGCGCAGCGAGTCCGGCAAATGCTCTTTCCAATACTCCCAGTTGTGCTCGCCGGAAAACTCGGCCCATTCGTAAGCGTAGCCGATCGAGTCGAGATGAGACTTGAAGTGCAAATTCATTTGGTACAAATAGTCGTCCTTTCCGCAATCGAAATACAGGGCGGGTCCGTTTCCTTCGCGCAAGCGCGCCTCGCTCAGCACCGCCAGATCGTGGGCGCGGGCGTAGTCGCCCCGCTGAGGACCGATCATGCGCGCCCAGTCGGAACGCGAGAAGTCGTAGCTTGGAAGCTGGCCGATCATGCCGAGCGCTCCGGACATGCTGGCCGCGGAGCCGAACAGGCGCGGATGGCGAAGCGAAAGCGAGAACGCCCCGAAGCCTCCCATGGACAGCCCGGCGACCGCGCGGTAAGCCGGATCGGTTTTCGTGCGGAAGTTCGCGTCGATGAACGGCATCAGATCGTGGATGAAATATTGCTCGAAATTCCCGGTACCGTCGTACCAGTCCACGTAAAACGTGCCGTGACCGTAACCGCCGTCGTTCGGCATAACGACGATGCACTCGCGAAGCTCGCCGGATGCGATCAGCCGATCGAGGGTCCGCTCGGCGTCTCCCTTGAGCAGCCAGTCGGTTTCGCCGCCGAACATGCCGTGAAGCAAATAAACGACCGGATATTTCCGATCGTCCTCGTCATAGGAAGGTGGCAAATAGACGAAGCACGTCTTGCGCGCATACAGCGCCCCGGAATAAAACGGGACAGGTTGAACAGCCACTGGCGATCACACTCCCGTTCGAATAGGTTTCATTTGTCATTATACCAGTTCCCGCCCGGTTCGGACAAAACATCAAGCCCACCCCGACTCTCCGAGGTGAGCTTGAAAAAGGCTGCATGCGTATTGGAACACAAAATCGGCCGTTTCTTGCCGGAAGCTTATCCCGCCCCGAGGAAAATGTACCGGAGCACGATCAGGATGCTGATCACCCACAGCAGCCAGTGGATCGGCTCGCGTTTTGCAGATCCGAACGCATTTTGGATCGCGGTCAGAACCGTATAAGCGACGATGCCGAAGGAGATGCCGTTGGCGATGCTGTACGTGAGCGGCATCATGATGATCGTCAAAAACGCCGGAAACGCGATGCGGAACAGGTCCAACTCGATCTCCTTCACCTGCGCCATCATCAACACACCGACGACAATGAGCGCGGGCGCCGTAGCGGCCGAAGGAACGATCAGCGCGAGCGGGGCGATGAACAGCGCGAGAATGAACAGGACGCCGGTCGTGACCGCGGTCAAGCCGGTACGGCCGCCTTCCGCCACGCCGCTTGCGCTTTCCACGTAAGCGGTGATCGTGCTCGTTCCGAGCAGCGCACCCGTGCTGACGCCGGCGGCGTCGACGAGCATCGCCTTGCCGACCGTCTTCTCACCCTTATCCTTGTCTTTGAGCAAGCCGGCGCGATTGGCCGTCCCGACCAGCGTGCCGAACGTATCGAACAGCTCGACGAACGTGAAGATGAGAATAATTTCGATGATGCCGACGCCGAACGCCCCGGCTATGTCGAGCTTGCCGACGGCCAAATGGTCGAAGGACGGCAGCCAGCTGGCCTGGCTCAAGCCTTCCGTGTTCGTTACGCCGAGCGGAATGCCGATCAGCGTGGCGGCGACGATGCCGATGAGCAGCGCCCCTTTGACGCGGAGCACCATCAGGATGGCGATTATGAGCAGCGAAATGAGAGCCAGCATCGTATCCTTGTTATGGATGAAATCGCCCATGACGATGTTGAACTGGTTCGTATTGAGGATGGGCGTTTTGGCCGTATCCGTTCCCGGATTGACGCTGACCATCATGATGTTCGACAGCTTGAACCCGATGATCGTAATGAACAGCCCGATCCCGACCGTGATCGCCACCTTCAGGCTGTGAGGAACGGCTGTAACCAGCAGTTGCCGAATCTTGGTGACGGTCAGAATGATAAAGATGATGCCGGACAAAAAGACGGCGCCAAGCGCGGTTTGCCAAGTAATCTCGCCGTTCGAGGTCAGAACGACCGTCATGAAATACGCGTTCAATCCCATCCCCGGCGCCAGCGCGACCGGAATGTTGACGAACAGCCCCATCGCCAGCGTGACGAGCCCTGCGCCTACCGCCGTGGCGAAAAACACCCCTTCGTCCGGGATGCCCGCGCCGCCCTGGCCGAGAAACAGCTTGTTGACGAACAGGATGTAGGCCATCGTCATGAAAGTGGTCAGCCCGGCAATGATCTCGGTACGGGCCGTCGTTCCATGCTCTTTCAGCTTGAACAAACGATCCATCGTTTCCCTATTCCTCCTAAACTTCTTTAATTGGAATAACAAAACATTTTCGTCGTCCATGCGAGGATGAGCGACCGCGACCGGGGGCTTGTTTATTTGCCGAAAACAAAAAACCGGCCGATCCTAAAGGATACGGCCAGATTCCCACCGATCGGGAAGCATGAAGCAGCAGCCGTCCGTGCCGGCGCAGCACAAAACGGCATCGCCTGCCGCTTCCCATTTCGTAGCCAGATCATTTACGGTGACCTTGTAGAGACTCTCAAGCCGATTCTTGAGAATATACGAAATCATGTTATGTTGTTATCCACCTTCATTGTAAGGCGATTGTCGAATACTGTCAACAAAAATCCGAACAATCGCAGCGGGTATTTTCCGTTCGTTCGGAAGTATGCGGTTACATGTTCGAGATTTTTGAAAATTCAGCCCGCAAACAAGCGGGAAATGTCAGCTAAAGCGCAAAAAAACCCGTGCGGCAGGCGGCCGCGCTTTGCGGGCACGGCCGCCTGCCGGCAACGGGCATTACTCCCACTCGATCGTTGCCGGCGGCTTCGACGTAATATCGTAGACGACGCGATTGACGTTTTCCACTTCGTTGACGATCCGGTTCGAAATGCGTTCGAGCACGTCGTACGGAATGCGCGCCCAATCCGCGGTCATGCCGTCGATCGATGTAACGGCGCGAATGCCGACGGTATGCGAATACGTCCGGCCGTCACCCATGACGCCGACGCTTTTCATGTTCGGCAGCGCCGTGAAGTATTGCCAGATTTCACGGTCCAAACCGGCCTTGGCGATCTCCTCGCGCAAAATCGCGTCCGATTCGCGCACGATGTGCAGCTTCTCTTCCGTCACTTCGCCCAGCACGCGGATGGCAAGGCCAGGTCCCGGGAACGGCTGGCGCCATACGATTTCCGGCGGCAGGCCGCATTCCTCCCCGACTTTGCGCACCTCGTCCTTGAACAGCGCCTTCAGCGGCTCGACGAGCTGGAACTTCATATCTTCGGGCAAGCCGCCCACGTTATGATGGGACTTGATCGTCTGGGCGGTTGCCGTGCCGCTTTCGATAATGTCCGTGTAGAGCGTTCCCTGGGCGAGGAAGTCGAAGTCGTCGAACTTCGCCGACTCCTCCTGGAAGACGTAAATAAATTCGTTGCCGATCATTTTCCGCTTGCGCTCCGGATCTTCGACGCCTTTCAGCTTGGACAAAAACCGTTCGCGGGCGTCGATCTTGACGACCTTCATGTCGAACTTGCCGACGAACGTTTCCATGACGCTTTCCGCTTCGCCTTTGCGCAACAGCCCGTGGTCGATGAACATGCACGTCAGCTGCGGGCCGACCGCCTTATGGATCAACACCGCGGCGACGGACGAATCGACGCCGCCGCTCAGCGCGCACAGCACTTTGCGGTCGCCAACCTGCTCGCGGATTTCCCGGACCGTATCCTCGATGAACGACTCCATGCTCCACGTGCCTTCGCAGCCGCATACGTCGAACAGGAAGTTGCGGATCATCTCATTGCCGTAGACGGAATGCCGCACCTCGGGATGGAACTGGACGGCGTAAAACTTTTTGTCGCGATGGCTCATCGCCGCGACCGGCGCATGCTCGGTACTGGCGTCGACGACGAAGCCGGCGGGCAACGCCGCAACGTGATCGCCGTGGCTCATCCAGACGGTCTGCTTGCGGTCCAGCCCTTTGACCAGAGCGCAGCCTTCGCCAAACTCGACTTCGGCTTTGCCGTATTCGCGCTTGCTGGACTTGTCCACCCGGCCTTGCAGTTGGAACGCCATCAGCTGCATGCCGTAGCAAATGCCCAAAATCGGCAGCCCGAGCTCGTACACGGCGGGATCGACTTTCGGCGAATTTTCCTCATAGACGCTGGCCGGTCCGCCGGAGAACACGATCCCTTTCGGCGCCAGCTCGCGAATGCGCTCCACCGGCGTGTTATAGGGCAGCAGCTCGCTGTACACGCCCAAATCGCGGATGCGGCGGGCGATCAACTGGTTGTATTGGCCCCCGAAATCGAGTACGACGATCATTTCGTTCGGCTTGCTCATAAAAGCCTCCTTGAAGCGCTTCGGCTCCGTTTTCATTCGTTTTCAATAGAGTTAATTATATATAAGCGCCGAAGAGATGGTCAAGGAAGCATTTCAGGGCAATCGCATTAGAACGGTAACCGCGCAAAATGGAGCGGCTACGGTGACCCTTTGATCCTCCAATCGCTACTCCTCCCCCAAAAGTGAAGCGAAGCTTTGGAGCGGATGCCGTTAGAGCAGCTTGCTGCTCGCACCAATCGCAACCATTGGAACACGAATGCGCTTCGTTTAAATCCTTCGATCCAAGCGATTGGTATTACTTTTGGGGGAGCCCCCGCTTCATTGGATTCCCAGATCTCGCTTTTCCGGATCAAAGGGCACCCTCCGCCTGTCCTGCGCGAACCAATTTCTACATGCGATTGCCCTGGGTTCATTTTCGCACCCACTCGCGCCAAATCTTTCGGATGCTCCGCCCTGCCGATCGCGGCACCGGACGTCCGCCGTAGCGCACCGCTTCGTATTGCCGGACAAAGGCGAGCAACGCATCGCGGTCGCCCAGCTTCGACACCGGCCGCGAATCGATATATTCGCGCACCGTTTGCCCCGGCCGCCGGGCGCCGAGCCGCCGGAACAGACGCCGCCACATCTTGTCGAACGCCCGGTATCGGGCGGCCCGTTTGCCGCCGCCGACGGCTTCGGCATACGCGGAGGATGCCCGGCGGGTGTGGCGAATGCGCCGCAACGCGATCAGTCCGATCGGCGCCGCCAGCAAAGCGATGGCAGCGGCAGCCGGGTCGATCGGCGGAAGCGCTAGGCTCCGGCGGAGTTCCGCGCCTTCGCCGCGCAGCCGTTGCAGCGCGCCGGTAAAGCCGGACAACAGCCCGGTTATGGCGCCGCCGTCCGCCAAAGCGGCTTTGCGCGAATGCTCGTCCGGTTGCACGGCACCGGTTCCAAACGGGGACGATGCACCGGCGTCAGGCTGCGCGGACGCCATAGCGGGCTCCGCCGCCCCTTCCGTTCGGCCGGGCGTCGGATCGAACAACGTCCACCCTCGTCCGGGCATATACGCTTCGACCCAGGAGTGCGCATCGCGATTGCGCACCGTCACGTGGATCATCTGTCCGGCCGCGTCCCCACCCGTATCTGCTGCCGCTCCCGGGTCCATGCCGGTCGTACCGCCGTCCTCGGTCACTTCGCCCGGCGCGAAGCCTTTCACCCATCGCGCGGGAATTCCCGTGGAGCGAAGCAGGACGACCATCGCCGTCGAGAAATAGTCGCAGTAGCCTTCCTTGCTCTCGAACAGGAAGTAGTCGGCGAAATCGACCGCCGTATCCGGCACCGGCTCCACGTCCATCCGGTATCGGTAATGTCTTTGCAAAAACGTTTCGATCGCTTTCGCGCGGGCGTAATCGTCCGGCAATCCGGATACGAGCGTTCGCGCCAGCAGCTTCACCCGCTCGGGCACCGTCGCGGGCAGCTGCAATTCGGCCTGGAATACGGCCGGATCGAAAGACGCCGGAGCGTGCTCCGCCTGCTCCTCCTTTGCGGCGGCATCGGCCTCGGCGTCGGTCTGCGAAGCCGCGGTTTCCTCCGGCCCTTCTACCCCCTCATGCGGCACCGCCACTTTCAGCCGGTAATAGTAAAGCGGATCGCCTGCATCCGGCGCCGCCACGACAAGCGAGCCGCCCTCGCGCACGAGCGTGCCGTCGGGAGCAAGCGGCCGGCCGCTGCGGGCCGACATCTTCTCCACTTGCCGCACGTCCCCGCCCGCGAACAGCCGGTCTGCCGGAGCCGCGCCGCTTAAAATCACTTCCTGAATAATCGTATCCGTCTGCCCTTCTTCCTCCAAACGGTCGGACGTGCCGCCGCTTTCCCACCCTTTGCCGGTGTACACCGTCCGGAACGCTCCCCGCCAGTACGTCAGTTGCTCGGTGCGGGCGACGAACGCGACCGTATCGTCCGGGCGGACCGGACCGCCCAGCACGCGGTCGTCGTCGCCGAATCCGGTCCGGGCGGCGGCCGTTCGAGCCGGATCGGCCGCTTCAGGGTCGGCGCCCGCGCTCCAGGAAGCGAACCGAGCCCCCCATTCGTCCGCATGAAGCGGCTTCATGACGCCCGTTCGTTCCTTCGGCGCAAGCCACAGCCCCGCCGCGACGGTCGCCGCCGATACGAGCGCGGCTACCGCCAGCCACCCGAACGGCCAGCCGGCGCCGCGGCTGCGAAGCGCAAAGCGGCGCTCCAAACGTTTTATCTGCAGCACGCCGGTCAGCAGCAAGCCGATCCAGACGGTGCGAATGATCGCGGCCGTCGTATCGATGCCCGGCCACAGCTGCAGTCCGAGCAGGTAAAGCAGCGTCGCCGCCGCGAACCAGAGCGGCCGCTGCCGTTCGACGACGGAAGCGTAGATGACCGATATCATCATCGACCAGCCGAACAGAAACAACAACGTACGGCTCTCGGCGCTGACGTAGCCGAAGTCCCGGTCGACGATCGCCGCCGCGTCCTTTAGCGCCAGCCCGGCATACTCCATGAACCAGGAAACCGGTGAAAACGGGCCGAACTCGAACAAAACGGCCACGATGACGAAGCAGGCGGCCAGACGGAGCGGCCAACCGATCCATGGCGACAGCCGCAGCCATTCCGCCGCCACGAACAGGCCGAAGGCGATGAGAAACGGGTCGATCCGGTAAATGCCGCTCCACGCGGCCATATCGAGCAGCGGCCGCAGCCATTCGGCGAGCAGCGCGAACAGCAGCGCCGCGGCGATCAGATCGCGCAGCCGGGAACATTCAGGCGATGACATCTTCCGCACCTCCCGGCTCCACGGCGTAAGCATAAGGCGGCGAGACCCGAACGACCGCGCAGCCCATCGACTCCAGCTCGCGCGCGATGCGAAGCGCCGGTTCCGCCCCGCCGGGATCGGCCGGAACCGTCCAGATCGACAACGCGTGGCGGCGATAGCTCAGGATGCGAGCCGCCCGCACAAGCGCCTCGTCCAGCCGGCCGGTGACGAGCACCGCCCGGCAGCCCGGCGGCCATTCGGCCGACAAGCGCATCAGCGTCTCCGCCGCCGACGTCTCCCCGTCCGGCCGCACCCGGCACAACAGCTCGAACAAGCCCGTGGGCTCCGCCCGGCGCTCCATCGAAATACGGAGCGACGCGCTTCCGCTTGCGTACAGGCCGACCGCCATATCTTGCCGAACGGCGAATTCCGCCAGCCCGGCCGCCGCGCGGACGCTGAGCTCGAATGCGGCAGCACCGGTCTCCCCCGCATATGCGGAGCGGTCGCAGTCGATGACGACGGCAAGCCGTTCGGGCTCAAACGGCTCAGTCATCCTCGTCTTCCAGGAGCCGGTGCGGGCCGACGCCTTCCAATGAATCCGCCGCAGCGGGTCGCCGGCGATGTAGGGCCGGACGCCGGCGGCGATTGCCGCCGCCTGGCTTTCGGGCGGCGGCGCCGCCACGGTCCGGCTTCCTTCGTCCGACTGCCCCGTCCGCATGCGCAGATCGATCGCCAGCGGCTTCGGGCAGACGGCGAATACCGCCTCGCTCGGCAAAACGACCCGCTTGCGCAGCAGGCCGAGCCAATCGCCCGCCTCCAGCTCGAGCCGGACGAACCGGTAACGCCCGCGGGCGAGCCGCTTCAGCCGGTACCGGTAGCGGATGACGCTGCGAAAGCCCGGAAGCAGCAGCCGGCTATGGCGAAACTCCCGGCTTCCGTCCGTCCATACGTCCGTCGCCACGATCCATCCCGCGGGCAGCATGCTGCCGCGGCGTACGGTCACGGCGACCATCCCATTGTCGCCGGCGAAAAACCGGCTTTGCGCCATCTCCCGCCCGGCCCGCAGACGGCGAAACCCGAGCGTCACCGACAAGAGCGAGGCGACGGACAGGCAAGCCGTTCCGTGCAGCAGAAACGATGCCGAAAACCCTCCCCGCCACCGGTACAAGACGTACGACAACATGCAAAGTACAACGACAACCGCGTAATTGCCCCATCTCCACTTGCTCATGACGCACCGCCTGCGGCCGCGGATACCGCCGGTACGGGAATCGTCTCGATCAGATGGCGCACGATCCCTTCCGCCGTCTTCCCCATATATCGGGCGTCCGGCCGCAGGACGAGCCGATGCGCCAGCGTCGGAACCGCCATCCGCTTGATGTCGTCGGGCACCGCGAACGTGCGCCCCGAGCAGAGCGCCCGTGCTTGCGCAGCGCGCATGAGCGCAAACGACGCCCGCGGGCTCGCCCCCAGCGCCACGTCCGGATGCGCGCGTGTCGCCGCGGTCAGGCGGACGATGTACGGTTTGAGCGTGTCGTCGACATAAACCTGGTGCGCCTCCCGCTGCAGCAGAAGCCATTCCTCCCGCAGCAGCGCCGGCTTCACCTCATCCAGCGGATGCCGCTCCTGCAGCCGGTCGAGCATCCGGATCTCGTCGCGCTCCTCCGGATATCCGAGCCGGATTTTCAGCAGAAACCGGTCCAGCTGCGCCTCCGGCAGCGGAAACGTCCCTTCGTGCTCCGCCGGGTTTTGCGTGGCGAGCAGCAGAAACGGCTCGGGAAGCGCGATCGTTTCTCCATCGACCGTGAGTTGCTTCTCCTCCATCGCCTCCAGCAGCGCGGATTGCGTCTTGGGCATCGCCCGGTTCATCTCGTCGACCAGCACGACGTTCGCCAGGATCGGGCCGGGCCGGAATTCGAACCGGCCGCTCTGCGGGTTGTAGACCGAGACGCCGGTGACGTCCGACGGAAGCAGATCGGGGGTGCACTGAATCCGCTTGAACGAAGCCCCCATCGTCTTGGCGAGGGCGCGGACAAGCATCGTTTTCCCGACGCCCGGCACGTCCTCGAGCAAAATGTGGCCGCCGCACAGAAAGGCGACGACAGCCGCTTCGATGCTTTCCCGCTTGCCGATAATCGCCTTCTCCACCTGGCGCACGATCGCCTCGATCCATTCTTGGGGCCGGTCGTACGGAAGCGAAGCGGAGCGTTGCTGCGTCATCGAGGAACCCTCCAAACTACCAATTTCAATTGATAGTTTCCAGTCTTCCCCTGAATCTATCGATTTAGACGTCCGTTCTAGCGATTATTTTGGAAGAGAGCGGACTGTCGCCAGCAACGTTGCCGACGACCAATCCCGGAACGGGCTTTGCGGCGCAAGCGGCAAACCGAATCCGTCGCTGACGGCTACCGCCACCATCCTCGAATCGGAGCCGAAATCATAGTCGAGCACCTTTCCGCCGATCAGCTCCACGGCCAGGCGCAGCGGCACGACCAGCTTGTTGTCGTCCAGCCGGATATCGGCGAACGCGATCGTTCTCTCCGGCTTGCCGGGGGCGGACACTTCGATGCGGCGATGGACGAGATCGTACACGGCCCGGTACATGCCGTACCGAACTTCGGCTTGCCGCGTTTCCGGCTTCCATTCGACGGCGCCTCCCATCGATTCGACGACGTCGCGCAGCGGCACGCGAAGACGGCCGTCCCGCAGCATATAGGCCGAGGCGCTCAAGCTCAGCGTCCGTTCGCCCAGATGGATCGCCAGCGGAGGCTCGGGCGGCGTTGGCTGCGGCTGCGGCGCTTCCGTTTGCGCCGGCGCGGAAGCAAGCTCGACCCGGCCTTTCGATTCCGGCGAGACCGACTCCTCCCGCCGCTCCGCCTCGCCATTGCCTGCCGCCGGGGCCCGGGGCAGCCGATCGTCCAACACCGCCGCGTGCTCGCGGGCGACGGCCGTCCAGCGGACGAAGTCCGCGAAGGCGAGCGCCCCCCGCTGCCATTTCGGCTTGCCGACGGCAAATTGAATCGGCTTCACGTCCGGGGTGAGAGCGGCGAACGCGTACCCTTTTTCCCGGTAAAAGCGGATAATGTCCGGCAGCGCCTTCACCGTCTCCGCATGCCCCGCGCCGTCGTGCATCAGCACGATCATCTCGTCGCGAAGCGCCTCCTTCGTCGCGTTGTACACGATTTCTTTGGCCGGCACGCCGGCCCGGCGCGAGTCGCCGCTGTCCACGTTCCAGTCGAACACGGTATAGCCGGCTTGCTCCAAATAGTAGAAATAGGACGCGTCGAAATTCGTGCTCGTTCCGCCGGGTGCCCGAAGCAGCCGGGTCGGTTCGCCGACCGTATCGATCAAAATCGATTCGGTCCGCTGAATTTGCTTCCAATACTGCTGAAAGCTTCCGTACAATTGACCGTATACGTGATCGTACGAATGGTTGCCGATGGCATGCCCTTCCCTCACGATGCGCCGGGCCAGCTCAGGGCGCGCTTCCACCTGCTCGCCCAGGACGAAAAACGTGGCAGGCACCTTCTCTTGTTTCAAAATATCAAGCACCTTCGGCGTATTTGCACTCGGTCCGTCGTCGAACGTCAAATAGACCGTCGGCCGCTCCGGCTTCCGGTATTCCCGCTGCGCGGGCTGACGATGGCCCGCCGCCAGTTGCCCGAAAACGGCTTCATCGCTCCCGCTGAAAGCAAAGCTTCCTTCCTCCGCAGCGGCCGCTCCAGCCGGCCAAACCGCCGACAGCAGCAAGACGCAAGCCAACAACCCTTTGATCCCCCGCACAAATGTGCATCCGAATGCGCATCCCGTCCGGTCCCGCCGCCCTCTCATACTTGTCGCCTCCGATATCGTCTCTATCGTCGTTTTCGATGCTGATAGAGTATATGGTAGAAAGAGGAAAAGTATGATCGCCGGACGGGACGATTTTCTTTTTTATAAAACGATTATCCGGGACCGGACAGCTCGCTCGTGCGCAGCGTTTGCCGATCCCGAAGCCAGGCATAGCTGCTGAGAATGATGCCGGCTGCCGTTACGAGGGCGCCTGCGTAATAGATGGACCTAAGTCCAAACCCTCCGTGGATGAGCGCGCCTCCCCACCATGCCGCCAAGGCGGCCGCAAGCTGGTACGCGGAAGCGTTGACGGCGATGGCGAGTGTCGGCGCGGACCGGGCGGTTGCGAACACCCTCGTCTGCATGCCGGGAATCACCGAGAAGGCCAAGGCGCCCATCAGGAAGACGAGGACGGCGGCAACGAACGCGTCGGAAGCGAACAGCCCGAACAACAGCAGGCAGGCGGCAAGCGAAGCGAGCAGAGATACTTGCGACAGCATCGGCGCACGGTCGGACAACCGTCCACCGACGAAATTTCCGATCGTCGCCCCTACTCCGTACGCCAAAAGCAACGGCGCGACCGCTTCCTCGCCGAATCCGCTAACACCGGTCAAGAGCGGCGACAGGTAAGTAAAGACGGCGAGCTGTCCGGCGTTGCCGACGGCGGTGACGGCGATCGCGAGCAGCACGTCGGGGCTGCGGAAAACCCGCCATTCCGTCCAGACGGAAGTTCGCGAAGATTCGCGCGGAAGGTTCGGGACCAGACGGACCACCAGAAGCCATCCGACGGCACCGCACAGGGCGATCGCCAAAAAGGTGGCCCTCCACCCCGCGTGGTTTCCGATGAAGGTTCCGATCGGTGCGCCCAGAATCATCGACAGGTTCATCCCGAAAGCAAGCTTCGACACCGTGGACGCCTGTTTCCCTTCCGGAGCGGTTGAAGCCGCGATGACGACCGCATTGGCGAAAAACGTGGAAGTCACTAACGACGTGAAAATCCGCGCTGTAAACAGAATAGCGTAATTCGGGGCGACGGCCGACGCCACATTTCCGATCGCCGCTATCGCGAGAAGCCAAACGATGAGCGGTTTGCGGGAAAAGCGGACGGTGAGCGCCGTCAGCAGCGGCCCGCCGACGATCATGCCGATCGCGTAGGCGGTGACGAGCAGCCCCGCGTCCGATATCGAGACTTGCAGGTCGTCCGCGATCGCGGGAAGAATGCCCGCAATGACGAACTCGCCCGTCGTATTGGCGAAGACGCATACGATAAGCGCAACAACGATCCAACGGTTTCTCATCCGGCACCCACCTCTTAAGGAGATTGTGCGCCGTTTTCCGGAAAACGACGATCTCAATATAGAACGGTCGGCAACGAAACGCAATAACGCACATTTTTGTGCTATGATAACAAAAATGGAACGATTGGACGGAAACGGAGGGGACGAAAATGGGAAAAGGAAATTCGCCTTACGGCTGCCCCATGGAAATAACATACCTGGACATGATTCTGAAGATGAAGTTCGCGGAAATCAGAACGCTCGCGGCGTTTTATCAAGCCATTCCTGTGTTGCCGCACGGCTATTGGTATACCGGATGTGACATAGACACAGTGAAGGGCGTACTTCCCAGTTGCGAAGGGCATTTTTATAATCAGAGTAAATAAAGAAAAGGATGGGATACGGGAAATGGAAACCGTGAAGAAGTTGGACTCGAAAGAACAAATTTCGAAAGAACAAATTTTGAACGCTTTTTACTATCGCCATGCCTGCAAAGAGTTTGATCCGGCGAAAAAAATCTCCGAGGACGATTTCGCCTTCATTTTGGAGACCGGCCGTCTGTCTCCGAGTTCGTTCGGCTTCGAGCCGTGGAAGTTCGTCATTTTGCAAAACCAGGCAGTTCGGCAACGGTTAATGCCCGTTTCATGGGGGGCGCAGCGGCAGCTGCCGACGGCAAGCCATTTCGTTGTCTTGCTCTCCCGCACCAAGGAAGGGCTGACCGCCGATTCGGCGCACATCCAGCATATGATGCGGGATATTCAGCAATTGCCCGAGGAAGTGGTCAAAGGCAAAGGAGCAACGTACCACAACTTCCTGACGAATGAGTTCCAGCTGATGGACAACGAGCGGGCGTTGTTCGAATGGGGAGCGCGTCAGACGTACATTGCGCTCGGCAACATGATGACCGCAGCCGCAATGATCGGCATCGATTCCTGCCCGATTGAAGGATTCGATAAAGAATCCGTCGAGCGAATTTTGCGGGAGGAAGGCATTTTGGAGGACGGATTTGGCGTAGCCTGCATGGTAGCCTTCGGCTACCGCGTGAGGGAACCGCGCGAGAAAACGAGACAGCCGATTGAGGCTGTGACCGTTTGGGTTTAAGGAACCGTTCTCCGTTAAGAAACATCCATCTTCATCCTTCTGATTAAAATAAAAACCAAGGAGATACAGGGAGAGCCCTGTTCCCTTGGTTATTTATTTGGAATGATGATCGCATTTGCGGCTCTCGTCGTGCTGATTATGTCCAATAAACGCAAATAGACCGCGCCTCTAGGACCAGGTGCGCGGCTTATTTGATCCCACCTGCAGCCGACCGCTCTTGAAGCGGAAGCTGTACAGGAACCGCGGGTGTGCCATCATTCTCGGTTAACAAGAACATTACGAAAAGAGAATTCGATTTGCGGCAATCCTGCAATTCACACCAGAGCCGAGACTATCCTGCGGCTTTACTGAAACTTTACTTGCGGTTACCGCCCCTTTCCGGTAAGGCACTGCCGCCCCTGTATCGCGGGAGCATCCGCAGCCCGCGCGGACGATGTCCCCGGATGCTCCCATGGCGCACCTCGCATCGGATCATATCGCATCCCCCAATGACTTACGTCCGCGCGCGGCGGGATCGGGGTTCAGAATCCGTTCCAGACGACCGTCTCTTCCACCGGCAGGCGGGTGGTTGGCCGGGCGGGACGCACCGCTCTGCCGATCGCGACGAGCAGCACCGGAATATACCGGGGCGGAACGTTGAATGCCCCGACGAACGCGTCGGCGTCGAAGCCGACCATCGGTCCCGAGTCGAGCCCTTTCGCCGTCGCAGCCAGCATGAGCTGCATCGCGGCGAGCGAGGCGTTGCGGATCGCTTCGTCCCGCCGGTATTGCGCCGTAAGGTCCACCGCGTAGGCTTGCTCAATCTGCTGCATCATGGCCGTGTACGAATCGTAGCCGGCGTACCCGTCCTTGAGCCCGGTCTTTACGGCGGGTTCGTACACCTTCCGCGCGTTCAGGTTCGCCTCGAGATCGCCGAGCACCGCGACGGTGATCGAAGCGTCGACGATCTGCCGCTGGTTCATCGCAATCGGCAGAAGTTTCGCCTTCGCCTCCGGATCGGAGAAGACGATGAACTTCCAATGCTGCAGGTTCCAGGATGACGGCGCCCATCCCGCCAGCTCCAGCAGCTCCAGAATTTCGCGTTCCTTAAGCCGGAACGCAGGATCGAAGTGTCGGACGGATTGGCGCTTGCGGAAAAGGGCGATCGGATCATAGGACATCGCAGTATGGCACTCCTTCTCATGAGTCTTGAAAATGCGTCACCTCGAATCGTAGAATGAACCGCCGTCTCGCACAACCACAAATTTGAAAAACTGTATCCATACAGAGGAACGGTGTATGATAGAGGAAAAAACGGAAAGCGTGGGAAGCGGATTGAGCAAATATGCCGAAGTATTGGCGGATCTGGAGCGAAGAATCGCGTCCGGGGAGTTCGTCGCAGGCCGGAAGCTTCCCTCGGTCCGCGAAGCCGCCGGCCTGTACGGCTGCAGCGTGAACACGGTGATCCGCGCGTACGCGGAGCTGGAGAAGCGCCACGCGGTCTATGTGATGCCCCGGAGCGGCCACTATGTCGTCGAGAATCCGTCCGGCAGGCGAAGGGAAGCGGAGGAGGGCGTCCTGGTCGATCTGGCCGCGTCGACGCCGGACCCGGAATTGTTCCCGCTCCGGGATTTCCGGCACTGCCTGGACCAGGCGCTGGATACGTGGCGGAACGAGCTGTTCACCTGCGCGGACGAGCGCGGGTTCGAGCCGCTGCGGAGCGCGCTCGTGCCGCATCTGGCCGCGGACCAGGTGTTCGCCGCAGCGGAGCGGATGCGGGCGCTGGCCGAAGCGCTGGATCGGCACGGCGCCGGGGAGCGGGTCGGCGCGCCGGATGTCCGGACGGGCCTCTACTTGCCGCTCATGCTGCCGCGAACGGTCAATCTCGAGCGGCTGGCGAGGCGGCTCTCCGCCCGGGGCGTGCGCGTCGTCTCCGGCAAGGCATGCTATCTGAAGTCGTACCGGGATTGGGTGAAGTTTCTCCGGCTCAGCGTCGCGCGGGCGATTCCGGAGCGGATTGATGAAGGCGTGCGGCGGATCGCGGAGGAAGCGCGGCTGGAGGCCGGGCGTCCGTAAGGAGGAGCCGAGGCGGCGATGACGGAATGGGAGCGGCACATGCCGGTCGGGGACACGGAGCCGGCGCGGCGGCTGAAATCCGCGCTCGAGAAGCCGCGGGGGCGCGGCGACCGCGCGAACTGCAGCCATACCCCAAGGGAAATCGTTTGAGGGTTCCCTTTCGCCATGCCGCGCCATGCAAACGCTCGCTCGGCGCAACTGACGGCTGTAGGCGGTTGCGTGTTCCCATTGATTGCACCGCGCATTGATCTCATCCCGCAAAACGGGCCAGCGAGAACGCGCCGAGATCGAACCGCGTCTTGCCGTCCAGCAGCAAATCCGCGGCAATCTCGCCGAGCACGCTCGCGAACTTGAAGCCGTGGCCGGAGAGACCGCCGATCAGCAGCACGTGAGAGTGCGACGGATGCCGGTCGATCACGAAATCTTCGTCCGGCGTAAACTCGTACTTGCAGACGGAGCTTTGCAGCAGCGTGCCCGCCGCCCCGGGCATATACTTCGAAACGACCTGGCGCAGCGCCAGTTCGTCCGATTCGTAATGCCCGAACGGATGCAGCGGTTCGCCGGGCCGCCAATCTTTGCCGCCGTCGTGCTTGCCGATCTTCAGGCCGCCGCCGTCGATGTCGGGGAAGCCGTAGAACCCGCCTTCCGCGGTATGCAGCGTGAAGCCCGGAAACCCGCCGGCGCGGTAGTCGTCCGACTCCGTCGCAAACCAGCCGACCGGAATGCGCAGCGGCCGCAAGGGGAAAGAGACGAACGGCGCAAGCTGCCCGAACCAGGCGCCGGCGCTGATCAGCGCCTTCTCCGCGCGAAAGACGCCTTCGGCGGTCTCCGCGGCGACGCCCGCCTGATCCGCCGTCACGCGCAGCACCGGCGTGTTCGTCACGAGCTTCGCGCCCGCCTCCTCTGCCAGCCGGCGGTAGACGGAGATCGCACGCTCGCTGAACAGATAGCCGGCTTCCGGCTCGTACATCCCGATGAAAGGATCGGGCAGCGCCAGTCCCGGCCACCGTCGGCGCATCTCGTCAGCGTCAAGCATCTCGACGGGGACGCCGAACGCCCGGGCGTCATCCGGGCGGCTCCTGAAGCTGTAATGCTTTGGATCCGCGATATTGATCACGCTCGATCGGACGAGCAGCGTCGTCTCCGCGGCCTGCTCCAGCTCGCGCCACAGCTCGTCCGCCCGGAGCGCGAGAGGGATGTAGGCGGAGCCTTTCTTGTACGCGTGACGGATGAGCCGGGTTTCCCCGTGGTGGCTGCCCTCCCGGTGGGGCGGATCGAAGGCGTCGATCAGCAGCACGCGCGCGCCGCGCCGCGCGAGATAGTAGCCGGCGCTCATGCCCGCCGAACCCGCTCCGATCACCATTACATCATAATGCGGCGCGCTCATCGGCCCGCCTCCCCGCCCGCCGGAAGCAACTCTTTCTTGTAGAAAACCGTCGTATGGCCTTTTCCCAAATCTTTTTTCATGATCGGCACATACCCTCTGCGCACGTACATGTCGCCAAGCCACGGATGCTCCTCGGCCGTGCCGAGCGATACGGCCGGACTCTTGAGCGTGTCGCGCACCATCGTCTCTTCGCACCAGGTGAGCATCGCCGAGCCAACCCCCTTGCGCCCAAGGTCGGGATCGACCGCGAACCACCAAATGTGCGGCACGCCGAACGGGCCGGGCTGCGGCCCCCAGGGCATCCGCAGCGTCAGCGTCGCCAGCAGCTTCCCGTTCTCCTCCATGACGAAGCACATATGGCTTTGGATGTTGTATTCCACCAGCGCCAGATCGGCGGTGGCGGCCGCGAAGTTGATGCCGAGCTCGCGGATCGGCTTATAGGCGCGCAGCGTCAGATCGAGCAGCGCGGGCGCGTCTTCCTTGACAGCAAGCCGGTATGTGAAGTCACTCATGCGGGTTCACCTTCTTTATTGAAAAAAGTAAGCGCCAGCTCCGCCGCGTGGGCAAACAGGGCGGCGCTGACCGGGAGCGCGTCTTCGTGCAAGGTGAACCGCGGATGATGCCATTCCTCGGTGCCGCTTGTGCCCATCCAGATGAAGCAACCGGGAATTCGCTCCTGATAAGCGGAGAAATCTTCGCCGGCGGTCGTCGGCTGCGCCTCGACCACCGTAAGGCCGAGATCTTCGGCTGCCCGCGTCATCAAGGCGGCCATTGCGGAATCGTTGTTGACAGCCGCCAAGCCTGCCGTCCAGATCAGCTCCGCCGAAGCGCCGTACCCGGCGGCGACGCCCTCCGCCACCCGGCGGATCTGATCCGGGATGCGCCGGCGCACTTCGGGATTGAAGGTGCGCACGGTCCCTTCGAGCTCCGCGTGATCGGGGATGACGTTCCACGTCTTTCCCGCATGGAAACGGCAGACGCTGACCACCGCGCTGTCGAGCGGGCTGACGTTCCGGCTGACGATGGACTGCAGCGCGGTGACGACCGAGCCGGCGGCGACGATCGGATCGATGGCGGCGTCCGGGATCGCGCCGTGGCCTCCCTTGCCCGTCACCCGGATCTCGAACCGGTCGACGCTCGCCATCAGCGGACCCGTCCGGATGCCGACGGTGCCGACCGGCAGCTCCGGCTTGTTGTGCATGCCGAGAATCGCGTCGACTCCTTCCAGCACGCCGGCTGCGATCATCGCCCGGGCGCCGGCCGCAATCTCCTCTGCCGGCTGGAAAATCATCCGCACGCGCCCCTTCAGCCGGTCCCGGTTCCGGTGGAGCAATAGCGCCGCGCCGATCATCGAGGCGGTGTGGAAGTCGTGGCCGCACGCATGCATCTTGCCCGGCACGCACGAGGCGAAAGGCAGGCCGGTCTCTTCCGTGACGGGCAGCGCGTCGATGTCCGCGCGCAGGGCGACCGTCGGGCCGGGCGAGCCGCCATCGATGTCGACGACAAGGCCCGTCTGCAGCCCGAACGTCTGCATGGGGAGACCGGCTTCCTCCAGCCAGCCGCGGATGCGCCGGGTCGTCTCGAATTCTTCCATGGAGAGCTCCGGATGCGTGTGCAGCTCGCGGCGGATGGCGACGAGGCGGGGCTTCAGTTGTTCGGCAGCGTTTTTCAAAGCTTCAAGCGGCATCGTTTGAACCTCCCGTCATTCGTCCTTCAGCCACGGCGACTGTTCCACGCGGGCGAGCACCCGGTCGACGATCCGCGGCGCCGACCCGAGATAGGCGGCGGGATCGAGCAGTTGTTCCAGCGTCTTCTCGTCGAGCGCTTCGGCCACCCGCTTGTCCGCGAGCAGCACGGCCTTGAACGGTTTGTTTTCCTCCACCGCCTTCATGGACAGCTCATAGAT